>FWPV01004147.1_pt1 | contig 28263 bp, 39 predicted proteins | sample 2228371 | NCBI WGS metagenome assembly FWPV01 (sample SAMEA103939776, study PRJEB20133) | metagenome | reverse complement strand
GGACGCCTGCGTGGGCGGCCAAAAGGCACGCCCGGACGGCGATTTCCGGGTCGTCTTCTTGGACGAGCGCTTGAAGCCGGGGCCACTCCTCCGGGCTGATGCCCGTTGCGGCCAGAATTTTCAATGCGCTTTGCCTGCGGCGAAGGCTGGAGGGGGACTCCGGCCGGCCCACGGGCAGGCGAAAGCCGGCCGAAAGGAGAAGGTGCTCTCGAGCTGCTTCCCCCATGCCGGCGAGCGCCTCTTCAGCCGCTGCCCGGCAGACATCGTCCTCTAAGGCGCGGTCGAAATAAGGGATCGCTTCCGGCACTTGAAGCTGCCCCAACACCTCCACCAATCCCACCAGCATCTTCCGGCGGGATAGGTCCAGGAGAAAGTCCGCCGTCCTCCGGTCCGGCCAGCGCAGGAACTCACGGATGGCGGCGTTTTGTACAGCTTCCTCGGCCAGGCGGGCCTCCGGGTCAGCCACCGTTGGGAGCAGGAGATACTCTTCCAGAACCTCTCTCGCGTCGAGCCCGCCGAGCGCCTCCACCGCCCACCGGCGCGGCTGGTACACCGTGGCGGGGCGTCCGCCAATGAGAAATTGCCGCAACGGAGCCACCGCCTGCGGGCCGCAGGCAATCAGCCCCACCACGGCGCGTTCGCCTTCCCAAAGGTTGTCGAGCGCCGCGATCAGCTCTTCAATGCTGCGTTCTCCGTTTGCCGCCGGCTCGTCAGCCATGGCGTCTCCACGCCCATAGGAATAATGGAATCGAGCCGACTTGCGCAAGAACGGAGAAAGCGACCAGCCCGGACAGGGAAAAGTCGTACAGGATTCCGAGCAAGGCGCTGCCCAAAAACCACATTAAGCCGTAGCCGGCGTTAAAAACACCGTAAGCTGTGCCCCGGCGGTTGCTCGCCACCATGCCCCCCACCGCCGCCCGCATGATGGATTCCTGCGCTCCCATGCCTATGCCCCAGAAAGCCATCCCCGCTAAGCCGCCCCAGAATCCTCCGAAGAAAGCGAGCGGAGCGAAGAACGCGGCGAGGAGCGATGAGACCGCCATCGCCAGCAGCCCGATCCGGTCAAACAGACGCCCGAATACGAGCGCCGCCACGGCGTCGACCCCCATCGCGACGGCATAAAAAATGGGGATCCAGGCTTGCGGAACCACCGCGGCTTTCTCGAAGTGGTAGGCGATGAGCGGGAAGTCAGCGTAGCCTGCCGCCACGAGCGCAACCCCGCTCAAGTACACCCAAAACACCCGCGGAAACCCGGAGGTTTCCAGACGGCGAGCCACAGGTTCAAGATCCTGCGGGCGGGGGTAGAGAAGGCGCGCCGCTATCAGAACGGCGAGCGCCAAGAGCGCGGGGATGAGCAGCGCCGCAAACGCAATGCGGTAATCGCCGCGGGAACGAACGACTGCAGCCACCAGCAACGGACCCGCCACGGCGCCAATCTGATCCATCGCCTCGTGCAGCCCGAAGCCCCAGCCGCGCCCAAGGCTCACCGTAGCTTGAGAGAGCATAGCGTCCCGCGGGGGATTGCGGAGCGCTTTACCGGTGCGCTCGAGAATGATGAGCGCAGCCCCGGTTTCCCATCGCCCGGCTAAGGCGAGCGCCGGAACCGCGAGCAGGTTCACCGCGTAGCCGGCGATCGTGATGGCCCAGTACTTGCGAGTCCGGTCGCTGATAACGCCCGACACCAGCCTCAGCCCGTAGCCGGTCAGTTCTCCAAAGCCGGCGACGATGCCCACCACCGCTCCGCTCGCTCCTAGCGCGGCGAGAAACGGACCCATGATGCTCCTCGCCCCCTCGTACGTCATGTCAGCCAGCAGGCTGACCACGCCTAGCAGGACGATAAATTTCAGCGCCTTCGCGCGGTCTGCGCCGCTCATATCAGCCTCCCCAAAACCTCCACAAACTTCTCCGCCTCTTCCTCCATTCCCTCTCCCGCCGGGATGCTCCACCGCCCGCCCGAATGGAAGGCCACATCAATCGCCACGGATGCCCCCGCGCCCCTGAGCGCTGCTTCACGGACAGCGCTGAGCGGGGCGCTCAAGGTGACGGTCCCGTACGGCTCGTGCCGGCGCCGGTAGCAGTCCGTGATCCAGAATACCCGCTGCCCGGTGGCCACAGCCAAGTCACCGGGCGACCACACCCTTCGCCGAAAGAATAGCATCCTCTTTTCCCACCTCACGGGAGGGTGGAAAAATTGGGCGACCGGCGCCTCGGCCTCGAGTAGCTCCCCCTTCCGCGCGTACTCGAATTTCAACGTCAGCGGAGCGCCGAACGCTTGGAGGCGTCCGCCGCCGGGGCGCTTTTCCGCGAGCCAGCGTTCCTTGAACGCCGTCACGCACTTCCCCACCGGCAGGATGCCCCGGGTGTTGAACGGCAGCCTCTTGGTCCCTCCCATCCCGGTGAATACGACCCACCCTAATAGCAGCACTCTGCCCCATTCGAGCGACTGCACCCCACGAATAGGCGCCCTCCAGATGGACCCACCAGCCGCCTGATGCGCCGACACGATCACTTCGGTTTCAGTGACCAATAAGATTCTGGCAGGGTATCTGCGCCGCCCGAGCCAATCCGCGTCGTCTTGCGGGAGAAATACGCCGGACTCGATCTTTCCGCAACCCGGCAGTTCAGGGAACCCCACAGGGATGTCAGCCAGGGAGGAGATCGGAAAGCTGAATATGTAATGCCGGGGGTCGACGGGCTTCTCTGGCTGCGATGACCCCGCTCGATGGTCTGTCTTCCCGCCCGGGTCCACGGTTCACCTTTTGGCCACTGCGGGAGAGACCTCCGCGAGGAGGGCAAGGTCGGCTTCGATGGCGCGGCGCTCCTCCGCGGTCAGAGGACCGCTCGAGACAAAGCGAGCCAGTTGCGCCCGGTAGGCGTCCGCCGAAGAGTCGAAACGCGCTTGAAGCTCGGCGAGCGCTTTGCGGGACCAGTTCTCCACTAACTGACCGTAAGTGTCGAACGCCTCTTCGAGCGTCTTCCCATACTCCCGGCGCAGTTTGCGGTGCACCTGCCGGCGGACGAGCGTTCGGGGCGCGAGAAACAAGGGTCTGGAAAGGTCGAAGCGGACCGGGGGAGGATCAAGGCGGGGCATCTCGCGCAGGGGGTCAAGCAGTTCCCGCTCTGTGGGAGCATCGTGCGCGCAGAGCGCCGCCGCAGCCCGGCTGAGCGCCGCCGCCAGTTCGCGGGCGAGCTCCTGCAAGTAAGAATGCATCTGCGTTCCGGAAACGGCGGTTCTGGCGACGCCGGCTTCGACGGCGGTGCGGGCTGAAGCGGAATCCGAAACGCCGGAGGTCCAAAGCGCGATCAGTTCGTCAGCCGCGAGGGAAAGCGCCTGCGGGGCGAGCGCGCGCAAACCGTCCGAGGCGCGGAGGCAGTAGGCGCGGGCGTCTTCGAGCCGCCCGGCGGCGGCGCGCAGGTCGCGCTCCAGAATCAGGATGTCTTCCCTCTCTGGTACGCCCCCTTCCCCGGCGCCGTTCAGCTTGGCTCTCAGCGCGGCTTCCACGGCTTCCCGCAGGGCTCCTGTTTTCCGGCGAATCGACTCCTGCGCCAACTGCTGGTGCTTTTCGTAAAGCGGGGCGATTTCCTGAGAAAACCAGCGGTCAAGGAGATGGGCCTGGGATCCCACGGTGCTCACCGGGTGAACGTCCACCGGAACGCCAAGGTGGGAGCGGATTTGCCCGGCGGTGTAGTTTACCGCCGATTCGAGGTCGGCGGGGGCTAGCAAGTCGGCTTTGCTCAGGAGCACTTTGACCGGAGCCGCCGCTTGATAAAGTAGCTGGATGGTGGAGAGGTCCTCTCCGTCCAGCGTTCCACCGGCGCTGATCAAAACCACTCCCAAGTCGCACTGCGGCAAGTAGGCGAGGGTCTCTGCCGCCCCGGCGGCGGCAAGCGAACCCAAGCCGGGTGTATCGACGAAAGTCAATCCATTGCGCAACCGGGCGGATGGCATCTCAGCCACTAGCCGCACCACGCCCTTAGTGTTGGCGGGGTTGTGCGTTTCAGTCACGAACTCGGGGAGGCGTTCAAGGGGGAGGCGCTCTACCCGCCGGTCGGCGAAACTCACGGTCAAAAGCGGCTTGGGGCCATGCACCAAACGGGTGGGCACGGCGGTGATGGGATTCACTCCCACGGGAAGGACGTTTGTTTGAAGTATGTGATTGAGCAGAGAGGACTTACCTGAGCTCACCCGGCCGAAAACGGCGATTTCAAATTGACGGGATTCGAGGCGTTCTACAATCATCGAAAGGCGCGGGCGCAATTCCACCAATCCATGCGCGGAAATGATCCGGTCGAGCGCCTGAAGCAACTCTACGCCCCCGCCGGTGTGCTCGAGCCGGGCAAGGCGGGCTTGGAGATCAGCGGCGGAGCCCTGCGCCAGAGCGGTATCGAGGCGTTTCAGCAGCCCCTCAAGCTCGGCGCATAGTCCCTGAAGCTGCGGCGCTACGCCTTCCGCGAGCGGACCGTAACCCCGGAGATACTGAGGCGCCATCTCCTGGACGGCGATGCGGGCGAAAGCCAGAGTCACGCGGATCGAGTGCAAAGAGCCGAAAGCCGGACCCTCGTGCGCCACGCCCAAGCCATCGAGAACTCGTCCCAACTGTTCGCGGAACCGGGCGATGGAATGGCGAATGAGCTGGGCCTGGGCCGGAGTCAAATCCGGGATGTACTTGGGGAAGATGGACTTGGACTCGGAGGCGGCGAGTATCGCCTCCACATCGGACAGAAGCTTGTCGGCGTATTGGGCATTGGTCAGCAACCGCCGCCGCTGCGCCTCGTTGAGCGGGCTTTTGGCAGCCATGCGAGCCTCCCTCGACAACTTTTAGACCGGCGTCACAGCCGGATGCTGCTTTGGGGAACCCTGCGATGGGAGGAACTCCTATCGAGGGTCAACCCTCGTAGGAGTCATCTGCCCGGCGGGGCGGTTCAAGGTGAACTCCAACACCTTCAAGCTTTTATTATTATCGCTTTTTTGCGGCATTTGACAAAGCCCCCGGGAGTTTTGTAATCTGGGAGGGTTTGGTGAGTTGAGTCTTCTGCTCCCGAGCTACCGCTCCCTGCTGTGAGGGGAGTCCGGCCGGGGGCCGGCCCCGATACTCCAACGGATTTCAAGCCTGCGGAGCATGGGCTTGTCCGAAGTCAACATCCTCTGATTCCGGGGCGCGAACAAGCTATGCGCCTCCGGCTGAACTGATTGCGGGACCGGCGTTAGCTGGCTTCCTGAAAGTCGACCTGAGGGTCACGTTTCGATAACGAAGATTTGAGTGAGAATTACGCCCCGCGGCGGAAGCGGTGCGCCAGCGGCCGGGCGGGGGCGTGAAGGAGAAAGAAAGTCTCGTGCCGACCTTCAATCAACTCGTGCGGAAAGGCCGCCGTCCTCCGCGGTTCAAGACGGCCAGTCCGGCGTTGCAGTCTTGTCCGCAGCGGCGCGGCGTATGCACCCGCGTATACACCACCACTCCGAAGAAGCCCAATTCGGCTCTCCGGAAAGTGGCGCGCGTGCGGTTGACCAACGGAATTGAGGTGACTACTTACATCCCCGGCGTGGGCCACAACCTCCAGGAGCACTCGATCGTGCTCATCCGGGGAGGCCGCGTGAAGGATCTGCCGGGTGTGCGGTATCACGTGGTGCGGGGAACCTTGGACGCCGCCGGGGTGGCGAACCGGAAGCAAGGGCGCTCCAAGTACGGCGCTAAGAGGCCGAAGTCGTAAGCAAGGGAAGATATGCCACGCAGACGCAGAGCAGAAGTCAGGGAAGTCGCTCCCGACCCCGTCTACAACTCCACTCTCGTCGAGAAATTCATCAACTCGATGATGTGGGACGGCAAGAAGACCGTCGCTCAGAAGGTGTTCTATCAGGCGATGCAGATCCTTCAGGAGCGCGCCGGCGATGATCCGTTGAAGGTCTTCAAGAAGGCTGTGGAAAACTGCAAGCCCGTGCTCGAAGTGAAGACCCGGCGCGTGGGCGGCGCCAACTATCAGGTGCCAATCGAGGTGCCCGCCAACCGGCGCCAGAGCTTAGCCATCCGCTGGCTGCTCACCAATGCCCGGTCGCGTCCGGAGAAAGGCATGCCTGAGAAGCTGGCCAATGAACTCAACGACGCCGCCAACATGCGCGGCGGCGCCATCAAGAAGAAGGACGATGTCCACCGCATGGCGGAAGCCAACAAGGCTTTTGCCCATTACCGGTGGTAAGCGGAGATCACGGCGGAAGATTTTATGGCTAGGCCGGTACCCATTGAGAGGATGCGCAACATCGGCATCATGGCGCACATCGATGCCGGTAAGACCACCACCACCGAGCGCATTCTCTACTACACCGGCAAAACCTACAAGATTGGCGAAGTCCATGAAGGCACTGCCGTTATGGACTTCATGGAACAGGAGCAGGAGCGCGGCATCACGATTACTTCAGCCGCCACCACCTGCGAGTGGCGGGACATCCAGATCAATATCATTGATACTCCCGGTCACGTTGACTTCACCGCCGAAGTTGAGCGCAGCCTGCGCGTGCTCGACGGCGCGGTGGCCGTTTTTGACGCCGTCGCCGGGGTGCAGCCGCAGTCGGAAACCGTGTGGCGGCAGGCGGATAAGTACCGGGTGCCCCGCATTTGTTTCATCAACAAGATGGATCGGGTGGGCGCGGACTTCTTCCGCGCCATGGACAGCATCGTGGAGCGCCTGAAGTGCCGCCCGGTGGCGGTGCAAATTCCGGTCGGCAGCGAGGAGCAGTTCCGCGGCGTGGTGAATTTGATCACCATGAAGGCGCGCGTTTGGCGCGATGAGACTCTCGGCGCGCTTTACGACGACGTCGAGATTCCGGAAGAACTGCTCGAGCAGGCCAAGAAATACCGCGAAATCATGGTCGAGGCGGCGGCCGAAGCGGACGACGAGCTGCTCCAGAAGTTTCTCGATTCGCACGAGTTAAGCGAAGAGGAGATCCTGCGTGGTTTGCGCAAGGCGACCATCGCTCAGAAGATCTTCCCGGTGATCTGCGGATCGGCGTTCAAGAACAAGGGCGTGCAGAACCTGCTGGATGCCGTGGTGGACTTCCTGCCATCGCCTGCCGACGTGCCACCTGTGGAAGGCACGGCGGTGGATGATACAAGCGTCGTGATGACCCGGCGGGCGGATGACAGCGAACCCTTCGCCGCGTTGGTGTTCAAGATCATGACTGACCCGTTTGTGGGTCAGTTGGCGTTCTTCCGGGTGTACTCGGGCGGTTTGAACGCCGGTTCGCCGGTATACAACGTCACGAAGCGGCGGACGGAGCGCGTGGGGCGGCTGGTCCGCATGCACGCCAATAAGCGCGAGGAGATCCAAGAGGTTTGGGCGGGCGACATCGCGGCGGCGGTCGGTTTGCGGTCGGTTGTTACGGGCGACACCATCTGCGATGAAAATCATCCGATCCTGCTTGAATCGATCGAGTTCCCCGCGCCGGTGATCCAACTGGCGATCGAGCCCAAGACCAAGGCGGACCAGGACAAGCTGGGCATGGCGATCGCCAAGCTGGTGCAGGAAGATCCGACCCTGCGGGTGAACACCGACCCCGACACCGGGCAGACGATTCTCGCCGGCATGGGCGAGCTGCACTTGGAGATCATCGTCGACCGGATGGAACGGGAATTCAACGTTTCGGCCAACGTCGGCAAGCCCCAAGTGGCGTACCGGGAGACGATCCGGGCGCGCTCGGAAGCGGAAGGGCGGTTCGTGCGGCAGACCGGCGGCAAGGGCCAATACGGTCACGTCAAGATCCGTTTGGAACCGATGCCTCCGGGTTCGGGCTTCGTTTTCGAGAACGCGATTGTCGGCGGAGCGATCCCGAAAGAGTTTATCCCCGCCGTGGAGAAGGGGATGGCGGAGGCGCTCGAGGGCGGCGTGCTGGCGGGCTATCCGATGTCCGACGTGAAGGCGACCCTTTACGACGGGAGCTACCACGAAGTGGACTCTTCGGAGATGGCTTTCAAGATCGCCGGATCGCTCGCGATCAAGGAAGCGGCGCAGAAAGCCAAGCCGGTTCTGCTGGAGCCGATTATGGCGGTGGAAGTGGTGGTGCCGGAAGAGTACATGGGCGACGTGATCGGGGACTTGAACTCCCGGCGCGGACGCATCGAGGGTATGGAGCTGCGCGGCACTTCGCAGATCATCAAAGCGTCGGTGCCGCTTTCGGAGATGTTCGGCTATGCGACCGATTTGCGCTCGCGGACGCAGGGCCGGGGAAGTTTCACCATGCATTTCGGGCGCTATGAAGAAGTTCCGGCTGCTTTGGCCGAGGAAATCATCAACCGTGTGCAGGGCAGAGTAGCGAGGTGAGGCGGGCGCGAAGCCGCCCGCGGAGATTGAAGACAGGAGATTGACCGGATATGGCGAAAGAAAAATTCGATCGTAGCAAGCCGCACGTAAACGTGGGGACGATCGGGCATATCGATCACGGCAAGACGACGCTGACGGCGGCGATCACCAAGATCCTGGCGGAGCGGAACCCGAAGGTGAAGTTCCGGAGCTTTGACTCGATTGACAACGCGCCGGAGGAGAAGGCGCGCGGGATCACGATCGCGGTGGCGCACGTGGAATACGAGACCGACAAGCGGCACTATGCGCACGTGGACTGTCCGGGGCACGCCGACTACATCAAGAACATGATCACCGGGGCGGCGCAGATGGACGGGGCGATTCTGGTGGTGGCGGCGACCGACGGGCCGATGCCGCAGACGCGGGAGCACATCTTGCTGGCGCGGCAGGTGGGCGTGCCGTACATTGTGGTGGCGCTGAACAAAGTGGACGCGGTGGACGATCCGGAGCTGTTGGAGCTGGTGGAATTGGAGGTGCGGGAGCTGCTGAAGACCTACCAATTTCCGGGCGACGAAGTGCCGGTGGTGCGGGTGAGCGCGCTGGAGGCGCTGAACGGGAACAAGGCGTACGAGGAAGGGATATTGAAGCTGATGGAAGCGGTGGACAATTACATTCCGATTCCACAGCGGGCGGTGGACAAGCCGTTTTTGATGCCGATCGAGGACATCTTCTCGATTCAAGGGCGCGGGACGGTGGTGACGGGGCGCATCGAGCGGGGCGTGATCAAGGTAGGCGAGGAAGTGGAGATCGTGGGGTTCCGGGAGACGCGCAAGACGGTGGTGACGGGCGTGGAGATGTTCAAGAAGCTGTTGGATGAAGGGCAGGCGGGCGACAACGTAGGGTTGTTGCTGCGGGGCATCGACAAGGACGAAGTGGAGCGGGGCCAGGTGGTGGCCAAGCCGGGCTCGATCACGCCGCACAAGAGGTTCAAGGGCGAAGTCTACGTGCTGAGCAAGGAAGAGGGAGGGCGGCACACGCCGTTCTTCAACGGGTACCGGCCGCAGTTTTACTTCCGGACGACGGACGTGACGGGGGTGGTGAAGCTGCCGGAGGGCACGGAGATGGTGATGCCCGGGGACAACATCAATTTGGAAGTGGAGTTGATCACGCCGGTGGCCATGGACAAGGGGCTGCGCTTTGCGATCCGCGAAGGCGGCCGCACGGTGGGCGCCGGGACGGTGACGGAGATTATGGAGTAGTAACCGTGCGGGCGCGCCGCGCGACGGCGGGCCCGTATTGAGGAGACGATGCTGAGAGAACGCATTCGCATTACTCTGAAGGCGTACGACCACCGGGTGCTCGACCAGTCGATTTCGGAAATTGTCGAAACGACCAGGAAGACCGGTGCGCAGATTGCGGGTCCGATACCGCTGCCCACGGTGATCAACCGTTACACCGTGCTCCGGTCGCCGCATGTGGACAAGAAGTCGAGGGAGCAGTTTGAGATCCGCACGCACAAGCGGCTGCTCGACATACTCGAACCGACGCAGGACACGGTGGATGCGTTGATGAAGCTCGACCTGCCGGCGGGCGTGGATGTGGAGATCAAGGCCTTCGGGAAAGGCAAGTAACCGGGGGAGTCTCCGCGGGCGGCCGGGCCGAACCCGCTGGGAGGCTTCTCGAGATCCAGGTGAATTATGAGCCCAGGAATTCTTGGCAAGAAAATCGGTATGACGCAGGTTTTCCGGCCTGACGGCCAGGTGGTGCCGGTGACCATCCTGAAAGCCGGCCCCTGCGTGGTGGTGCAGCGCAAGACGCCCGCCACCGACGGCTACGACGCCATTCAAGTGGGATTGTTGGAGTACGTCAAGCCTTCCCGGCTGACCAAGCCGCAGAGGGGCCACCTCCAGAAAGCGGGCGTGGAAGGAGTCAAGTTTCTCCGCGAGTTTCGCGTGAAGCCCGGCAATGGAGATTTTAAGGCGGGAGACCGGATCCTGGCGGAAGAGTTTAAGCCGAAGGATAAGGTGGATGTCATCGGCATCAGCAAAGGCCGCGGGTTCGCCGGCTTTGTGAAGCGGCACCATTTCCGGGGTGGCGACGATACCCACGGATCGATGTTTCACCGGGCGCCCGGATCGATCGGCGCTTCGAGCTTCCCCTCGCGCGTTTTCCCGGGCATGCGTGCGGCGGGTCATATGGGCCATCAGCAGGTGACGGTGCGGAACCTTGAGGTGGTCGAAGTCGACGCCGAGGACAACGTGATTCTGGTGAAGGGCGCGGTGCCGGGGCCGAACGGCGGCTACGTGGTCGTGCGCCGGGCGAAGAGGTAGGTGGAGCATGCCGAGCGTAGACGTTTTCGATCTCAACAATGAGAAAGTCGGCGCCGTCGAACTGTCCGATTCGGTGTTCGCGGCGCCGGTCAACGAAGCCTTGCTTTACGAGGCGGTGCGGCACCACTTGGCCTGCCAGCGGCGCGGCACCGCCAAGACGAAGAACCGCTGGGAAGTTTCGGGCTCCGGCAAGAAGCTGTGGCGGCAAAAGGGCACTGGACGGGCGCGCATGGGTTCGATCCGGTCGCCGCTGTGGCGCCACGGCGGCACAGTGCATGGCCCGCAACCGCGGGACTACAGCTACCGGCTGCCGCGCAAGATGCTCCTCGGGGCGCTGCGCAGCGCGCTGACGGCGAAGCTGCGGGACGGCGAACTGAAGGTGGTGAGCGCCTTCAGTCTGGACGATCACAAGACGCGCCACGTGAAGGCGGTGCTCGAGCGGCTCGAGGCGGCGGGCAAGAACGTGTTGATTGTGGACAACGACAAGGAGAACCGGAACCTTCATCTCGGCTCCCGCAATTTGCCGGGCGTGAAGCTGGTCTCCAGCGTCGAGGTGAACGTTTACGACCTGCTGGGGGCCAAGGCGGTTCTGATGTCGGAAGCCGCGGCCCGGAAGCTTTCGGAGGCGCTGGCGCAATGAACATCTACGAAGTCATCCGGCGGCCGTTGATTACCGAAAAGGGCGTGGCCAAGAAGGAAGCCGAGCGGACGCTTTGTTTTGAAGTGAACGCCCAGGCCAACAAGACACAAATTGCGGCCGCCGTGGAGAAGTTGTTCCAGGTGAAGGTGGAAGACGTCCGCACGGCTAACATGGTGGGCAAGTTGCGCCGCCGCGGCCGTTACGCGGGCTACCGCCCGGATTGGAAGAAAGCCTATGTGCGGCTGAAGGCCGGCCAGAAGGTGCCGGAATTCGCCGAGGTGTAAAGGACATCCGCTATGGCGATCAAGAGTTACCGACCCACGACGCCCAGCCGGCGGTTTATGACCACGGTGTCGCGGGCCGACATCACAAAGGATAAGCCGGAAAAGGCGCTTACGGTTGGCAAAAAGCGCACCGGAGGCCGGAACAGCCAGGGGCGCATCACGTCGCGTTTCATTGGCGGGGGCCATAAGCAGGCTTACCGCATCATCGATTTCAAACGCGATAAGTTCGGCGTGCCTGCGAAGGTGGCGGCCATCGAATATGACCCCAACCGGTCGGCGCGCATCGCCTTGTTGCACTACGCCGACGGCGAAAAGCGGTACATCATCGCTCCGGTGGGGTTGGAAGTCGGCCGCACGGTGGTCTCCGGGCCGGAGGCCGACATTCTGCCCGGCAACGCGCTGCCGCTCAAGAACATTCCGGCGGGCACCGTGATCCACAATATCGAGCTGCGTCCGGGCAAGGGCGGCCAAATGGCGCGCTCCGCGGGCGCCGAGGCGCAGTTGGTGTCCCGCGAGGGCGGCTATGCGCTGATCAAGCTGCCTTCGGGCGAGGTGCGGAAGGTTCAGGAAACCTGCATGGCTACGATCGGCCAAGTGGGGAATCTGGACCACGAGAACGTGTCTTTGGGTAAGGCGGGCCGGACCCGCTGGCTCGGAAAGCGCCCGCACAACCGCGGCGTGTCGATGAATCCGATCGATCACCCGCATGGCGGCGGCGAGGGCAAAACCAGCGGCGGACGCCATCCGGTGACTCCGTGGGGGCAGCCCACGCGCGGGTTCAAGACGCGCAACAACAAGCGGACGGATAAGTGGATCGTCACGCGAAAGAGCAAGAAGCGATAGGGAAGCGAGCCTAGAGGAAACGAAATATGGGTCGTTCGCTCAAAAAAGGGCCGTTCGTGGATGACCACCTGGAAAGAAAGGTGGAAGCTCTGAACGCCAAGAACGAAAAAAAGGTCATCAAGACCTGGTCGCGCCGCTCCACGATTGTGCCGGAATTCGTCGGGCACACCATCGCGGTGCATAACGGCAAGAAGTTCATCCCGGTTTACATCACCGAGAACATGGTGGGGCACAAGCTGGGAGAATTCGCGCCCACGAGGACTTTCAAGGGGCACGCGGCGAAATCGGACAAGACCGCCAAGTCGTCGTAAGCGAGGCAGCGAGGATTCGATATGCAAGCGAGAGCGGAAGCCAGATACATTCGGGTGTCGCCGCAAAAGGCGCGGCTGGTGGTGGACCTCATCCGCGGGCAGCGGGCGGGGGACGCCATCAACATCCTGCGCACCACCAACAAGCGCATCGCGCCCACCGTAGAAAAGGTTTTGCGTTCGGCCATCGCCAACGCCGAGAACCGGTTCAACGACGTGGACGTGGACGCGCTGCGGGTGGTGGAGGCTTATGTAAATGAGGGTCCGCGGATGAAGCGGATCCGCCCGGCGCCCATGGGCCGCGCCTACCGTTATCAGCGGCGCATGGCGCACATCGTGGTGGCGGTGGGAGACGAAAGCTAAGAGCAGGCAAACAATGGGTCAGAAAGTACATCCCTACGGATTTCGGCTGGGCGTCACCAAGACCTGGCGCTCGCGGTGGTTCGCCAAGCAGGATTACGCCAAGCTGTTGCTCGAGGATCTGGAGCTCAAAAAGACGCTGCGGGAGCGGTTGAAGAACGCCGGCGTGAGCTCGGTCGAGGTGGACCGCCCGGGCAACAAGCTCCGCATCACCATCCGGACTTCGCGCCCTGGGATTATCATCGGCCGCAAAGGGGCGGAGATCGAGAAGCTCAAGCAGGATCTGGCGAAGAAGACCAAACGCGAGGTTTTCATCGACATCCAGGAAGTTCACAAGCCGGAGCTGGACGCGCAACTGGTTTCCGAATCGATCGCACTGCAACTCGAAAAGCGCGTGGCGTTCCGGCGGGCGATGAGGAAGGCGGTCGATTCGGCGCTGCGTTTCGGCTGCAAAGGAATCAAAGTGCGCGTGTCGGGGCGTTTGAACGGCGCCGAAATCGCCCGCAGCGAGTGGTACTTGCAAGGGCAGTTGCCTCTGCACACGCTGCGCGCCGATATCGATTACGGATTTGCCGAAGCTCGCACGACTTACGGGGTGATCGGAATCAAGACGTGGATCTACAAGGGCGAAGTGCTCGACTCCCGCGCGCCGTATTCGAGCGAACCGGAGCCGCGCCGCCCGCGCGAGCGCCGCGACCGGAAAGAGCGTCCGGAGCGGGCTGCCGCTCCCGCCGCGCCGCCCGTTCCTCCGGCTGTGCCCCCGGCGCCTCCGGAGCAACTGGCGCCCGTGGATTTGCCGCAGCCGGTGCGAAGCGTTCCCATCCTGCCGCCCGTCGCCCCGGTGCAGCCGGCTTGGAAGCAGGAGTTGAGGCAGGAGGCGCCTCCGGCAGCCCCTGAAGGCGAGCCGCCGGCGGAAAGCGAAACGCAGGAGCAATAGGGAGAAGACGCCATGTTGATGCCGAAGAAGGTCAAGTACCGGAAGCAACAGCGGGGGCGCATGTGCGGAAAGGCGTGGCGGGGCAGCTCGCTCGCCTTCGGTGATTACGGTCTGAAAGCGCTGTCCTGCGGGTGGGTTACGGACCGGCAAATCGAGGCCGCCCGCGTGGCCATGACGCGCTTCATCAAGCGCGGCGGCAAGGTGTGGATCCGCCTGTTCCCGGACAAGCCGATTACGAAGAAACCGGCGGAAACCCGTATGGGAAAGGGCAAGGGCGCTCCCGAGCAATGGGTGGCGGTGGTCCGCCCGGGCAAGGTGTTGTTTGAGATGGAAGGCGTGCCGCTCAAGACCGCCGAAGAGGCGATGCGGCTGGCGGCGGCCAAGCTGCCTTTGCCGTGCCGGCTGGTGGTGCGGCCGGGTTTAGTGGAGGCCGTGGAGTAAAGCCATGAGACCGGAAAAGATTCGAGAACTGGACACTGCTGAGCTGCGTTTGAAAGCGCGGGAAGCCGAGGAGCAACTGTTCCGGCTGAAGCTCAAGATTGGCATGGGCCAGATGGACGGCCTGAAAAAAGCGCGGCAGCTAAAGAAGGACCGGGCGCGGATGTTGACGATCCTGCGGGAACGCGAAATTCAGGCGGCGGCCGCGGCGGCGCAGCAAAGCGCGAAGGAAGGGAAGTGAGCGAGCGATGGCGGACGCACAAGTAAAGGGTCACAAGGCCGAGAAAGTGGGACAAGTCGTGTCCACCAAGATGGCCAAGACCATCGTCGTCGAGGTCACCCGCCGGGTGCAGCACCCGCTTTACAAGCGGGTGGTGACGAAGCGGAAGAAGTTCTATGCGCACGATGAGCACGAGCAGGCGAAAGTCGGCGACGTGGTGCGGATCATTGAGTCGCGCCCGCTGAGCCGGTTGAATCGCTGGACGCTCGGCGAAGTGTTGCGGCGAGCCGTTCAAGTAGGCGTCGAGCCTTCGGCGCTCGAGAACTTGGAAGAGCCGGCCAAGTAGACGGCCCGGGAGAGGGTTTTTGAGGAGAACGCCATGATCGGAATGCGAACCATCCTGGAGGTTGCCGACAACTCCGGCGCCAGGAAGCTGTCCTGCATCCTGCCGCGCGGCGGCGACATCGGGCTGCGCGCGGGTTTGGGGGATGTGGTGACAGCATCGGTGAAAGAGGCAGCTCCGGACTCCAACGTGAAGAAGGGCAAAGTAGTGCGCTGCGTGATCGTCCGGATGCGCAAGGAAAGCCGCCGCAAGGACGGCACTTACATCCGCTTCGACAGCAATGCGGCGGTATTGATCAACGAAGCCGGAGAGCCGGTGGGCACGCGCGTGTTTGGGCCTGTGGCGCGCGAGCTCAGGGACAAGAAGTTTATGAAGATCGTGTCACTGGCTCCGGAGGTGCTCTGATGGCGAACCGGGTGTCGGCGCGGCGGAACCAACCGAAGGTCCGCCTGAAGATCCGGATCAAGAAGAACGATACCGTGAAGGTCATCGCCGGTAAGGACAAGGGCAAGACCGGACGGGTGCTGGAGGTCAACCGCGAGACCGGGCGGGTGTTGGTGGAAGGCGTGAACTTGGTGAAGCGCCACACGCGCCCCAATCCCGCCAGGCAGATCAAAGGGGGAATCGCCGAGCGCGAGGCGCCTATCCATGTATCGAACGTCATGGTGGTGACCTCGGGCGGTCAGGTGAGCCGCATCGGATACCGCATCGAGGGGGAGGGCGCCGGCGCCCGCCGGGTGCGGATCGCCCGGAAGACCGGCGAGGTGTTGGACAGGAAAGGCTAACGGCGGCGGGAGGTCATAGAAAGCAAGTATGAAGCCGAGGCTCAAAGAGCATTACAAGAACAACGTGGTGCCGGCTCTGATCAAGGAGTTCGGTTACACCAACGTAATGGCCGTGCCGAAGTTGGAGAAGATTTCGCTCAACATCGGGCTGGGCGAAGCCACCCAGAACGCCAAGCTGATGGACGGCGCGGTGAATGAACTGGCGCTCATTTCCGGCCAGCGGCCCGTGGTGACGAAGGCGCGCAAGTCCGTCGCCGCTTTCAAGCTGCGTGAGGGGATGTCGATCGGCTGCATGGTCACCCTGCGCGGCGACCGGATGTATGAGTTCCTGGACCGCCTGATGAACGTGGCGCTCCCACGCGTGCGCGACTTCCGCGGCGTTTCCACCAAGAGCTTCGACGGGCGCGGCAATTACACTTTGGGCATCCGCGACCAGTTGATCTTTCCGGAAATCGACTACAACAAGGTCGAGAAGATCAAGGGCATGAACATCTGCATCACGACCACGGCGAAGACAGACGCCGAGGGGCTGGCGTTGCTCAAGCTGATGGGCATGCCGTTCCGCCAGTAGGGAGTTGAGAAGAGAGGAAATTTAGATGGCAACCACCGCCAAGATCGCCAGGGAACGCAAGAAACTCAAGTTTAAGGTCAGGTACCGGAACCGCTGCAAGCGGTGCGGGCGGCCCCGTGGCTATCTCCGCAAGTTCAACCTTTGCCGCATCTGTTTCCGCCAGTTGGCGCTCGCCGGCGAAATCCCGGGCGTTATCAAGGCGAGCTGGTAGGAAGGAGGAAGGAACGAGATTATGGTGTCCGACCCGATTGCCGACATGTTGACGCGGGTGCGCAACGCCATCCAGGCGCGTCATGCGAAAGTGGACGTGCCGGGCTCGAAGCTGAAGCTCGAGATTGCGCGCATCCTCAAAGAGGAAGGCTACATACTCAACTACAAGCTCGCCGAGGAAGGCGCGAAGAAGGTCATTAAGATCTACTTGAAGTACACGCCGGGCAACAAGCCGGCGATTTCCCACATCGAGCGGGTTTCCAAGCCTGGCTGCCGCGTGTATTACGGCGCCAAGGAAATTCCCAAGGTGCTGGGCGGCATGGGCATTAGCATTTTGACGACGCCGCAGGGCGTCATGACAGGCGCCGCGGCTCGGAAGCAGAACGTGGGCGGCGAAGTATTGTGTCAGGTCTGGTAAGGAATTGAGCCATGTCTAGAATTGGAAAAAAGCCGATTCCACTGCCCAAGGGCGTCAAAGTGACCATCGACGCCGCGCTGCGGGTGGAGGGGCCGAAAGGCGCGCTCACCGTCCCGGTGCCTCCCGGCGTACGGGTGCATCAGAAGGACTCGACGCTCGAAGTGACGAGGGACGGCGACCACTTTGCGGCGTTGCATGGTTTGACAAGGGCTCTGGCGGCGAACGCCGTGACCGGGGTCTCCACCGGGTTTACGCGCGAGTTGGACATCGTGGGCATCGGTTATCGCGCCGACGTAAAGGGCAATGTCATCACCTTCACCCTCGGCTATTCCCACCCCATCGAATTCGTCTTGCCGCCGGGAGTGGAATGCAAGATCGAGAAGCAAACCCACTTGACGCTTTCGAGTTTCGACAAGCAGCTCCTGGGTCAGGTGGCGGCGAACATCAGGGCGCTGCGTCCTCCCGATCCTTACAAGAATAAAGGAATCCGTTACACGGGCGAGGTGCTGAGGAAGAAGGTCGGCAAGGCCGGCGCCGGAGGCAAGTAAACATGATCAGGAAGGTGTCGAAGAACGAAATCCGCCTGCGCATCCACCGGCGGATACGCCGCAAGGTGCGGGGCACGGAGGAGCGCCCGCGGTTGGCGGTTTTCCGGAGCCTCAAGCACATTTACGCGCAAGTGATCGATGACCGCAAGGGGCGCACCCTGGTGGCGGCGTCGTCGGCGGAAAAGAACGCCGGCGTGGCGAGCGGCGGCAACGTGGCGGGCGCCAGGGAAGTCGGCAAGCTGATTGCGCAGCGGGCGCTCGAGAAGGGCATCAAGAAGGTGGTATTCGACCGCGGGGGCTACCTTTATCACGGCCGGGTGAAGGCGCTGGCCGAGGCCGCCCGGGAGACGGGACTGGAGTTTTAACCGCATGGCAGCCACGACAACGAAACGAATCGACCCCTCGACGCTCACTCTCAAGGAGCAGGTGGTCTCCATCAACCGCGTGACCAAGGTGGTCAAAGGCGGCAAGAATCTGAGTTTCTCTGCGCTGGTGGTGGTGGGGGACCCGGCGCAGAAAGTGGTCGGCTTCGGCACAGGCAAGGCGAAGGAAGTGCCGGCGGCTATCAAGAAGGGCATCGAGGCGGCGAAGAAGAATTTGCGGAAGATCCACGTGCTGGATACTACGATTCCGCACAAAGTTTTGGGGCGGTTCGGCTCCGGTGAAGTGTTGCTGAAGCCGGCGCCGGAAGGAACAGGCGTGATCGCCGGCGGACCGGTGCGCGCTGTGATCGAGGCGGTGGGCATCGCCAATGTGCTCACCAAGTCCATCGGTTCACGGAATCCGCACAATGCGGTTAAGGCCACGATCGCGGCGCTCGAGCAATTGCGCGACCGGAACGAGGTGGCGGATCTCCGCGGCGTGGCGCCGGAGAAGCTGGTTTAGCGGCTGCCGGTGAGCTGGGCCGGGAAGGGAAAGAAATATGGCCGAAGGGAAAATCAAGATTAAGCTGGTTCGCAGTCCGATCGCGACGCCGGAAAAGCATAAGAAGATTGTCCGCAGCCTCGGTCTCAGGAAACTGAACCGGGTTGTGGAGCGGCCCGACACCCCGGTGTTTCGCGGCATGGTGGCCAAGGTGCCGCACTTGCTACAGATCGTCGAAGAGTAGAGGAACCAAACACATGAACCTCAGTCAGCTCAAACCTCCGGCGGGACAGAAGAAGGCGCAGCGCCGCGTGGGGCGCGGCATGGGTTCCGGCCGCAGCAAGTACTCCGGGCGCGGCCAGAAGGGACAGAAGTCGATTTCGGGCTTCGGACGGATGCGCGGTTTTGAGGGCGGTCAGATGCCCTTGCACCGCCGCCTGCCGAAGCGCGGTTTCACCAACATTTTCCGCAAGGAATACGCGGTGGTGAACGTCGGAAGGCTGGAGAAGCTCGAAGGCGACAGCTTCGACCCGCAAGTCCTGATGGAACGGGGCGTGGTGAAGAAGCTGGGCGCGGGATTGAAAATTCTCGGCGCGGGCGAGCTGAAGCGGAAGATCTCCGTCAAAGCGCACGTTTTTTCGCAATCCGCGGAAGAGAAAATCAAGGCTGCCGGCGGCACGGTGGAAAAGATTGTGGTGGCGAAGGCGCCGGTCCAAAGAAAGAAGAAGAAGTAACCGCGAAACGAGCGAGCCATGAAGTTTTTCGAAGCAGTTGCGAATGTCTTCCGGATACCGGATCTTCGCAAGCGCGTGCTGTTCACGCTGGCGTTGCTGGCGGTGTACCGGTTGGGCGGCCACATCCCCACCCCGGGCATCGACGCCCACAAGCTGGAACTCGCTTTCCAGCAAAACATGGGAAGCCTGCTCGGCTTCATCGACCTGTTTAGCGGCGGCATGTTCCGCCGGTTGACGATCTTCGCCTTGGGCATCATGCCCTATATCACCTCGTCGATCATCCTCCAGTTGATGACCGTCGTGGTGCCCACGCTCGCGAAACTTCAGAAGGAAGGCGAGCTCGGGCGGCGCAAGATCACGCAGTGGACGCGCTACCTCACTGTGGCGCTGGCGATGATCCAATCGTTTGGCATCGCCACCGGATTGCAGTCGATGGAGGGCGGCTTCGTTTTGAACCCGGGCGCCGGCTTCGTCTTCATGACGGTGCTGAGCTTGACCACCGGAACGGCGTTCATCATGTGGTTGGGGGAGCAGATTTCCGAGCGCGGGATCGGCAATGGCATGTCGCTCATCATCTTCACCGGAATTGTCGTAGGCTTGCCGAGCGCTATCGACCAGATTTACGCCAACGTGTTTGTCACCCGGCAGTGGAACCCGCTTCAGTTGATCATCATCCTGCTGGTCATGCTCGCGGTGGTGGCGTTTATCGTGCTTGTGGAGCGGGGCGAGCGCCGCATTCCGGTGCAGTACGCCAAGCGGGTGGTGGGACGACGGCTGCTCGGCGGGCAGCAGACGCACCTGCCGTTGAAGGTGAACGCCGGGGGCGTGATTCCGGTGATTTTCGCCTCTTCTTTGCTGGCGCTGCCGCAGACGCTATTGGGAGTGCCGGCGGTGCGGGAGAACCCCTGGCTGCGAGGCATGTTGAACGCGATGGGTTACGCCGAGCCGCTCTATGCGGTGCTTTTCGTGGCGGGCATCGTTTTCTTCTGCTTCTTTTACGTTTCGATCATTTTCAACCCCAACGAGGCGGCGGACAACATGCGCCGCTACGGCGGTTTTATCCCCGGCATCCGCCCCGGGAGGAACACCGCCGAGTACATGAACAAGATTCTGACCAAGATCACGGTAGTGGGGGGGCTGTACCTTTCGCTCTTATCTCTGATCCCCCAGATCATGATCTCGGGCATCAAGTTGCAGCACTTGCCGCTGGTCGGGAACTTCATCGACCAGTACTTCCCGCGCTGGCTTCTCGACGGGCTGGGCGTGAATTTCTACTTTGGCGGCACGTCGCTGCTGATCGTGGTGGGCGTGGCGATGGATACGGTGAATCAGATCGAAGCCCAATTGATCATGCGCCACTACGAAGGCTTCACCCCGCGCGCGGGCAGAATCCGCGGGCGGAGGAGTTCGATTTAGGGGGAGATAGAGGATTTGGATTCCATGCCGCAAAGTGGAAATGCGCCGGTGGCGGTTCTGATGTTCGGGCCTCCCGGATCAGGTAAAGGCACAATCAGCAAGATCTTGATGGAGAAAGTCGGGTATCCGCATATCTCCACCGGCGACATTTTCCGGGAGAACGTGAAGGCAGGCACGCCGCTCGGGCAGGAAGTGAAAGCCGTGATGATTGTGGCCGACCGCTTGTCGAAGCCGGATTGCGCGGGCGGGTTCATCCTGGACGGATACCCGCGGACGATCGAACAAGCCGAGTTCCTGTCCGGGTGGCTGAGCAAGGCGGGCGTCCGCCCGGTCGTGGTGTCTGTGGAAACCGATTATAATGTAATCGTTAGCCGCCTTTCGGGGCGCCGCTCATGCCCGCAGTGCGGCGCAGTGTATAACCTGAACGGAATGCCCCCCAAAGTGGAAGGCGTGTGCGATGTGTGCGGCGCCGGACTCATCATCCGGAACGACGATCGTGAAGAGGTGATCCGCCAGCGGTTCGATGCCTATGAGAAGCAGACGGCGCCGCTGGTGGCTTATTTTCAAAATGCCGGCGTGAGTTTTTTTACGGTGGACGGCAACGAAGGTACGCCGGAAACGAAGGCTGAAAAAGCCGCGCAGTTCATTCGAGGATGATCATTCGGAAAAGCGCCGCAGAGCTCGAAAAGATGCGGCGCGCGGGCCTTTTGGTGTGGGAGATTCTGAACCGCCTGAAAGGCATGGTTAAGGAAGGGGTTTCGACGCTGGACCTGGAAGTGGAGGCCGAGAAGATGATCCAGGCGGCGGGGGCCCGGCCGGCATTCAAGGGCTATTATGTGCCGGCGGTTGGGCAGAAGTACCCCTTTGTGCTATGCACGTCGGTGAATGACGAGATCGTGCACGGCATGCCGAGCGCGAAGCGAATTCTGAAGCCCGGCGACATTGTTTCGATCGATACGGGCGTTGAGCTGGACGGGTATTTCGGCGACTCGGCGATTACGGTAGCTGTTGGTGAACCCGAAGAAAAGGTGAAGAACCTGCTGCGGGTGACCGAGGAAGCCCTGGAACTCGCGATTCAGCAGGCGCGGAGCGGCAACCGGTTATTTGATATATCGGGCGCCGTGGAACGGCACGTTACTTCGAACGGTTTTAGCGTGGTTCGGGAGTATGTCGGCCATGGAATCGGGACCCGGCTCCACGAGGAGCCGCAAGTTCCGAACTATGTGGACCGGAAGAATGAAAACCCGCGGCTGAAGCCCGGCATGGTGCTGGCCATCGAGCCGATGGTGAACGCGGGGCGGCCGGAATCGAAGGTGTTGCAGGACCGCTGGACTGCGGTTTCGAAGGATGGGTCGTATTCGGCTCATTTTGAGCACTGCGTGGCGATTACGGAAAACGGTCCATGGGTGCTGACGAGGCCGTAACCCGGAAGCCGGACCCGGAAGCCGAAAGGCGGGCCGGTGATTTGACCGAGGCGCCGCCCGAAAAGGGGCGCGGACGCCCGGGGCGGGTTCTGGAGTTGCTGCCGAACGCCACGGTGAGGGTGGAGTTGGACAACCGGGCGCAAGTGCTGGCGCATTTCGCCGGCGCCACGGTGAGGAATTTTGTTAGGGTCCGGGTAGGGGATCCGGTGCTGGTAGAGCTGGCGTCGCAGGAGCCGTCCCGGGGCCGGATTGTGAAGCTGTTGCCCAGGAAGCCGTGAGGCGGGCGGCGGCGAAGGAACAACCATGAAAGTACGAGCTTCAGTCAAGAAGATGTGCGACAAATGTAAGGTGATCCACCGCCATGGGGTGGTGCGGGTCATCTGCGTAAATCCCAAGCACAAGCAGCGTCAGGGTTAGGAGATTAGGGAATGGCGCGTATCGCAGGCGTTGATTTGCCGAACAAGAAGCGGGTCGAAATCGGCCTGACATCCATTTATGGGATCGGGCGGACCCGCTCCCGGTCTATCCTTTACCGGGCGGGTGTGCCGTTCGACAAGAAGGTGGCGGATCTCAGCGAAGAGGAGATCAACAAGATCCGGCAGATCATCGAGACCGAGGGCGCGGTGGAGGGCGACCTGCGCAAAGAAATCTCGATGAACATCAAGCGGTTGAGCGAGATGGGCTCCTACCGGGGTCTGCGGCATCGCCGCGGGCTACCGGTGCGGGGGCAGCGCACGCATACCAATGCGAGGACGCGCAAAGGTCCGCGGCGCGGCACCATCGCGAATAAGAAGAAGTCGACTGCCAAGACCTAATTCCGGAAGGATAAGAGTTTCAGCATGGCGAAGGCACCAGCAAAGGGAACGAAAAAGAAGAGTTTCAAGAAGCGCGAAAAGAAGGTGATTCCTTCCGGAATCGTCCACATTCAAGCGACTTTTAACAACACCATCGTGACGTTCACCGACCCGGTGGGCAACGTGGTGGCGTGGTCAAGTTCCGGCTCGTTGGGATTCCGCGGGTCGCGCAAGGGGACGCCGTTTGCGGCGCAGCAGGCGTCGTTGACGGCGGCGAATAAGGCCAAGGAAGCCGGGATGCGGACCGTTGAAGTGCGGGTCAGCGGTCCGGGCGCCGGGCGGGAATCCGCCGTCCGGGCTCTGGCTACGGCGGGATTCGAGGTGAAGGCGATCCGCGACGTCACCCCCATTCCGCACAACGGGTGCCGCCCGCCCAAGCGGCGGCGGGTGTAGCAGGAGAGTTTGGTAAGCGGGAGGAAGGCTCTGGTGAGCTGTAAACCGCACCTGAGAATGAAGACAGGTAAGGAGCAGAAAATTGGCTAGATACACGGGCCCGGTTTGCCGGCTATGCCGGCGCGAGGGCATGAAACTATTTCTGAAGGGCGAACGCTGCCACAGCGAGAAGTGCGCGATCGAGAAGCGGAACTTCGCGCCGGGGCAGCATGGCAAGGACCGCAAGCCGAAGCTGGTCGGCTATGGCTTGCAGTTGCGCGAGAAACAGCGCACCAAGCGCTATTACGGTTTGCAGGAACGGCAGTTCCGCAATCTGTTCGAGAAGGCGGCGCAGATGAAGGGCGTCACTGGCGAGAGCATGCTGCAAATGCTCGAGCGGCGGCTGGACAATGTCATCTACCGCATGGGTTTCGGCACTTCGCGGGCGCAGGCGCGGCAGCTCGTGCGCCACGGTCACATCGCCGTGAACGGCCGCAAGGTCACCATTCCTTCGTACATGGTGAAAGTGAACGACACCGTGGAAGTGCGGGAAAAGAGTAAGAAGAACCCCACCATTTTGGCGGCGCGGGACGCGACGGCGCATGCGCCGACGCCGAACTGGCTGGAAGTGGACCGCGAGGCGCTGACGGCGAAGGTGCTGTCGCTGCCCAAACGCGACGAACTGGTTCAGATCCAGTTGAACGAGCAGCTCATCGTCGAGTTGTACTCGAAGTAACAAGGAGGCATCGATGTTCAAGGGCTTTCAAAGGCCGAAGCGTCTGGTGGCGAACACCGAGACGCTCACTGAGCGCTACGGCATGTTTTGGGCGCAACCGTTCGAACGCGGGTTCGGGACCACGATCGGCAACAGCCTCCGCCGCGTGCTGTTGAGCTCGATCGAAGGAGCAGCCATCACCGCCGTGCGGATCGAGGGAGTTGCTCATGAGTTCAGCCCCATTCCCGGAGTGGTGGAGGATGCCACCGACATCATCTTGAATCTGAAGCAGGTTCCCTTCAAGATGTTCGGCGAAGCCTCCAAGATGGTTCGCATCGAGGCGGTGGGTCCATGCGAGGTGGTCAGCGGCAATATTATCGCGGATCCCGACATCGAGGTGCTGGACCGCAACGTCCACATCGCCACGGTGGGCGAAGGCGCCAAGCTGAACATCGAGATGCGGCTGAAGATCGGCAGGGGCTATGTCTCGGCGGACCGGAATTTTGACGACGATCTGCCGTTGGGGTTCATGCCCATCGACTCCGTACACTCCCCGGTGCGGAAGGTGAACTACTTTGTCGAGTCGGCGCGCCTCGGGCAGATGACCGATTTCGATAAGCTGACCATGGAGGTCTGGACCAACGGGGCCATTTCCCCGCAGGACGCCATCGGGCAAGCCGCCAAGCTTCTCAAGGACCACATGACCATCTTCATCAACTTCGAAGAGGTTTCCGAGGCAGCCGAGGAGCCTTCCGAGCGGGTGCAGAGCCAGATGAACGAAGTGCTCAACCGGTCGGTCGAAGAGCTGGAGTTGAGCGTCCGGTCGTACAACTGCCTGAAGAACGCCAACATCCAGACAATTGGAGACTTGGTGCAGAAGACCGAAGCCGAGATGCTGCGCACCAAGAACTTCGGCCGCAAGTCGCTCAACGAGATCAAGGAGATCTTGAGCAACCTGGGTCTGCAATTCGGTATGAAATTCGACGCGCAGGGCCGCTTGCTTACGCCTTCCGGCCAGCCGGTGACGCTGGGAACTCCGGCCGAGCCGGAAATGACCGGCGGCGCCGACGAGAGCGCGGGCGAGTTGAATCAGTAGGGTATCGCGATGAGACACAAAGTAGACGGATACAAGCTCAAGCGGGATAAGGACGCCCGCAAGATGTTGTTGCGCAACATCGTCACTAGCGTCATCGAGCAGGAGCGGGTCATCACCACCGTGCCCAAGGCGAAGGCGGCCAAGCCGCTCGTGGAAAAGATGATTACGCTCGCCAAGCGCGATACTCTCCATTCCCGGCGCATGGCGGCGGGGTATTTGCTTAAGCCGGCGGCGGTCAAGAAGCTCTTCGACAAGATAGGGCCGCGGTTTGGCCAGCGCAACGGCGGATACACCCGCATCGTGAAGCTCGGCTGGCGCCAGGGCGACGGCGCTGAGCAGGCGATGTTGGAACTCGTCGGGTCCGAACTCGTCAAGCGCGCAGCCGAACGCGCCAAGCGGCGCGAAGAACGCCTCAAGGCGATGCGCGAAGGGCGGGAAGTCGAAGAAACCGGCGGCGAGCAGACCAAATAGAGTCGCACCCTGGCGGACACGCCGCTTTTAGAGCGGCGATAGCCGCGAACAGTACGAGCACCCACCAAACCGCCACGGCGGGCTTGTGCAACCGCGGGTAGCGGAATTCGAGCTGAAAGGGCGCAGGCGCCGGGCGCGTCCACTCTCGCGGAATACCTTCGAATAGGGGGTTGTTCTCCGCCCGCCCGGTCCACACCAACGCAACGTTTTCCCACCTGCGCGCCACCACCACTACCTTGCGCCCGTCACGCCGCATTTGCATCGGCTCGACGCCGATGACTACCAAGATGGAAGAGATCTGAATCAGCACGGCGATCGCCGTTATCCCAAGGACCGCCAGACGCGCCGCCCGGCGCCATTCGGCCCAGCGCTGAATCGCCAGCGGAATGGCGAGCAACGCCAGCATTTGCACCGTACCGGCGACGTAGCGGTCGCCCCACGAAACAGGTCCGTAGTAGCCGGTGAAACGCGCGTAGAGGCTGACTTGGCCTAGCAGCAGCAAAACCAAGACTATCGAATAGGCGCGCACGGTGAATTCCACGCGCCGCCAGTGTATGGCGAGCAGCAGCAAAGCCGCCGCGAGCAGCGGATCAAAAAGAAAGATGGAGACGTGCGGCGCGATGAAAGGGCCGAGAAACCCAGTCAGAAACGGCTGATGGAAAATGCTTGCCGCCCCAACGGAAGGGTCGCGAACGTTGGGGACGTACGTGCCGAGCCAGTCGCCGAAGCGATAGTAGTTATAGAATCTCTCCACAAAGGCGAAAAGCAGGAAAGCGGGCAACGCTTGCATGGCGAAGCGCCACAACCGGCCGCGCAGAACCATCACCGCGAACAGTAGCAGCGCCGCCACGTCCAGCGAGGCAGTAAGACGGGTGAGTATGGCGAAGCCCGCCGCCGCGCCGGCCGCTATCGCGTCGCGCGGACGCCCTTCGTCGCGCCAGCGCAAAATGCAGGAGAATGCCCACAAATCGCAAGCCAGCAGCAGCAAATTCTCCTGGCAGTTTTGCACATAATGGAGCAGGCTCGTCCCGAACAGGAACAGCACCGATCCGGCGGAAACGGCCCATCCGGAAAATCCCAACCGGCGCAGCAGTTCGCGAGCGGCGAGCAACGCCAGGAAGAGAATCGCGGATTGCGACATCCACGCCACGAACATCGAATCTACCTGTCTGAGCAGCGGTTCCGGCAGGTTCATCGCCCAGCCGGCTGCGGCCAGCGCCCCGTGAGAGACGGCATCGAAGGGCAGCATCCATAAGCTGTGCCCGAGACCGTACCACGCGTGCAGCCGCCCGTCCTTGCCGGTGTTGCCGAAAACCGGCGCTTCGGACGCCCGGACGGGCGGTTCGCCGAGCCAGAGCCAGTGCGTCACTTGGAGGCGGCGCTCCCCGTCGATGGAGAGCATGTTGCCGGAATTCACTACGGCGGCTGTCAGCAGGCAGAGAAGAAAAACCGCTAGCCGCGAGTTCTTGGGCGGGATCACTGTCTTCATGGTAAAACGCGGGCCGCCCGCGACGCTCTTAACTTTCTTTGACACATGCTTCACATGATTTAACCGCTCCGCGCGGCTCGCCACTCGGTCGAAGAGGGTTCCATCGATGGGCGCCATATGAGAATACGCACTGTGTGTTTCCTGGTGTTGTGCGGCGCGCCGCTGGCGGCGCAGACTACGGGCGCGACCTTCGGCGAAATCGTACGCCTTGGCGGCACGCCTTCGGACGCGGTTCTCGACGAGTCGCGCGGGCGAATTTACCTGGTAAACCAGAGCGCGAACCGCGTGGATGTGTACAGCTACATCGACAAAATGGTTGTCCGGAGTTATGCCGTAGGGACGTCGCCTCTCGCCGCCGCCCTCTCTCCCGACCTGCGTTACCTTTATGTCTCGAACAACGGCAGTTCCTCCCTCAGCGTCATCGATCTTTCGTCGGACCGCGTGGTGCAAACGGTTTCTCTCAATGCCAAGCCGGAAGGCGTGGCGGTAGGCATCGACGGGCGGGTGCTGATTTCCACCGAAGGATCGAGCAGCGCCGATCAGGTGGACTCCCTTTTGATTTACGACGCCATGCAAGTTCAGGGGGCGCAAGTGCAGCCGGTGGCTTTCCCGCCGCCCCCGGCGACGCCCACCGGGATTTCGGTGACCATCGGACGCCCAACCACCACGTTCCGGGGCAAACTCGCGGTCACGGCGGATGGGGCGTTCATCATCGGTCTCAGTACGGTGAACAACAATTCGCAGACCATCGTGTTCGTTTACGAGGTGCGCTCCGGCTCGGTTTTGCGCAGCCGCACCGTAACCGGGCAATCGACGGTTCTGAGCGTCGCGCCGGACGGCAGCCGCTTCATGGCGGGTTACACCATGTATGACACCGCCACGCTCAATGTAATTGCGCAGTACAACTCCGCCAACGTTCCCTTCCCCCTGAGCTCGACGGGCGCCAACTTCAATTCGATTCAGAACATGGGCGGCAGCGCGTTCTCGCCTGACGGCTCCGTTCTGTATAGCGCTTTCAACGTCGCGCCCGCCACCACTCCTGCCACGCGCCCGCAAGCGTCAACCTTGCTGATCAGCAACCCGCGCAACCTTGCCGTGAGCTTAGGCATAAAGATTCCCGAGAGCATCGTCGCTAAGATGCTGATTCTGTCGAACGGCGAAGGGGCGTGGGGTCTGTCCGAATCCGGACTCGTTTATCTGCCTTTAGGAAAACTTTACGACTACCCGATTCTGATGCCGGAGACGACGACCGTCTTCTTGTCATGGGATGACTGCACGCGCGGGTTGGCGAAGGCGAGTCTGCG
>FWPV01003192.1_pt1 | contig 28268 bp, 23 predicted proteins | sample 2228371 | NCBI WGS metagenome assembly FWPV01 (sample SAMEA103939776, study PRJEB20133) | metagenome | reverse complement strand
GCTCCGATGCTGGTAGAGGTCGGCCACCTGCTGCAGGTCCAGCTCGAACGGCGCCGCGCGCAGCACCGCGAACCCCTCGGCGATCGCCTGCATCATGCCGTACTCGATGCCGTTGTGGACCATCTTCACGAAGTGGCCCGCCCCGTGACCAGGGAAGTGCCGGTAGCCGCCGGGCGCGGCCACGTCGGCGAACATCGGCTCGAGCACATCGAACACCTCGCGGTCTCCTCCGACCATCAGCGTCGCGCCGTGCCGCGCCCCTGCAGGTCCTCCGCTCGTGCCGCAATCGACGAAGCGGATGCCGAGCTCCGCCAGCCGCTCCGCCCGGCCAGGGGCGTCCGCGTAGTGCGAGTTGCCGCCGTCGATGACGATGTCGCCCGGCGTGAGCAGCGCCGCAAGACCGCCCGTCGCGGCAGCGGACGCTGACTCGTCACCGCTCGTACCGCCCGGGCCCCCGCTGCTCTTCCCGGCCTCTTGCCCTCCACCGAACAGCAGCTCATCTACCGGGGCGCCTGCGGGAACCATCAGCCAGATCACGCGCGGCGGCTTCAGCGCTGCGACCAGGTCGGTGAGCGATTCTGCAGGCAGCAGCCCCTCGTCCGCCATGTCTCTCGCCACCCGATGTGTGCGGTTCCACCCCACGACATGCCAGCCATGCTCCATGAGGTTCCTCGCAAGCCCCGCCCCCATCTTGCCGAGACCCGCGACACCGACACGGCCCCGCAGCGTCTTGCGCGCGAGGAACGCGTCGGCCTCCCGCACGATCTCATCGGAGTCAGGGACGTAGGTGTGCAGCGGAGCCACGCCTTGGTTCCAGGCTTCGATGATCGGGTCGATGAAGCGCCAGCCCGCGTCGACCTCGCGGGTCGATACGAAGAGCGTCTGGTCGCCGCGGAACGCGTCGTAGAGCAGCTTGCCGTACTCTTCGACGTACTGCGCCTTCTCGGACTTCTCGTACAGGAAGAAGGAGAACCGCCGCTCCTCGACCTCAGCATCGAAACCGGGCTTCTTCGCGTAGAAGACGATCTCGATACGATCGGACGGCTCCAGCGTGAAGACGACCTTGTTCGTGAGGTGCGCGTGCTGTTCGCACAGGCACCGGCGAGGGTGCCGGAAGGTGACTTCGATACGCTTGCACGCGGGTCCCATCCGTTTGCCGGACTCCATCGTGACCGGGACCCCTGACCAACGCGGGCCGGCCAGGCGCATGCGGATCTTGAAGTACGTCTCGGTCTGGCTGCCCGGGGCCACCCCGTCTATCTCCCGGTACCCGTCGTACTGTGCGCGGAACGTGTTGTCGGCGACCTCGCCTGCGCTCATCACCGGCAGCGAGTCGATGAGGGCGGCTCTGGCCTCGCGTATGTCGGCCGGGTTCGACGATGCCGGCTGCTCCATCGTGATGAGCGCGAGCATCTGGAGCAGGTGGTTCTGGCCCACGTCACGAAGCGCGCCGACCGCGTCGTAGAAGGCGCCTCTCTTCTCAACGCCGATCGACTCGAGCAGCGTGATGTCGATGCGCTCGATCGCGCTGCGGTTCCACTCCGTCTCGAACAGGTTGTTCGTGAAGCGGAAGTTCATGATGCCCTGCAGCATCTCCTTGGCGAGGTAGTGGTCGATGCGGTAGACCTGCTCCTCGCGAAAGAGGCTGCCGAGCAGCGTGTCGAGCTCGCGCGCCGTAGCCTGGTCGTCACCGAAAGGTTTCTCGACGAGCACACGGGTCCAGCCCTCGGTGTCGCTGCATGCGTCTGTCAGCCCGCTCGCGGCCAGGCGCCGGAAGATGACCTCGTAGTTCTCGGGAGGGACCGCGAGGTAGAAGAGCTTATTGGCGCATAGACCCCATCCCGACTCGATCGTCGATATGAACGCCTTCGTATCGGCGTACGCGCCGTCCGAGTCGAACGTGCCTCGCTGATACCTGAAGAAGCCGACGAAACGGTCTACATCGTCCGGGAACGCATGCGGCATGCGTTCCGCGAGGATCGAACGCACATGTTCTTGCAGATCGACGTGGTCCCACTCACGACGCCCGAAACCCACGACACACAACCGGGACGGCAGCAGCCCTTTGCCGTAGAGGTAGTACAACGAGGGCACGACCTTGCGCGCCATCAGATCGCCGGTCGCGCCGAACACGACGAGGATGGTAGGAGTGAGGTCTTCGCGCATCGAGAGATCTCCTTCCGTCGTCAACCGGCCCCTGTCGGCGGGCTTCGCGTACCCACGCAGGCGTGCCGCACGCACGCAGGTTATGTCTACCCGTCACGGCGCACAGGGTGCAGCCCGCGCCGCTGCCCACGTGCGACAATGGACACGTGAGCATCATCGTCGACATCCACACGCATGCGTTTTCGGACGACGTCGCCTCGCGAGCCATGCCTGCGCTCCTCGAGAGTGCTGGCGGTGACCTGACGGCGCACTACGACGGAACAGTGGGCGGACTCATCGAGGCGATGGACCGTTCGGGGGTCGACGTCTCCGTGCTGCAGCCAGTCGCTACGAAACCCAGCCAAGTCCCACCAATCAACGACTGGGCAGCGGCTCAGGCGTCTTCGCGCATCGTCCCGTTCGGAGCGATGCACCCTGACCTCGAAGACCCGGCTCGCGAGATCGCACGCATGCGCTCCCTGGGCCTCAAGGGCTTCAAGCTGCACCCGGAGCACCAGTCGTTCTCGCCTCACGAGAGCCGCCTGCATGCCATTTACGAGGCAGCTTCTGCGGCGGACATGATCGTGCTGTTCCACGCTGGCTCCGATGTCATACACCCAACGACCCGGGGCACGCCGGCAGCGTTCGCCGAGATGGTCGACGCGTTCCCGTCGCTCACCGTCATCCTCGCCCACCTCGGCGGTTTCCGGGAGTGGGAAAGCGTGAGGGAGCACCTCGCCGGACGCGACGTATGGCTCGACACGGCATACACCCCCGGACACCTTCCCGACGAGGAGCTCGTCGCCCTCGTCCGCGCACACGGCGCCGACCGGGTGCTCTTCGGGAGCGACGGGCCCTGGACTGACGCGGGAGCTGAGATCGCACACCTGCGATCTCTTCCGTTCACGCGCGAAGAGATCGACGGGATCCTCGGCCGCAACGCCTCCGCCCTGCTGAGGCTGTAGCCTCGTACGACCGCCACAGTCTCGCTTCCGCCTCCTGCACAGATGCTCTGGTTCTGAGATGTTCGGTGCATCGCACCGAGCGCTGCGCACTGGTACGTTTCCTGCTTCGCGCACCGCCACGAGGCGTGAGACCCCCGGGGGCGTGGCGTTGCTCGACGATACCTTCAGACATGAGGTGATCGGCCGCGCCTTCGACGCGCTCCCTGTCGGCGCGATCATCCACGACGCGGAGCGTATCGTCACCGCGAACCGGTGCGCCTGCGAGATCATGGCCGCCCAGTCGCCTTCGGAGCTGGCTGGCTCCCGGCTGGACGACCGTGTGCACCCCGATGGGCGCGAAGGCGGGGCTGCGCGCAGGGCCGTACTCTTCGAGCGCGACCAGCTTTTCCGCGCCCTGCCGGTCAAGATGCTCGCACTGAGCGGCGCGCCGTTCACACTCACCGTGTCGGCTGCTTCCTTCACCCATGGAGGCGGGCGCTACGCGGTCGTGGCATCGTGCTCCGCCGACCGCTTGGACCCACCCACGGCCGAGCCGACACCCCGAGCCGCAGGTTGTCTGGCCGAAGCCGCACTGGAGTCGTTCCCTTTGCCCGTGCTGTGTGTACGCAGCGGCCACGTCTCCTTGGCGAACGCTTCGGCCCGAGCGCTGCTCGGGTACTCCGGTGCTGCAGGGTTGCTCGGCGAGAGCGCGATCGAGGTCCTGCACCCGGACGCGAGAGATGCGATGCGTGAGCGCGCCGAGCTGCTGGAACGTCTCGGCACGCGTCCCCTGCGGATACCGATGAAGGTCCTGACGAAGGACGGCCGCGGTGTGCACGTGAGCTCGCTCGCCGCCTACGTCGACCACCCGGACGGCGGCGTGTTCATGTTCGTCGTGACGGACGCGCGTTACTGACCCGTGCGCCGGCGTCGCTGCAGCCTCGCGCCCCCGGCGCACGGAGACATCGCGTCCGGACTTTCGAGACGCGGACAGCGGCGCCGGCGCTTCACGCTTCAGCGGTGATGAGCTCAAGCCCGCGCAGGTACGGCCGCAGCACCTCGGGAACGGTGACGCTGCCGTCCTCGTTCTGGTAGTTCTCCACGACCGCCGCCAGTGTCCTGCCGACCGCGAGCCCGGAACCGTTGAGGGTGTGGACGTATCGCGACCCTTTGAACTCGGATGGCTGACGGTACTTGATCGCCGCGCGGCGCGCCTGGAAGTCGCCGCAGTTGCTGCAGCTCGATATCTCTTTGTAGCCGTCGTAGCTGGGCAACCACACCTCGATGTCGTAGGTCTTCGCCGCACCGAAACCCATGTCGCCCGTGCACAGCACGATCGTGCGGTACGGCAGCTCGAGCAGCTGAAGGATGCGCTCGGCATCGGCGACCATGCCCTCGAGCGCGTCCATCGACTCCTCGGGCTTGGCGAACTTCACGAGCTCGACCTTGTCGAATTGGTGGACGCGGATCATGCCGCGCGTATCTCGACCCGCGCTCCCCGCCTCCTCTCGGAAGCAGGGGGTGTAGGCGCAGTAGTGCCGCGGCAGCGTGTCTCCCTCGAGCACCTCGTCGCGGTGGATGTTCGTGAGCTGCACCTCGGCGGTCGGGATCAGGTAGAGCGGTGTCCCCTCGCCTGACGTCTTGAAGAGGTCGTCCTCGAACTTCGGCAGTTGGCCGGTGCCGGTGAGCGTCTCAGCGTTGGCGAGCGACGGCGGCCACCACTCCTTGTAGCCCGCGTCGGCGTGCATGTCGAGCATGAAGTTGATGAGTGCGCGCTCGAGCCTGGCTCCCGCGCCACCCAGCAGCACGAAGCGGCTCTTCGCGAGTTTCACCGCGCGCTCGAAGTCGATGATGCCGAGCGCAGGCCCCAGCTCCCAGTGCGCCTTCGGCTCGAAGCCGAATGCGCGCGGCGTGCCCCAGCGGCGCACCTCGACGTTGCCGTCCTCGCTCGCGCCTATCGGCACGCTGTCGTCAGGGATGTTGGGCGCCGTCATGAGCAGGTCGCGCACCCGCGCGTCGACATCGGCCATCGAACCCTCGAGCCCGGCTATCGCTTCGTTGACCTCGCGGACCGCCTCCTTGGCGGCGTCGGCTTCGTCGCTCCTGCCGTCCTTCATGAGCGCGCCGATCGCCTTGCTCGCCTCGTTGCGCCTGGCCTGAAGCGCCTCGACCTCGGCGATGAGACGGCGGCGTTCTTCATCGAGCGCGAGAAAGGCGTCGACGTCCCAGTCGCTGCCACGCGCTCGCATCGCCGCGCGAACGGCGTCAGGGCTCTCACGGACGAAGCGTGCGTCGAGCATCCTAGGATCCTTCCGGCGAGCGTTGACGGCCGATGGTGCGCCTCCGGCCCGCGGCGGCATCGCATGACGGGCCAAGAATCGCGAAGCGAGTATAGCGAAGGCGGGCTTCGCAGGCTCCGCGTATCCGGCGCAGTGCCGGTCTTGATCCGTGGCGGCGCAACAGGACGCGACGAGGTCGTGTCGTTCGGAGAGGGAGCATGCGGACACGGAGCGCTTGGGCACATCCGTGGAGCCGACCTCATGCCGCTGCTGCTCGACTCAGCGGACCGCAGCGTGTTCCTCGGCGCCGAGCGCTTTACGGCCCACGAGGCTATCGCGGCGCCAGACGCCGCCAGTCGACCCACCTGTGCGGCACGTCGCGGTACTCAGCCATCGGAGCGTCTTCCGCACGCTTGTAGTCCGCTGGGGTGAGGTCAGCGCGCCCGAAGAGCGTGCAGTGGCACCAGCCGACCTCGTCGATCTCGGCCTGCGCGAACGCGCACGGGCAGATGAGCTTCTTGTCGAGCTCAACGTGCCGCTCGGCTCGAAGCACGGGCAGTAGCGCTTGCCTTACATGGCCTCGCAGTCGGAGAGCCACAGCCTCAGGTTCGTGCAGACCATCCAGCGGGGATCGACCGACCAGCTCTTGCTAGCCGCGTGTCTGCGGATCCACGCGTCCTGCTTGTCGAGGTCGCGCCGGTACGCCGCGAAATCCCGGGCGAACCCCTTCATCATCGGCAACACGACGCTCAAGCTCATTCGTGCGCCCCCGCTCCGTAGCTCAAGGCGGCACCCAACGCCCCTACCGTCTGTGCTTGGTCGGGAACCAGCACATCGCCCTCGAAGCCCGCCCGGATGAGTTCGACCATCGCCTGATTCTTCGCCACGCCACCCGCGAACACGAGCGGTCCTTGGGCCTTGATGCGAGCGAGCGAGCTCAGCGTTCGCCGAGCGATCGACTCGTGCAGCCCGCGCGCGACGGACCCCAGGTCCTCCCCGCGATGCACAAGACCCGTCACCTCGCTTTCGGCGAACACGGTGCACATCGAGGAGATCTGGACGCCGGACTCAGCCGAGATCGAGGCAGCGGCCATCTCCTCGAGCTCGAAGCCGAGCGCGCGCGCCATGACCTCGAGGAACTTGCCGGTGCCTGCGGCGCACTTGTCGTTCATCTCGAAGTCGAGCACCCTGCCGCCCTCACCGAGCGCGATGACCTTGGTGTCCTGCCCGCCGATGTCGAGCACGGAGTTCGCGTCGGGAAACAGGTGCGCTGCGCCCATACCGTAGGCTTTGATCTCGGTGACCACGGGGCATCCGAACAGGTCGCGCGCAGCATGACGTCCGTAGCCCGTCGCGACGATCGCATCGTAGCCCCCGCGTTCGACGAAGCGGCGTGCGACGGCCTGCGGGTCGAACCCCGAATCGGCGACCTGGGCCTCGACGATATCGCCGTCGTCGAGCCAGACGGCATCGACGCTGCGTGACCCTATGTCCAAGCCCAACACCCGCACGTGCACTCCCTGGGGACCGCGCTCACTGAACACGCGTGCGGCGGGCGCCCCATCGACGCCCACCGCGAAACACCGGATACGACGACCCTACAGCATCTCGAGGAATGCCTCGACGCGCGTGGAAAGCTGCCCGACGTCTTCCATCGAGTAGTCGGTCTCGATGCGCAGCACCGGCAGACCAGCCGCCTTGACGGCTTCCTCGACGCCGTGCTGCTCCATCGCGTACAGGCCGCAGAAGTTCAGGGTGTAGTCGATCACACCGCCGGCGCGAAGCTCTTTGGCCATGCGCACGACGTCGTCGATGCGGCCCTCATTCGGCGTGAAGCAGGCGCAGTTGATATCGAGGTACTTGGCCGCGATGTCGTCGATCATCTCATCGAGCGTCGAGGCATCCTCGCTCACTAGGTCCTGATAGTAGCGCGAACCGGTGCACATCTCCTCGCCGACCACCACAGCGCCGGCCTTCTCGATGATGTCGTGCAGCTTCCAGTTCGGGATCGCCATCGGCGTGCCGGTGACGAGCACCCGCTTGGCGCCCTTCGGAGCAACGCCTTCCCCGCGGGCCACGCGCTGTTCGAGCTCGTCGGCGAGCTTGTTCATCATCTGTGTGAAGCGCGGCACGTCGTCGTAGAACGCGATCTGCGTGGCGAGCAGACGGTCCTTGCCGCTCATCGGGACCGGGTCGGCCTTGAACGTCGCGGCCACGCGCTGAAGCGCGCGGCGCTTGTCGTTGACCTCCTTGATGGCCGCCCTGAGCGACTCCGCGGTGACCTTGGTGCCGGTGAGCTCCTCGACCCTGGCCATGAGCTCGGCGACACGATCACGCCAGAACGCCACCGCTTTGGCGTCCTTGGTCTGCGGCAGCTCCATGACGTAGACGTCGTGGATGTCGCCCAGCAGTTCGTAGGCTTTCTTCTTGCCGTCGCACGTCGTCTCGCCGATCACGAGGTCCGAGGACTCGATGTACGGGCAGACCTTGGCGAGCTTGAACCCCATGAAACTCTTGATGAGTGCGCAGGTGTTTCGCGGCATGATCTGCTCGACCCGGTCGAAGGCGAACTCTGCACCGGCGCACAGGCCGACGCACCAGGCGCCTGCGGCACGAACGATCTCTTCGGGCACATAGAGGCAGAAGGTGCCGACGACCTTGCCGCCCTGCTTTCGGAAGTCGTCAAGCTCCTTGATACGCAGGCCGTGGACCTCGGAGAGCACGAAGTCCAGGTAGCCGGTGCCTTCAGGACGGTTGTTCTGCGTCAGGTACGCGTCTCCGTACAATCCGCCCACGGCTTGGAGCAGCATGTCGTGCGTCGGAAGGTCGAGACTCAGCTCGGCCCACATCTGATGGTAGTCGGGTGCGGCGGTCTCAGTCATGGCGGATCCCCTCTCGTCCGGAAGCACAGGATGCCCGGCTGACTATATGCGAAGACGATACTTTCATTCAACTGGTCTTATCTTAGGGTCACCGTCCGACGCGCTGGGAACACTGTCGACCCGGCCGGACAGCGGCGCATGGTGGTGAGCGTGTGACGGAGCGGCTCAGATGGTCGCCAAGGCGTCGCCAGGGCAGATGCCGCGCCGTTGCCGGGCCATGTGCGCGACCCGGGTCCCGCTGGGTCCCTGCGCTACACTCACCGCATGCAGCGCACCCTTCGCTACACGTACAACGACCCCGTTTCGCAAGCCCTGGCCGAGGCAGACCCCCAGCTCGGGCAGCTCATCGACCGCATAGGTGAGGTCGAAGCGCCGGTGAAAGGCAGCGGCTTCGAGGTCATGGCCGAATCCATCGTCTGGCAGCAGCTGTCGGCAAAGGCCGGTGCGACGATCTGGCGCAGGCTCTGCGAGCGGTTCGGGTCATCGCCCGAATCCTTCGCGTCCGCGTCTCACGCGTCGCTCAGGGCAGCCGGCCTCTCCGCCCGCAAAGCCGATCACATCGCGGACATCGCGCGAGCCACACTCTCAGGGGAGATCGACTGGGAGGGGCTCGAAGCGCTCGGCGACGAGGACGTGGTCCGCGCCCTCGTCAAGCTGCGCGGCGTCGGCCGGTGGACCGCCGAGATGTACCTCATCTTCGCCCTTGGCCGTCCGGACGTGCTGGCCTCAGACGACTTCGGGATCCGCAGCAGCGCAGGCAGGCTCGCTGGACTCACAAGACCCATGACGCGCGAGGAGCTCGCCGCTCGCGCAGAGCTCTGGCGCCCCCACCGGACCGCCGCCTCCCTGTGGTTGTGGGCCGACCAGCAGTGACGGCACCGCCCACGCCGCATCGCGACAGCAGATCATACCGTTGGGGGTATCTATCATGCCGCTCATCGGCCAGCTGAGCCGATGAACTCACGTCAAGAGGCGCGAAATCCGATAACAGATGGGCAGCGCCGGTTCGCCCGAGACCCTGAGGAGGTGGAGCGCATGTCCGCCAGCGCGGATGAGACCGTGCAGCGCTTCATCGCGTCTTTGGGTGACGCCTGCCTCGTCGTGTCAGCGAAAGGCGAGGTCGTCACGGCGAACGCGCTCGCCGAGTCGCTGTACGGACGCTCCCCGGGCGCACTCGCAGGGACATCGATCACGGACCTGTGCCCCGGCTCCGAACGCGATGCCGTCATGGCCGAGATCGCCTCGTGCAACGGCAGACCGCGCAACTTCCGGGCCGTCCAGCTCGACGCGTCTGGAACGAGTTTCGTCGCCGACTTCAGCGCCAAAGCGTGTCACGACATAGCGGCGGACTGCGTGGTGCTCATCGTCCGCCGCAGTGCTTCAACCGAACTGTCGTGCGAGGTCGACCTGACGCTTCGCACGCTCATGCTGAACCATGTCACCGACGGCATCGTGTGCCATACGCTCGAAGGTGACCTGATCTTCGCCAACCGCGCCGCCCTCGCCACCTGGGGCTGCGGGTCGCTCGCCGAGGCACGAAGGCTCGGCCGTTACGGGTGGGTCGCGGATGGACAGCGCCAGGGCGTCTCCGTCACGATCGAGCGGCTGCTCACCGAAGGCGAGGCTCGCTTCGAGAGCCACGGCCTCGCTCCATCGGGCCAGACCGTGCACCTCGAGATCCATTCGACGCTGGTGGAGAACGACGGGATGAAGATGGTCCTGTCTTCGGTGCGCGACATCACGGACCGGGTCGAAGCCGAGGAGGCCATGCGCTACCTCGCGTACCACGACATGCTGACCGGTCTGGCCAACAGAGTGATGCTTGAAAACGAGCTTGCGTCGGCGCTGTCGCACGCGGACCGTCACGGCGACCGCGTCGGCGTCGTGTTCCTCGACCTCAATGATTTCAAACCGGTCAACGACACGTACGGCCACGCTATCGGTGACCACGTGTTGCGCGAGGTCGCAGACCGGCTCGCCGGTGCGGTGCGCCAGACCGATACCGTCGCACGGCCCGGAGGCGACGAGTTCGTCGTCTTGCTGCCGCGGCTCAAGGACCCTGAGGACCTGAGCCGCGTCGCCTCAGCGCTCGCGTCTGAAATCGAGAAACCGATCGTGGTCGGCTCGATCACGATCTCGGTGTCAGCGAGTGTCGGCATAGCGCTCCACGTCCCCGGTGAGGACGCGGAGACGCTCCTGACCCGAGCAGACCTCGCGATGTACGCCTCGCGGGAGCAGGGAGTCCCGGGCTGGGAGCTCTTCGGCTGACGCGCTCTGGCCGTACTCGTCCTCTGGGAGTCTACGCCGCTCGTATGCGCTACCCCGATACGGGTATCCTTGTCCCATGTCCGAAGCAGACGACATCGAGCTCTCACGCCCACCACGCGACCTTCCCGCGGAACAGCAGGCCGAGACATGGCGGGCCGTGTTCGAAGCGCTCCCCATCCCCGCTCTGGTCCACGGCCCCGATGGCGACCTCTCCGCTTTCTCAGCCGGCGCACTCGAGCTGCTCGGCTACTCGAAGGAGGAGATGCGCGCGCTCAAACCGTTCGGCTGGGTCGACCCCGCCATGATGAGAGGCGCCGCGGGCCGGCTCGAAACGATCCTGTACGACGGCATCTTGGTCTTCGAGTCAGCTGTCGTTCGCAAGGATGGCACGACGGTGCCGACCGAGGTCCACTCGCAGCGGGTCGACACTCCGCTTGGACCTGCGATCCTGTCCGTCATCCGTGATGTATCAGAGCGAGAAGGCGTCCGCGAGCAGCTCGTCCACCTTGCCTACCACGACTCGCTCACGGGGCTCTGGAACCGCGTCGCGTTCGAGGATCACCTCCGTGTCGCCATCGCTGACGTGCGCCGGCACGGCGACGTGCTTGCGCTTGCATACCTCGACCTCGATCGCTTCAAACCGATCAACGACCAGTACGGCCATCATACCGGCGACGAAGTGCTCGCGACGGTCGGCCGACGGATCCAGGCCGTCGTCCGCACTCAAGACTTCGTGGCCCGCCTCGGCGGTGACGAGTTCGTCATACTCCTGGCCAGGATCGATTCTGAGAGCGAGCTCGGCCCGCTCGCTGAACGCCTGCTCGACAACCTTCGGGTCCCCATCAGGGCGTGCGGTGTCGATTGCGTCATCGCTGCCTCGATCGGCTTCGCGGTGTTCGACCCGCAGACCGATGACGCACGGAGCATCGTCGTCAAGGCGGACGCGGCGATGTACGCTGCGAAATCCGACCCCGATCACGCGTGGTGCGTCTGGTCTCCCGCGCTCGTGCGTACACAGACTCCCGGCCCGTGACCGCCGGCGCCCGGCGCCCCTCCCCGCGCTCATCCGTCGGCCTCGCCCCCTGCGCTCGCGCGAATGGTCCCAGCGGCTATACTTGCCTCAGGGCCTCAACGACGGTCCCGCCGCCTTTCCGGCGGCGAGCACTCGACGAGGGGACACGGATGCTTCCGACCGAGAGCCCATCAGCGGACGAGCCCGCGCAGATGCCGAAAGGCGCCGACCGGATGGCGCTGAACCCCGACGAAGCTGACGAGGAACAGACCGACCGGCGAAGCTTGTGGCGCCTGCTGCCTGTTCTCGCCGCCATCATCATCGCCATCATCGTCCTGCTGCTCTTGCGAGACTGCGGCGGCGCGCGCGGCGGTGCGTCTGGCTCTCGGACCCGCTCGATCGAGAGGGTGCAGGGCATGGAGCCGGTAGCCGGCGTCATCTCGCTCTGGGTCAAGGGCGACGCGGACGTCACCAGGGTGCTCGCCACTGCCGGAGTGCGCGCCGGCGAGAAGCTCGACCTGGGGGGCGGCCGCTACGTGGTCGACGTGCCTCAGGGCAGCGAGAACGCCGCAGTCGCAGCGCTCAAGAAGACCGCTGGGGTCTATGACGCCGGACGGGTCTTCGAGAAGGAGTAGCGCCTCAGCCTTCCGCACGAGGATAGCTGCCGAGCACCTTGACCTCGCGCAGCTTGAGTCGCAGGCAATCCAGAGCGGTCCGCACGTGCGGGTCCTCCACATGACCGTGGAAATCGACGAAGAACATGTAGTCGCCGAGCTGGCGCTTCGTGGGGCGCGACTGGATCTTCGTGAGCGAGATCTCGGCATACGCGAACTCCGACAGGATCATGAGCAGCGCGCCGGCCTTGTCCGCCTTCAGGAAGAGCGCCAGCGACGTCTTGTCGTCGCCGGTGCGCTCTCTGAGCCCGCGTCCGATGACCACGAACCGGGTCTGGTTCCCCGCATAGTCCTCGATCGCCGGCTCACGCACCTCGCCACCGTACAGCTCGGCGGCGAGACGGGTCCCCACGGCGGCGACCGCAGGGTCTGCGACCGCACGCTGCACCGCCTCAGCGGTGGAGTTCGCCGCGACCACCGCGCGCCCCGGCAGGTTGCGAGTGAGCCACCGGCGGCACTGTCCCGTGGCCTGAGGGTGCGAAACGATCGTCTGGACCGCGTTGAGGTCGGCTCCCCGCGCGGTGATGAGCGCATGGTGGACGTCCAAGACGAGTTCGGACTGGATCTCCAGCGACGTGTCGAACGCGAGCGCGTCGAGCGTCGCGTTCACACTGCCCTCGACCGAGTTCTCGATGGGCACGATGCCCGCGTCGGCCTGCCCGCGCTCGACGGCCTCGAACACCTCCTCTATGGAGACGTACGGCACAGGTTCGAGCTCTTCGATCCCCAGGGAGAGAAGCGCTTCTTCGGTGAAGGTCCCCGCGGGACCGAGGAATGCATACCGGGTCATAGCCGTCTTACGCTCCGATCCACTCATCATCACTCGCAACCGCACCCCGGTCCTCGCGCCCGGGGCCGGCCGCATCACCGTCGATCACGCGCGCCCGGGGCGTGCGGACGCGATTCTTGCCGCCGTGCTTGGCCCTGTACAGCGCGTCGTCCGCCTCCCTCAGTATGGACTCCCTGTCCATGCCGTGAACCGGGTACGCCGCCAACCCGATCGATACGGTCATGCGCGAGGAGCGGCGGCCCTCCTCGTCCGCGAACACGGCTTCCGCAACCGCTTCCCGTATCTTCTCCGCAACGATGTACGCACCCGCAGCATCAGTCTCCGGCAACACCACGGAGAACTCCTCGCCCCCGTAGCGTGCGACCAGATCGACCTGTCGCACGACACCTTCGATGACTCGTGCAAGATCGGCGAGAGCCTTGTCTCCGGCGGCATGGCCATAGGAGTCGTTGAAGTGCTTGAAGTCGTCGACATCTATCATGAGCAGCGACAAGTGCTTCGAGTAGCGCTTTGCGCGCGTGAGTTCCTCTTCAAGCCGGTTCTGGAGCTCACGGTAGTTGGCGAGCCCCGTCAGCTCGTCGGTCACCGCAAGCTTCTTGGTCAGTGCGTAGAGCCGGGCGTTCTCCGCGGCCACCACGAGCTCGCTCGCCACAGCGCTGAGGACGAGGCGGTCCTCCTTGGTGAGGCGTTGTAGATCCTCGGCCGAGGCGCAGAGCAGGACCATCATCCCCGCGTGGTCGAACGCGGCCGTGCACGAGAAGTGGCCCTCCAGCGCTCCGTGATCCGCATGCTGGGCAGGCACCACGGGTTCGACTCCAGACGGCGACCCGATGCTCGCAGAGAACAGTGTCTCCGCGCGCTCCTTGTCGATGACGAATAGGCTGCATGTCTCCAGACCGAGCACCTTCGCGAGGATCTCGAGCACCGTGGGAGCGACATCCTCGAAGTCGAGCGTCGAGTGGACGAGCTCGGTGATCTGGGACACAGCCTCCAGCTCGGCGAGCCTGCGGCTGATCTGTTCAAGTGCAACTTCACGCTGACCCACCGCGATGACCGTCTCTTCTTCACGCTGCCGGCGACGTTCGACCGACACGGCGACGAGGGCGGTCAGCAACGGGATGGCAGCGGCGCCCAGTGCATGCAGGATCAGCGAACCGGGCTCGAGAACATGCGAGTGCGCGAACAGGTGCCCTGTCACGTAGGCGAGCGCCGAGCCGAGGCCGGTCAGCCACGCCTCTCGCTTCGGGAGCAGCAGCGCATAGGTAGCGGGCAGGACGACCGCGACGGGGTAGAAACCCGTCTCGATCCCGTACCACGCGTAGGTCATCCCGGCAACCACGAGCAGGTCAGGCCCGAGCACCTGGACCATCGCCCGCGAGAGCGCACCGCTTCCGCGCGACGCAGCGCGCGAGAGCACGGCGCTGTCGATCGCCACAACAGCCACGAGCACCCAGTACAGCACATCCGTCCCCAGGCTATCGCGCACCTGGGCCCCGCTGAGCGGGAGCACCGCCAAGATGGCGAGAAACACCCAGCGGGCGCGCAGGTAGAGGCGCTCGTCGGGTGTGGCATGTCGGTTCAAGGGATGGTCAGCCATGCGGCTTCCGGTCGTCTACCGTGGAAGGGGCCGCACGCGATGCGGCATCGTGGTACAAGTATAGCGAACCCCGCACAAGTCTCTTGGAGCGACGCACGGGACAGCTCTTCCCGTTCGCGATCCAGCCCGAGACAACCGGAGACGCATGGGCACACACACACTCGAAACGCTCCTTCTTGCCGTCGCGACCGGACAGCTCGATCCGGCAGAGGCCGCACCCAGAGTCCGCAGCCTCTTCTTCGCCGACGTCCAAGGAGGCTCGGGCTCGACCGAAGCGCGCGTGGACCACGACCGGAGCCTCCGCTGCGGCTTCGCCGAGGTCGTGTTCTGCGAGCGCAAGACGCCGGAGCAGGTGGCGGCCATCTTCTCGGCGCTCCTGGAGCGCAGTGACGTGGCGCTCGGTACACGCGCTGACCCCGCACACGCCGAGGCGCTGGCGACACACTGCCCGGACGCGCGGTACCTCGCGACGCCGCGCCTGCTCGTGGTGGACCGCCGCGAGCAGCCCGTGCGCGAGGGGCACGTGGTCGTCGCAAGCGCCGGGACCGCCGACCTCCCCATAGCCGAGGAGGCCGCCGCCACAGCCGAGGTGATGGGGTGCCGCGTCACCCGCCTCTTCGACATCGGCGTCGCCGGAGTGCACCGCGCGCTTGCACACGTGGAAACGCTGCGAGACGCACGTGTCGTCATCGCCGTCGCAGGTATGGAGGGCGCGCTCCCCTCGCTGCTCGCAGGCCTGGTGGACGTGCCTGTCATCGCCGTGCCGACCTCAGTGGGGTACGGCGCGAGCTTCGGCGGCGTCTCCGCCCTCCTGACGATGCTCAACTCGTGCGCCGGCGGTATCGGGGTCGTCAACATCGACAACGGATTCGGCGCAGCCGTGATCGCCGCCCGCATCAACCGTCCGGCGTGGGCGGAGCCGGCTCAGTGATCGCCCATCTCGACGCGTCCACCGGCGTCTCGGGCGACAAGTTCCTCGCCGCGCTCCTCGACGCCGCGGCCGATCCCGCCGCGTACCCGAAGCCGGTGTTTTGCACCGAGCACCTCTCCGATGCCGTCAGGAACATCGCCCCGGAAGCGAGGATCATCGCGTCGCGCACATGCCGCGCGGGGATCGACGCGCTCACCGTCTCCGTCGACGTGAGCGAGGGTCCGCCGCACCGCTCCTGGGCCTCCCTGCGCGAACTGCTGCTATCCGCAGAGGTCCCCGAGGCCGTGCGCGACCGCGCGACCCGGGTCTTCGAGCGCCTGGCTGCGGCCGAGGCCCGCGTCCACGGCGTCACCGTCGATGAGGTCTGCTTCCATGAAGTGGGCGCCACCGACTCGATCGTCGACGTGCTCGGAGTCTGCCTGGGTCTCGAACTCCTGGGTATCCGGCGTCTCGTCGTGACCCCTGTGGCCGTGGGGTCGGGCGCCGTCCAGACGGCGCACAGCACACTGCCCGTTCCCGCTCCGGCGACCGCCGTGCTGCTGCAGGGCGTCCCTGTCGAACCCGGCCGCGCGCCTGGCGAGCTAACCACGCCCACGGGCGCCGCCCTTGTCGCCACGCTCGCGGACGGTTTCGGCCCCGTCCCCGCGATGACTCCGTTGTCGGTGGGGCACGGCGCCGGCACACGCGAGCTCGACGGCGCAGCCAACGTCGCCCGGCTGATCGTAGGCCGCCCGGGCGGAGGCGCCGAACCGAGCAGCGACAGTCGCCCGGGGTCCGACGCAACTGCCGAGGAGTCGGTTGTGCTGCTCGAGACGACCATCGACCACCTGAGCCCTGAGGCTGTCGCCTTCGCAGCCGACGAGCTCGCGCGCCTCGGAGCCCTCGATGTATGGACGAGTCCGGCGACGATGAAGAAACGTCGCTTGGGCGTGGTGCTGTCAGCGCTTGTTCGCCCGGCCGACGCCGCCGTCTTCACCCGGCGGATGCACCACCTCACCGGCAGTCTCGGCGTCCGCCGCCTCGAGATGGTGCGCAGCATCGCTCCGCGCGCCACGCGCACGGTCGAGACGCGATTCGGGGCCATCAGTGTCAAGTCAGGCGCCGGAAGGGTGCGTCCGGAGGCCGACGATGTGGCCCGCATCGCACGCGAGTCCGGCGAGGCGTTCGACACGGTGGAGCGCGAGCTGGCCGTGGCCGCACGGGAGGCCCTGCAGTCCGAAGAGCCTGACGGCGGGAATCCGGCCGGCGAGATCTGAGACGACCGGCTCTTCAGCCCCAGGCCCCAGCGGGAATCGCTCCGATGCGCCCTGTGGTGGCATACTGGCGCGAGCGGACCTCGACCCACGAAAGGCACGCCCGATGCGTTTCAACCTGCTAGCCCGTTTTCAGGACCCCTCGTCGCGGCCACGCATCATCGTATGGACGGGCATCCTCGTCCTCGCGTCCGTGATGCTGTGGGCGGGCGGTATCGTCGGGACATCCTTCGAGTGGTTCTGCACCGGCCCGTGCCACAAGGTGCATGACGACAACACGCTCGCATACGAAGCCTCCACCCACACGAACGTGTCATGCATCGCCTGCCACGAACCGACTAACGCCGACCCCATCACCATGACCCTCATGAAGGTACATGTGTTGCCGGACCTGCCGGCCACGATCCTCGACCGCTACGAGATCCCCGTGAACCCGGCGAGTCACGTGGCCATCGAGATGCCTGACGACCGGTGCACGCAGTGCCACAACCTCACGAACCGGACGGCGACGCCCCGAGACGGCCTGCTCATCGACCACGCTGTGCACACGGAAAACGAGGTCACGTGCACCACATGCCACAACCGCGTGGCGCACCCGGAAGAAGACATCGAGCTCGTGCTCGGCGACCGTAAGCACGAGAACTGGATGACGATGGACGCGTGCTTCCGCTGCCACTCGCTCGAGCAAGGGGCGCGCGCGCCGGGCACGTGCGAGGCATGTCATCCGAAGGGCTTCGAGCTCGTCCCCGCCACGCACCGCACGAGCGGCTGGTACAAGCGCTTCGGTGAGTCGAAGGGCCATGCGAAAGCGGCGCTCGAGGAAGCCGCCGCAAGGCTCAACGCCGAGCACGAGCCGCTCGATGCCGAGCATGCCGAAGGCCCGGTGCTCGCGCCATCTTCCGAGATCCACTCCTGTTTCACGTGCCACCAGACATCGTTCTGCGGCGACTGCCACAGACTGCCGATGCCCCACCCCGAGGGGTTCGCCGAGAACCACGGGCGGGAGGGCACGCGGAACCCCGCCGCCTGCGGGACGTGCCATGCGCGCAGCGCGGCTGAGGCCGCGGGGAGCAACTTCTGCAACGCGTGCCACCACCCGCGCAGCAGGCCTGGAGTCTCGTGGCGAGCGACGCACCGCCAGGCGGTCATCGCGGAAGGTTCGAGGGCGTGCCTGAAGTGTCACGACTCACGGTACTGTGAGACGTGCCATGTGCGGGGCCCGGCAGCCGCCAAGGCGTTCCTCGAGCAGCAGTATGCGCGGTAGCAGACGCGAGCGCCCGGATCGGGCCGTGCGCCTTCGCGGCCGTGCGCTCGCCCGTCGCCGAAGCGAGCCCGCCTCCAGCCGTCAGGCCACGCCCCAACCATCGCCTCGGCGCACGAGGAACCCATCGTTCGTGAGCGCCTCCAGCACATCGAGCGTCTCGCCGGCATCCAAGCCCAGCATGTGGGCGAGCTCGTCAAGCCCCACGCCGGGCGTCTCGAGCACCGCCCTGAGCAGTCGCGCCCGCTTCTGTCGCCGCGACCCCTCGAACGCGGACTGCCGCGTGCGGTGAGAGCTGCGACGCGAAGGGTTGGGTAGCGTGGCCTTCAGGTGTGCGCCGTGGTCGAGCATCGCGTGGTACCACGTGCGCGCGTCGATCCCGCGCCGCTCGGCGCACCGGGCCGCAGCCGCCACCAGCGGCACGATCTCCCGGTCCGGCACACTATCGCGGTCCGCGAGCAGTTCGTGCAGGACGACGGCCCGCACATTGGTCTCGAGGTAGGTCGCGTACCGTCCGTACGCGAACGCCAGCACGCCCGCGGCGGTAGCTGGACCCACACCGGGCAGCGCCCGCAGCGCCGCCTCGTCGTCGGGCAGATGCGCCGGACCCTGAGCGCCGGCGCCTTCGTGCGCAGCCACCACCTGTTCCGCGAGACGCTTGAGCTCGAGCGCGCGCCGGTTGTAGCCGAGCCCCTGCCACAGTCGCACGACCGCCTCGAGGGGCGCGACCGCAAGCGCCTCCAGCGTCGGGAAGCTCGCGAGCCACTCCTCGTAGTGGCGCACGACCCGCTGCGCCTGCGTCTGCTGCAGCATGACCTCGCTCACGAGCACTTCGTACGCGTCGCGGGTGCGACGCCATGGGAAGTCGCGGTAGTGCTCCCGTCCGCTCGCGAGCACACGGTCGACGAAGCCCTCCATGTCGCTGAGGCCCGAGGCAGCTGCCGTCCCGTCCGCAAGCCCCGCACCACCGCCGGACGTCTCGCCTTCGCCTGAGCCTATGCGTCCGGCGTCAGTCCCTCGGCCGCTCACCACCGTCGACCTCCACCAGGACAGGCTCATGTTCGGCCGGCAGGATTCCGTCTGTCACGAGCAGCTCGCCGCCCATCTCCTCGATCGACGCCGGGGTCTTGACCTTCGCGGCGAGCGGCACTTCGCGCACGAGGAGCATCGAGACGAATGCGAGAGCCATCAAGCCCGAACCGATGAGAAACGATGTGCCGATGGCGTCGGTGAGCGCGAGCTTAAGATCCGTCACGAAGGTCGTGAACACACCGGCGGCTTCAGGAGGAATCTTCGCTGCCACCGCCTCGAGCGCTCCGGCGTTCAGGAGCCGTGCAGGGTCAGAGGCGAGTCTATCGAGCATCGGCGCGAGCGTCCCGAGCTTCGCTTCGTCGCGAACGAGCAGCGCCTCGAGGTTGCGGGCGAACGCCGCGTTCATGACTCCGCCGAGCAGCGCAACGCCCACCGTGCCGCCGATGGACCGGAAGAACTGGACAGCGGCGGTCACCTCGCCGATGCGTGTCTGGAACTGCGCTTGCAGCGCGATGGCGAACAGCGGCATCGTGACGCCCACGCCAAGCCCGATCATGACCATGCCGCTCAGAAGAGAGACGCGCGTCGTATCCACGTGGATGCGGGAGAGCGAGAGCATCCCGGCCGTGGCGAGCGCGAGCCCGGACGCGCCGAGCCACTTGTAGCGCCCGGTCCGGGCGATGAACTGCCCGCACAGTATCGAACCGCTCACCATCGAGATCATCATCGGGATCATGAGCGAACCCGACGACGAGGCGCTCGCCCCCTGAACCGTCTGCATGAACAGCGGCAGGAACATGATGGAGCCGAACATGCCGACGCCTGACAGGAACAGCACGCCCATCGACGCGGAGAAGGCCCGGTCGCTGAACAACCCGATGTCGATGATCGGCTCGTCCGCGCGCCGCTCGAGCGCGATGAAGACGCCCATCACGACCACTGCGAACGCGAACAGACCGAGGATGTTCACCGAGAGCCACGGGTGCTCAGAACCGCCCCGATTCAGCGCAAGCAGCAGAGGCACGAGGCCGGTCACGAGCGCGACGGTACCCCACCAGTCGATGGAGTGCTGCTGTCCCGACTCGGGTCTGGGCATCGCGAACCACAGCACGCCGACCGCCAACAGACCCAAGGGGATGTTGACGAGGAAGATCCACCGCCACGATGCGAGGTCGGTGAGCGCGCCACCCACCGGCGGACCGATGACGCTCGCCAGAGCGAACATCGCTCCGGTGAAGCCTTGGTACTTACCCCGCTCCCGCGGCTCGAACAGGTCGCCGACGACCGCCATGCCGTTCGCCATCATCGCCCCGCCGCCCAGGCCCTGGATGCCCCGTGCGACGATGAGCTGGACCATCGGCGTGAGCCCGAACGGCTCGAGCACCGCGTTCAGCGCGCCGGTGCCCGCGATGCCGCAGAGCACGGAGCCTCCCATGAACAACGAGATGCCGCCCACGTAGAACCACTTGCGGCCGTAAAGGTCGGACAGCTTGCCGACGATGGGCACGGCGATCGTCGAGGTCAGCGAGTAGATGGTGAAGATCCAGGCGAGCAGCCCCATCCCGCCCAGCTCCTGGACGATCTTGGGCATCGCGGGACCGACGATGGTCTGGTCCAGCGCGCCGAGGAGCAGTGCGAGGAGCACGCCCGCGAAGACGGTAATCTTGCGCTGGCGTGGCAGGTCTCTCACGTACATGTAGGCGGGTTCTCCTTCGTCGTCCTCGTGTTGAGCGTGCGCAGCAGGCGCAGGAACTCACAACGGTCCGCCTCATCGAGAGGTTCGAGCGCCGACTCGAGCGTGTCGAGCATCGTCTCGTAGGCGCGCCGCATCTCGACCGATCCCTCCGGCGTCAGCACGACCTCGACGACACGGCGGTCCTCGGGTGACCTGCGCCTCTCGACCAATCCGCGCTCCTCTAAGCGGTCCACGATCCCGGTGATCGAGGGCTGCGTGGTGTTGGCGCACTCTGCGAGGTCGCCCATACGACGCGGGCCGTGCGACAGCGCTCCGAGCACCCAGAACTGCTGACGCTGAAGCCCCTCGAGCCTACCGGTGTGCGTCATCCCCGAGACGAGCGTATGCCACAGGTGGCGCAACTCATGGGCGAGGTCCGCAAGGTCCGCTCTGGAGAAGCGAGGCGCTTCGGGGAGCGCTGCCAAGACACTTCATCTCCTTAATGGTCAATCTGATGAAGTATCTACGCGGGTTCGCCGCCGGTCAAGACTCTGCCGATCGAGGCGAAGGTGCCAGCGAGCGCGTGCGGTCCCGCCCAAAGGCAGGCTGAGGACTAGAGGTGCTTGATGTAGTACCGGCAGCGCCTGTTCTCAGGGCAGTCGGACGGCACGTCGCCGCGCGTGTACGTCCAGCCCGTACCCTCGATGAAGCAGGAGCAGTACACCCGTTTCTCATCCTCGCGCAACCGGGTGTCCCAGACGTCTTCATCGACCGGCAGCTCGCGCCACCATGTGCACTTGCCCTTGATGGGCGTATACGCGTCGCTCATGCTCGAACCGCCTCGTTCCGCGCCACGACGGTCCCGCAGCGGCCATCCTTGAGGTCTCGTACAGATAGTGTACGATGAGGGATGGCCGGAACCCGTACAAGTCCGAGCGTGACGGCCTTCGTCGAGGGAGCGAGAAGCATGGGGAAGCTGTACGACTACTGCCAGCAGATCCAGCAGCACATCGATACCAACAACCTGGACGTGTTCAAGTCACGCGGTGAGCTCGCGCTGCGCTGCGGGTTCCTCGTCTCCCTCGTCGGCCCGGATGACCCTGACGACCCCCAGAAGATCGAGTCCTTGCGCCAGGCTGCACGCGAGGTGTTCGGCCTCGAGCTCCGTTAGGAGACCCGCGTCCGCACGAGGAGTCGCGCCTTGCAGCGCCCCAGCGGCCGGAACACCGATCCGGCACCGAGCAGCTTCGCTTCCCTCACAGACCCGAAGGTCCGGGCACAGGAACAGCGTGCCCGCTCGCTGAGGACCGGGCTGTACGCCGTTGGCGCGATCGCCGTACTCGCCTTCTCGATGGCCTGGAACCCCCCTTCTGGCAGAGTCCACTCCTTCACCGAAGCGAGCGACTATCGCGCATCCAAGGACGCTGGGTGCACGAACTCCGGTGAAGGTTGCCACGGTGCCGAGTCCTCGTATGCGGACTTCAACGCATACCACCCCAACGCCGATTGCATGACGTGCCACGACCACGAGGGTGTCGGTTGCATCCCGTGCCACAGCCCGAAAGGCCGCGAGTGTCAGTCGTGCCACGACGGCACGATGGAGAAGGCTGGCGACCAGGTCAGGATCACCGACCTCTACCCCAAAGGCCACTACCGCGAGACCACGCACACCGCGACCGGCACCGACATGCGAGCGGTGGTGCGCACCGCCAAGACCGGCAAGGCCAAGGCGGCGTGCGGGTCGTGCCACGAACGCGACCTCATGAAAGCGCACACCAAGGTGCCCGTCGTCGACAAGTCGCCCTACGGGGACACCGTGGGATGCGGGGAGTGCCACAACGACGAGCGCTCTCGCGGACTCGAAGAGGTGCTCGCCGACTGGAAGGGCCGCCGCTGTGAGGACTGCCACACGGATGACGGTTCGAGCCCGATGCACGCGACGAAGGTCGCCCGGAGCATCGAGGCGACCGACGAGGCCGGCTGCGGCTCCACGGGTCCGGGATGCCACGAGGCGACCGACCTCCACGGCCTGCATGCCGATCGCCCCAAGGACTGCTCGACACCCAGCACCGAAGGCGAGCCGGTCTGTCACGACCTGGACGCCCAGGCCCACGCGACCACCGAATACCGGTGCGGTGACGGAGTCGACGGGTGCCACGTCGCTTACGAATCCGGCCGCTACTCGCACGAGAAGGATGCGTCCCTCCACCGTGCAGCCCTCGCAGTCGCCACGTCCGTGCTCACCGATCCCCGGACCGGTGTCGCGACGACGTGCATCGGCTGCCACCGCATCGAGCTCACCGACGAGCATTCACGTCCCGGCTCCGCACTCGCCGTGGGAAACGTCTGCCGCAACTGCCACGGCCACAACGCGACGACCGCCCGCGTGGTCGGACGCGACTGGCCGTCCCGGATGGGCCCACGGGCGTGTCTGGACTGCCACGGCCAGATCGGCGTGCCGGCGCCTCACACGGCCATCGACCTCGTCCACGAGGGCGTGCCGCTCGACGAGCGGGGCGTGCCCGACGCCGGAGCGTGCTCGGGTGCGGTGTGCCACGAGTCGACCGAGCTGCGCGATCTCCATTCGCCGGCAGGGTGCGCCCTTTCCGGATGCCACAGCGCGGGCGGCGCGGCGAGCGGAGAACGCGTCGCTTGCGGAGGCGGCCCGCGCGATGGGAGCTGTCATGTGGGCTATTCGACGTTCGACGGTCACAAGCGCGTCACCGGCAAGCACCGCGGCATCGAGATCGGTGCATCCGGCCGCCCGACCCGCGGCGCCTGTGCCCGCAGCGGCTGCCACACGACCACCGACCTGACGACGCTCCATCCGGCGGGCTGCGGGATCGACGGCTGCCATCGGGGAGACGCACGGCCCTCCAACCGCTCGTGCGGCGGTCCTGACGACGCCCCATGCCACACGGGCTTCAGCGCGTCCGAGCATTTCGCCGATCACGCCGCGGACCGGACCGGGACGGTGCGAGGGGTCTCGTACACAGCCGGCATGAACGGCGGCTGCTTCGGCTGTCACTCGCCTGACCTCATCACCGCGCACACAGCCGTGCGAGGAGCGCCGATAACCGGCGGCGGCGCCACGAGCTGCCGCGTATGTCACGACGATCCCGCTGATCCAGGCAACGGCCGTTACGCCGGTCTTCCCGCGGTCGTCCGCGCGATAGAAACATCCGATGTCCGCTGTGTCGCGTGCCACGCGAGCGGCTCGGCCAAGCCGTCCGCCACACACGCCGCGTCGGCGCACCGCAGGTTCTCGACCGAGGCCGTCCGGTCCCTCGGCACGGTATGGGCAGACCCCTTCGAGGCTTGGAAGACCGCCTTCGGATCGCCCGTCGGCGGCGGACACAATGCCGTATCGGGAGCGGTCGTCGGCGGCGCGGCGACGAAGCTGTTCCCCATCACCGAGTACACAGCTGGTGCCGCCACCTACCGCTGGGCCCTGCCCCCGAACTCGGGCGCCACCACGTGGCTCAAGCCCGCAGCGGGAGTGTCCTTCGACTCGCCGGACGAGATCAGGCACGCGCGGCTCAGTTGCACCGACTGTCACGTCTTGTCGGCCGAGATGACCGGTCCGCACGGCTCAGCCGTGCCGGTGAGCATCGACCCGGAGTACAGTCAGACCGAGTACGCGAACCCGTCTCGAGGTCTGGTGTCGCAGTTCGACGCCAAGGGAACGGACCGCGTCGTGTGCATGAAGTGCCACAACCTGGGCTTCGGTTCGGTGCCCGGAAGCGACCAGCCCGGTGGGCACCCGGTCCACGCCCAGCACGCGAGACACCTCAACGCTCCCGCACACCACCCGTTGCGTTACGGCGAGAAGTGCATCGACTGCCACGTGCGCATCCCGCACGCCTCGCGCAGCCCTCGCCTGCTCATACGGACGATCCCGTCAGCAGGCCGCCCCGCCGATGTCTTCCCGTATGTGGACAAGCGCCACGACGGGCTCGCTGGCGTGCTGCTGCGTTCGTACGACAGGCCCGCAGACCTCACGCGCGCGGACTGCGTGACCGGCGGGTGTCACGGCTACCACTCCGAACGCGACCACCCGGAGCGCTCCGATGTCCCGGACGCTCCCCTGTGGCCATGAGGCGGATCCCGCCGCCCCCGGAATGCGGCTCGCCGGGGAGCGTGCGGAGCAGGACCGACACGAGCCGGACGACGATGTGTGCCGGTACGGACCGGAGAGCGGAGGCGTCATGAGCGCAAGAAGGGTCACGAGCGGTGTAGCAGCACTGTGCACGATGGTGTTACTCGCCATGCCCGCGGTCGCGGGGGCGGTGACGGCGAACGGCATCTCGTACGCAGGCAGCTCCAAGTGCCTGGAGTGTCATGGGCGGACGAGCGGCCGCTGGCAGGTGGGCTCGTACCTGAACACGTTGCACAGTCTGAACGTGCGCACCATCGACGAGATCGGCGGGGTCGCCAAGATCTTCCCGGCGCCGGCCTCGGCGGCGTGGCCCTCTCCGCTCATCCAAGGGGGCACGTTCCGCTTCGCGCCTGCCGACGTCGCCTACCAGATGGGAGGGCCGGACTCCCACACGACACGCTTCATCTCCAGGTTCGGCAACGACAAGCCCCATGCACTGTCGACCGGCTACACCCAGCCCACCACAGCCGGGCCCAAGGATGACCTCGTGTTGTTCAACGGACGGTACATGTCGCACGAAGGGTACTGGTACCCTTCTGCGATCACGCCGCGTCTCGTCATGCAGAACTGCGGCCCGTGCCACTTCACGGGGGTCAGCCGCCCAGCCCAGACCGACTACACGCTCCCCAATGGCAGCAAGATGACGTCGAGCACCCCCACGAGCTTCAGCGAGCACGGCATCCGCTGCGAGGCGTGCCACGCGGCCAACGGCGGCGACAAGCACTGGAGCGCGAACGTGCCGATCTCTCGCACGGCCAACGTTCTCAAGAGCCAGACGTGCGGCCAGTGCCACGTGAAGTTCACCTCCAAACAGCGCAACACGACCAACAGCACGTGGACGAACCCGAACGGCTTCACGCCGGACCAGAAGCTCGCCGACTTCGGCACCGTCACAGGGTCCCAGTGGGTCAAGAAGTCCTTCGATGAGCCAGCGCCTTCGATCCCGCTGACCGACACGACCTTCTTCCCGTCAGGGCACGTGAAGGCTGGCGGGCACGGTGACGGAATCTACAACGAGTGGCTCCTGTCCGGCCACTCCCGCTCACTGCGAACCCAGAGCGGTGCGCTGTACATCCCATTCCTGAAAGACGAGTGCCTGCCCTGCCACTCGGGTGAGGCCTTCCTCAAGTCCATCGGCTACGGCTCAGACGGCCCGAACGACATCGGACTCCACAGGTCGAGCATCGCAAGCGACACCCTGAACATCGAGTGCGGCGTCTGTCACGCTGTCCATCCCAAGTCCGGCACCGGGACCCAGCTGCGCCTCGGCGCAGACGATCTGTGCATGAAGTGCCACGGCGTGAACTGCCCCATCGGGGGGACGGTTGAGATCCGCACCGGGAAGGGCCTCGCGGGCGTTGGCGGGACGCGTCAGTGGATGCCCGGCGCCGAGTGCTACGAGTGCCACATGCCTGAGACGGTGGAGGGTGATCGCAGCCATCGGTTCACGATCATGATGCCCGGCGACCGGGAGCGCTGGGCCGCTCCGGCCGCAGCGCCGCTCGACACGGACTCCTGCTCGCCTTGCCACCACGGGAAGACACTCACGCAGCTGCAGGCGGATATCGACGCATGGCAGAGCGCGACCGAGAAGAGGCTCGCCTCGGCGAAGAGCGCCGTGGCCTCAGCCAAGAAGAGAGCCGCCTCGAAATCGGGCCCGGGCAAGGCGTTGCTGGCAGCCGCGGAGAAGAACGTCTCCCTGGTCGAGGGCGACGGCAGCAAAGGCGTCCACAACTACCCGTACGCGACAGCGGGTCTCGAACGTGCGGTCGTATTCGCACGTGGTGTCGGCGCCCGTTTCACGGCGTTCGCTAGCTCGCCGTACTCGCCGGGCGCGCGAGTCGCCTTCGTGCACGGCACTCTTCGGATGGGTGACGGGTCTGCGGCCAGAGGGGAGTTGGTGCGCATCGAGGCGCGGCAGGCCGGCGCCACACGATGGTCACCCGTGGCGACCGTCGCCACGGGTGACGGCGGAGCGTTCGCCTGGCCGGTCCGGCCGTCGCGCACGACTGCGTACCGTGCCGTGTGGTCCCCGCTCGCGGGTGTGAGCGTCTCGTCGGCTGTCAACACGGTGCGGCGATAGCGGACCGGACGATGACGACTGGAGCGTTTCTCGGTCAGAACCGATAGAGTAGACGAGGGACCGCTGTGAGCACCGGTCCGAGCGAAGGGGAGCTTGGTATGAAGAACTGGTCGATTCGGACAAGGATTCTGCTGGGTGTCGTGCTGGTGAACCTGATCGGCATGGCGGTCGTGATGGTCTACCTCCACGAATCCTACTCGGGAGGGCTCGATGTCACCGAGCAGAAATCGGCGACCTTGGGAGTCTCGGCTTGGGACGCGCTCGTCTCCGTCGGCAAGGAACAGCTCGGCGACATCACGACCCTGGAAGGAGCGCGCAGGCACCTCGATTCCCTCAAGTCGATCACAGGCGCCGAGTACGGCCTGCTCATCGAAAAGACCGCACTTGACGAGACCCGCTACACCCAGGAGGTCGAGGCAGCTGGTCTGCCGAGCGCCTGGAACGAACGCGAGAACTACGTGCTCTTGGCGGTTACCGACCCTGCGATCGCGGACAAGATGCAACTGCAGGCGTCACCTGACTCTATCCCCGAGATCGGCAAGCTCGTAGGAGTAGAGAACGGTGCGTGCTCGAAGACCTGTCACGGGGCCGTCGGCGGAGAAGGTGACTTCTGGGGCGTCAGGTGGAGCGAGGACGACAAGAGCCGCGGTCACGTGGTCTTCCCCGTCTCCGGCGACAAGGACAGGCCGATCGGTGTCGTCTATTCGATCGAGGACATCAGCGCCCAAGCCGACGCGGCGCGAGCGTCTATGGTCAACACCGGCGCCGTCATCATCGGAGGTCTGGTGGTCGCCACCATCTTGATCGCGATCCTTCTGAACGCACTCGTCTTCAAGCGCCTCGACCGCATGATGACGAGCATCCAGGACATCTCGGTGCGCGTGGCTGGCGGCGATTTCGGTGCGCACTTCCAACCCGACGGCACAAGAGACGAGATCGGACGATTCGAAGAGTTCTTCGCTCGCTTCATGGACCTGATCGCCGGCACCCTCAAGTCGCTCATGAAGTAGGACCACACCCATCGGTTGTGCGGCGGGGGTCCTTCGGGGCCCCCTTTCGCACCCGGAGCGGCCCGTGCCGGCGCATCGTGGGGGCAAAACGGGTACAGTGACGTGGAGCGCTCTGGACCAGGGCGCGCCCACTCAAGAGGAGGCACCCCCATGACACCGAGGTCCGGCGATACGGTACGCGTCAACTATCGCGGCACATTGCGCGACGGTTCGGAGTTCGACTCGAACGCGGGCCGCGAACCGCTCGAGTTCGAGATCGGCGCGGGACAGGTC
>FWPV01004719.1_pt1 | contig 28276 bp, 24 predicted proteins | sample 2228371 | NCBI WGS metagenome assembly FWPV01 (sample SAMEA103939776, study PRJEB20133) | metagenome | reverse complement strand
ATACCCTCCTGTGATGATTTTTTAATATTTTCTAATATTTTATCATAGGAGGGCATATTTGTCCGAACTAATGTCCGATCATCAGAAAAATTTTTGATGATCGGATATTAATTTTGGCGGTTAAAATATTTTATTCATAATGACTTTTGCACAGTCTTATGAAAGATCTTGATTTAAAATATTCAATATGTTAACATTATTTGCGTTAGATGGATTATCCGTTTTTGTGGATTCTAGATTATTTGACAAGAGGTGTTACTTTGGGAAGGACATATTATTCTGCCGAGAAAGATATGGAAGATAAAGTTCGGCAAATTGAACAGGAATTCAGTAGAATAGAGGACCGTGAAGACCGAAAATCTATGACAGTTGGGATGCCCGTTGATCTATGGTTAGAAAGTGGTTTTGATGAAGGTGGCATCCTAGTCATAAACAGCAATGCGAATACACGTTCTAGGATCGCCAGTGCATTGAGGACAAGGGGATACAAAGTCCAAGAATCTTCTGGTGGTCCAGATGTTATGTCCATTTTGCGTAAATTTAGCTTCAGCTTGATGATAGTTCCATGGGTTATGTTTGAAAGAAGCGGAGACTTTGTAAGCTTTCTTCGAAAAGCCTTTCCACAGACAAAGATCATTATTACCTCTCCTAACTTTGCATGGTCTAGTGAAAATGTCGTCGGTGCAAGTTATGGCAAAAATGCCCTTGAAGCAGGGGCATATTCATACGTCCCTGACCATCATATTGATAGGTCGTTATTGACTTGCGTCGAATCTTCAATGAAATCCCATGAAAGATCATGTCCTGTCTTAATGAACGGTTTAGCCTGTAATTTAAAGTGCTCTCTATGAAGTGTGATCTGACCAATTATTGACCAAAAAAATTTATAAGTTTCAATTAAAGTTAAATAAATTTTATGCCGATAATATACTGTGAATGAAAAAATAGCACAGGCATAAAAAGTTTTTTGGTCAAAAAAGAGGCAAAAGCTATGAACATCCAAAATCTTTTACAAACAGGAACCCAATTTTTACATTCAGTTATAAATTCAATAAACAACGCAATTATTATAACGGATGTTGATGGAAATATTGAAGTAATGAATCACTATGCAGAAGAATTGACAGGCTGGTCTCAGCAAGATGCTGTTGGAAAGTCGCTTAAAGAAATTTTGCCTTTAATGAACTGGTCTTCGGAAGAACTATATGATGATGATATTAAAAAGATTAAGGAATTAGGCATCTTAAAGTTTAACGAGAGCAACATTTTGGTTGATCATAATGGAAAGGATCATGTTATAAATGGGGATGCTAAGACAATTCTAGACGGTGATTCACAGATAATAGGTATAACTTTTTGTCTTCAAGATATATCAGAAAGGTATGAAAGAGAAGAAATTGTAAAAATGCAAAAATTTGAGTCTCTTGGCATACTTGCAGGAGGCATCGCACACGACTTTAATAACATATTAACAGCCATACTAGGCAATGTTTCACTTGCTAAGATAGATTCAGACCCAAAAGACGTTTTAGAAAGGCTAATCGATACTGAAAAAGCGTTAAATAGAGCTAAATATTTAACACAGCAACTGCTTAATTTCTCAAAAGATGGTTTGCCGATCAAAGAGATAACATCAGTTACTGATCTGATCAAAGATTCTGCTAAATTTATGCTCAGCGGGTCCAACGTGAGATGTGAATTTGATATCCCTGATGAACTTTGGGTTGTTGAAGTGGATGAGAATCAAATAAACCAAGTCATAACAAATATTGTGATTAATGCGGTGCAAGCTATGCCCAAAGGCGGAATTATAAAGATTACAGCTCGGAATGTTATTTTGAAAGATGACGAAATTCCTTTGTTAAGTCAAGGAAATTATATTAAGATTTCAATTCAAGATCATGGAATTGGCATAAGTAAAGAGAACTTACAACGGATATTTGATCCCTATTTCACGACAAAAAAAGAAGGAACAGGGCTAGGCTTAACAGTTTCTTTTTATATCGTTAGGAATCATGGTGGCAATATATTAGTGGATTCTGAATTAGGTGTTGGCACAACATTTCATATATATTTGCCTGCGTCACCAGAAAAGAAGATCGATAAGAAAAGAGAATCAGAAAATCTAACCATCGGAGGAAAAGGAAAAATACTTGTATTAGATGATGATAATACTATTAGAGAACTGATCAACACAATGTTGGGGAGCTTGGGGTATGATGTAACCACAGTCGCTGATGGAATCGAGGTTATCAAAGAATATAAAAAAGCCTTGGAATCTAATTCCCCATTTGACGTCGTAATAATGGATTTAACTATTCCAGGAGGTATGGGGGCAAGAGAAACTATCGATATACTTAAAGAGTTAGACCCTAAGGTTAAGGCTATAGTTTCAAGTGGTTATTCCAATGATCTTATTGTCAGTGAATACAAAAAATATGGTTTTGAAGGAGCTATAACAAAACCTTATGGAATCAAGGAACTATGCTCAGTGATAAATAATACTATCGTTATGTCTAGTTGATTTAATTTGGCTTAATAATATATTTGTCCAGAATTTTATGTGGATAATAACTTTGCTTTGCACGTCTGAGCCCATCTATTCCTAAATCTTGCTCCCGATTAACGTATGTATAATTACCGAGAGCGTTTTGACAAAACCAATAATTTATCAGTTGATAAAGCCCATCAATTTCAGGATTTGCCTTCTCAAAATGAATTACCGCTGTGCTATCATTTAGTTTTTCTGCAATAGTGAAAGCCTCTATTTTGCCGTCGATAAAAATCACTCCGCCGAATATCGGCAGTGCATCTACCAGACTGAATATCTCCTTTATTGCTGTATCTTCCGAAGATAAACCGGAGTCAAGCTTGCATTGTCTTATATTGCACCACGACGTTTGAAGTTCCATACAAAGGTCAACAATGTCCGCAGTCATTGGATAATATTCAGGTCTATTTTCACTTATACACTTTTTGATCCTGTTCCTTTTTCCATCAAATTTTCGTCCAGAAAGGGTAGCAAGCTCATCGACTAAATAGACATAATCAGAGTTGTCCCTGTCTAATTCACAAAAGAATCCACATTCAACAAGATTACTAGCCATATCTTCTGGGACACGCTGTAACAAAGGTTTAACGCCATTTTCTCTTGCATAATTGAAAAGCAGTTGTGTTGTTTCGCATATATCTCCTTCACCGACGGGAGGCATAAAATAAAAGTCATTTTCGTCTTTTTTCGCAAGTATACAAAGTTGATCCCCAAGAAGTGAAAGTCTTATCGGTCTTGACCTACGCCAAACATAAAGATTCGTAAATGTATATTCAGATATAACAGGCTGATACTTGGAAAAAAATGCATCAAATGTCTCTTGATGCCCAAGCGATATGTCAACAAATTCTGGAAATTTGGGCAATGAATTATTCATATTCACGCAATTTTGCTAAAATAGCTCTAGAATCTCTTTTTCAAATTTGCTTTTATTCTCTGCACCTATATGGACCTTAACAATCTCGCCTTTTCTATTTACGACAAGTGTTGTTGGTATCGCCTGTATAGGTTGTTGTATGGCTAGCTCATATTCTTTAACGATCTTTTCTGTTCCCATAATTATAGGATAGTTTACATTTTGTTCGGTTATATATTTTTTGGTATCTGATTCTCTTGCAGATACAACAATACCAATAACTGCAAATTTTTTATCTTGATATTTATTATGTAATTCTATGAATCCTGGGATTTCTGCCCTACATGGAGGACACCAAGGCGCCCAGAAGTCAATTATTAGGACGTGATCTTTCATATTTTCGAGAGAAAATTGCTTTCCATCAACTAGATTTATGCCACTGAACATCGGTGCTTTTGGAAATGAGCTTTCTGTAGTTTGTGATTGAACCTTTGACTCTTCTGCTTTTTCTGATTCGCTTGTTTTTATAGCAGTAGTTTGATCAATTTTATTTTGACAGGAACTAATAAATAACGCACTTGTGACTATAAATATTGATAGAATAACAAGATACTTTATTGATCTCATATTACACCTCTTTGGTAATAAATTTTATATTTAATATTTAACTGGAAAAACAGGTTTTAATAGTTAAACATAGATTAGTCACAGTTTTATTTCAAAATTGTTATGGATAGCCAAACTCTTGAAATGGGACGACGATCCCGTGTTTTTTGAAGAGTTTGTCTATAGCGTAATAGATCTCGCTAGTCACCTTTCCCCTTATTTTGGGATCAGGTTGGGCTACCCAGACAAAAAGATTAAACTCAACGCCGAAATCGCCATAACCATTGAAACGAACTATCGGGGGAGGATCATCTAGCACATCTTCTTGTTCTCTAGCACATTGAAGCAAGATATCTGTAACCAATTGAACATCAGTGTAATAGCTAACTCTCACAGGTATTGTTAATCGAATCTTTGGATCTAGAACTGACCAATTAGTAACCATGCCCTCTATAAACCTTGAATTTGGAATTATCAAAACTGTATTTTCCGGTGTTACGACTGTCGTAGAGCGAATATTTATAGCTATTACTTTACAATTTACGCCGTCAACTGTGATATGGTCGCCCACATTGACATTACGTTCGAATAACATAATGATCCCAGAGATAAAGTTTGAAGTGATATTTTGAAGTCCGAACGCTATTCCAACGCCAATAACACCAATTCCAACTGTGAGGCTTGTAAGCTCAATACCTATGGAATTGATGCCAATGAGAATTCCGGCAAGCATCATTATATAATGTGTAAACCGTAATATTACGAATTGAATATTCTCGGTAACTTTAAAATGGGGCAAGACTTGCTTTTTTAAGAATCGTCTAAAGAGTCTGGACAGAAAATAGAAAACTATTATGAAGATAACAAATTGGATTATAGTCAGAAGTGTGATTTCATTCTTGCCTAGGCTGAAGAGTTTAATTTCAAATATATGCTTTATGGTATCAAAAATGCTTTTCTCTTTAATAATCTCTTCGCTTGCATTTTGAAGTAATGGCATATAGTTAAATCCTTTTGTAAATTTTTATCAGTTTGAAATTTTGAGACAATTAGACTTGGAACTGTTAGACCTCTTTTAACTATCTTGCCCTCGTTTTTGCCAATCTGGCTCATTGAACATATTCAATCCTGGGTCTAAGATAACACCGTCTTTTATCTGTGGAGGTCTGCTTTCTATAAATTCAATATTTAGCTCGACGCCCCATCCAGGTTTTTCAGGCAGGAGGAAATGTCCATCGACGACGTCTGGATACCAATTTCCAGCATTTTTAACTTCTTTATCGGCAAAATTATTGAAATGCTCTAATATTTTTCCATTTCTTAATGTAGCCATTAAGTGAATACCTGCAAGTGTAGAAATAACGCCGCCGACGTTATGTGGTGCGATAACCATAGAATATGCCTCTGCTATGAAGGCTAATTTTTTTGCTTCTATGATGCCAAAGTTAGTTGGATCAACTTGTATTATGTTTGCTGAACGTTTTTCAAATAATTCACGATATTCTGCGGGAGTATATAATCTTTCACCTGTTGCAATTGGAATATTTGTATGTGCCATAACGATCGCATGTGCGCCAATGTCATCAGGTCTACAAGGTTCCTCTATCCATCCCGGTTTGAGCTTTTCAATATCCTTTGCGATCTCTATCGCTTGATGTGGTGCAAACCTTCCATGCATTTCTATAAACATCTGCATATGTGAAGGCAAAACACTTGCAACTGCCTCTATAAGCTCGATAGACCTTATATATTCTTTCCTTGTTAGTTCCAGATCGCCATTGCCAAAAGGGTCGAATTTCAGACCCATATATCCTTTTTGGACAACCTTCAATGCTGCATTCTTGAAGGCTTCTGGTTCTCTTTCAACGGTATACCATCCATTTGCATAAGCAGGAATCTTGTCCCTTACTTTGCCCCCGAGAAGCTTATAGACAGGTATCCCCGCCTTTTTGGCTTGACAATCCAAGCAAGCCATTTCCAATAAAGAGAAGGCTGTTATATCTTCACTACCCGGAAGATTGAAGTCGTCACGGATAAATCTACGATACATCGCCTCTGTATCATAGGCACTGTGACCGATGAAGTGTCGTTTTGTGTCTTTTAACAATTCTATAACCGTATGCGTCCTACCTACGACCCTAGCTTCTCCGACCCCTGTAATACCCTCGTCCGTCTCTATGACAATATATGTCAAGTTTCTCCAAGGGGTCCCGAGTATATATGTCTTATAATCGGTAATTATCAGATTCCCTATGACAAATCTCCTCCCTTTTTGTATAGATCGGTGGAAATTATCCCTCTCAATGTTTACGATTTTCTGCTCAATAACGCCAATTCTGCTTCCTTTGTCCAAACGCCATTTTTAAGGTGTTTTGCAACGTCAGGCATAACATTTGGCAGATCGTCTAATTCTATCAAGTCAAGATCAGGCAACTGTGGATAAACTATGACTTTTCCGTGAAATCTCTGAGAGTCAACCCCTCGTAGTCCCTCAATTGCGCCTTTCATCCCTGATATCGCTGCGACTGATGTATTCGTGTCCATCACATTTTGATCAACCTTATCGAGGACTATTTTCATATCTTCAATTGTAGAACCGCTTGTCCCTATCATATAAAGGCTATTTTCAATGTAATAATCCATATCTATCGGTGCAAACGAGCCTGCCCTTATTCCCGCGAAAATATTCAGTATGCCACGAGGTTTTAGATTATATATAACTGGCGGCAATATCTGATGTGCAGGAATAAGATATATAGCATAATCGGCTTTACCCTGATAATTTCCTTTTTCCTTCGGATTGTAAAGTGAAAATGGTATACCTTTTCTTTCAGCAAGCGATCTTACAGTTCTTTCAAGTATAGCCATACGTTCATTATTAATATCGGTTGCGACAATACTTTCTACTGATGTCGCAAGAGAAAGTGATCTTATTGTGTGCATTGTCCCCATAGGACCCGCAGCTCCAACTATGAGAATATCGCTTCCATCGGGAATTTCGCCATTAGCTGGTATATATTTATAGGCTTCTGACGGTTTATTACTTGTTGTGCCGATAAATCTTGTTCCCTCATAATGTATTCGTCCAACGTCAATCATCACAGGTTCGCCAATTTTACGACCTGCAGTTGCGATATTCATTAAACCACGTTCTGCAAGCTTTGTTTTTTCTAGCAGTTCAATCGTGTCCTTTTTATTTCCAAGATAGATTATATCATCAAAAAGACCTTCTGGAATTTCATCGGTGAAAACTATATTCACATTTTTTAATTCAGATTCAATTTGTGATTTTTCCCTATCGCTTAATCCTACTGCTGTAACCAAATTAGGGATATCATTAAACAACCCGCTAAGGTCATAATCTCCGCCTTCTTTCACTATAAGCAGTTTTCCATACCTTTTGATCGTCTGACGTTCACGAGTGACATAGGCATCTTCTACGCATGCCCATGGCTCCACTAACGCAACAGCAGAAGCGCTCGGTTCATCTGTGACAGGAATAAGGAATGACTCGCCATCTGGGGCAGTTATGACTCTTTCGTCCATAAGGACATATTGTTGTAGGGCTCCTTCAAAGTTATATCCGAATGCAGCCTTACTGCCATTAGTCGGAAGGTGACGATAATCGGTCTGCACAAGATAACGTTCGCCGACTTTATAATTAGTTACACCTTCGCCAACCGCAACGATCTCAACAACCGCTTCGTGTCCCGGCACTGTTGGGAGGTCATTGGGAACATAGCTTGGAATTTCTTCTAATATTTTTGGGTCTATCCCTTCTATGATAGGACCCTTTCTTGGATGCTCAGTAAAAGCATGCAATAATTTCATATCTGAAAAGCAAAGCCCTACGGATTCAACTTTCGCTAATATTTGATGTGGTCCTGGTTTATGAACTTCTTTTTCTGTATTTAGGATTAGCTTATCGGGTCCAACAAGTTGAACAGCGACCTGTTTTTCTGGAATCATTTTTCTCTCCTCTTTCATTTCCTAGAATAGTATCAAACAAAAGACCTTGTAACTCATTAAAATCAGTCTTCTTTGATACTTTAAATTTATCTTTCGTCTATTTGATCGCAAATTCGTGATATCTTTATATAAACTTTAATTTATATAAAACTTTAATCCAAAACTTGCCCAAGCTGACCGATCGCAACTCCAGGGTGATATTGTTGTCCATAGTGTAGATGCCTTTCTCCAACAACAATCTGGGTTGAAAGCATCTCCATAGTTCCCTGGACGTTTTTTGTAACATCGTCTAATGGTGTCCAATATCCAAATGGATTTAACTTTCCATTTATTTGGTTTACGATCACTCCATCTGTATTTCTAACGATGGCGTTGACTAGTGCGACTTGATCAGTTGTATTAAGCACTCTAAAATGATCAGCGGAACCAACAACTAACTCAGGATAAAATAACCTAGTCCCTGCTGTCCTCGATTCGTAGTTAGCTCCGGGGAAAGCTAAAATTTGCTTTTCAAAATGGCAATGTCGTTCCCCTACTATATGTTTATCTGATGACACTGTAAGTGAAAGGTCTTCTTTGCTTGCAACAGGATCAACTGGAACAGCCCAAGCCTGAAACGGGTCAAGCGTTTTTTCCGCAGACCATTTCACTTCACCAAGCCAATTCCTCGCAACAGCGACGAGTTTTGCCTGCTCTGGACTATGATTTATAACTTGCACCCAGTCAATCCATGCCCCAGGCGCTATTTGACCAAAATAAACCTTTGTTGGCGGAGGGTCAACATCCATAACCTGTCCGAGCTGTCCAACAGCAACTCCATCCGGCGATTCGCTATAATGTGAATGTCTTTCTGATGCTACAACTTGTGTTGAAACTATTTCCAAAGTGCCAGAGACATTGGTAAAATCCTTGTCAATGAAACTCCAAAAGCCCAATGGTGCTATTTGTCCCCCAAATTGGTGTATCACTTTGCCATTTAAATCACGGACTACCACATTTACCAAGGCGTTTTGATCACTTACATTAAACACTCTAAAATAATCACCATAGCCGGCAATTATTCCAGGATAGAAAATCCTTCTACCAACGCTTCTCATCTCAGGGCAAGCACCGGGAAATGCCAATACTTTTTTCCCAAAATGACAATGCCTTTCGCCGACAATACCCTGGTTTGACGAAACAGTTAATGACAGTTCTTGATTTTTAGATACAGGCTCAACAGGCACAACCCAAGTCTGAAAAGGCTTTAAAGTTTTTTCCCCTGACCAGACAGTTTCTCCTTTTTCATTCCGCGCAACAGCCATCACCTGTGATTGGTCATTGCCAACATTGACGACTTGAACCCAGTCTATCCATTGTGATGACGCTATTTGAGGAAAATATATTTTTGTCGGTGCTGGCATCGCATCCCTCTTAAGTTACTTTTATCAAGTATATCCTATGAAAATCTTACAGTTGATCTGCAAATCTTATAAATGTAGACACTAAAAACCCTATCTGACAACAATATTCTATCAGAATTCTAATATAATATCAATAGTGATAACTGAGCTTCAGACATAAGTTCGGACATTTCCCCAAACAATAGTGCTAAATAACAAAAATGCACTTTTAATGGTCAGAGACTATTTGGCTTGACATATTATCTGACTGATGTTATATTAGTGCTTGCACCAATAAAGAAAGCGATCTTCTTTCTTTAATTATGAATCAATATGGAGGGCGAAAGAAAATGGCATTGAATATAAAAGAATTAAAACCGGAGGAACTGAGAAAAGTTTGCGATCCAGATGATTTTGACTTTGAATGCACGTCAAAAATACAACCATTGGAAGAAACAGTCGGTCAAGATAGGGCTTTGCGAGCCATAGAATTCGGCGTCGAGATGAAAAGTCAAGGTTATAATATATACGCCCTCGGTCCTATTGGAACAGGAAAGACAACGTTTATTAAGAATTATCTCAAATGTAAGGCATCCACTATGCAGACTCCAAGCGATTGGTGTTATGTATATAATTTCAACGATTCATATAGACCAAAAGCCATTAAATTGCCCGCAGGGAAAGGATTAGAATTTCAATCTGATATGGAAAAGCTGCTCAATCATCTGCGAGTTGAGATTCCACGCGCACTTGAAACAGAAGATTTTGAAAGAGAAAAAAATGATATATTACAGGAATATCAGCAAAAAAGAAGCGAAGAGATGTCAATCTTAGATGAGCAGGCAACAGCAGCAGGTTTTTCATTACAGACGGGACCAACTGGACTGATGCTTATTCCCGCATTTCAAGGGCAACCTCTTACACCACAACAAATATCTCAATTAAGACCAGAACAAAGAAGAGAGCTTGAAAGAAAAGCTGCGGAATTTCAAGACAATATATCCGCTACTATGCGTAAGATAAGAGACCTTGAAAAGGAAGCAAAAGCGAAAATAAATGAGCTTGAACAAAAAACTGTCATATTTGCAGTTGGTCATTTCATAGATGACCTAAAAGAAAAATATGCTGATGTGAAAGAGGTTAATGATTACCTTAATGATGTAAAAAAAGATGTGATCGATAACATAGAGGATTTCAAGCGGCAGCAAAGCGAGGGGGAGTCTGCAGAATTTCTTGGGATGAAAATACCAATACCACAGCCTTCTTTTAATAAATATAGGGTCAATTTGATCGTTGATAACTCCAAGATCGAAGGAGCCCCTGTTATAATTGAATCTAACCCAAATTATCCAAATCTACTTGGTCGTATAGATAGACAGATCAGGTTTGGTGCATTGACTACAGATTTTACTATGATAAAAGGAGGTTCATTGCATCGTGCTAATGGGGGATTTTTGATCATACCAGCAGAAAGCCTTCTGAGAAACTATTTTTCATGGGAAGGATTAAAGCGAGCGATAGATACAAAGGAGATCAAAATATCAGAAATCGCCCAAGAACTGAGCCTTTTCAGCACTATATCGCTTGAACCTGAACCAATACCATTAGACGTAAAAATCATATTGATCGGAAGTTCCTATATATATTACCTTTTGCATGAACTGGACAACGATTTTCAAAAGCTATTCAAAGTGATGGCAGATTTTGATATATTGATGGACAGGACACCTGAAAACATACTTAAATATGCAAAGTTTATCTGTGCAAGATGCTTGGAGGAGAACCTACTGCATTTTCATAAGTCTGCTGTTGCAAAAGTAGTTGAATACGGATCAGAGTTGGCAGGGGATCAAGATAAATTAGTAACAAGATTTATAGATATCGCTGATATTATCCGAGAAGCAAGTTATTGGGCAAAAAAAGCCAATAAAGACCGTGTATATGCAGAAGACGTGAAAAAAGCGATTGACGAGAAAATCTATCGTTCAAATAAGATCGAAAAGCGAATTCAGGAGCTTATAGACGAAGGCACTATAATGGTAAATACTGATGGCGCGGTTATCGGTCAGGTTAATGGACTTGCCATTATGCAACTTGGCGACCGCGTATTTGGTAAGCCATCAAGAATAACTGTCCGAACCTACTTAGGCAATGATGGCGTCATCAATATCGAGCGTGAAGCTAAAATGAGCGGAAAAATACACGACAAAGGTGTCTTAATTTTGACTGGCTATTTGTGTGGAAAATATGCACAAGATAAGCCTATATCCCTGTCTGCTAGCATATGTTTTGAACAATCCTATGAGGGAGTAGAGGGCGACAGTGCATCATCAACCGAACTATATGCTCTTCTGTCCAGTATCGCAGGTATTCCCATAAAACAAGGCATAGCTGTAACAGGTTCTGTAAATCAAAGAGGGGAAATTCAACCGATCGGGGGGGCTTCTCAGAAAATAGAGGGCTTTTTTGATGTCTGTGCATCAGCAGGATTAACCGGCGAACAAGGAGTTATTATCCCTCAGAAAAATGTCAGAAACCTTATGCTTAGAGAAGATATTGTCCAAGCTGTGAGAGATGGAAAATTCCATATATACCCTGTTAGCACTATTGATCAAGGTATGGAAGTCCTGACAGGGCTAGAAGCAGGACAATTAAAAGAGGATGGAACCTATCCAGAAGGGACAATTAATTATTTGATTGATAAAAATCTTAGAGAAATGGCTGAAAAACTGAGACAATTTGCCACTAAGGATGAAAAATCAAAAGAACAAGAATCATCAGAAAAGGAAGGAGAGGATTCATAAATGAAAAAGATTTTAGGTGAAGGGAGTTATCCCGGAAGAATTCTCGGCGTCGGTCGGACAAAATCAGGAAAACTGCTCGCCATTTATGCCTTAACAGGTCGCTCAGAAATGAGTAAGCAACGTAGGGCAGTCATCGTCGGTAATAGTGTTCAAATAACGCCATTAGGTGAACTGACGCCTGAGCAGGAAAAGAGTAAAGATTTAATTATATACCGCGCTATGAACATCCACGTCCCAAGCAGGACATTAGTCGTAAGTAATGGCAAACAGACAGACCCAATATTCAACTTAATTTGTCATTATGGACTAAGTATCCATGACGCTTTATATGCAACTATGTATACTATGGGATTTGAACCGGACAGTCTAAAAACCCCTAGAATTGCAGGTCTAATATTGACAAGCCCTTGTGTGAAGAGAATCTTGAGTATGGTTGTGGAGGATAAAACACAACCAGAGGGAAAACTGACTGATATAGCAACGCTTGATGCTGGTACCTCAGGGACAGTCGATCTTATTTGCACTTACACAGGAGATTATGATAAGCCAACTTCGCCTGATCTAAATTTACATAAAAATTGGATACATTCAGTAAACGTTGATGGGGATTCAGCAAGCGAAATAGCACAAGAAGTTTATGATGCTCTGGACGAAAAAGTCCGAGTATCTGCCATTTCAGCTGTGCTTGAACACGATGGCTGGATGATCAATGTCTGCAATCTTTATGGATAGATGAATAAATAATTGTCATTCCCGTGAAAAACGGGAATCCATATAATTTAATAATTTACTTTAATCTTTCTTCAACCATATATATAAATTCATTTCTCTCGGCAAAGTAACGGATAGTGTTATTTGAATCAAAAACAATGCTTCCTTCACTAATAATCTCATCATATTTTCTGCCTTCTTTTTTATTAACAACGACAAACCATTTATCATTCAGAGAAGCAGAATAGGCTATATATTTACCATCTGGGCTAAACACTACGCTTTTCTCATCTATATAATCATAATATTTTCCCTCAACCCCATCGACGACCAAAAGCCATCTATAATTTACTTGGCATGCATAGGCAATTCTAGTTCCATTAGGACTGAAAATGGGACTTCCTTCGCCAATAGTATCATAAAATTTTCCACCTACACCATCTAAAACAACTCTCCATTTACCACGTAACTGTGCAGAATAAGCTAATCGCTTGCTATCTGGACTGAATTTTAGACTCGATTCATCAACAGCATCATAAACATACTCTGGAACTCCGTTTACAACCACGAATTGCTGATTAGATTCTTGTGCGACATAAGCAACTTTTTTCCCGTCAGGGCTAAAGATGGGGTTACTGATTATAAGATCATATTCGTTATCAGGCTTGCCTCCGATGACAACAAATTGCTTTTCACCTAATTGGGCTATATAAGCTAACTTTTTTCCATCGGGGCTAAATGTGGGGACGCCAACACCATCATATTTTTTTTGTTCTTTGCCATTGACAACTAAGAACCATTTATCACCATTTTTTGCAGCATAAGCTATTCTATTTCCATAAGGGCTAAAAACTGGACTACTAGCCTCGTCATAATATTTATCCTCAATGCCATTAACAACAACAAACTGTTTGCCGTTTTTTTCAGCAGTATAAGCATAGGATATACTATCTGGGCTAAAAACTGGCATTCCGATAGCGTCATATTGTGCCATTTCGACGCCATCTACAACTACAAACCGCTTATTACCAATGCCTGCGACATAAGCCACTCTCAGGCTATCAGGGCTAAATATAATGCTTTCTTCCCTAATTATATCATAACGTTTACCTTCTGCTCCGTCAATTACGACGAACTGTTTCCCCATTGATTCAGCAGGATAAGCAATACGTTTACCGTTTGGGCTAAATACAGGCGTGCCAATGTTATCATATTGTCTCCCTACAACTTTGCCATCTAGGACCAGAAATTGCTTATATCCGATCTGTGCAATACGTTTGCTATCAGGGCTTGTTTTTAATGATTCTGACAACCAAGGCGAGTAGTAAGCTTTGGCAATAAGTCTCTCAGAGACTACTCTTGTCAGGATTTTCTCATCTGCCAAAGCCATTATACTGATGTAAAAGAAGTTAATACATAAGCACAATCTTATAATTCTTCTTGGCAGGTCATTAAGAAACGGATAAATAAAAGTGGGTGGTCTCATAAGAAACCTATCAATAAGCGGTTTTCAAACAATATAGAGAATTATAACAATATAAGGAATTATATGGAAAATATTTTACATCACTATAATTTACTTAATTATCAAGACTGGACAGGGAGATTGTTCAAGGATATATTGCAAAAACCTATCCTGAGATATTCCATAAGTGCCCCGTTTTGCAGACTGACCAAGTATTATAAGATCAACTTTGTATTCTCTAGCCTTATTTAATATCCTATCCTGTGGCAATCCGTGTTCTAATAGGACAACTATTCTTATCTTGTTATCTTTAGCTATTTCATCAGCATAATATAGATAATGCCAACTGTTCTCTTCAATTTCTACCTCGACTTCGCCTGGGCTTTTACCGGATGCACGTGCCAGTTGCCTGACAACTGATGTATCAACTACGCTTAAAGCAATGATCTGAGAATTGTGAGCCTGTGCAAGCTTAACGGCAAACTCCGAAGCAGATTTAGATTCCTCTGAACCTGATATGGGCAACAATATTCTTTCAAACATATAAATCTTCCATTCATTGGATTAGTGAGAAGACGATTGCTCTGAAATCCTTCTTTTAGCAAGGAAAGATTTAACCTTTTTTTTCCTTATAAATTCCTCACGATCGCCTTCTTCTAGAACCTCATCAATAGCTTTTACTGTTTGTTTATATTCTGGAATAAATATATTTTCTAACGCATTTACGCGTCTTTGAGTCTTCTTGATTTCATTTGCAAGCCGCCAGACAGAAATCTCAACTTCACTCCAAACACAGATAATGTCGATAAGGTCTTCAAAACGTTTTCTTGTTTCATCAAGTGCAGAACCTGTCCCTTCCATACTTGCCTGAAACCCAATAAATGATTCTTCTATCTCATTTATATTGACAACGGGGACGCCCATAACGCTTCTGTGTATAATGTCAACGGTTCTCTCTCCGAGAACAGATAAAGCCGACCACTCAACAGCTTCTTGTCCCATAGATAGTATGGCAGACTCCAATGCCGAAAATGCTAATGCTGACCTTTTTGCCATCTCTTCTTCAAGATCACGCAATCTATGGATTATCTGCATAAGTTCTATAAATAGGACTTCCCTCTTTTGCTCGAGAAGGTCATGCCCATCCTGAGCTAACGCAAGTGCATATTTAGTTTTCAAAAGGTTGCTTCTTGTAGGGGCTACTTTAAGTTTTGGCATTTCTTACCCTTTTCTTATAAATATTATATTAAAAGAATTTTTCTTTGTCATTGATTATTTTCTGTTTTTAACCATAAATATAATTCTTTTCATTTTTTATCTCGTGTGTGCAACGGCATTTTCAACATAATACTTTTCGATCTGTTCTTCTGAAACTCTTTGAAGTTCTGTCTTTGGCAATATAGAAGCTACTTCCCAAGCTATATTTAATGTCTCTTCAACTGATCTGTTTTCGTCAGCTCCCTGCCCAATAAATCTTCTCTCGAAAGCTTCCCCATATTCTAGATATTGTTTATCTATTTCTGATAACTCCTCCTCACCAATAACTGACGCTAATGATCTGACTGATTGAACATTAGAATATGCTGCATAAAGCTGACTCTGTATATTAGGGTGATCTTCACGTGTTCTTCCTTTTCCGATACCGTCTTTCATCAATCTTGATAGTGATCTTGGCACATTAAACGGCGGATAAATTCCCTTCATATGTAGTTCTCGGCTCAAAACTAACTGACCTTCTGTTATATATCCTGTAAGGTCTGGGATTGGATGGTTTATATCATCATTAGGCATTGTAAGAATTGGTAATTGTGTAATGGTTCCCTTAACGCCCCTTATACGTCCAGTCCTCTCATATATAGAAGCAAGGTCGCTATACATATAGCCAGGATAACCTTTTCTGCTTGGGACTTCCTCTCTTGCAGCTGATATTTCACGTAAAGCTTCTGCGTAGTTGGTAATGTCTGTCAAGACGACTAGGACATGGATATTTTCATAAAAAGCGAGATATTCTGCTACTGTCAACGCACAACGAGGAGTTATCAACCTTTCAATAGAAGGATCATCAGCAAGGTTGAGAAACATAACAACGTTGTTCAATGCGCCAGTTTCTTCAAAACTTTTTCTAAAGAATTCAGCGTCATCGTGTTTAATGCCCATTGCAGCAAAGACAATAACAAAGTCTTCCTTTTCTGCACCTTCACCACCTGGTCTTGCCTGTCTAACTATCTGTCGGGCAAGCATATTATGTGGCATACCGCTACCAGAGAATATGGGCAATTTTTGACCTCGGACTAGTGTATTAAGTCCGTCAATTGCTGATATACCTGTCTGTATGAAGTCGTGTGGATATTCTCTGGCTGTTGGGTTAATAGGAGAGCCGTTGATATTCATACGAACAGTAGAAAAAGGTTTGGGTCCGCCATCTATGGGTTCTCCCAAGCCGTTAAATATGCGACCTATCATATCTTTTGAAACTTCAAGTTCCAGAGGACGTCCAACAAATCGGACTCTGGTTGATGCGATAGATAGACCTCTTGTTCCACTAAAAACTTGGATAGCTGCAAGGTCTTCTCTAACTTCCAAAACTCTGCCGATTCTAATATCTCCGTGTGGATCGATAACCTCGACCATCTCATCAAATCCCACGTTGCTTACGCCTCTGACGATTATAATAGGTCCCGAAACCTCAGATAAGCCTAAGTATTCCTTACTTTGCATTATTTATACCTCTCTTCCAGCTCATCCATTTGCTCATCTATGGTCGCCATTAAATCGTCAAATTCCTCAATTTTATCATTTGGTATCCTTGACTTCATCCTAAGAATATCCTGAACGACACTTAAACCTGTTATTGTAAATATTGGGGCTCCCTTTTCTATTATTGCTTTAGCGCGATCGTAGAAGTGCAATATCGCCTGAGCCATCTTGATCTGTTTCATAGTAACACAGTAAGCATCGTCTTCTGAAAGTGCATTTTGCTGTAAAAATGCGATCTTTATGATTCTCGCAATCTCTAATATTAGACGTTCTGAGTCAGGCAAAGCGTCGGGTCCAACTAATTTTACAACCTGTTGAAGCCTTTGTTCAATTTGCAGGATTTCCGTGAATCTTGTTCGTAATTCTGTCCAGTGAACTCCGAAGTTTTCCATCCACCATGGCGCTAAGTCTTCAATATATTCGCTATAACTATCAATCCAGTTAATTGCAGGGAAATGTCTTGCACCAGCAAGTTCAGGATCAAGCCCCCAAAAACATCTGATAAATCTTCTTGTATGTTGTGTTACAGGTTCAGAAAAATCTCCACCTGGGGGAGACACAGCACCTATAATGCTAACAGAAGTTAATTTACCATCACCACCATCAAATAACCCAGCTCTTTCGTAGAATTCAGCCAATCGTGAAGCCAGATATGCAGGAAACCCTTCCTCTGCGGGCATCTCTTCAAGTCTACCAGAGATCTCTCTTAATGCCTCTGCCCATCTTGATGTAGAATCTGCCATTATAGCTACATGATAGCCCATATCCCTGAAATATTCGCCAATTGTTATACCTGTATATATACTAGACTCACGGGCAGTAACAGGCATATTTGATGTATTGGCTATAAGGACGGTTCGTTCCATAAGTGGTCTGCCTGATTTTGGATCAACAAGTTCTGGGAATTCTTCAAGAACCTGTGTCATTTCGTTTCCACGTTCTCCACAGCCTATATATACGATTATATCTGCATCGCACCATTTAGCAAACGAATGTTGAAGAACTGTCTTGCCTGTTCCAAACCCACCAGGGATCGCAGCGACTCCACCTTTGGCTATTGGAAATAAAAAGTCCAATGTCCTCTGCCCTGTTACAAGCGGAATTGATGGATTTAATCTATTGGACAATGATCTTTTCTGCCTGACGGGCCAACGATGGAACATCTGAAGTTCTTTTTCGCCAGTAGAAGTCTTTACCCTAGCTACTATTTCTTCAACAGTATAATCCCCTTCTCCGATAATGAATATAATTTCACCTTCAACATCTGGCGGGACAATGATCCGATGTTCGATCAATACAGTTTCCTGGACTGTTCCAATCACAGAATTAGCTTTAACTTTGTCTCCAACTTTGACTTTTGGAACAAAATGCCATTTTTTCTCTCTATCCAACGCGGGGACTCTAACTCCACGAGTGATAAAATTGCCAACTTTATTTTGAATATCTTTAAGGGGACGTTGGATACCATCGTAAGTATTTGCAATTAGTCCAGGTCCTAATTCAGCTGCCAAAGGTAAACCTGTTCCATAAACTTTTATACCGGGACGCAATCCGCTTGTATCTTCATAGACCTGAATTACCGCTGTATCGCCGTCTAAACCTATTGTCTCGCCGATCAAGCGTTCTTCTCCAACCTCAACCATATCGCCCATAAAGATTCCAGTTACTTGGTTGGCTTCTATAACTGGTCCGTTTATTCTATATACAATTCCTTCTCGTTCTGCCATTGATGACTACTCCAATAAGATTTTTGTGTCTATGATGACCTAGTTATTAAATTGTAGCAAAAGAAATTAGATTAACTTATTTAGACATAATGCAAAATAATCTTCATATCTCTTCTTCATACAACCTAAAAATTTCTCCTGCAACTCCGTTCTGCTGAAGATACTAATGTCAGTATGCCTCTTAAAAACTTTTTTTACTTACTCCTGTAAGAGTATTTCAGATACTTTGCCTCTGAGCTCCTCTTTCAATCTTTTGATTAAGTTTGAAAAAGAATCATCTATAACGATTCTACCATCTCTTGATTTTATTATCACGCCAGCAGACATAATATCGTTGGAAGATTGAAACTCTATGTTCACTTTTACCCCAATGGATTTTGATATTCTTGACTTTATTTTGGAAATGAAATTATCTGAGAAAATCTCTTTATCTTTTTCACTGTATTCAACGACTAGATCATTGCCAATTGTTTCAAAACCGTTTTCTATCGATCTTGCGATTATGTCAACATAATTATCAGAGTTACGCATTTGTTCCAATCTTTGTTCTACATCTGCAAACAGTTTTGACACCAGTTCTTCCTTTTTTTCAAGTAGAATCCTTCTAGCCTCCATTTCAGCAGAGGAAGATATTTTCTTCTTTTCAGTCTCTACAAGGGGTTGCAGTTTAGACCTTTCTTGTTCTTGGATCGCTTTTGCATCTTCTCTTGCATATTCAAGGTCTCTTTCAGCGATTCTCTGCTCCCTTTCAACAATTACTGACGCTTGTTCTTTAGCTTGTCTAATGATCTCGTTTCGGAGAGTTTCTATATTTCCAACCCCGCCCATTTTTACTCCCTCTATTTTCTATATAACCTGTGAAAATCCACACTATTTGTGTGGAACTATAAGCCATTTAAATTCTGATGCCGATAAGCCTTTGAACTACGTCCATCATAGATTCTCTTCCTTCCATTGGTCCTTTACGATCTGGAATTTCAAGCACTACCGGCATGGTCATTTCAAGCTTTGCGGAATCTACCAAAGATTTGATTTCCGAAGCTGTTCGCTGGGTTATAAGTATGATGCCGATCTCTGGATCGTTAAGTGCTTTGTTCATAGCATCAGTAGCTTCTTGTGAATTGTGGACAACAGTTCCTTGAATACCTGCTAATCTATATCCGAGAACCGTATATTCGTCACCGATAACAAAAATCTTCATATCTAAAAAACAATTAAAAGTTAAATAATCTTCTTTTTATTGAATTATCAGATTTTACCTAATATCATTATACTAATAATAAGACCGTATATAGCAATACCTTCGGCAAGACCTACGAATATGATTGATCTTCCCATAACCTCAGGACGTTCTGCAACTGCTCCCATAGCAGCAGAACCAACCATTGCAACTGCGATACCTGCTGCAATAGCAGATATCCCGGTTGATAAAGCCGCAGCTAAAAGCCCCATCCCCACCATATTTGATGATTTCTCGCCACCAGCAGATGCGCTATGAGTCTCGCCAGTTGATTCTTGAGCAAAAGCTTTGTTTAATCCTAGATCAACATCCACAAATAAAATTGTAGCAAGTCCTATTGTTATTGAGATCGCCAAAAGGGCAAAATTGCTCATTTTGATCCATTTTATTATTGAATGTAGTTTAATCATTATAACTTTTCCTCCCTCATCAGTTTATCTTTAATGGTTTATATTCTATGCCCTCGCCAGCAAAGAACTTTGAGAAAAATTCGTAGTATTCAAGCCTCATGCACTGAATTCCCACAATCAGACCCTCAAGTATTATGACGAATATGTTTGAAGCGATATCACTAGGCAAAGACAGATAAATACTTTGTCCCTTTGTCAGTGAATATGCGGCCATCATCAGACCGGCATGGCTGAGATCAAACGCAGCAACACGGATATATGAAAGCGTATTAGCAAGGTAGGCTAAGGCAATTTCATATATCTGAAAGCCTGATTCAATCAAACTTTCGCCATGTTCTTCCTCTTGTCTGCGGTTTGACTGCTTATCCTTTTTTATCAGCTTTGATATTGGTTGTTTGAACATTATAGGAAGCAAAAGTAGAACTATTATGAGAACTTTATCCCATGAAAATTGACTCTTGCTTATATATAAATATATAATCAACCAATAAGCTGTTATACTTGATATGCCCCATTGCCCAAAGAATGCCTCTTTAAAATTTTTACTCCTGAAATGTTGTGCTATGCTCAGCAATACTCCAAGACTTATCATTCCGATCCCGAAGTATACACCGACAGATAGCATCCGACTTACCTGATTTGGCTCCATATGTTCCAAAGAGAACCAAAGCGGCGTAAGTATCTCCTCTTTTCCAAATAGGTTTCCAAATATAAATCCAGTGATCATTGACGCTACACCACAACATGCAAGAAAAGCAAACATCCTTCGCAGAGGTTTCAACTGTGGCAATGGATATACCGAAGCTAATAAACCAACAAGAAATAAAACGCTACCATGCCCTACATCGGCAAACATAATGCCAAACATCGCCATGAATGATAATGATACAAAGACCGTTGGGTCTATCGCAGAGTATCTAGGAATATCAAATGTTGTTACTAAACCCGTAAAAGGTCGTAAGAAAAATGGATGCACTAATTTTGTTGGGACTTTTGGGCGATAATGTTCTGATTCCTGAGCAGTTATAGGCTCAGTAGCGTTCATCAAAACACTATGAGAATCCATTTTTTCCAGTTCTTTTTTTAACTTACCAACTTCTTTATAAGGCACCCATCCGCATATAAAATAAGACCTCTCGGTTTTCCCAAATCTCTCCATAGATTCTGCAACATTCTGATTTACAATGGCTTCTGCTCGTAACTCCAATAATCTTTTACGCCATGTCTGACGTAAATTTTGAATTTCTCCTCTAAGTTCCGCTATATCCTCTCGTTTTGCCCATATTTCATATTCAATTCTGTCAAGTATCTCAGGTATATTGCCTTGATATTCTTGTGGTATATCTATTTTAGAGAAATATGCTCCTTCAAGGGCATTTATAACAATATCTTTATCAGTCATAAGAGAAAATACCAATATCTGTTGTCTATTTCCGACAATATCACCTTGTAAGATGATGCAAGGAATTCTTGTTAAACTATCGACTAATCTTCTAAAATGCGAAAACTCCACAGGAATGTCGCCAAATACAAAATAAAGAAAACGCATATTCAGAAGATCTTCTAATTTTATGCCACGAACTTCGAGTGAATGAAGTTGTCTTGAATCTTTCTCTAGTTTATTCATCTCAAAGTTTAGTTGTTCGATACGTTGAATTATAGGATTTATCTTATCTTCTATCTCTGCTAGTTCACTCTCTATTTTGGTAGCTATATTTAAAGGATCAATCTCTATTTCGTCTTGCTTCTTGCTTAATACAGGCAAATATCGTGTGTCAATGCCCATTTCTGAAAGTAAAGTGTTAATTCTTATATTGATCTCAGATAATTTATCCTTTATTGGTTGAATATCAACATCCTTCAGCAACCCATCACTCAAAGGAAGGTCTTTTTTATCAACTATGTGCATTACACCGAGTTTCGCAACACAATCTAACACTTGTATTAAGTTGCTATCCAGCGTTGAAATGTTTACAAAACTCATTTTTTCAGGAGTGAACATATCTTTTCTGTCCTATTAGATGAATTAGCTAAAATATTTATTTCTTTATCTAATTTAATCATCAATGCAAAGTGATCAAATATTTCCTGATCTGATCTTGTGGCAATTCTAGATTTTTGCCATTGAAGATAGTTATTATATCCCTGATTTCCATCTCTTTCATAACAAAAAAGCCTAAAAATGAGGCTATATGAAGAGGAAATCCCTGCAAAGCCTTCACACTTTGGTTATACAGAAATCTTAACAACGTTATCTCAGCTCCTAGGTCTGCATTGTCGTTTATTGGTTCCGATGTGGTTAAAACACGATCATAAGGGCGCACGCGGTTATCTTTAATTGAGTTCAAAATATTGTCGCCAGCTATAATTTTCCAAAAGACCTGTCCTTGGATCCTCCATCCGTTTGGCAATATGTATTGATATATCCTTTCAGGCGACAGTTGATAATATTCCTTAAATCTGATCATCCATGTTAAGTTGATTATATCATAGTCTATACCTAAAAGCCTTCCAGCTATAATCCTATCTATGATGCTAAGTGAGTTAAAGTCACTTTGTAATCTGGAATAATAATCCAGGTCCAATGCAATTTCAAGTGGCAGAGAACTCTTTTCTTCCTCAAATTGTTGGTAACCTATCTCAATGGGACGAAAATAAGGTGTATTCTCAAGCACGTTTAAAAGATTTCTAACGTCCCTAGCTTCCAATGCTTTGGCTATTGGTATTTTATGATATTTTCCAAGTGAAAATATAAACGGTGAAGATTTTTCTATCGGTAAACTTTTATTGATAAGAGACCTGATTATAGCTTTTACGTTAATCAGTTCAAATTTTTCTAACAGTGTGGTTATAAATCTTGCAGGTCTACCTTTAAGGAAGGTCAGGATTTTAATGTAATTTAAGATAAGATTTTGTTTAAGACCATGTTCAATCTCACGAGAGGTTGACGAATTTTGAATCTGCTCCCAATAATCTGTTTGGCTTAGCAATGTCATTACAGACTGGACATCGGGCGATTGAAGTAAAGACTCTATTTGTGCCTGTCCAAGGAATTTACCTTTTAAGGCTCGCATCCTTGCGTAAGGGGCTGAATATGTGATCATAGTTCGTATTTATAAGGGTTTGTTTGAGATTATATGCTCAATGACAAAGTTGACAGCTTTTTCGTAGTTTTGCTGATATAACTCTTCCCAACGTTGAGCCTGTTTTCTGGCATCATCCAATATTTTATCTCGGATCTGCGCAGACAGAGCTTTGACCTCGTTCAAAACTCTTTTAATCTCTTGTTCCTCTTGAGCTTTTGCCTCTTCTAAAATCCTTTGAATTTCTTTTCTTGTCTGATCCCTGAGGCTTTTTGCTTCGTTTTCAGCCTTTTCTACGATGCTTCGTGCCTCAGCTTCCGCTTCAAGAAGAGCGGTCAGTGTTTCCTCCAGTCTTTTCTCCATCTTCGTCTTTCCTGTGTTTTCGGACACGTTTTATCCTACGCACTTCGTAGTATATAAGATAAATTAGCCCAACAGCTATAAGAACCCTGATGATAATAAAGATAATCAATACTACTTGTGCATAGGTATCCATTTTAGGCTCCTTTTCGGATCATCCGGCTCTGAGTTGCTTTTCTGCATCAACTACGTCTCGGTTTATCCGGGAGATGCAATCATTGATCTTGTAATATAATGAATCATCTATTGAAACGACCCTTTTTATCTGTCTGAGTAGATCACTTGCTAATCTAAAATATCTGATCAGATCACCTGGTGGTGTATCTGTGTAATTTTCTAAATCTTCAAAAAGACAACCTTTACTCCATTCATAAACTGCAAGACTGAGCTTCGTATCAAGTTCTTTGATCGTAGGGACAATTCCCATTTCACTTTCTCTACTAGCTATTCTTCTTAATTTATGGACAGGCTCTGATATTATTGGGCTGATAACACTTTTCTCCATCATCTTATACCAACAGTCCCGTTTTGATTCAAACACTATTGCGGTTACAAGGACATTTATCCAATCTTGATCAAGATGATGAAAATATCCATCAAAGAATAACTCAGTTACCTGAATTTCGTATCCATATATCTGAGATGCTACCCTTCCTCTTGGCAAAAGTTCTTTATGATCTATATAACCGATTTCTCTCAATAAGTCAAGCCTATTTTTTATCTGATTCCTTTGGTAATTTTCAATATATTCCTTTTCTTGTGACAATTGACGAATACGTTCGTTTAAATCTGACAATTTGTTTGTCGCTTGAAGGCATTTTTTAAGGTTGATACATTTATGGCATTTGATAGATTTCATCATAGCAGTTATCTTAGATGCTCTTTTATTAATTTTAAGAAGTTTTCGTCTTTTCTTTTTATTATTTCTGCCATATCGTTTTTCTATGTCAAAAATCTCTTGCTCTTCTTTTAATCTCTGTTCAAGAGCCCTATATTCCCAAATTCTTTTTGTACTGTCATCGTATATACAATTAACGGATTCTAGCTCATCTTTTTGGCTTTCAATCTTATTGAGAGACTGATTTATATTTCTCAGAGTTTTCACGCTTTGATAATTACCAAGACTTTTCTCGCAGACATCGTATATTCTCTCGCCATATTTCTCGTATAAATTCAATATACTGCTATAAGACAAGTTGAATTGACTCTCAATTTTTTCTATCTCGCCGGAGACAATACGTTTGATCTCCGGATATTCATCATATTCAACGTCAACACATGCATAGACGAAGCCCTTTGTATCAATGCCTCGTCTGCCAGCACGTCCAGCCATTTGATGATATTCTCTTGCTTTCAGGTAGCGGAATTGCACGCCGTCGTATTTTGCCAAATTGCCAAAAATAACTGAACACGCAGGCATATTAATACCGAGTGCAAATGTCTCAGTAGTGAAAAGCAACTTTATATATCCAAGTGTGAATAACCGTTCTATGACTTCCTTCAATGTAGGTAACAATCCAGCATGATGATATGCTACCCCGTGTTTGATCAATCTTCTTAGCTCCAATGCACTTGAATCTGCCCGCACACCGAATCTCTCACACAGACGGTCGTATTCGTCTAATATCATATCGCTTTCTTCAGGCGATAAAAAATTCCGATCCATGTTTTTTAACGCGTTTTCTTCACAACTTTTTCTACTAAAGCTAAAGTAGAGGCAGGGAAGTTGACCTTTAATCTGAACATGTTCAATTAGATCAACACCATCAATTGGGGCGATGTTTGAAGTAGGCGATTCCAATAGAGCAATGGCTGTTTCAGTCTGATCTGCTTGGCGAATTCTCTTCAATCTGTTTCTTTTTGGGATTACATAGGTATTTTTTTGTAATTCTTTTAGCTCGTCTAGCCACCCTAGACCATATCCATGAAAATAGAGTTTGTGTTCTAACGGGATAGGACGATGTGTCTCAACAACTATATCAATTTTGCTATGTCTGACGCTCTGCATCCAATTTGCAAACTCTCGAAGGTTCGGTATTGTGGCGCTGAGGCAGACAAAGTTTATATGCTGAGGGGCAAATATTATGCATTCCTCCCAGACCGTACCGCGTTCTATATCGTCAATGTAGTGAATTTCGTCAAATATGACATAGTGGACATCACTCAGACGATCAATATCATCAAAGATGATATTTCTTAGTATCTCAGTTGTCATAATCAATACAGGAGCATTATCGTTTATCACGACATCCCCTGTGATAATGCCGATCTTATCTCCATAATCTCTGCTGAAATCACGAAATTTTTGATTACTGAGGGCTTTTATGGGGGCGGTATAGATGATCTTTCTGCCTGATTGGAGGTGTTTCTCCAAAGCGTATTCTGCAATGAGCGTCTTTCCTGCACCTGTTGGCGCTGCTACAATTACTGAGTGATTTTGTTCTATTGAGTTTATCGCTTCTTCTTGAAATTTATCTAGTTTATATTGCTTGTAAAACATAAATATTTCTGTCTTTTCTCTCCATTATTAATACTTTTTACCAGTTCTGTTATATCTCAGGATAACGTCAGTGCATCTTTTGCTTCTTCCAGATACCGTCTCTAGTATACTTTTTGGCAATTTACTAGGATATCTTATAGGAATATAATAATCGTCACTCTTTATATTCTGGAAATTCAAAATAAAAAGTAGTTCCTTTTCCTACTTCTGTTTCAAATCCTATTGAACCTCCCATACTTTCAACTAGCATTTTGGTAATACTTAGCCCTAAGCCAGACCCCTTTTTTCGTCTTTCACCTTGAGCGATAGATTGAGCAAACTTAGTGAAAATCCTGTTTTGAAATTCTTCCGGAATGCCCGGTCCATGGTCAATGACTGATACCCTTAAAAGATCACCATTGCGAGAAACAGAAACAATTATTTCATCGTTAGGTGGCGAAAATTTTGCAGCATTGGTCAATAGATTTGTCAGTATTTGTATAAACCGATCACTATCGGTTTCTATTTTAGCATCAGTTATAGAGCTTTCAAGTCTTATACTGACGTCAAATTGTTCTGCATAAGAGCGATTCGCATCTATAGCTTGTTTAACCAATGGTATAACTTCCAAAACCCGTTTATTGAACTCCATTTTACCAGATTCTATTTTTCTTATATCAAGCATATCATTGGTAAGCCGAAGCAGACGTTCACTATTTCTATAAGCGATATCTATCATTTTCTTAGCAGGTTCAGGAATGTCACCTATTTCTCCATCGACGATCAAGCTAAGGGAGTTCATAATGGATGTAAGAGGACCCCTGATCTCGTGACTTACAATTGAAATAACTTCATCTTTCATTCTTTCAACTTGTTTACGATCTGTCACATCCCTAAAACTCATAAGGATCGCATCTTTTTCTTGCCATTTAATTCTGTTTGACCTGAACTCTAATATAACAGGATTCCCGTTATTTCTCGGAACCTGAATATCATCCTCAAAATTTGATTCAACAGAAAAATCAAATTGCTTGCCTACAAATTCATCTGCGCTTCGGTTAAATAATTTCTCCGCGGTGGGATTTACAAAACGCACAATCCTTTCATCATCAACGACGACTATGGCATCAGCATTTTGTTCTGTAATGAGACGAAAACGCTCTTCGCTTGCAGCAAGAGCCTTTGTATTTCTTTTCAATTCTGCTATTAGGTTATATCTTTCTATTGAATAACGGATAGACCTTATCAGAAGTTCACTATTTATGTCAGATTTAATTATGTAATCTTGGGCGCCTTTCTGCAAGGCTTTAACTCCGGCTAATTCATCATTAAGGCTTGTTAACACAACGATTGGAATATCAAATTCCTTGTTGATAAAAGAGTCAAGGGTTGAAAGTCCATTTGTGTCAGGAAGATGCAGATCAAGCAAGATCAGATCGATATCTTCGTTAGAGATTTGTTCAAATGCCGATTTTTGGCTTTCTGCTCTTTTTAATATGAACTTCTCAAATTTTTCCCTTTTCAACATCTTGTCGATCAGCATAGCATAGGCATTATCGTCCTCAACTAAAAGGAGTTTTATTGTCTTAGTTGAATTTGCTACCTCTGATCTCATAATCTTACCTGAATCTTTATTATTGAAAAGGTGGCATTGGCAATTTAGATAATTAGATCAATCTTTCCAATTCTTATTTTAGCATAAGTTTATATTAATATGCAAGTTTAATAATTTTGGAGAGTGGAGAAGCATGCTTTCTTTATCTTGACTATGTTATATTTTTATAATATTATAATTACTAAAGTTTGGACAAAATAAGATTAACTAAGACATACTTGATAAGGATTTACCTATTTTCTTACTATAAAATGACGTAAC
>FWPV01002068.1_pt1 | contig 28281 bp, 26 predicted proteins | sample 2228371 | NCBI WGS metagenome assembly FWPV01 (sample SAMEA103939776, study PRJEB20133) | metagenome | reverse complement strand
CCTCCGAGAGCGAGCGATGCAGGCGCTCCGCCAGCCCCGGCTCCAGTCCCGGGCCGGCCTCGCCGCTGCCCTGGGTGGTATTAAGCAATAACTGTTCCAGGCTTGGCTCAAGGGTGATCACCGGCAGTTCCGGCGCCAGGCCATTGATGCTCTGCACGATCATCCGTCCGAGCGCCACACGTACGGCGGCGGTCAACTGGGCCGCATCCTGGGTGCGCTGGGCCTGCTGGGCGAGGGTCTCGGCAATGGTGCGCATGTCGCGGATCGGCACCTTCTCCTCCAACAGGTTCTGCAGCACCTGCACCACCGTGGTCAGTGGCAGGGCCCGCGGCACCAGGTCCTCCACCAGCTTGGGCGCGGTCTGCTTGAGGGTTTCCAGCAGTTGCTGCACCTCCTCGTAGCCGAGCAGCTCCTGCGCGTTGTCCTGCAGGATCTGCGAGAGATGGGTGGCGATCACCGTGCTGGCGTCCACCACCGTGTAGCCCAGGGCCTGCGCATGCTCGCGGTCGGCCGGCACGATCCACACGGCCTCAAGACCAAAGGCCGGGTCCTTGGTCTGAATGCCCTTCAGCGTGCCGTGCACCTGGCCAGGGTTGATCGCCATCTCGCGATCCGGGTGGATCTCGCCCTGCCCGATCGGCACGCCGTGCAGGCTGATGCGATAGGCATTGGGGGCAAGGTCGAGGTTGTCGCGGATATGCACCGCCGGCACCAGGAAGCCGAGCTCCTGCGACAGCTTCTTGCGCACACCCTTGATGCGCGGCATCAGCTGCCCCCCCTGGTTGCGGTCGACGATCGGGATCAGGCCGTAGCCCACCTCCAGGCCAATGACGTCCACCGGCGGCACGTCCTCCCAGGTCAGCTCGCGGGTCTCCGGCCGGGCCGGGGCCTGCGCCTCGAGCGGGACGGGCGGCTTGGCCCGCGCTGCCTCCTCCTGCTTGCGCGCCATCCACCAGGCGCCGAACCCGGTCACCGCGGCCAGGCTGAGGAAGGCGAAGTTGGGCATGCCAGGCACCACGCCCATCCCGCCCATGATGCCGGCGGTGACGCCGAGCACCTTCGGGTTGGCGAACATCTGCTTGACCACCTGCTCGCCCATGTCCTGCGACTGGGTCATGCGGGTGACGATGATCGCCGTGGCGGTGGACAGCAAAAGCGCCGGGATCTGCGCCACCAGGCCGTCGCCGATGGTCAGCAGGGTGTAGGTGCGGCCCGCGTCGCCGAAGCTCATGTCGTGCTGGACGACGCCGATGATGAGTCCGCCGATCAGGTTGATGATCAGGATCAGGATGCCGGCCACCGCATCGCCGCGCACGAACTTGCTGGCACCGTCCATCGAGCCGTAGAAGTCGGCCTCCTGCGCCACCTCCGCACGCCGCGTGCGCGCCTCCTCCTGGGTGATCAGGCCTGCGTTCAGGTCCGCGTCAATCGCCATCTGCTTGCCGGGCATGGCGTCGAGGGTGAAGCGCGCGCTGACCTCCGACACCCGGCCGGCCCCCTTGGTGACCACCACGAAGTTGATGATCACGAGGATGACGAACACCACCACGCCGACCGCGAAGTTGCCGCCGATCACGAACTCCGCGAACGACTCGATCACATGCCCGGCGGCCGCGCCGCCCTGGTGCCCCTCGAGCAGGATCACGCGGGTGGAGGCGATGTTGAGCGCCAGCCGCAACAGGGTGGAGACGAGGATGATGGTGGGGAAGACGGCGAAGTCGAGCGGCCGCAGGACGTAGACCGTCACCATCACCACCACGAGGCTCAGGGTGATGTTGAAGGTGAAGAACGTGTCGAGCAGGAAGGGCGGCAGAGGGATGACCATCATCGTCAGAAGAATGACGATGATCATCGGCGCGCCCAGGCCGCGCCCGCGCCAACCCCGCGCCTGGCCCAGCAGGGCCTTCGGGTCGAGGCGCGGCAGACTCAGATCGGCAAGCTTCATGTTTCCTCGCTCAGGGATGGGGATGGCCCATGCGGGCCTTTGCCATCCTCAAGCACGGATCATGCCGTTTTCATCAAACCTCGGGCGTCCACGCCCCCTCCGGCACCTCGACGTTCGGCCTCGGCGGTGCGGCGCCCCCCTGCCGGCGGGCCTCGTTCAGCTGGTAGACGTAGGCCAGCACCTGCGCCACCGCACGGTAGAGCTCGGCCGGGATCGGCTGGTTGAGGTCGGTGGTCTGGTACAGCGCGCGGGCCAGCGGCGGTGCGGAGAAGATCAGCACGCCGTGTTCCTCGCCGATCTCGCGGATGCGCGCCGCGACCAGATCCCGCCCCTTGGCCACCACGATCGGCGCGTCGCCGCGCGCGGCGTCGTAACGCAGGGCCACGGCGAAGTGGGTCGGGTTGGTGATGATGACGTCCGCCTTCGGCACCTCCTGCATCATGCGGCGCTGGGCGGCCTGCATCTGCAGCTGGCGGATCTTCTGCTTGACCTCGGGCTTGCCCTCGGTCTCCTTGAACTCGTCTTTGATCTCCTGTTTGGTCATGCGCAGTTGCTTGATGTGCTCCCACAATTGGTAGGGCACATCAAAGGCCGCGATCAGCAGGGTGGAGGCGCTCATCAGCAGGAAGCCCCAGCCGAGGATCTCCATCGCCGCCAATAATCCGCCACGCGGGTCGGTCAGACCAAGGCGCAGCAGATCGTCAAGCTCCAGCCAGATCACCAGTACAGCCACGGCGCCGACCAGCAGGAACTTGATGATGCTCTTGATGAGTTCGATCAGGGCGCGCAGGGCGAACATGCGCTGGAGGCCCTTGAGCGGGTCGATGCGCTCGAACTTAGGCGCCAGCGCTTTCCAACTGAAACCGATGCCTCCCATCAGCAGCGGCGCCAGGAAGGCGGCCAGCATCAGCAGGCCGATCAGTGGCAGGATGGCCAGGAAGCCGCGCCAGGCCATCTCGCCCAGCCCGCGCGTCATCCACAGCGGGTCGAAAATCATCTCCCGCGTGGGCGACAGCCCGGTGCGCAGCTCCTCCAGCAGGGCCGCCGCCGTGGCGGGACCAAGCAGCAGGAGGCCCGCCGCCGAGACGATCAGCACCAGCGTGGTCCCGAGCTCGCGCGAACGCGCGATCTGCCCCTGTTCGCGTGCCTCCCGCTGGCGTTTCGGGGTTGGGGCTTCGGTGCGTTCCTGGCCGCTATCGGGCTGCTCCGCCATGCCCTACCCCCCGAGCATCTGGCGCATGGCGATCAGCCCCTGCTCGAGCAGGCGCTCGAACTGGGGCCTGAGCACCGGCGCGGCCAGCAGCATCATGACGAATCCCACCAGCAGGGTGAGCGGGAAGCCGACCGAGAAGATGTTCAGCTGCGGCGCGGCGCGCGTGATCACCCCGAGGGCGAGGTTGGTCAGAAGCAGGGCCGTCAGCGCCGGCAGCGCCACCCACATCGCCCCCTCGAACATCGTGCCGGCCCAGCCCGCCACCGCCCACCAGGCCTCGCGCGCGAGCGGCTCGGCGGTGATCGGCATCAGGCGGAAACTGTCAGCCAGCATCTCGACCAGCATCAGGTGCCCGTCCAGGCTGAGGAACAGCAGGGTCACGACGATGGTGTAGAACTGGCTGATCACCGGCACGGTGACGCCATGCTGAGGATCCACGGTGGAGGCGAAGCCCAGGCCCATGGTCAGCGCGAGCACCTCGCCGGCATTAACGAACACGGCGAATACCAGCTGCAGGATGAAGCCCATGCCGACGCCGATCAGGATCTGGTTGGCGGCGATCAGCACCGCCTCGGCCGAGAACGGATCGACCTTCGGCGCCTCGGGCACCAGCGGCATCATCACCAGGGTGATCAGCACCGCGGCGAGCATGCGGATGCGGGCGGGAAGGGTGCGCGCCCCGAACGGCGGGGCCACCATCAAGAGGCCGCCGATGCGCAGCAAGGGCCACATGAACAGTCCGAGCCAGGCCATCACCTCCTCAATGGGGATGATCAGCGGCGCCATCGGGGCTTCCTCAGCCGATCAGGCCGGGGATGGAGTCGAACAGCCGGCGGGTGTAGTCGACCAGCACCCCCAGCATCCACGATCCGGCCAGCAGGATCACCACCACCATCGCCAGCAGCTTGGGAATGAAGCTCAGGGTCATCTCGTTGATCTGCGTGGCCGCCTGGAAGATGCCGACCAAGAGACCGGCCGCCAGCGCGGTCAGCAGCAGCGGCAGGGAGAGCATGAGGATCACCTCAAGGGCCTGCCGGGTGATGTCGATGACGGTATCCGCGTTCATGGCGCGCTCAGGTGTAGAAGCTCGCGGCGAGCGTGCCCATCAGCAGCGCCCAGCCGTCAACCAGCACGAACAGCATCAGCTTGAACGGCAAGCTGACGATCATCGGCGAGAGCATCATCATGCCCATCGACATCAGGGTGCTGGCCACCACCAGGTCGATGATGAGGAAGGGGATGAAGATGAGGAAGCCGATCTGGAAGGCCGTCTTCAGCTCGGAGGTGAGGAAGGCCGCCATCAGGGTGGTGAACGGCACCTGCTCCGGCGACTCGAAGCCGTCCTTGCCGGCGATGCGGCCGAACAGGGCGATGTCCTCCTCGCGCGTCTGCCGCAGCATGAATTCGCGCAGGGGCTTGGCGGCCGCCTCGATCGCGGGCTTGGCCTCCATCTGCTCATTGAGATAGGGCGCCACACCCTCGGTCCAGGAACGTTCGAACACCGGCGCCATGATGAACAGGGTGAGGAACAGCGCGAGCCCGAGCAGGATCTGGTTGGAGGGTGTCTGCGCCGTGCCGATCGCCTGACGCAGGATGGCCAGCACGATGATGATGCGGGTGAAGGAGGTCATCATCAAAAGCAGGGAGGGCAGCAGGGTGAGCACCGTCATCAGCGCCAGCACCTGCAGGGTCAGCGAATACCCCTTGCCGCCGTTGGCGAGCTCCTGCACCGTGACCACCGGCAGGCCCTCCGGCTGGGCGAAGGCCCACTCGGGCAGAAGCAGCGGCAGCAGGAGCAGGATCCAGCGCAGGTGACTCATCGCGCGTCGCTCCGGATGTTCACCTCGGCCAGCGTCTGCTCGAAGCCTCCCTTGGACGTGGGCTTGGAGATGGGCGGCACCTCCAGCAGCGGGTCGGAGGTCTGCGCGGCGGTGTCCACGGCCTCCGGCGGCAGGTGCAGCAAGGGCTCGATCTGGCCGCTGGCGACCCCCAGGACCAACTGGTGGCCCGCCACCTCGATCCACACCACCCGCTCGCGCGGACCGACCGCGAGGCTGCCCTGCACCGCGATCTCCTGCTGCCTTGCTGCGCGCGGCAGGCCACCGAAGCGCCTCATCAGGGCGATGAGGACGAACAGCAGGGCAAGCACCCCGAGCAGGCTGAGGGTCAGCTTGGCCAGATAACCGCCGGAGAGCGGGTCCGGCCCGGCCACGGGCGCCACGCCCTCGGCCGCCTGCACAAGGCCCGGGGCAAGCGCGAGCAGCACGGCGGGCAGGCGCTGCATCACTTCAGCCGCCTCACCCGCTCGGCCGGGCTGATGACGTCGGTCAGGCGGATGCCAAATTTCTCGTTCACCACCACCACCTCGCCGTGCGCGATCAGGGTGCCGTTGACCAGCACGTCGAGCGGCTCGCCGGCCAGGCGGTCGAGCTCGACGATCGAGCCCTGATTGAGCTGCAGCAGGTTGCGGATGGGCAGGCTGGTACGGCCGATCTCGAGCGAGATCGTGACCGGGATGTCGAGAATGACCTCGAGGTTGACCTCCGGATTGCCGGTCAGGCCCGCGTCATCACCCAAGGCGGCGGGCTGCACGGATTCGGGCTTGCCCGGCGTCCCGGCCTGCTCGGCCATGGCGGCCGCCCAGTCATCCATGGTGCTGTCGTTTGTCGTGTCAATGGCCATCTTGCTTCGTTCCCGACTTGGATTCGGTGTGCTCCTCGGGGTGCACGATCTCGGTGATCTTCACCGCCGCATTGCCGCGATGCACCCCCCATTCCCCGCGGAAGATGGGGGTGTTCTGGGCCTGCAGCGAGACCGTTGAGGGCATGTCAAAGGGGATGATGTCCCCCGCCTTCATGTGCATCACGTCATACAGTGAAAGCTGGGCCTCGCCCAGATGAGCGTGGAGCTGCAGCCTGGCGCTGCCCAGCTCGCGCTTGAGCGAGCGCGACCAGCGCTCGTCGATCTCGCCTCGATCGCTCTGCACCCCCGCGTCGAGCAGGTCGCGGATCGGCTCGATCATGTTGTAGGGGATGGTCAGGTGGAACTGGCCGCCCCCTCCCTCGAGCTCGATGCGGAAGGCGCATACCGCCACCACCTCGCTCGGCGCCACGATATTGGCGAGCTGGGGGTTCATCTCATGGCTCACCAGCTCGAAGCGCACCGGCAGAACAGAGTGCCAGGCCTTCTGCATCTCGTCGAAGGCGATCTGCAGCACGCGGTGCACCACACGCAGCTCGGTGGGGGTGAATTCCCGCCCCTCGATCTTGGCGTGGCGGCCGCTGCCGCCGAAGAAGTTGTCGACCAGGGTGTAGACCAGGCGCGACTCCATCATGAACACGCCGATCCCCTTGAGCGGCTTCATGTGCACGATGGTCAGGCTGGTCGGCACGAACAGGCTGTGCACCCACTCGCCATACTTGACCATGCGCACGCCCTCGATCGAGATCTCGACCGTGCGCCGCAGCATGCTCACCAGGCGGATGCGGAAGGCCCGCGCGAAGCGCTCGTTGATCATCTCCAGCGTGGGCAGGCGCCCCCGCACGATGCGCTCCTGGCTGGTGAAGTCGTAGGCGCGAACCCCCCTGCCGCCGCGCGGGGCAAGCCCGGCCTCGGTCTCCACCTCGCCCTCGTCCACCCCCGTCAGGAGGGCGTCGATCTCGGCCTGGGAGAGGATGTCCATCGCCATGCCCGTCCGCCCTTACTGCATGATGAAATTGGTGAACAGCAGGTCCCCGACATCCTCGGGATCGACCTTGGCCTGCTTCTCGAGCACCGAGCGCACCTCGGCGAGGGCCTGCTGGCGGAGCTGCTCGCGTCCCTGCGCGGTCTTCAGCTCGGGCGACTTCTGCTGGCTGAACAGGGTTAGCAGGGCATGACGCAGGGCGGGCATGTGCGCCTTGACCTTGGCCTCCAGCTCGGGATTGGTGGTCAGGATCTGCACCTCCACCTGCAGGAAATCGGCCTCGGTGGTGTCGGCCAGGTTGACCAGGAGCGGCTTGCCCGCCTCGCCGATCAGCACGTAGCTGGCCACTGCATGCTCGTCCTTCTTCTTCGGTTTATCTTCCTCGTGCGTGGCACCCTCGGCCTGCTCTGCCGCCGGCGTACCGAGCTTCCCGCTCAGGAAGAGCCAAGCGCCGCCCCCAAGCACGCCGCCGAGGAGCAGGACCACGACGATCAGAAGAATCACGACCAGCTTGCTGCCGCCGGATTTCTTTGCAACGGGCTCTTCAGTCTGGTTCGCCTCGGCCATGGGTCATGCTCCTTCGTGTCGTTGGGGGGCGTTCAAGGGATGAAGCGGGCAGTGTACCAATAGCCTGGCGGCCCGCGCATACCCTCAGGCGCAGCACGCCCCGGCACGACGGCTGTGCTTGTCCTCGTAGAGCGCCGCATCGGCGCGGGCGGTGAATGCCGCCCCCCCTTCGCCCGGAAGCCACTGGGCCACGCCGATGCTGCCCCGCAGCGGGATGATCTCCTCGCGCTGGATGAGCGGCTGGACCACCAGCATCTCCCGCAGGCGCCGCACCAGGTGCGCGGCCCCCGCCATGTCCGTCTCGGGCATGAGGAGCGCGAATTCGTCGCCGCCGAAACGGAACAGCATGTCGCTACCGCGTGCGGTCGCCTTGACGACCTGGGCGAAATGCTTGAGCAGCTCGTCGCCCACCAGATGGCCGTAGCGGTCGTTGACCTGCTTGAAACCGTCCATGTCCAGCATCATCAGCACCAGCCGGCCATCGTGGCGCCCGGCACGCACGATTTCGCGCGCCAGCGCCTCGTCGAAGGCTAGGCGGTTGCCCACCCCGGTGAGGGGATCGCGCAACGCCTGGCGCAGGGTGTGCCGGTAGAGCAAGGCGTTGCGCATGGGGTAGAGCAGGAAGGCCAGCAGGTCCTCGAACACCTCCAGCTCGTCCTTGCCGAACGGGAAGCGGCGCGAAAGCAGAAGCTCGCCCATGCGCTGCTCGTTCAGCCGCAGGCCATACTCGGCGACATGCTCGGCCCCCTCGCCATGGACGAAGGAGAAGCCCTCCCCGGCGACCTCAAGGTGCAGGCCGTCGAAGGGAACGACCTTGTGGACGATGTCCGCAAACAGGCGCACGAGGGGCTCCAGCTCCAACGTGGTGGGCAGCTGGCGGCTGAGCGTGAACATGGCCTGCTGGCGCCGCTGCTCGAGCTGCGCCCCGGCCATGGCCTTGCGGTAGGCATGCAGGTCGCGCGCCGGCATGGGGCGGCGGAAAAGGGCGGATGTCATGTTCAGGCTCATGGAAAAACCTCCTGGCAGCCCCGCGATCCGGGGTATTGACCGGACCCATGCGAGGTTCATGCCAAAATCCATGAGGGCGCATCAGAACCGACTTCCATGACAGGAAAGTGCCCCCGCCCAGGCGATGCGTCAGAAAACCGACGACCCCGGCTTCAGGCCGGCTTCGGCTTTTCCGCCACCCGGTCGCGCAGGTAGACCGGCTGGGCCTCCCCGGCCGGAAGCAGGCCACCATGACGGGCGAGGTGCGCCCCGATCAGGGCCACGTCGTGCGCGCGCGGCAGGAGGTGCGCATCGCGCCCGGACTCGATGGCCGCGAAGCGGGGGGTGAGGATGGCGTCATAGGCGAGCCAGCCGTGACCGGCGGCAAACCAGCCGGCATCGGGGGGCACCGGGGCCGCCGCGGGCGGCATCACCCGCTCCCCCCCCTCCGGCCGCATCTGCCCCGTTCCGTCCACGTGCCACGCCCCCCAGTAGACCTCGTGCATCCGCGCATCCAGCGCGGCCAGCACCCGGTTCGCGCCATGCAGGCGCCAGGCGGCATGCGCCAGGGCGGCGAGACTGGAGACCGGCACCACCGGAAGCTCGGCGCCGAAGGCCAGACCCTGGGTCACGCCGGCCGCGATGCGCAGGCCGGTGAACGCGCCCGGCCCGCGGCCGAAGGCGATGCCATCGAGCTGGCGCAGGCTTGTTTCCGCACCGGCGAGCAGGCGCTCGACCATCGGCAGGATGAGCTGGGTGTGCTGTCGCGGGGCGAGGGCGTACTCCTCCAGTACCGTGCCGTCGATCAGCAGGGCGGCGGAACAGGCCTCGGTGGAGGTGTCGATGGCGAGAAGCTTCACGGTGCGGCCCCAAAAAATGCGAGGGGGCGCATTGTAACGCCCCCGGAGATCGTGTCTGCGCGCGGTCAGGGATGCATCATGCTCTTGACGCGGCCGATGAGCCCGTTGGTCGAGCCGTCGTACTCGGTCACCGGCTCGTCGGCCAAGAGGCGCGGCAGGATGCTGTTCGCCATCTGCTTGCCGAGCTCCACCCCCCACTGGTCGAAGGAGTTGATCCGCCAGACGATGCCCTGGATGAAGATCTTGTGCTCGTAGAGCGCGATCAGCATGCCCAGGGTATAGGGCGTGTGGTCGCGCATGAGGAGCGAGTTGCTCGGCTTGTTGCCTGGGATCACCTTGTGCGGCGCGAGCTTGCGGATCGTGGCCACGTCCGCCCCCTGCTCGCGCATCTCCAGTTCGACCTCCGCCAGGGTGCGCCCCCACATCAACACGCGCGTCTGGGCCAGCATGTGGGAAACCAGCGCGGCATGCTGGTTGCCCACCGGATTGTGGGTATTGGCGGCGACGATGAAATCACAGGGCACCAGGCGGGTGCCCTGGTGCAGGAGTTCGAAGAAGGCGTGCTGACCATTGGTGCCATGCCCTCCCCACAGGATGGGGCCGGTGGCATGCTCGACCCAGCGGCTGTCCCGGTCGATGGACTTGCCGTTGCTCTCCATGTCCGCCTGCTGCAGGTAGGCAGGCAGGGAGCGCAGGCGGGTGCCGTAGGGCAGCACGGCATGGGTTTCGGCACCGAAGAAGTTGGTGTACCAGATGCCGAGCATGGCCAGGATCACCGGCATGTTCTGCTCAAGCGGCGCCGCGAGGAAATGCTGATCCATGGCGTGCGCCCCCTCGAGCAGCTGCTCGAAGTGCTCGAACCCCACGTGCACGGCGATGGACAGGCCGATCGCCGACCAGAGCGAATAGCGCCCGCCCACCCAGTCCCAGAACTCGAACATGTTCTCGGTATCGATGCCGAAGGCGCGCACGGCCTCGGCATTGGTGGACACGGCCACGAAATGCCTGGCGACATGCCCCTCATCCTTGGCATGCTCGAGGAACCAGCGCCGCGCGGTATGGGCGTTGGCCAGGGTTTCCTGGGTGGTGAAGGTCTTGGAGGAGACGATGAACAGCGTGGTCTCGGGATCGACCTTCTTGAGCGTGCTGACGATGTCCGACGGAGCCACGTTGGAGACGAAATGGGCGCGCAGGTCGAGCCGGGCGTAGGACCCCAGGGCCTCGCATACCATCTTCGGGCCGAGGTCCGAGCCGCCCACGCCGAGGTTGACCACGTCCGTGATGCGCTTGCCGGTGTAGCCCAGCCACTGCCCCCCGCGCACGGCCTCGGAAAAACGCTTCATGCGCTCGAGCACCGCGTTGACCTTGGGCATCACGTCCTCGCCATCGACCATGACGGGCGTATTGGCGCGGTTGCGCAACGCGACGTGCAGCACCGCGCGGTTTTCGGTGAAGTTGATCTTCTCGCCCGCGAACATCTTCGCCCGCCAGTCCTCGACATTCGACGCGCGGGCCAGATCCATGAGCTTGTTCATGGTCTTGTCGATGACGATGTTCTTCGAGTAGTCGAGGAACAGCTCGCCGACCTGCAGACTGAAGCGTTCGAAACGCCGCGGATCGTTGTTGAACAGATCCCGCATGCGCACCTGGCGCATCATGGCGTAGTGTTTTTCCAGGGCTTTCCATGCCTGACGTTTGGTGGGGCGTGTCATATCGCTGCTCGTTGTCTGATCGTGCGGGTGATTTTTTTGTTATTTACAGTGAAGACGTTCAGAGGACATTCCGCCAGACGTGGTCGTCCTGGTCGAACAGGCGGGAGGACTCGTCCGGTCCCCAGCTCCCCGCCGGGTAGGTGTGAATGAAGTCGCGCTCCTGCGCCCACACCTTGAGTACCGGATCGACCACCCGCCAGGCCCACTCCACCTCGTCGTAGCGCAGGAACAGCGACTGGTCGCCGCTCATCACATCGAGCAGCAGGGCCTCGTAGGCGCCCAGGCGCGAGGCCTCGCTCTCGCAGTAGGTGGCGTCCAGCTGGGTGGTGGTGGTGCGCAGCTCCAGCCCCTCGCGCTTGGTCTGCACCTCCAGGCGCAGGCTGTCGCAGGGCTGGATGCCCAAAAGCAGCCAATTCGGCTTGAGCTGCTCGATGGGAGTCTCGCGGAACAGCTGCTGGGGCGGATGGCGGAAGCGCACGCTCACCATCGAGGTGTTCTCCGGCAGGCGCTTGCCGGTGCGGATGTAGAACGGCACGCCACGCCAGCGCCAATTATCGATGTAGAGCTTGAGCGCCGCATAGGTCTCGGTCGCGCTGTCCGTCGCCACCCCCTCCTCCTCAATGTAACCCGGCACCGGCCGGCCCTTGACCTGGCCTTGGGTGTATTGGGCGCGGAAGGCATGCGCATGCACCGCGCGCGGCGGGATGGGGCGGATCGAGCGCAGCACCTTGACCTTCTCGTCCCGCAGCGCCTCGGCCTCCAGGCTCGCGGGTGGCTCCATCGCCACCAGGGTGAGCATCTGCAACAGGTGGCTCTGGATCATGTCGCGCAGGGCGCCGGCCTGGTCGTAGTAGCCCGCGCGGCGGGCGATGCCCTTGTCCTCGGCATGCGAGATCTGCACGTGGTCGATGTAGTTGCGGTTCCACAGCGGCTCGAGGAACAGGTTGGCGAAGCGGAACACGAGGATGTTCTGGATCGTCGACTTGCCGAGGTAGTGGTCAATGCGGAACACCTGCCGCTCGGAAAAGTGCCGGTGCAGGCGGGCGTCCAGCAGCTTGGCGCTCTCCAGGTCGTAGCCGAACGGCTTCTCCACCACCAGCCGCCGCCAGCCGGCCCTCTGTTCGTGCAGCCCCACCTCGCCGAGACGGTCGCTGACCACGCTGTACTGATCCGGCGCGATGGCCAGATAGAAGATCAGGTGGGTCGATTCCGCCCCGTCCAGCAGGCGGCTGCGTAGGCGCCGGTAATCTTCTTCGGCCTGCAGGTCCCCCTCGACGAAGCGCAGGCGGGCAAGGAAGCGCCCCAGCACCTCCTCCCGCAGCTGCGGGCCGAGCTGATCGCGCAAGGCGCCCCCCACTTCATCGCGCCACTGCTCGTCGCTCCACGCCCGCCGGCCGAAGCCGACCACGGTCAGCGAAGCGGGCAGGCGGCCGTGACGGTCGAGGTGGTAGAGCGCGGGCAGCAGCTTGTTGACCGCAAGGTTGCCGGTCGCGCCGAAGATGACGAAGGCACAAGGCTGGGCGAGGCCGTTGAGCCCCCCCGAGGAGATCACGCCGCCGGGCATGGCGTCACTCCCCCGCCGGCATGATGGCATGACCGCCAAAAGCCTGGCGCATGACTGCCAGCAGCTTGTTGCCGTAGTCCGCGTTGCCCTGGCTGGCGAAGCGCATGTGCAGGGCGAGGGAGATGACGGGCGCGGCCACGCCGAGGTCGATGGCCTCCTTCGCCGTCCAGCGTCCCTCGCCGGAATCGGACACGCGCGGGGCGATGGCAGCCAGCTGCTGGTCCTGCGCCAGCGCCCCGGCGGTGAGGTCGAGCAGCCAGCTCTGCACCACCGAGCCGTGGCGCCACAGCTCGCTGACCTGGGCGAGGTCGATGGCGAAGGGTTCCTTCGCCTTGAGCAAGGCCAGGCCCTCGGCCAGTGCCTGCATCATGCCGTACTCGATGCCGTTGTGGACCATCTTGGTGAAGTGGCCGGCCCCCAGCGGGCCGACATGCGCCCAGCCGCGGTCCGGCGCGGGCGCCAGCGCCTTCAGTACCGGCTCAAGGCGCGCCGCGTCCTCTTCGCTCCCGCCCGCCATCACGCAATAGCCGTTGCGCAACCCCCAGATACCGCCGGAGACACCCACGTCCATGAAGCGCACGCCGGTCGGGGCGATCCGCTCGCCGCGGCGCAGGGTGTCCTGGTAGAACGCGTTGGCGCCGTCGACCAAGAGGTCGCCCGGGGCAAGGCGTGGCAGGAGGCTCTCGATCGCCGCCTCGGTCGCCTCCCCCGCCGGCAGCATCAGCCAGACGATGCGCGGCACGGGCAACTGGTCGAGGAAGGCATCCAGCGAGTGGGCCGGCAGGAACCCCGCCCCTTCCGCGCCCAGCTCCTCGATCGGCCCCGGGCTTCGGTTGTGCCCCACCACCTCGATCCCGGCCCGCACCAGCCGGCGGGCCATGTTGGCCCCCATACGACCCAGTCCATAGATACCGATACGCATGCGTGCTCCCCCCAAGGGAAAATGAAGGCATTCTTGGTATATGAAGATACAGGCGCGCAGCCTGGACGGCATTCCAGCTATAATGAACAACCTTTGTGAACAAATGATGCGACGGCAGGGACCCGGCCCCACCGCCCGAACGGCCTCGGCAGGGATGCCGGGGCCTGTTTCCTGCATGTCGCCCAGACCACGGTAACAAGCCCATGCCCAAACGTTCCGCCTCCAAAGCCCAGCACGATGCCGCCCTGCGCGCACGGGTCAAACTTTTCGGCCAGCTGCTGGGCGAGATCGTCCTCGAACAGGCCGGCGAGGAGGTCTTCGAGGCCGTCGAAACCCTGCGCAAGGGCTTCATCCGTCAACGCCAGCAGCCCAACCCCCGCACCCACGCGCGGCTGATCGAGGTCATCAAGGAGCTGCCGGCGGACAAGCTCACCCAGGTGGTGCGCGCCTTCAGCATCTACTTCAGCCTGGTCAACATCGCTGAGGAAGACTTCCAGCACCAGCAGCGCCGCCGCATGGTGCGCCGCGGCCTCAACCTGTGGAAGGGCTCGTTCCACGACACCCTGCGCGAATTCAGCAAGGAAGGCATGACCGCCGGCCAGCTGCAGACCCTGCTCGACAACCTGCAGTACATCCCGGTGTTCACCGCCCACCCCACCGAGGCCAAGCGCCGTACGGTGATGGACCAGCAGCGCCGCATCTTCGTCCTCTCCAGTGAGCTGGACCGTCCCGGCATTGGCGACACCGAGTACGCAGACACGGTCCAGGCAATCAAGACCCACATCCTCGCCCTGTGGAAGACCAACGAGGTGCGCAGCGTGCGGCCGAAGGTGGAGGACGAGATCCGCCAGGGCCTGTACTACTTCCGCCAGAGCATCTTCGGCGCCGTTCCGGTCACCTATCGCTACCTGGAGAAGGCCGTCGCCACCAACTTTGGCCAGGACCTGGCCCAGCAGGTGAAGGTACCGAGTTTCCTGCGCTTCGGTTCCTGGATCGGCGGCGACCGCGACGGCAATCCCTTCGTCACCCCGGAGACCACTGAGCAGGCCGTGGCGATGGCCGCCGAGATGGTGCTGGAGGAATACCGCCAGCGGGTGTTCGCCCTGGGCCGCAGCCTGACCCATTCCATCAGCCTCTGCCCAACCATCTGCGTCCGCCAGCTGGCGCTCGAGGAGGACCAGCGCTTTGTCGCCGCGGTGTTCGGCAACGAGGGCGACGAGCACTTCGAGGACGAGCCCTACCGCACCAAGCTGCGCATCATGCACTACCGCCTGAGCCGCAACCTGGATTACGTGCGCCGCCTCAAGGAAGGCAATGCCATGCCGCTGCCGGGCGATGCCTACCAGGGGCCGGCCGAATTCGTCGGCGACCTGTACCGCATCCGCGACTCGCTGCTCGAGAACGGTGACCACCTGCTGGCCGACGCCGAGCTGAAGGACCTCACCCGCCTGGCGGAGACCTTCGGCTTCCACCTGTTCCAGCTCGACATCCGCCAGGAGTCCACCCGCCACACCGAGGCGGTGGCCGAGATCCTCGACCAGATCGAGCCGGGCCTGAACTACCTCGACCACAGCGAGGAAGATCGCCTGCGCGTGCTGGCCGAGCGCATCCAGCGTCCCGCGCCGGCCATCGATCCGGATGCGCTGACGCCCGATACCCTGCAGACCCTGCGCGTGTTCGACGTGATGCGTTCCATGCGCCAGAACGTCAGCGCGGACGCCTTCGGCGCCTACGTCATCTCCATGACCCACGCGGCGAGCCACGTGATGGAGGTGATGTACCTTGCCCACCTCGCCGGTCTCTCAGGCTACGATCCGCATGGCAAACCGTACTGCAACCTGCTGATCTCGCCGCTGTTTGAAACCATCGAGGACCTCGAGCACATCGAGCAGGTGCTCACCCTGCTGCTCGACAATCCGGTCTACCGCGAGCTGCTGGCCGCCTCGGGCGGCCTGCAGGAGGTCATGCTTGGCTACTCCGACTCCTGCAAGGACGGCGGCGTGCTGGCCTCGGTCTGGAACCTGTACCAGGCTCAGCTCAAGGTGCTGGAGCTGACCCGTGCACGCAATGTCCGCTTCCGCCTGTTCCACGGCCGCGGCGGCACCGTCGCCCGCGGCGGCGGCCCGACCCACGAATCCATCCTCTCCCTGCCGGTCGGCACCGTGCTCGGCCAGATCAAGTTCACCGAGCAGGGCGAGGTGCTGTCCACCAAGTACAGCAACACCGAGACCGCCATCTATGAACTGACCATGGGCGCCACTGGCCTGATGAAGGCCACCCGTCACCTGGTCATGGACGTGCCCCGCCCGCGCCCCGAATTTGAGGCCGCCATGGCGGAGATGGCCGGTTACGGCGAGGAAGCCTACCGCGAACTCACCGACCGCACGCCGGGCTTCATCCCCTACTTCTACGAGGCCACCCCGGTGCGCGAGATCGGCCTGATGAACATCGGCTCGCGCCCCTCGCACCGCAAGAAGGGGGACATCTCCAAGTACTCCGTGCGCGCCATCGCCTGGGTCTTCGGCTGGGCCCAGTCGCGCCACACCCTGCCCGCCTGGTTCGGCATCGGCAGCGCGCTCGAGCAGTGGCAGAAGAAACATCCGGGGCAGCTCGACCTTTTGCGCGCCATGTTCGACGGCTGGCCGTTCTTCCACAGCCTGCTGCGCAACACCCAGATGTCGCTGACCAAGGGCGAGATGCACATCGCGCGCGAATACTCGGAACTGGTCCGGGACCGCGCCATGGCCGAACAGGTCTACGGCATGATCAGCGGCGAATACCAGCGCACGCTCCAGGAGGTGCTGCGCGTCGCCGGCGTGGACGACCTCCTCGAGATCGACCCGGTGCTCGGCACCTCCATGCAGCGCCGCAACCCCTACCTGGACCCGCTCAACCACATCCAGGTCACCCTGCTCAAGCGCTACCGCGACGAGACTCTGTCCGACGAAGAGCGCGAGATGTGGCTGCTGCCGCTGCTGCGTTCCATCAACGCCATCGCGGCGGGGATGCGCAATACAGGCTGAGTATCCCGTCCAACCCGTAGGAGGCCCCCTCCCCGGGCCGATCACCCAGACCTCTGCTCTCGCGGCGAGGGCGCCGCTCCTACGGGCGGCCGTGGGCCGGGCTCACTCGCCCCGCACGACCCTCACCGCCGCCATGCCCTCGACCCGAGGATCGCTGGCCGCCTCCACGCGGCCGTCGTCCGCCCGTTCCCACAATACGGCCTGCATATTGCCCCAGGGCTGCTGCTCACGCAGGGCATGCCCACGCGCCGCCAGGCCCTTGCGGGTGGATTCATCCAGCGCCCCCGGCTCGTGCTGCAGCACATCCGGCAGGTACTGGTGGTGGATGCGCGGGTGTGACACCCACGCCTGCGGCGGCCTGCCCTCCACCGCCTCCAGCGTGCCCAAAAGCACCATCGTGATGATGCGGCTGCCACCGGGCGCTCCGAGGATCGCCAGCCGCTCATCATTGCGCACAAAGGTCGGCGTCATGCTGGAAAGCGGACGCTTACCCGGCGCGATGGCATTGGCCTCTGCCCCCACCAGGCCGTAGGCGTTCGGTACCCCGGGCTTGAGCGAGAAATCATCCATCTCATCGTTGAGCAGCACCCCGGTGCCGGGCGGCACAAAAACGGCCCCAAACGGATAATTGATGCTCAGGGTGGCGGCGACCGCATTGCCGTCCGCATCGAGGATGGAGAAATGGGTGGTGTCGTCCCCTCCTCCCGGGGGCACCGCTCCTGGCAGGCTGGCGCTCTGGGTCGCGCGGTCGGTGCGGATCGACATCCGCAGTCCATCCGCATAATAGGGGTGCAGCAGGCGCTCGAGGGGCATGGCCACAAAGTCAGGGTCGCCCAGAAACTCCGCCCGGTCGCGGTAGGCGCGGCGAATGGCCTCGACCATAAGATGGATGCGCCCCACCTCGTCCAGCGCGGCCAGATCAAAGCCCGCGAGGATATTGAGCATGGTGATGAGCGCCACCCCGCCCGAGGACGGCGGCGCCGCGGAGATGATCTCGTGGCCGCGGTAGCGGCCGCGCACCGGCTCGCGTTCGACCACGCGATAGCCCGCCAGGTCCTCGTCGGTCCAGATTCCCCCCGCCGCACGCACCCCGGCCACCAGCCGGCGCGCCACCTCGCCACGGTAGAAGCCGTCCGCCCCCTCCTTGGCCATGCGCTCCAACACCCCGGCCAACTCCGGCTGGCGGATGACATGCCCAAGCTCCGGCGGCTGGCCACCCTGAAGAAACAGACGGGAGGACTCGGCGTCCTGGGCAAAGGCCGCAAGGCGGAAGGCCGCCATGCGCCGGTAATGCGGGGTGACGGGAAAGCCCTCGCGCGCGAGACGGATGGCCGGCGCCAGGGAGACCGCCAGCGGCAGGCGGCCGTACTCCCGCGCCAGGTGGTCCAGCGCGGCCGGCACCCCGGGAATGCCCGCCGCCAGCGCCCCGTCCATCGACAGGCGTGGGATCACCTCGCCCTTCGCGTCCAGGTACATGTCCCGGTGCGCAGCCTGCGGGGCACGCTCGCGCCCGTCGATCATCACCTGGCGATCCTTCTCTGCCTCATGCAGCAGCCAGAACCCGCCCCCGCCGAGCCCGGAACTGTAGGGCTCCACCACCGCCAGCGCCGCGCTCACCGCCACGGCCGCATCGAAGGCATTGCCGCCCGCCTCGAGGATCTCAAACCCGGCCTCGGTCGCGAGCGGGTGGGCGGTGGCGATGGCAGCGGCGGACGGGCGGTCGGCCGCGTGCGCCGGAAGGAAAACCAGTCCGACGAGGAAGAGGACAAAACGCAGAGGCATGCGACTAACCATAACGCAGCTTGAAGAACAGGATGCTGCCCGCAAGACCCGCGGTGACGGTATTGGCGACGATGATCGGCCAGGAGCCGATCAACACGCCGTAGAGCAGCCAGCAGAGTACGCCGGCGGTGAACAGGCTGAACATGCCGAGCGAGAGGTCGCGGGCATGGCGCGAGCGCCAGGTCTTGACCGCCTGCGGGACGAAGGCGACGGTGGTGAGCGTGGCCGCGACGATACCGATCCAGTCCGCCAGCGCGGGCACGCTCAGGCCTCGATGTTGTCGATCAAACGGGTCCGGCCAAGGCGCGCTGCAGCCAGGATGCGCAGCCCCCCCGCCTCGCCTGCGACGGCATGGGAGAGGTCTCCGGCGCGCCGCACGCTGACGTAATCAGGGACAAAGCCCAGGGCGTGCAGGCGCTCGATGGCCTCGGCCTCGACCAGGGCCGGCGCCTGGCCCGCGCGCAAGGCCTCGCGCGCCGCGCACAGGGTGCGGTAGAGGCCGGGGGCGATGGCCCGCTCCTCCGCACTCAGGTAGCCGTTACGTGAGCTCATCGCCAGGCCATCGGCCTCGCGCTCGGTCGGCTGGCCGATCAGTTCGATCGGCATATCGAGGTCGCGCACCATGCGCCTTAGGATGGTCAGCTGCTGGTAGTCCTTCTCGCCAAACACGGCGACATCCGGCATGACGATGTTGAACAGCTTGGTGACGACCGTGGTGACCCCCACGAAATGGCCGGGACGCGAGGCGCCGCACAGGATGTCCGACAACTCAGGCACCATCACCCGCGTGCAGCCCGCCTGGCCGTGCGGATAGAGGGCCTCGACCGTGGGCAGGAACAGCAGCCTGACCCCTGCTTCCACCAGCAGGGCGGCGTCCCGTTCCTCGGTGCGCGGGTAGCTGTCAAAGTCCTCCCCCGCGCCGAACTGGAGGGGATTGACGAAGATGCTCACCACCACGGCGTCGGCGGAGCGCTTGGCCCGCTCCACCAGGGCCAGGTGCCCGGCGTGCAGATTGCCCATGGTGGGAACGAAGGCGATGCGCTTGCCCTTCGCCCGCAGGGCGCGGACGGCAGCGCGCAGGTCGGGAATGGTGTGGATGGTCTGCATGGTGGATGTTGCTTCTGCTCTTTGATGAATAGCGGAACAACCTTGTTTCCTCAGCACAGGGACTGAATAAGAGCGCTGTAGGAGGCCGCCCCCTGACTGTTTCAAAAGGGCAGGAAGCCCTTTTTTCAACATGCTGTTAGGTGAAACAGTGCTCGGGCCCGGGAAAGGCCCCACTGCGGACGTCGTCGACGAAGGCCTTCAGCGCCTTGTCCGGCGCGCCATGGCTTTGGGCATAGTTGCGGGCGAATTTGGGCGGGCGGGGGGTCAGGCCCAAAAGATCGTAGCTGACCAGCACCTGGCCATCACAGGCGGGACCGGCACCGATGCCGATCACCGGGATGGTCAGGGCACGGGTGATCTCCGCCGCGAGGGGGCTTGGGATGCATTCGAGGATCAAAAGGTCCGCCCCTGCCGCCTCCAGCGCCACGGCATCCTCAAGCATGGCCTGCGCGGCCTTGGGCTCGCGGCCCTGCACGCGGTAGCCGCCGAGCTTGTGCACCGACTGCGGGGTGAGGCCGAGATGGGCACACACCGGGATGCCCTGGCGGCTGAGGGCCTGCACCGTTTCGAGCTGGGGCTCCCCCCCCTCCAGCTTGACCACCTGCGCCCCACCCTCCTTCATCAGCCGGGCCGCGCTGTGCAGGGCCTGCTCCGGGGTGGCGTAGCTCATGAACGGCAGGTCGGCGATCAACACCGCGCGCCCTGATACGGACCTGAGACCGCGGGCCACGCAGCGGGTGTGGTAGATCACCTCGTCCAGGGTCACCGGGAGGGTGGTGTCATGCCCCTGCACCACCATACCGAGCGAGTCGCCCACCAGCACCAGCTCGGCGCCGGCGGCCTCGACCAGGCGGGCGAGGCTCGCGTCGTAGGCGGTCAGGCAGACCAGGCGCTCGCCGCGCGACTTCATGCCACGCAGGTCAACGAGGGTCAAGGGTCGGCTCATGCGGCTTCCTCCAGGGGTTCGCAGGTGTCCGTGGCGCACGCCGCCAAAAGGTCGGCCAGCGGCCCGAGGCCCGGAATGATGAGGTCGGGGGCGAGCTCCGCCAGCGGGCAGAGCACGAAGGCGCGCTCTCCGATACCGGGGTGCGGCAGGGTCAGCTCGGGCGAGTCCAGGCAAAGATCGTCATACAGCAGGACATCGAGGTCGATGACCCGCTCGCCCCAGCGACGCAGGCGCACCCGGCCGAAGTCGTGCTCGATGGTCTGCAGGGCATGCAGCAGGTCGCGTGGTGTAAGCGTCGTTTCCAGTGCCGCCACGGCGTTGATGTAGTCGGGTTGGTCCTGCGGCCCCAGCGGCGGGCTGCGGTAGAGGCGCGAAGCAGCGGCGAGACGGCTTGCGGGCAGCGCGGCGATCGCCCCCAGCGCGCGTCGGACCTGCCCTGCGGGGTCGCTCAGATTGCTGCCCAGGCCGAGGTAGGCGAGCGGCATGGGGTTCACTCGGCCGGGGTGGCCGCCCCCTTGCCCTTGCGACGGCGCGGGGCACGGCGACGCTTGCGCCCCCCCTCCCCTGCAGGCACCGAGACGCCCTGCTGCTGCTCCGGGCTCGCCTCGACGAAGGCCGTCCACCAAGCCGCATCTTCAGCCGCCTGCTGCTCGCCACTCTGGGCGCGCAGTAGGAGGAAGTCGTAGGCGGCGCGGAAACGTGGATGACCGTACAGGCTGGCCACCCCGCGCCCCTGGTGCAGGGCGAAACGCGGCTGCATCTCCCAGATCTCGCGGGTCAAGAGCTGCAGGTGACGCGGAATGGCGATGCGCGACTGCAGCACGCGCAGGGCCTCGTCGCCGGCCTGCTGCAGCAGGACGGCATCGGGCTGGCCCTCGTGCGCCAGCACCTGGGCGTGCAGCACGACCACCGGCCACAGCAGCGCGGCGAACAGGAAGGCGGTGGACAGCGGCAGGTCCTGCGCGACGCGGCGGTCGGTATTGGCCAGCGCGGTCTCGATGAAGTGCAGCGCCGCGCCCTCGTCGCGGGTGAAGCCCAGCGCCGCGTCGACCGGCGGCAGCAGCCAGCGCAAAAGGTCGAGACGGCGCAGCTCGTGCAGCGAGGCCACACCGTGGCCGGTATGGAACAGCTTCACGCACTCGTCAAACAGGCGCGCCGGCGGGATACCCTCGAGCAATTCCGCCAGCTCACTCATCGGCCGCTCGGTGTCCGGGTGCAGCCGGAAGCCGAGCTTGGCAGCAAAGCGGGCGGCACGCAGCATGCGCACCGGATCCTCGCGGTAGCGGGTCTCGGGGTCACCGAGCAGGCGCAGCACGCCGTCCTGCAGGTCCTGCATGCCGCCGACGTAGTCGAGCACGGAAAAATCGGCGATGTCGTAATACAGCGCGTTGACAGTGAAGTCGCGGCGCTGGACGTCGTCCTCGAGCGTGCCGTAGACGTTGTCGCGCAGCAGGCGGCCCTGCTCGTCGGTGGCGCGGCCAGGCACGTCGTCACCCGAGGCGCGGAAGGTGGCGACCTCGACGATCTCCTTGCCGAACAGCACATGCGCCAGGCGGAAGCGACGGCCGATCAGGCGGCAGTTGCGGAACAGGCGACGCACCTGTTCGGGCGTGGCGTCAGTGGCGATGTCGAAGTCCTTCGGCTCGCGGCCGAGGAGCAGGTCGCGCACGCCGCCGCCGACCAGGCAGGCGCGGAAGCCGGCCTCGTGCAGGCGGTAGAGGACGTTGAGGGCGTTCTTGCTGATGTTCTTGCGCGAGATGCAGTGCGCATCGCGCGGGATGATGGGGGAAGGGGAAGAATCCACGGGGTTCCGTCTGAGTGGTTTGCAGCGGGCTAAAAATGCCCGCAAGGGTACCATGAAAGCCGCGCGAACGTGGTTGATGAGTGCGATGCCGGAATGATCGGAGTATTTCAAGTGTTGTCCTGATGCAGGTGCGGCGCGGTGCAGGCACCGGTTTCCCACCCCGCTTCCCCGGCCAGCAGCGGCGGCAGTTGGGCGAGGTTCGCGATGCTAGCCCATGGCGCCGGCATGTGGCCAGGGAAGGGCGCGCCCAGCCGGTTGAGCCAGATGGCCCGCACCCCCGCATTGTGGGCGCCGAGCACGTCGTGTTCGGGGTGGTCACCGACGTGCACCATGGCTTCCGCCGGCTCGCCCAGGCGCTCGAGGGCGAGGTGGAACATGCGGGGGTCGGGCTTGCCCGCCCCCGCCTCGGCCGAGTTGACTGCCAGGCGGAAGTGACGCGCGAGGCCGATGCGCTCGATGCAGGCATTGCCGTTGGAGAGCGCCACGAGGGCATGGCGGCGCGCGAGCGCGGCCAGCACCGCCTCAACCTCGGGGAAGGGCTCGACGGTGTTGCGCGCGGCGTAGAACACCGCGAAGGCCTCCTCGGCGAAGTCCTCCGCGTAGGCTGCTTCGCGACCAAGATGACGCAGAAAGGCCTTGCGCAGGGTGGTCAGGTCATGCCGCTGCCCGGGACGGGCGCGCATGTACTCAATGCACAGTGCGTGCAAGCTCTCCGGCGTGTGGCCGTGGGTGATGCGCGGGTAGCGCGCCTTAAGCCAGTCGAACAGCACGCGGTTGGCGCGCCGGATGACCGGCTCGATCGCCCACAGGGTGTCATCCAGGTCGAAGCCGATGACGCGGATCATGCCGACTCCTGCAACAGGCCGGCCGCCTCGACCAACTCGCGGGTGTAGGCCTCGCGCGGGTTGGCCAGCAGATCGAGGGTCTCGCCCTCCTCCACCACCCTGCCGTCGCGCAGGACCATGACCCGGTGGGCCATGGCGCGGATCACGCGCAGGTCGTGGGTGATGAGCAGGTAGCTCAGGCCGTGACGGCGCTGCAGTTCCTGCAGCAGGGTCAGCACCTGCTTCTGCACCGACACGTCCAGCGCGCTGGTCGGCTCGTCCAGCACGATCAGCCGCGGGCGCAGCACCAAGGCACGGGCGATGGCGATGCGCTGACGCTGCCCGCCGGAGAACTCGTGCGGATAGCGCCACAGCATGTCCGCGCCGAGGCCGACCTCCTCCAGCGCCTCGATCACCCGGGTGCGGCGGGCACCGTTGTCGAGCTCCGGCTCATGCACGCGCAGGCCCTCACCGACGATCTGCTCGATGGTCATGCGCGGGGACAGCGCGGCAAACGGGTCCTGGAACACCACCTGGGCACTGCGGCGGGCGCGGCGCAGGGGCTCGCCACGCAGGGCCTGCCAGTCCACGCCATCGATCTTGATTTCGCCCTCGCCCGCCAGCAGGCGCAGGAGGACATGGGCCAGGGTGGTCTTGCCCGAGCCGGATTCGCCGACCACGCCGAGGGTCTCTCCAGCACGAAGCGCAAGGTCGATGCCGTGCAGGATGGTCTGCCCCCTCGCCCGGCGAAACAGGCCACCGCCCTGCCCCTCGCGCACGCAGCGCACCGCACGCGCCTCGAGCACGGCCGCCTGCGCGCGCGGCGGGGCGATGTCGCGCACCGGCGCGCTTTCCAGCAGCAGGCGGGTGTAGTCGTGCGCCGGCCGGGAGAACACGTCCTCCACGCCCCCCTGCTCAACCACCGCGCCCTGGCGCATGACCACCACCTGCTCGGCGAAGCGGCGTACCAGCGGCAGGTCGTGGGTGATCATCAGCACCGCCATGCCCATCTCGCGCTGCAGGTGAGCCAGCAGGTCGAGGATCTGCGCCTGGAGGGTGACGTCGAGGGCGGTCGTGGGCTCGTCAGCGATCAACAGGCGCGGCCTGCAGGCTAGCGCCATGGCGATCATGGCGCGCTGGCGCTGGCCGCCAGAGAGCTGGTGCGGGAAGGCACCCACCGTCGAACGCGGCTCACGGATGCCGGTCAGGTCAAGCAGCTCGATGGCGCGCTCGCGTGCGGCCTGTGCCGTCAGTCCTTCGTGCACGAGCAGGGTCTCGGCGACCTGGCGGCCGACGGTGTGCAACGGGTTGAAGGCGCTCATCGGCTCCTGGAAGATCATGCCGATGGCGCGGCCGCGCAGGGCGCGCAGACGTGCCTCGCTCGCCTGGACCAGATCCTCGCCCTCGAAGCGAATGGCGCCGCTCAGGCGTGCGCCTTCGCGCTCAAGCAGGCCGAGGATGGCCAAGGCGGTGATGGACTTGCCCGAACCGGATTCCCCGACCAGCGCGACACGCCCCCCCGCAGGCACGTCGAAGCCGACCCCACGCAGCACCTCGCGCTCCCCGGCCGGGGTGGCGAAGGCAAGCCGCAGGTCTTGGACGGATAACAGGGGTGGGTTCACTGGCAGGACGGATGGATGGCGCGGGTCATCATTCTAGCAGTCCGGGCTATCCCCACGCGCACGCCTGCCGGAGGGCATCACTCCTCGTCCAGCATGGTGTCCGAGGACTGGCCTTCGGCCTGGCTCATGCGCCGCAGGCGGCGCAGCGCCTCGAGCTGGATCTGGCGCACCCGCTCGCGGGTCACGCCGAGGATGTCACCGATGGCCTCCAGGGTGTGCGGCTCGTGCCCGTGCAGGCCGAAGCGCCGCTCGACCACCTCGCGCTGCTTGGGTTCGAGACGGGCCAGCCAGTCCTCGATGCGCTCCAGGGCAAGCGTCCCCTGCACAAGCTGGGCTGGATCGTGGTTGTTCTCGTCAGGGATCATCTCCATCAGGGAGTGATCCGGGTCGCCGCGCAAGGGGGTGTCGATCGAAGTGATCCGCTCGCCGTAACTCATGTGGCGCATCACGTCGTCGAGGTCGCGATCCAGGCACTCGGCGATCTCCTCCATGGTCGCCTCGTGGTTGAGCTCCTGCGAAAGCTTGCGTGCCGCACGGTTGTAGACGTTGATTTCCTTGACGATGTGGATCGGCAGGCGCACGGTGCGGCCCTGGTTCATCAGCGCCCGCTCGATGGTCTGGCGGATCCACCAGGTAGCATAGGTGGAGAAGCGGAAGCCGCGCTCAGGGTCGAACTTCTCCACCGCGCGCATCAGGCCAAGGTTGCCTTCCTCGATCAGGTCGCACAGATCGAGTCCGCGATGCATGTAACGGCGGGCGATCTTCACCACCAGGCGCAGGTTGCTGACGATCATCCGCTCACGGCCAGCCGGATCGCCGGAGCGGGCGAGACGGGCGAAATGGCGCTCCTGTTCCGGGGTGAGCAGACCGTGGTGCTCGACATCGTTCAGATAGAGGCGGGTGATGTCTGCCCCTTCCGCGCCATAGCTTCCGGCGACGAATACCTCGCCCTCGCCTTCCCGCTCGGCCGACTCGTCCTCGGTCTCAGTATCGTGGAGCTCCTCCTCAAAGTGGACGGCATGGATATCGAGTTCATCTTCTTGGACACGCATCACTCGGCTCTCCGGCGAATCAGCGGCTGGCCTGCGGCAATTGCCGCAGGGGGTCGATCGGGTTGCCATCCAGGCGAATCTCGAAATGCAGCATGGGTTTGCCGGCCTCCGCCTGCCCCATGCGGGCGATGATTTGACCAGACTGCACAGTTTCGCCCTCACTGACCAATAAAGCCTGGTTATAGGCATATGCACTCAAGAAACGCTCGTCGTGTTTCAAGATGATGAGCCGGCCGTAACCCGCAAGGCCCGAACCGCTGTAGACCACCTCCCCGCTCGCCGCCGCGCGCACCGGCTGGCCAAGCTCGCCCGCAATGTCGATCCCCTTGCGGGTTGCATGCCCCTGAACGAAGGTCGTGACCACGCGCCCCTCGGCCGGCCAGGTCCAGGCGATCTTGCCGACCGGGGGCAGCGGGGCCGGTCCCTTTCTCGACTTTGCGGTGGCCTTCGGGGCAGGGTCGGCGACGGCCCCATCTTGCGTCACGGTCTTCCCTGTCAGGAAAAGACGCTGGCCGACATGGAGGGTGTAGGGGGGACGGATGCCATTGCGGCTGGCCACCTCGCGCCAGTCCATGTCATGGGCCGTGGCGATGGAGTACAGGGTCTCTCCCCGCCGGACGACATGCACGCCGTCCTCGGGGGCGAAGCGGACCGCCGGCCCGGAGCAACCGGACAAGACGAGCAACAGGCCGACGACGAGGAGGCGTGCGGTCGAGGGCATCGGTCTCTGGGACCTATGTCATCAGGACATAGGCCAACCCGACCACGGCCACCAGCCCCCAGCCGAGCCACTCCATGAACGGCCGCAGGCGCGCCTCGAAGGCCGCGCCGAAGCGCGACATGAGCCAGGCCACGAGGAAGAAGCGCCCCCCCCGCCCGCACAGGGAGGCGAGCACGAAGGGGATGAGCGGCATGCCGAGCGCACCGGCGGTGATGGTGAAGGCCTTGTAGGGGATGGGCGAGAAGCCGGCGAGAAAGACCGCCCAGAAGCCCCATGCAGCAAACCAGGCACGCGCCTTGTCCATGGCCGGGGCATACCCCATCTGGTCGATCCACGGCGTGAGCAGGTCGAGGAACAAAGCACCGAGCAGGTAGCCGAACAGGCCGCCCACCACCGAGGCGAGGGTGGTAAGCAGGGCCAGCCGCCACCAGGCGGGCGGGCGCGCCACACACATCGGGGCCAGCAACACGTCCGGCGGAACCGGGAAAAAGGAGGACTCGGCGAAGCTCATCCCGCCGAGAAACCAGGGGGCGCGGGGATGGCTGCTCCAGCCGATCACCCGGTCGTACATGGCCCCGAACAACCTCATGCAAGGATCCTCATGCAATGGCCCCGCTCACCAGCGGGACGAAACTGGCAGTCTCAAGCACCTGTTCCCGCAACTCGCCTTCCTCGCGCCGGATCATCAGCAGCTTCTGCGCGCCGCCCTGCGGACCGACCGGGATGACCATCCGCCCGCCCTCGGCGAGTTGCTCGAGCAGGCGCGGGGGGATCAGGTCCGGCGCGGCCGCCACCAGGATGGCGTCGTAGGGGCCATGCGCGGACCACCCCTGCCAGCCATCCGCATGGCGCAGGCGGACGTTGAAACGCTCGAGCAGCTTGAGACGCGCGCGGGCCTGGTCCTGCAGAGCCTTGATCCGCTCGATGCTGAACACCTGGTTGGTGAGGTGCGCGAGGATGGCCGTCTGGTAGCCGGAGCCGGTACCGATTTCGAGCACCTTGCCGGGCACGCCGTCGCGCAGGATCGCCTCGCTCATGCGCGCCACCGTGTAGGGGTGGGAAATGGTCTGCCCATGGCCGATCGGCAGGGCGGTATCCTCGTAGGCACGCCCGGCGAAGGCCTCGTCGACGAACAGGTGGCGCGGAGTACGCCGGATGGCCTCCAGCACCCGGGCATCACGGATGCCGGCGGCCTGCAGGCGCTCGATCAGGCGCTCGCGCACGCGCGGCGAGGTCAGCCCGCTGCCGCGGATGAGGGGATCACGCAGGACCGGCATCGGGAAGCCAGGCACCAAGCACGCCCAGGGCGTCGTGCCGGGTCATGTCGAAATGGATCGGGGTGACCGAGATGAAGCCATCGCGCAGGGCCTGGAAGTCGGTGCCTTCACCATCGTCCGCTGCCGCGCCCGCCATGCCGATCCAGTAGATCGCCTTGCCGCGCGGGTCGGTGTCGGCCACCATCGGCGCGGACGGATGGCGCTTGCCCAAGCGGGTGGAACGCATGCCGCGTATCGCTTCCCAGGGCCGATCCGGCACGTTGACGTTGAGCAGGGTGTCGCGCGGGAGGGGGTGATTGCCCATGCTTTCGACCAGCAGGCGCACGGCGCGGCCGGCGGTCTCCAGATGTTCTGGATCGTGACTGTCCATCGACACCGCGATCGCAGGCAGGCCGAGCGAGCGCCCCTCGGTGGCCGCCGCGACGGTGCCCGAATAGAGCACGTCATCGCCCAGGTTGGGACCATGGTTGATGCCGGACAGGACGATGTTGGGACGGAACGGCAGCAGGCCGGTCAGGGCGAGGTGGACGCAGTCGGTCGGCGTGCCGTCCACCGACCAGATATCCTCCGCAAGGAGCTTGGGGCGCAGCGGGCGGGAAAGGGTCAGCGAGTTGCTCGCCCCGCTACGGTCGCGGTCGGGAGCCACGATGACCACCCGGCCAAGCGGT
>FWPV01004715.1_pt1 | contig 28288 bp, 39 predicted proteins | sample 2228371 | NCBI WGS metagenome assembly FWPV01 (sample SAMEA103939776, study PRJEB20133) | metagenome | reverse complement strand
TTCGGAATTTAACGATGAAAGGTTTCGCTTCAAGGTTTTTCCGGAAGAACCTCCCGACCCTTTTCCGATTCAATAACTGAGGGGTTACTTCCTACTTCATTTTTCTCTTGACATTCGGTTATGATTCGGTTAACATTCGACCGACTGGTCGGATTTAAACCAGACAGTCGGTTTTTTTATAAAAATAAATTATTGATATTTTTATGCAAAGTTATTCAGAGAAATTAAATAAAAGAGAGCTTGAAAAAATGGGCAGCATTGCTAAGTCGGCTGCAAAACTCTTTAACGAAAAGGGTTACCTTGAGACGAGTATGGAAGATATCTCAGCAGCAGCCCATTTGAGTAAAGGAGGGATTTATCACTATTTTTCGAGTAAGAATGAGATTCTCTTTTTCATCTCCTCCCATTTTATGGACCGTCTTCTAAAAGGGTTGGAGGATGAACTGAAAGCGTTTGAAGATTCTATTTCAAAAATAAAGTATTTCATCTCACGGCATATTAAATTCTACACCCAATATCTTTCTGAAGCCAAGACAGTGGTTCACGAAGCACACCTTCTGCCTCCTGACTATTTTAAAATCATTGCGGAGAAGGAGAAGAAGTACCATCAGATCGTCAGTGATATCCTCTCTGATTACTTTGAGGGTCATCTTCCAAAAGACCAACTGAAAACGATCGCCTTCATCCTTTTCGGCACATGCAATGGCATATATTACTGGTATCATCCAGGAGGATCGGTTACCCCACAAAAACTTTCAGAGATCATCAACGATCTTCTCTGTATCGGGTTGAGCGGTTATAAAGAGAAAAGAAAAGCCGTCGATAGCAGGGAGGCGAAACAAGATGTTTGATCAGGCGACCCTTATTCCAACAGAAAAACTGAGAGACTTTAAAGAAAGGGTTCATCACCTCGCCAAAGAGAAGATTGCGCCTCAGGCGTCTTTGGTTGATGAGGAAGAGTTTTTCAATCGGGAAGTCGAGTCTCTCCTATGGGACCATGGATTACTCACCCTCACCTTTCCTGAAGAGTATGGGGGAATTGGCAAAGACAAGACGGTTGCCCTCTGTCTCGCCGTCGAAGAGATTGCCAAATACTGTTCGGCTTCTGCACTCATGTTGATCATTCAGGCCGTTGGAAGTTTTCCCATTATCCATGGAGGATCTGTTGCATTAAAGGAAAAGTATCTTCCTCAAATGAGTGAGGGCCGTAAACTGGTCGCTTACCTCGTCACCGAACCTTGGGCTGGCTCCGATGTGGCTGGCATTCGAACGACTGCCAAGAAGATGGGGGATCATTATCGCCTCAACGGTGCCAAATGCTTTTCAACCAATGGTGGCGTGGCAGGGATTTATTCCGTCTTAGCAAAAACTTCTGAAGAGAGAGGAAAGAGTTCTTTCTTCCTGGTAGAAAGGGAGATGCCTGGTTTAAAAATTGGACGGACCGAGCGAAAACTGGGCCAAAGAGGATCCAATACCACGGAGGTCTTTCTCGATGATGTGAGAGTCCCTGCGGAGCATTTGTTGGGCAAAGAGGGAGAGGGTTTTTCCATAGCCATGAAGGATTTTGATATGTCCCGTCCTGCCATCGGTGCCCAAGCCCTGGGTATTGCCGAAGGGGCTGTTCAGGTCCTTCTTCAATCTTTAGAGGAGAGAAATCGTCTCGGAAAACCTATCTCCTATTACCAGATTATTCAGGCTTTCCTTGCTGATTCTGCCACCTTGATCGAAGCCTCACGGGGACTGATCTACCGTGCCGCCATTTTACACGACGAAGGAAGGAGCCATACCAAGCTTGCCTCGATGGCGAAGTGCTTTGCCTCCGATGCGGCGATGAAGATTACCACCGAAGTCATTGATGCTCTCCAGGTTCTCGAAGGGTATGGTTCTCCACGACAGTCAGAAGTGGAACGCATGTTTCGCGATGCCAAATTGACACAGATCTTTGAAGGAACGAATCAAATTCAGCGACTGGTGATTGCCCGTCAGATGGTTAAGGAACAGCTTGGAAAAGCTCTCAAAGAGTAGAACATCACTGCACGACTTTCTCAATATGGAGGCGAGTCCACGATGGATTTTAACTTTACCTCCCGGCAGAGGCTTTTGAAAGAAGCGGTCCGCGAATTTATGAAAGGGGAATGCGACCCTTCGGTCACCCTCGAACTTACGAAAAGGAAACAATTCCCCTGGGAGATATACCGGAAGGCAGGGCAGAATGGGTATCTCGCTTCATACTATCCCAAAGAATTAGGCGGACAGGGCCTGCCTCTGCTCGATTACTGCCTCATCATGGAGGAGATGATCCGCTATGACAACCGGGTAGGAATGGCCCTCAGCCTTGGCTCCATTCCGGCCAAAACGCTTCTCAGGTTTGGAAATGAAGAACAGAAGAAAAAATATCTTCCCAGGCTGACCAAAGGAGAAGCGGTTGCCTCCATTGCGGTGACGGAGCCCAATCACGGAAGTGACATTCGGTTTCTGGATACCCGGGCCGAGCGGAAAGGAGATGAATATATCCTCAATGGCAGTAAGATTTTCATCACCAATGCGGATATATCCGATTTCTATACGGTCTTTGCTCAGACCCATCCCGATGCCCCTCCCTATCGAGGCATCAGTGGTTTCATCGTCGAGAGAGACCAGCCAGGCGTCACAGCCATCGATCTCGGTGATAAGATCGGATTAAAGACCACTTCGTCCTGCAGCATCGAATTTCGTGATGTGAAGGTGCACAAACGGAACCTCCTGGGAAAAGAGAACCATGGATTCACCTATATTATGGAGGCCCTTAATGAAGGGAGGGCAGAAATTGCCAACGAAGCCATAGGCCTTGCACGAGGCGTATACGATCGGGCTCTTCTCCATACCAAGACCCGAGAACAATTCGGACAAAAGATCGGGAAGTTTCAAAACATCTCCCATATGATTGTGGAGATGTCAGAGGAGATTGAATCCGCTGCCCTCTTAGCTTATAAAGCGGTCTGGTTGATCGATCAGGGGAAGATGGATCTGGCTACCTGCTTACAGGCGAAGGTCAAATGCACCCTGACGGCCATCGATGTCAGTCTCAAAGCCATGCAGATTTTTGCAGGGTATGGCCTCTTTGAAGAGCAGTTCATTGCCGGATATTTAGGGGATGCCCTCGCCACATGGCTCCTCGAAGGAACGGGACAGATTCAGCGAAATACCATAGCCACCCAGATCCTTGGGAGATTGTAAGGGAAAGGCTTTCATCGTACAATAAATTAGATTATAGAGGAGAAGTGAAAAATGGATTTTGAATGGTCCCATCGTCAAAAACAGATAAGACAAGCGGCCCGGGAATTTGCTGAAGGAGAACTTGTTCCCATCGGAAAAGAGTGTGAGGCGAAAGGCACTTTTCCAAAGGATCTTATAAAAAAAGCTGCTCAGTTAGGCTTCATCGGTTGTTATATCAAGAAGGAATATGGAGGCCTGGGGTTAGGATTGACCGAACACGCCATCATCCTCGAAGAATTCTGGAGGGCGGAGCCCGGTCTGGCACAGGTCCTCTCCCAGCCTGCTTTTGGGTCGGATGTTCTTTTGCTTTACGGTACTGAGGAACAAAAAAAGAAATACCTCCCTCCAATTGTTAGAGGGGATTGGGTCATGGGTTTTTCGATTACAGAACCAGAGGCAGGAAGCGACGCGGGCTCTGTGACGACCACTGCCGTTAAAGAAGGAGAGGAGTATGTGATCAATGGGAGCAAGGTGATGATCAGCAATGGCACCGATGCCCGATTTCTTCTCGTCTTCTGCTTGACAGATCCTAAAGAGACCTCTAAGACAAAACGTCACAGCATCCTGCTGGTTGAGACCGATCGACCCGGATATAAGGCGGACCGGATTCAGGGGAAGATGGGCCTTCACGCTTCGGATACTGCCAATGTCTTTTTCAACAATGTGAGGGTACCTCGAGAGAATCTCATTGGTCTGGAGGGGAATGGGTTTACGCAACTGATCGAGTTTCTCAATCGGTCCCGTGTGATCATTGCCGCTCATGCGACCGGCTTGTCTCAAGGGGCGATGGATCAGGCCATCCAATACGTGAAGAAGAGAAAACAGTTTGGGAGGACGATCGCTTCTTTTCAGATCACCCAATTCAAAGTGGCTGAAATGGCGACACTGATTGAAACGGCAAGGGAATTGACCTACAAGGCGTGCTGGTATGTCGATCGTGGGACGCCTCAACCCCAGCTTTCCTCCATGGCAAAATGGTGGGCCTCCCATGTGGCCGTCAGAGTCGTTGATGAGGCCCTTCAACTTCATGGGGGATACGGTTATCTCGATGACTATCCCATCGAACGATTTTATCGAGCGGCCAAATTGCTTGAACTGTATGAGGGGACGAAAGAGATCCAAAAGTTGCTGATCGGCCGTCAGATCCTGGGGGTCACCTGAAAGAAAATCCGAAGCACGAAATCCGGGCAACGCGTCCAGAAGGACCGACTCGAAACAAGCACGAATGATCAAAATCTAAATGACCCAAGATAGACAGTTCCCATCTTTTTATTTTGAACATTTGAATTTTCGATTTGTTTCAGATTTTCTGCCAGCCGCCAAGGGCAGGAGGCGGATCTGCCTCGGGCATGACGATATTCGGATTTCGAATTTCATCATGCCATCATAGGTTATTCATGAACAAGAATATTGGTGTTTATATTTGCCACTGTGGAACCAACATCGCAGCTACCGTCGATTGCGACACTCTCGTCCAATTCTCCCTGACACTCCCTGGAGTGAAGGTGGCACGAGATTATCGTTACCTCTGCTCTGACCCCGGCCAGGAGCTCATCAAAAAGGACATCCAAGAACTTCCCCTCGATCGAGTGGTCATTGCTGCCTGTTCCCCCCGAATGCACGAGACCACCTTCAGAAATCTGCTTTCTTCTTCCGGAATCAACCCTTATCTTCTCAATATCGCCAATATCCGTGAGCAGTGCTCCTGGGTCCACCACGACCGTGAAAGAGCAACAGAAAAAGCCAGGCAGATTCTCCGTGCCGCAGTGGCACGGGTTCTGGGGCATGAGGCTCTGAAAACAAGGAAATTCGGGATTCAACCCTCTGCCATGGTTGTTGGAGCAGGCATTGCTGGAATTCAGTCCGCTCTCAATATTGCCAGAAGCGGAATGAAAGTGGTTCTCGTTGAGAAAGCACCGTTCATTGGCGGCCATATGGCACAACTTGACAAGACCTTTCCCACCCTTGACTGTTCTTCCTGCATCTTTACACCGAAAACAGGAGAGGTCGCAAGAAGCCGGCAGATTGAGCTTCTGGTCAATTCCGAAGTGATGGAGGTCACAGGCTTTGTTGGGAATTTTAAGGTTAAGATTCAAAAGAAACCCACCTATGTCGATTTTGCTCGATGCACGGGCTGCGGCGATTGTGTTGAAGCATGCGTGTTGAAGAAAGGGGTGCCTTCCGAGTTTGAAGAAGGCATGGCCAGACGTAAAGCCATTTATATCCCTTTTCCTCAGGCCGTCCCTTTAAAAGCTGTCATCGATTCCGAAAGCTGTCTCTTCTTAAGCAAAGGGAAATGTAAAAAAACATGTATGGAGGCGTGTAAGGCAGGTGCGATCCTCTTTGATCAAAAGGAAGAATGGATCGAAAAAGAGGTGGGTTCGATCGTCCTTGCAACCGGCTACGACCCATTCGATCCCCATCTTCTGCCCCAGTATGGATATGGCGTCTACGACAATATTATTACAAACCTCCAATTTGAGAGACTTTCCAGCCCCTCCGGGCCGACCCGTGGTGAGATCCTGCTGAAAGATGGAACCGTTCCTAAAGCCATAGCCTTCCTTCACTGTATAGGAAGCAGGGATGAGAACGCCCATCTTCACTGTTCCAGGATCTGCTGTATGGCTTCGATGAAACAAGCCCATCTGGCAAAGGAAAAGACCGGGGCAGAGATCTATGAGTTCTATATTGATATCAATGCGTTTGGAAAAGGATACCAGGAATTCTACAAAAGGGTCCGTGAGGAAGGAATCTACTTTATCCGTGGAAAGGGCTCTGAAATATTTAGGAGAGATGGCCGTCTTGTTGTTGCAGCAGAGGATACCCTTCTCGGAACACCTCTGGAGATCCCTGTAGATATGGTCGTTCTGGGGACAGGTTTAACGCCACGCCGTGATGCGGACAGAGTATCTCAGATATTTGGAATCAGTCGTAGCGCAGATGGTTTCTTCATGGAGGCTCACCCAAAGCTCCGGCCTGTTGCCACTCAGGTGGAGGGAATCTTTCTGGCCGGATGTTGTCAGGGACCCAAAGATATTCCTGATACGGTTGCTCAGGCAACAGCAGCAGCGGCAGAGGTGATGTCTCTTCTCACCAGAGGGGAGATCGAGGTGGAACCCACGACCGCAACGATCGATCCGGATCTGTGTGCGGGGTGTAAACTATGTATCGAATATTGTCCTCACTCGGCCATTGAATTTATTCAGACCAAAGGAATCTCTTCCGTCAATGAAGCACTTTGCAAAGGGTGTGGTGCATGTGCAGCCATCTGTCCGAGCAAAGCTGCCAGACAGAACCATTTCACACACACTCAGGTACTGGCTGAAGTGGATGGACTGGGGGGTTGAGAGCCTTTTTATCAGGGATAAAGCCCTGAGTTACAGGTTTATGATGGTCTTGTAAGTCAGCCCTTCAGGGCTGCGGAAAAATTACTTTATGAAGATCGACCCGAAAACCTTTATCAAGGAATATCAGCTCAATATCTGTATTCAGTGTGGCACGTGCACAGGGGGCTGCCCGGTGAAATATCGCTCTCCCCTCAATATGAGGAGACTTGTCAGGGAAACCCACTTTACAGATCATTTCCTCTCCCTCTCAAAGAGGGCGGAAATATGGGCCTGTACAACCTGCTCCACGTGCCGCCTCCGCTGCCCTTCTGGAGTGAAAAATGTGGAGCTGATCATGGCCATCCGAAACTTTCTTGCCAACCAAGGAGAAGTACCATCCACCATCCGGGATGCCCTTGAAAATACCCTGCTTCAGGGAAATCCTTGGGGACGCTTTCGGGACCGGAGGGCCGATTGGGCGAAAGATCTTGGAGTCAAAGTCTATGGTGAACAAACATCGGAAACCCTGTTCTATGTGGGATGTGCGCCTTCCTATGATCCCAGAGTTCAAGAGATATCCAAAGCTCTGGTCACCCTCTTTCAAAAGGCAAAGGTTGATTTTGCGATCTTGGGGAAGAAAGAATCCTGCTGTGGCAACGAAATTCGAAGAATGGGGGAACAAGCCCTCTTTCAAAAACTGGTTAAGGAGAATACCGCCCTCTTTAAGAAGTCAGGAGTGAAGAGAATCATCACCATCTCGCCTCACTGCTTCAATGCCTTTCAAAATGAATATCCTGACTTGAATCTACCGGTCCAGCATTATACTCAGGTCCTGTCTCATCTCATCAAAGAAGGCAGGTTGAAACTCTCAAAGGAATTGAGATTATCCATTACCTATCATGACCCCTGTTTTCTCGGAAAACAGAATAAAGTCTTTGACGAGCCCAGGAGCATTCTTTCTGCTCTTCCAGGGTGTGATGTTGTGGAAATGGAGAGATCAAAGGAAAGAAGCCTCTGCTGTGAAGGGGGAGGCGGAAGGATGTGGTCAGAGGGTGGAACCGAAGGCAAACGGAATGGAGAGATCAGGATCCGAGAAGCCATGTCTTTGGGGGCCAATACCCTTGCCACTGCCTGTCCTTTCTGTTTATTAACCTTCGAAGACTCGGTTAAAACCTCTGGCTTGAATGAACAGATCATGATCAGAGATATATCCGAATTGGTCATGGAAGCAATGGAAGAACATTCCCATAACCCAATCCCAAACTCCAGATAAAACCCAATTTCCAATCACTATGAATCGGATTGGTGATGGGGGCTTGCTATGGGGTGATTCGAATTTTTTGACAGGGGAGGATCCAATGAACATAGCTGTTTGCGTCAAGAGAGTTCCAAAGACCGCTGAGGCAGATATCCTGATTGAAAAGGATGGAAAGGACATTAAAAAAGACCATCTTATCTTTGCCCTGAATGATTGGGATGGTTATGCCGTGAGGGAGGCTGTTCTGCTCAAGGAAAAACATGAAGGGGAAGTGACGGTCATCACGATTGGGCCAGAGGAGTCGAAAGAGGTTTTGACAAGGTGTCTGGCGATGGGTGCGGACAGGGCATTGAGAATCGAGGAGCCTCTTTCTTGGGATGGACATCTCGTGGCTCGAATCCTTGCTCAGGCACTTCAGGCCCCATCCTACGATCTCATCCTGACAGGCGTTCAGGCAGAAGATGATGGTTGGGGACAGGTGGGTGTCGCCTTAGCCCAGATATTGGGGATTCCCCATGCTTCCATTGTCACCCATATCGAGATCGACGAAAGAAAGGCAAAAGTGCGAAGGGAATTGGAGGGTGGGATGGAAGAACTGATGGAGGTGAAGCTTCCTGCGGTCTTCACCATTCAAACGGGTATCAATGAACCTAAATATGTCTCCCTGGCCGCTATCTTGGAGGCTGAGGAGAAAGAGACCAAAGAGGTGTCTCTCGAAGAGATAGGGTTCTCAACAAACGGGCCTCTGGATGTGACAACAGATCAAGTCTTCTTTCCGCCAGCCGGAAAGATGGCTGAAATTCTGAAAGGCACTCCGGAAGAGGTCGTAGCCCAGCTGACCGAAATCATCAAAAAGAAAAAAGGATAATCACCTGAAGCCCTAATTTCAAAATCCAAATGAAAAAGGAATGTCAAAGGCCAAATGTCAAATTGGTATATATCATTTAAGGTTTGACTTTCTAAAATTTGAAGTTTGAATTTTGGAATTAATTTGGAATTTAAACTTTGATATTTGACATTTCGTTCAAGAGTATGGAGGGACAGCATGAGTGACATCTTCATTTTAGCTGAACATCGCCAAGGAAAGCTTCGTGACATCACTTATGAAATGATCGGGCTCGGAGAGCATTTAGCCAAGCAGCGGAATGTTTCGTATACAGGAGTTCTGCTGGGACACGAGGTGAAACCCTTCGTCGAAGATTTAATTACAAGGGTTCCAAAGATTCTTGTCATCGAAGATGAGACTCTGAAACATTTTCATTCGATGGCTTATCAGAGCACCCTCGTCTCACTCCTTTCCAAATATCAACCCTCTCTTCTTTTAATAAGCCACTCCGCTTTTGGAATGGATCTGGCACCAAGTCTCTCTGTGGAGATGGGTTTTCCTTTAGCGACCGATTGCATCGGCCTCTCCTTCGAAGAGGGGAAATTAAAAGCCACTCGCTCCCTCTATGGAGGGAAGGTCTATGCGACCGTTTCGTTGAGAGCATCAAACACCTATCTTGCCACCATCCGGCCAGGGGTCTTCAACCCCAAAATGCCTGAAGCGAAAAAAGGGGGGATCGTCATGGAACCTTCCCCGGTCAAGAAAACAGTGGATGTGAAGAAATGGATCGACTATATCGAAGCCCCCATGACCGGTGAGGATATCACCCAGGCCGAGATTCTCGTCTCCGTAGGACAGGGAATTGGGGGACCGGAACACCTCCCCATGTTTGAGGAATTGGCAAAGAGTCTTGGAGGAGCTCTCTCCTGCTCCAGACCCGTGGTGGATCGAAACTGGCTACCCAAAGATCGCCAGGTCGGGATTTCGGGTAAGACGGTCAAACCAAAGATCTATCTGGCTGTGGGGATCAGTGGTGCCTTTCAGCATGTCACAGCCATGCAGGGATCTGAGACCATTATCGCCATCAATAAAGATCCTCGTGCCCCCATCTTCAATGTGGCCGATTATGGGATCGTGGACGACTTTCAAAATGTGATTCCCATCCTAAAAGAAAGGGTGCGGAGCTGGAAATAAGCCGGCCGTCATAAGAAGAGATGTAGAAATCAAAAAGGCCTTCTGCTTTGAGTAAGAAGGCCTTTGTTCCTTATCCATGAAAAGGGCTCCATCCTGAACTGATCAGGGACAGCCTGCGTTATTTTTCTTGTTCGACTTTTTTCGTGGTCTTTTCCTTTGACGTTTTGTCTGGTTCCCCCTTTTTGCTTTTTTTCTCTTTCTTTTTGGGGGCTACCTTCCCGAGAACCTCTTTCGCCTTTTCGACAGTGGACTTTTTCTTCTCTGAGGGTGGACGATAGGAGACCAGTTCGACAAGGGACAGTGGAGCTCCATCTCCCTGACGCCATCCCATTTTATAGATTCGTGTGTATCCACTTTCGCGATCTTTCATTTTTGGAGCAATCTCATTAAAGAGTTTTTTGACGATGGTTTCATTCCGAAGACGAGCAAACGCCAATCTTCGGGCGTGGAGGGTATCCTTTTTGGCCAAGGAGATGATTCGGTCTGCCATGGCGCGAAGTTCTTTCCCTTTGGCTAAAGTAGTTCGGATCCGTTCATGCTGGAGGAGGGAAACCAGCATATTTCGAAACATCAATTCACGATGTTTGGTGTGTCGGCTTAATTTTCTTCCTGCAACGCGATGCCTCATGTTCTTCTCCTATCCTACTGCTCTGGAACTCATCGCCTGTTCAAATTCTGCCTTCTTCTGAGGCCAGTTGTCTAATTTCATTCCCAGGCTTAAACCCATCTCCGCAAGAATCTCTTTGATCTCATTGAGAGATTTGCGACCAAAATTTTTAGTAGCCAGAATTTCTGCCTCTGTTTTCTGCACAAGATCTCCAATCAGTTTGATATCGGCATGCTTCAAGCAATTGGCAGAACGTACCGACAGCTCCAGTTCATCCACACTTCGGAAGAGATTTTCATTCAGCGGTTCGGTTTCCCCTATGGGTTCCTGAACGGAAGTCTCCTCTTCTTCCCCTTCCTCAAAGGTTATGAAGATAGAGAGCTGATCCTTTAAGATTTTGGCAGCGTGGGCAACTGCCTCTTCAGGGGTCAGGCTTCCATCGGTCCAAACCTCGAGCGTGAGCTTATCGTAATCCGTGATCTGTCCTACCCTCGCATTGGTCACGGTGTAATTGACTTTCTTGATGGGAGAAAAGATAGCATCCATCGGAATCGTTCCAATCGGTTGATGCTCTTCCCGATTTTTTTCTGCAGGGACATATCCTCTTCCCGTCTTGACCGACATCTCCATAGAAAGTTTCGCATCCCTTGAAAGGGTGGCGATGGTGTGATCAGGGTTTAGGATTTCCACTGCATCCCCTGTGATCATATCACCTGCCTTTAACACCTTCGGGCCTTCCGCTTTCATGCGGATGGTCTTCGGCCCTTCCGTATGAAGCTTTAGCCGAACCTCCTTTAGATTTAAAATGATCTCCGTGACATCCTCTTTGACTCCAGGAATGGTTGAGAATTCGTGAAGCACCCCATCAATTTTGACCGATGTGATAGCAGCCCCCTGAAGGGAAGAGAGAAGGATCCGTCGAAGAGAATTTCCAATCGTAATCCCAAAGCCTCGCTCTAAGGGTTCTGCAGTAAACTTCCCGTAGAAGGGGGTTAAGGTGTCCTGCTCAACTTCCAACCGTTTCGGCCGAATGAGATCTTTCCAACTTTTTTGAACCATATTGCCTCCCTTTTCTGAAAGGGTTGAGAACGCTTTATTTAGAATAGAGCTCTACGATCAGTTTCTCTTGGATGGGGAGCGTGATGTCCTCTCGTGAGGGGAGGGCTTTCACGGTTCCCCTCATCTGTTCCTTTTCTAATTCCAACCATTGAGGCACACCCCTTCTGGCGACTCCCTCAAGGGATTCCTGAATTCGGAGGACGTTCCTGCTCTTCTCCCGCACCGAGATGACGTCTCCTGGTTTGACCAGAAAGGAGGGGATATTGACCTTTTGCTGATTGACGAGAAAGTGATTGTGCCGGACGAGCTGGCGTGCTTCATTCCTCGAATTGGCAAACCCCAATCGATAGACCGTATTATCGAGACGGCGCTCGAGAAGTTGTAAAAGCACCTCACCCGTGATCCCTTTCCGACGATCTGCCTCTTTGAAGGTGTTGCGGAACTGATTTTCCAGAAGGCCATACAGTCGTTTCACCTTCTGTTTTTCTCTCAATTGCAACCCGTAATCAGACGTCTTTTTTCGACTTTGACCATGCTGCCCCGGGGGATAGGCCCGTCGATCAAAAGCACATTTCTCGGTATAACACCTCTCCCCTTTCAGAAAGAGCTTGATGTTTTCCCTCCGGCAGAGCCGACATACTGAATGTGTGTATCTTGCCAATGTGAACCCTCCTGTCTTTGAACAGTTTAAACACGTCTCCGTTTGGGAGGACGGCATCCATTATGGGGAATAGGCGTGACATCTTTGATCATGTGAACCTTGAGCCCCGTTGCCTGTAGCGATCGGAGTGCTGATTCTCGACCAGCCCCCGGTCCCTTGACATAGACATCGATGGTCCGCATGCCATGCTCCATGGCCTTTTTAGCCGCATCCTCTGCTGCCATCTGTGCAGCAAAGGGGGTGCTCTTTCGAGAACCTTTAAATCCCTGAGTGCCTGCACTCGACCAACAAATGACTTTGCCTTCGTGGTCCGTGATCGTGATGATGGTGTTGTTAAAAGTTGCCTGAATATGGGCAATTCCTGTCTGAATGTTCTTTTTAATCTTTTTCTTCTTGGTACCCGGCCCGGTGGCCATATCTCCTCCTTTTAGATCATCTTACCTTGAGGTATCGCACTTAAAAAGGATGTTACCGAAACATCATTGTCGCAGGCCCCCCTCACTTATTCCTTTTCTTTCTTCTTTCCAATGATGGCTCGACGGGGACCTTTTCTCGTTCTTGCATTGGTATGCGTTCTCTGGCCATGAACGGGAAGATTTCGACGATGGCGGAGTCCTCGATAGGAACCGATATCCATCAATCGCTTGATATTGGTGGCCACTTCTCTTCGGAGATCGCCTTCGACCTTATATTCCTGATCGATAATATCTCGGATGCGGACCACTTCCGCCTCTGTCAGTTGGTTGACCTTCGTATCCCGATTGACATGAGCCTTTTCGAGGATTCGATTGGCTGAGGGTCTTCCGATTCCGTAAATGTAAGTCAGAGCGATCTCCACTCGTTTATCCTTCGGAAGATCAACCCCTGCAATACGCGCCATGTTGTTCTCCTTTACCTTCCAAGATCCAGACCCCAACCCCATCCTCTCCCAGATGCCAAAATCTTCACAGTGATCGAGGAGGATGGGAAGTGAGGAATGGTAATGGTCTTTTTATCCTTGCCTCTGTTTGTGCTTTGGGTTTTCGCAAATGACCCGAACGACTCGTTTTCGTCTCACGATCTTACATTTATCACAAATCTTTTTTACCGAAGCCCTAACCTTCATCGCCTTCACCCTATCCTGAAAAACATGAACTCCGAACTTTCATTTCCTCTCCCCCAGAACAGACACAAAGGGTGCTCCAAAAGAGCCAGAGAGGCCTATCATTTCTCTCTAAAAATGATTCTGCCCCGGGAAAGATCATAGGGGGAAAGTTCCACCGTGACTTTGTCCCCGGGAAGTATCTTGATAAAGTGCATGCGCATCTTACCAGAAATATGAGCCAGCACCTTATGTCCGTTGTCCAGTTCGACTCGGAACATAGCATTTGGAAGAGTCTCTAAAACCTTGCCTTCCACTTGGATTGCCTCTTCCTTGGGCATCTCTGCTCCTCGCCTTCTTCATTAAATCGGTTTGGTGTCCAGGACACGTACGATTTGTTCAAAAATTTCTTCTTGCCCCCCCACGCCCGAGATGGAACGAAGGATCTTTTGATTCCGATAATATTGAATGAGGGGAGCTGTTTGTTCCTCATACGCCCTCAGTCTGGTCCGAATCGTCTCCTCCTGATCATCCTCTCTCTGATAGAGGAGGCTGCCACATCGGTCACAGATGCCCTCCTTCTTAGGAGGGTGGAAAAAGATATGAAACATGGCTCCACAATTTTTACAGGTTCTGCGACCTGTTAATCGACGGATTAATTCTTCAGAATCGACCTCGATGTTCATGACATGGTCCAACGATTTTCCAAGTTTGTCCAAAATTCCCTGAAGGGCAATGGCTTGAGGGACCGTTCTCGGAAATCCGTCCAAGATAAACCCCTTCTGACAATCCGGTGCTTTTAACCGTTCATCAATGATTCCGATGACGATTTCATCCGGGACCAATTGTCCTTTCTCCATAAAGGCTTTTGCCCGTTTCCCTAAAGGGGTCGCTTCCTTGACCGATGCCCGGAGGATATCCCCTGTCGAAATCTGAGGAATCTGATACCGTTCCACAATCTTCTGTGCCTGCGTTCCTTTTCCAGCCCCTGGAGGACCCAAGAGAATTAAATTCATCTAAACCCTCATCGCAAAACTTTTAATGGATGTCGTCGTTCCGAAGAGGAGTGGCATGAAGGCTTGCCTATCCTCTTCTGCTTTTCAGCCTTCCCTTTTTCATCAATCCTTCATAATGTCGAGTGAGCATGTGCGCCTCCACCTGTTGGACCGTGTCCAGAGCAACCCCCACGACGATAAGCAGAGCCGTCCCTCCGAAATAGAAGGGAACGTTGAACCGTCCAATCAGTATGGTGGGCAAGACGCAGACCGCAGAGACATAGAGTGCTCCTCCGAGGGTGATCCGTGTGAGCACCTTATCGATATACTCGGCCGTCTTCTGTCCAGGTCGAATTCCGGGGATATATCCTCCAAATTTTTTCATGTTTTCCGCAACGTCGTTCGGGTTAAAGGTGACGGCAGTATAAAAGAAACAAAAGAAGATAATGAATCCCACATAAAGCAGGTTGTAGAGCAGGGCACCCGGCCCCAAACTGTGGAGGATGGACTGAATCCACGGATTGGAGTCCAACAAAGGCTTTGGCAAAAAGCTGGCAATCGTTAAAGGAAACATTAAAATGGAGGAGGCAAAGATGGGCGGAATGACCCCTGAGGTATTCAGCTTGAGGGGTAGATGGGTGCTCTGTCCCCCATACACCTTTCGTCCCACAATCCGTTTGGCATATTGAACAGGAAGCCTCCGTTGACTCGTTTCCACGAAGATGATGGCGGCAATGACCAGGACCATCAAAATCATTAAAAAGAGAATGGTAAAGATACTTAATTGTCCCACTCTGAACAATTCGTAGGTGCTGGCGATGGCATTGGGCAGTCGGGCCACGATCCCTGAAAAGATGATCAGAGAGATGCCATTGCCAATTCCCCTTTCCGTAATCTGTTCCCCCAGCCACATGATGAATGCCGTGCCAGCCGTCAAGGTAATGACGGTCATCATTCGAAAAGACCATCCCGGATGGAGAACCACCATCTCCCCTGCGGCCCCCGTCATATTCTCTAAGCCCACTGCGATTCCAAACCCCTGGATCATGCTGAGCAATACCGTGCCGTACCGGGTATATTGAATGATTTTCTTTCGTCCGATTTCTCCTTCCTTCTGGAGCTGGGCGAGATAGGGAATCACCACTGTGAGAAGCTGCAGGATGATCGAAGCACTGATATAAGGCATAATCCCGAGAGCAAAGACGGACAATCTCTCCAGGGCTCCTCCCGAGAACATATCGATGAGACTAAAAAGAGTTCCCTTGGCTTGGGTGAAGAACGAAGCGAGGGCATCTCCATTGATTCCAGGGGTTGGGATGTGTACCCCCACTCGATAGATCGCCAGAAAGAGAAAGGTCATCAAGATTCTTCGTTTGAGCTCAGGGATCTTAAAAATGTTTTGAGCGCTTGAAATCATGAACCGATGACCTCCACCTTTCCGGAGGCGGCCTCTATTTTTTGTAAAGCCGCCCGACTGACCTTATGCACCCGAATCGTCAAAGGGTGCTGGAGATCTCCGTCAGAAAGAAGTTTAACCGTTTCTCCATGCTTACATAAACCGGAAGCAGAAAGGAGGTCAGGATCAACGATCGTGTCCTTCTCGAAGCGATTCAGGTCACCCAGGTGGATGATCGCCACTTTCTCTTTAAAAGGATTCCGAAATCCCCTTTTGGGAAGTCGTCTCTGAAGAGGCATTTGGCCTCCCTCAAATCCTGCCTTGGTCCCCCTTCCAGCACGAGCCTTCTGCCCTTTATGACCTTTGCAGGCGGTTTTTCCATGACCCGAGCCAGGACCTCTTCCCACGCGTTTTCTCTTTTTTCGTGACCCCTCCGGGGGTTTTAATTCTGCAAGCATCATGGCTGTTTCCTTCAATTAATCACTCACCTCGACCAGATGGGGAATATGATTGATCATTCCTCGGATCGCAGGATGATCTGGAAATGTTCGAGTTTGATGGAGTCGTTTAAAACCCAAAGCCTGAATGATCTTTTTCTGGCGCTCCTTACGTCCAATCGTACTCCTTTTCCATGTCACCTTGATGGTTTGACCTACATCTGTTTCTGCCTTCATGATCGATGGTACCTCATTTCCCGTTTTCTTTGGTTCCTCTTTTTTGAAGAATTTCTTCCGGATATTTTAATTGATGGATGGCCTGAAGCGTCGCTTTGACCAGATTATAGGGATTATTGGATCCAAGGGATTTGGTCAGAATATTTTCAATGCCCGCAGACTCTGCAATGGCTCTGACCGCTGCTCCTGCAATCACCCCTGTTCCTTCCGAAGCTGGCTTCAACAACACTTTTGCCGCTCCAAACTTTCCCATCACCTCATAAGGAATCGTTTTGTTAACAATGGGAATCTTCGTTAAGGAGCGTTTAGCATGTTCCACCGCCTTCCGGATCGCCTCGGGTACTTCGTTTGCTTTTCCCAATCCGATTCCCACATGGCCCTGTCCGTCGCCAACGACCACCAGGGCACTGAAACTAAAACGTCTTCCTCCCTTAACGACTTTAGCCACCCGGCTAATATGAACCACTCGGTCCGTCAATTCCAGCGTACTCGGATCTATCTTCGGCAATGTCTTTCCCTCCCAAAGAACACTCAAATGCTCTGCTTCACTGAAGCCCGTTCTAAATTGTTTTAAAAGATCAAGCCTCCAGCCCTTGCCGCTTCAGCCAGGGCTTTCACCCTTCCATGATAAAGATAGCCTCCACGATCAAAAACCACTTTCTGGATACCCTTTTCAAGGCATTTTTTAGCAATCAGTTCCCCCACCTTTTTGGCAGCCTCCACATTTCCTGTGTAACGAAGCGTCCCTTTTAATTCAGGGCTGAGGGTCGAGGCGCTGGCTACCGTCTGTCCCGTGGTATCGACGATAGCTTGGGCATAGATATGCTTCGGACTTCTGAAGACATTGAGGCGAGGTCGTTCGGAGGTTCCTCGAATGCGACTTCGCACTCTTTTCTTTCGTTTCATCCTTGCCAAGATCTTTTTACTTTTCATGTTGTAAAGGCTTCCTTCTCCTGATTAGGCTTTGGTCTTGCCAACTTTCTTTCGAATCTTTTCTCCCAGGTAACGAATCCCTTTTCCTTTATAAGGCTCCGGAGGTTTGATCGAACGGAGTTTGGCTGCAATGGTTCCAACCAACTGCTTATTGATCCCTTTGATCGTGATGAGCGTTTGTTTTTCCACGTCCATTTTAATACCCTCGGGGATGGGGAAAAGAACAGGATGAGAAAATCCGAGGGAAAGTTTCAGAAGATTGCCCTGGACCTCTCCCCTGTAACCGACTCCCACGATCTCCAGTTTCTTCTCAAATCCCTGGGTGACCCCGATGACCATATTGGCAATGAGACTTCGGGTCAAACCGTGCAGGGCTTTTAGGTCGCGTTCTTCCCGTTCCCTCTGAACCAGCAATTTCCCTCCTTCAACGGTCACGGTGATGCCCTTGGGGATGGAGCAGGCCAGGGTTCCTTTCGGGCCTGCCACCTCCAGGTTGGAGGGTTCATAGGATACCTTAACTTCTTTGGGCAATGGAATCGGCATTCTACCAATACGAGACATAGTCACTCCTAAAATTCGAAATCCGCATATCGTCATGCCCGAGACATGATCCGCCTCCCGCCCTTGGCGGCTGGCAGAAAATCCGAAACAAACCCCATTCTTCGAATCCAAATATTTTAAACATTTTTATTTAGACCCTCTGAATTTCGGTCATCTCCATTCGTTTCGAATTTCGAAATTCGTGCTTCGAATTCATTTTTACCATACATAACAGAGCACTTCTCCTCCCACATGGGCTTTCCGAGCAACCTTATCCGTTAAAATCCCTTTTGGGGTGGAGAGAATGGAAATCCCTATACCGCTCATCGGGGAGGGGATACGGTCGGTTCCAACATAGACTCTCCGTCCTGGTTTGCTCACCCGACGGATATGGATCAACCCTTTTCGGTTCTCATCATATTTGAGGGTGACTCGAATGAGTGGATGGCCCGTCTCACTCTTCACCACTTTAAAATTAGAGATGAACCCTTCCTCCTTTAAAATCTTTGCTACCTCATGTTTCATCTTCGAGTAAGGGATATCCACGGCTTCAAATCTGGCTTTGGAGCCGTTTCGGATCAGCGTAAACATGTTGGCCAATGGATCGGTCATCGACATAAAACACTCCGCAATCGTTACCAGCTGGCTTTAATCACGCCGGGAATCTCGCCCCGGGTGGCATATTTTCTGAAACAGAGACGACACATGCTGAATTTCCTGAGGAAAGCCCTTGGTCTTCCGCAGAGAGGACAACGGTTATACTGACGGACTTTGAATTTTTGTTTTCTCTTTGCTTTATTCATCAAGGATATTTTTGCCAACGTCTTCCTCCTTCAAAGCAATAGCCATTTAATTCCGAAAGGGCATTCCCAGTAACCTCAGAAGTTCCTTGCCTTCCTCATCCGTTTTCGCTGTGGTCCCGATCACAATATTCATTCCCTTCACCTTATCAATCTTGTCATAATGAATCTCCGGGAAGATAAGTTGTTCTCGGATGCCCAGGGCATAATTTCCTCTTCCATCGAAGGACTTCGACGAGAGCCCCTTAAAATCCCGGACCCTTGGAAGGGCCACGTTGACCAGACGGTTAAAAAATTCGTACATCCTGTCTTTTCGAAGCGTTACCCTCACCCCGATAGGCATCCCGGCTCTCAACTTAAACTGAGCAATCGATTTTTTTGCTTTGGTGATCACCGCCTTCTGTCCAGTAATCAGCGTGAGTTCCTGAACGGCTGAGTCTAAAATCTTAATGTTCTGGATGGCTTCCCCGAGGCCCATATTAATGACAATCTTCTCCAATTTGGGGACCTCCATCCGGTTTTTATAGTGAAAACGTTGCATCAAAGCAGAGATGACTTTTTCCTGATAAATCTCCTTCATTTTGGGCATGGTTTCACCTATTTATCAAAGATTTCCCCGCATTTTTTACAATACCGAGCCTTCTTTTCTCCTTCCAAGGTTCGGTAACCGATCCGGACGGGCTTATTGCATTTTTCACAAAGGAGCATCACATTGGAAATATGGAGAGGGGCTTCTTTTTCAAGGATCCCGCCCTGTTTCTGCCTTCCGTGAGGTCGGGTATGTCTTTTAATGAAGTTGATCTTTTCGATCAGAACCCGCTCTTTTTCTGGAAAGACTTTCAAAATACGTCCACTTTTCCCTTTTTCCTTTCCATGGGTCACCATGACCAGATCGTTCTTTTTAAGGTAGTTTTTTGAGACATTCATTCCCAAATCCTTTCCATGATCGATGTTCCGTCCCATCGGCCTTAAAGCACTTCGGGCGCCAATGAGATAATTTTCATAAACCGTTTGGCCCTTAATTCCCTGGCCACAGGACCGAAGATGCGAGTGCCAATGGGATCCCCCTGGGGGTTGATCAGGACGGCAGAATTATCATCGAACTTGATGTAAGACCCATCGGGTCTTTTCACTTCCTTTTTCGTTCGAACGATGACGGCTCGGGCAACATCCCCCTTCTTAATCTTTGAATTGGGCAAAGCATCTTTGATGGAGACAATGATGACGTCCCCCAAGGTCGCGTATTTCCGACGGGTTCCCCCAAGGACCTTGATACAACCCAATCGCTTTGCTCCAGAATTGTCGGCGACTTCGAGAATACTCCGCATCTGAATCATAATGAACTCCATTCTCGAAGGCAGAACGTTCCATTCCCCTGAAACTTCTCTACCTTCGACTGATCATCGATTAAACTGCCCTCTCTAAAATCTTTTGCACACGCCACCGTTTTTCTTTGCTCAGAGGACGGGATTCGATCAGGAGAACCTTGTCACCGATATGACATTCGTTCTTTTCATCATGGGCTTTGACTTTCGTTCGCTTCCGGACATATTTTTTATAAACGGGATGGAGCACCAGACGATTGACCACGACCACGACCGTTTTATCCATTTTATCACTTGAAACGACACCCATTAATGTCTTCCGTTTTCCTCTCTCTTTCATGGGATTCATTTTCCTTTGTTCAGGGTCTTTTCCTTCAGGATCGTTTTGATCCGGGCGATATCCTTCTTCACCTGAGGAAGGCGCATGGTATTTTCTAACTGTCCGGTGGCATGTTGGAACCGTAAATTGAAGAGCTCCTCATGGAGCTCTTTCTCCTTGTGGATGAGTTCCCCTTCGCTCATGGAGCGAAGCTCTTTGATCTTCATAGATGGATCCCCCTCTTAATAAATCTGGTGGAGATAGGCAATTTATGTGAAGCCAGAAGAAAGGCCTCTCTCGCCCTCTCTTCAGATACTCCCTCCATCTCGTATAGAATTCTTCCCGGACGGATGACAGCCACCCAGTCCTCTGGAGGGCCCTTTCCTTTTCCCATACGGGTCTCTGCTGGTTTTTTGGTGATCGGTTTGTCCGGAAAGATTCGAATCCAGATTCGACCTGTTCGCTTAATGAAGCGGGTCATGGCAATTCGAGCTGCTTCAATCTGGCGAGAGCTCAGCCAACCACATTCTGTGGCCTGCAGTCCAAAGTCACCAAAATTGAGTTGATTCCCACGGTAGGCGACCCCCTTCATCCGTCCTTTTTGCATCTTGCGGTATTTGGTCTTCTTAGGCATTAACATCGGATTCAACCTCAAGGCAAAATATACATTTCGAAATAAAACATGAGCAACAATGAATTCGACCCGTTATATCGTTGCTTTTCCATTTTATCATTTTGAATGATTCTGATGGATCAGGCCGCTCTTTCCTCTCCTTCTTTTGTACCTAGGACCTCTCCGTTAAAGATCCACACTTTGACACCGATAATCCCGTAAGTGGTCCTTGCCTCAGCCAGTCCAAAATCGATATCTGCTCGAAGGGTATGGAGGGGCACTCTCCCCTCTCGATAACGCTCATGGCGAGCCATCTCTGCTCCCCCCAACCTTCCGGAGACGGCGATCTTGATCCCCTTTGCTCCCAACTTGATGGCTGAAGAAACGGCCTTCTTCATGGCTCTACGAAATCCCACCCGGCGTTCCAACTGAAGTGCCACATTTTCAGCCACCAACTGTGCATTGACCTCTGCCTTTTTCACCTCTTGAATATTCACGATGATCTCTTTTTGGGTCATCTTCTGGAGTTCCTTTTTAAGATTGTCCACTTCTGTACACTCTTTCCCAATGATGATGCCTGGGCGCGCGGTCCATATGGTCACCTTCGCTTTTTTGGCTTTGCTTGCTGCTCGTTCAATCTCGATCTTAGCCACTCCGGCATGGTATAATTTCTTTTTTAAATGTTCCCGGATACGAATATCCTCGATAAGCAGCTGGGGATAATCTTTTTCCGCAAACCATCTGGAATCCCAGCTCCTAATCACTCCCAGTCTAAAACCGATCGGATGAACTTTCTGACCCAAGGCTTTGCCTCCTTTCACTTTTCATCTAAGACGATGGTGATATGGCTCGTCCTTTTCCGGATAGGGGTGGCACGTCCCATGGCTCGAGGGGTAAACCTTTTCCAGGTTGCCCCCTGATCCACCGTAATCTTTTTTACATAAAGGCGGTCCACATCGACACTCTTTTTCTGGGTCGCGTTGGCAATGGCTGATTTAAGCAACTTAATCATCACTCGGGCGGCTGCCTTTTTGGTGAACGATAGGATGTTGAGCGCCTCTTCTGACCCCTTCCCCCGTACCAGATCAGCAACCAGTCTTGCCTTTTGAGGGGCCAAACGTACATGTTTCAATTTTGCCCCTGATTCCATCTTCTTTAACCTTTGTCCGTGTAATAGGATGATCGTTTAACGAAAACCATCCGTTTCGTTTCCCCGCCAGCATTCACGATATGCGAAGTCCTTCGTTTCTAAAAACATTCTAAAAAAACCTTCCCTTCAAAAGCCTCGAAAGGTGGATGGTCCTGGCTTTTTTCCTCCTGGCGTAGAAACTCTCTTTAAGAGGTCTTTCCCTTCACTTTTGTCTTCCGATCTCCCGAGTGGCCATGAAAGGTTCGAGTCGGAGAGAATTCTCCTAATTTATGGCCCACCATCTCTTCGGTGACAAAGACCGGAATAAATTTCTTTCCATTATGAATGGCAAAGGTCAATCCAACCATTTCCGGGATGATGGTGGACCTTCTGGACCAGGTCTTGATGACCCTTCCTTCCCTCGTTCTTCGAGCCTCTTCCACTTTCTTTAGCAAATGGGCATCCACAAAGGGCCCTTTTTTGATTGACCGGGCCATTAATCTCTCCTCTTCAGGATGTATTTATCCGTCCTTTTATTCTTCCGTGTCTTCTTTTCAGGAACACCCCAGGGCGTGCAGGGATGACGGCCACCTGAGCTTTTTCCTTCTCCTCCGCCAAGGGGATGATCGATTGGATTCATGGCAACACCGCGGGTGACCGGACGCCAGCCTCGCCACCGATTTCGACCTGCTTTTCCAATAGAGATATTTTCATGCTCGAAGTTGCTGACCTGTCCAATGGTGGCATAACAATCCTGAAGGACCAGGCGAACTTCGCCTGAAGGAAGCTTGATGTGGGCATACTTGCCTTCCTTTGCCATCAGTTGACCACTGGTCCCGGCGCTACGGATGATCTGTCCCCCCTTACCAACCTTGAGTTCCACATTGTGAATCAATGTCCCTGTGGGAATATTTCTTAAAGGAAGGGCATTGCCAGGTTTAATATCCGCATGAGGGCTGGCCATCACCTGATCCCCGACCTTCAATTCATCCGGAGCGAGGATATAACGCTTCTCCCCATCTGCATAATGGAGCAGGGCGATCCGAGCGGAACGATTCGGATCATATTCCACGCTGGCCACCTTTGCTGGTATCTCCCGTTTGTCCCGTTTGAAATCAATGAGCCGGTACATCCTCTTATGACCTCCCCCTCGATGCCAGGCTGTAATCCTTCCGTAACAGTTTCTTCCACCCGTCTTCCTTAACGGTCGGAGTAAACTTTTCTCTGGAGTGGTCGTTGAAATCTCCTCAAAAGTGGGTACAGTCTGGAATCGCCTTCCAGGAGAGGTGGGTCTATATTTTTTAATGGCCATCTCTTCACTCCCAATTCCGAAATTCGAATATCGTCATGTCCGTAGGAGATCCGCCTCCTGACCATGGCGAGGCTCGCCCTTGGCGGCTGGCAGAAAATCCGAAACACACTCGAGGGAACCAAATTTTAAAGTCAAAACGGAAAAAACGGTGTCTCATCATTTGATGTTTTGATTTTTAAAACGCTTTCGATATTCGTGCTTCGTATTTCGAATTGATTGTTTTTAGGCTCCTTCGAAGAAATCAATCCGGTCCCCCTCCCTCAGGGTGACGATCGCCTTCTTCCAATCGGGTCGTTTCCCGTATTTTCTTCCCAACCGTTTTACCTTTCCCAGAACATTGACAGTCCGGACAGTGTGGACTTTGACTTTGAAGAGGTGCTCAACGGCTGATCGAATCTCAATCTTATTGGCTTGCCGATCCACTTCGAAGACATATTGATTTCCCTCCTCTTTCTGAAGGGTGCTCTTTTCTGTAATCAAGGGTCTCCGAATAATTTGTTGGGGTTCCTTCATGATCCATACACCTCTTCTATCTTTTCAAGAGCGGGTCTCAAGAGGATCAAGTGCTCATGATTCAAAATGTCATAGACATTCAGGCTTCCACAACGCACCACCTCTATCCCTGGAATATTTCGGGCGGATCGTTCCAGGTAGATATGTGGATCGCCAGTCACAATCAACGCATCCTCTACGTCGAACCGTTTTAACATCTCAAGGATCTTGCGTGTCTTAAATTCGTGGAGCGGCATTTCCTCCACGAGAATCAGTTTATCTTCCTGCCGTTTTAAACTGAGCGCCGCTAAGAGGGCAGCTCTCCGGACTTTCTTGGGAAGTGACAGGTGATAATCTCTTGGCATGGGTCCGAAGATCGTTCCGCCACCTCTCCAGAGAGGAGAGCGCCTGGAACCTGCCCGTGCCCTTCCCGTTCCTTTTTGCCGATAGGGTTTGGCACCTCCTCCTCGAGTCAGAGCCTTATTTTTAGTGGCGGCTGTCCCCTGTCTCATCGCTGCAAGATGGCTGCGGACAGAATCATAAAAAAGGGAAGGGTTGATCTTCGCATGGAAGATCCTGTCATTCAATTCGATTTCCTTTACCTTTTGACGGTTGATATCATAGACGGCTACTGTGCTCATCTCTTCCCTTTCATGAAGATGCTTCTCCGGGTCCCTTTTTCTTCGACTTTGTGGCACTTCGGATGAGAACCCAACCTTTTGGACTGCCTGGGATACCACCTTTTAGAAGGAGAAGGTTTTGGTCCTCCCTGACTTCAAGCACCTTGATGTTTTGTAATGTGACTCGGCTATTTCCATAATGTCCCGGCATTTTTAAACCTTTGAATACGTGATGAGGGTAAGTGGCTGGCCCTACAGACCCTCCATGGCGAAAATATTCATGGGTTCCATGGGAGCCAGGGGAGCCATGGAACCCATGTCGTTTCATCACACCTGCAAAACCTCTTCCTTTACTGATGCCGGTGACATCCACCCTATCGCCGGGCTTGAAGAGCACTCCCACATGGATCTCCTGACCTACCTCGTATCCTTCGGTACTCTCGACTCGGAATTCTTTTAGATAGGTCAGAGGAGCTGTTCCGGCTTTCTTAAAATGGCCGGCTAAGGGTTTATTCACTCTTTTCTCTTTTTTTGGGATAAAGCCGATTTGGAGAGCCTCATATCCCTCTTTTTCTTTTGTCTTCTTCTGGGTGATCCAGCAAGGTCCTGCTTCAACGACCGTTACGGGAACCAATGTTCCGTCTTCTTGAAAGAGCTGGGTCATTCCAATTTTTCTACCGATTATTCCGAGCGTCCGTTTCATGGCCTTCTGATTCCTTATGGAGAGCGCTTATATCCACTCCTCGCCCTCTGGTCCGATACCGAATGGAATGATATGATTCACAGGTTTCCTCAGCAAAAGATTCCTCGATGCCTTAGAAATCGCTTAAAGCTTAATTTCAACGTCAATACCGGCGGCCAAATCCAGTTTCATGAGAGCATCAACGGTCTGCTGAGTAGGTTCGATGATATCCAGAAGACGTTTGTGCGTCCGGATTTCGAACTGCTCCCTCGATTTTTTATCGACATGAGGAGATCTCAGAACCGTATAACGATTAATTTTGGTAGGGAGTGGAATGGGTCCCGCCACACTGGCTCCAGTCCTTCGAACGGTTTCAACAATTTCTGCCGTGGACTTATCGAGCAATTTGTGGTCATAAGATTTAAGGCTAACTCTGATTTTCTGAGCAGTCATTCCCTCGCCCCTTTCCATTATTCGAGAATGTCGCTAATGACACCGGCGCCGACGGTTCGTCCTCCCTCGCGAATCGCAAACCGTAACTCCTTCTCCATCGCAATGGGCGTAATCAACTCCACCGTCAACGAAACATTGTCCCCAGGCATCACCATCTCCACACCCTCCGGCAACGTCGCCACTCCCGTCACATCCGTCGTCCGAAAATAAAACTGAGGCCGATACCCATTAAAAAACGGCGTATGACGACCCCCCTCCTCCTTCGTCAAAATATACGTCTCCGCCTTAAACTTCCGATGAGGCGTGATCGTCCCAGGCTTCGAAACCACCTGACCACGCTCCACCTCCTCCCGCTTCACCCCTCGCAACAAAATCCCCACATTGTCTCCCGCCTGACCCTGATCCAACGTCTTACGAAACATCTCCACACCCGTACACACCGTCTTCAACGTCGGCCGTATCCCCACCACCTCCACCTCATCTCCCACCTTAATCACTCCCCGCTCTACCCGACCCGTCACCACCGTCCCACGCCCAGATATCGAAAACACATCCTCTATCGGCATCAAAAACGGCTTGTCCACCTCCCGAACAGGCTCCGGTATAAACTCATCCACCGCATCCATCAACCTCAATATCCCACTACACCACTGACACTCCCCCTTCCCACACCCACACTCCAACGCCTTCAGCGCACTGCCCCGCACCACAGGCGCCACATCCCCAGGAAAATCATACCCCGATAATAACTCCCGCACCTCCAACTCCACCAAATCCAATAACTCCGGATCATCCACCATGTCCACCTTGTTCAAAAAAACCACGATATACGGCACCCGAACCTGCTTCGCCAATAACACATGCTCCCGAGTCTGGGGCATCGGACCATCCGCCGCCGATACCACCAATATCGTCCCATCCATCTGCGCCGCACCCGTAATCATGTTCTTAATATAATCCGCATGCCCAGGACAATCGATGTGCGCATAATGACGCCTCCCCGTCTCATACTCCACATGCGCAATCGCTATCGTCAACCCACGCTCCTTCTCCTCCGGCGCCTTGTCAATCTGATCAAACGCCATATAACTGGCCAACCCCTTCGCCGACAAAACCTTCGTAATCGCTGACGTCAACGTCGTCTTCCCATGATCCACATGCCCAATCGTCCCCACATTCACATGCGGCTTCGTCCTCTCAAACTTCGGCTTCGACATGGCTCACTCCCTCCTTGTCTCTTTGAGCTCTTAGGCTACCCTTTTCAGTTCCGACAGGATTTCCTCACTCACAGAGGAAGGCACCTGGCTGTAGTGAGAGAATTGCAAGGTAAATGTAGCCCTTCCCTGAGTGAGAGATCGAAGGTCGGTCACATAACCAAAGGTATTCGCCAGAGGAACTTCTCCGGCGATGACATTGGTGCCTCTGCGGTACTCTATATGAGTGGTCTTTCCCCTTCTGGCGTTGAGGTCACTGACCACCTGACCCACAAACTCTTCCGGCGTAATGATTTCGATCGACATCATCGGTTCCAGCAAAATGGGATTGGCGCGCCGAGCTCCATCTTTAAAGGCTAAAGAGCCTGCAATTTTAAAAGCCATCTCCGAAGAATCCACTTCGTGATAAGATCCATCGATGAGGGTGACCTTGACATCGACCATTGGAAATCCGGCCAAAACGCCCTTTGCCATGGCCTCGGTCACTCCTTTTTCAATGGCTGGAATGAATTCCTTGGGGATAACTCCTCCCACGATCTTGTTTACGAATTCAAATCCTTTTCCAGGAGATTGGGGTTCGAGAACAAGCCAGACGTGGCCATATTGGCCTCGACCTCCCGACTGACGGACAAAACGCCCTTCCGACTTGACTAATTTTGTAATTGTCTCCCGATAAGCGACCTGAGGCCTTCCCACATTGGCTTCCACCTTGAATTCCCTTAGAAGTCGATCAACGATGATTTCGAGATGGAGCTCCCCCATTCCAGAAATGATCGTCTGACCGGTTTCTTCATCTGTCTTGACTTGAAACGAGGGATCCTCAAGTGTCAGCTTGTGAAGGGAAACGCCTAATTTTTCCACATCGGTTTTCGTCTTTGGTTCCAGAGCCACTGAGATGACAGGTTCAGGGATGGTCATCGATTCGAGAATGATAGGATCCTTTTCTGTGCAGATGGTATCTCCTGTTGTGGTATATTTAAGACCCACGGCGGCAAAGATATCTCCTGCAGAGACCTCTTGAATCTCCTCTCGCTTGTTGGCATGCATCTTGAGAAGTCTGCCAATTCTCTCCTTCTTTCCTTTGGTAGGATTAAAAACCGCATCCCCTGATTGGAGTGACCCAGAATAGATGCGAAAGAATGTGAGCTGACCAGTATAAGGATCGTTCATAATCTTGAAGGCGAGTGCAGAAAGAGGATGCCCATTATGAGCCGAAAAACGCTTCTCTCCCCCTTGGAGATCAACCCCTTTGACAAAAGGTAGATCGAGTGGATCCAACCCCTCCTCGATGATCGCATCGAGGAGGGGTTGGACCCCCTTGTTTTTAAAGGCAGACCCACAGAGCACGGGTGTTGCCTTTAACCCTAAAGTTGCCTCCCGGATCGCCTGTCTGATTTCCGAATCGGTGATCTCTCTCCCTTCTATGAATTTTTCCATTATAGAGTCATTCCATTCAGATAACCTCTCGATTAAAAGTTCTCTCTGTTTTTTTGCCTCTGTCTGAAAATCCTGAGGGATATCGAG
>FWPV01004718.1_pt1 | contig 28292 bp, 15 predicted proteins | sample 2228371 | NCBI WGS metagenome assembly FWPV01 (sample SAMEA103939776, study PRJEB20133) | metagenome | reverse complement strand
TTTTAATTAAAATTATAAAAAAATATAAAAAAATTATTATATTTTTATTTTATGGAAATATATTAAATAAAAAGAGATTGTGGGGAAGTGATAGTAAGAAGGGGGATTTGTGATTTGAAGTACGGGGATTATGAGTTTGTATTGAACTGACGGATAAATAAAAAAATAATTTTTTTTAATCCGAACTGTACTAGTGAGCTATATCACTTTATTGGTTTTTCATAGTATATGATATATGGGGATGGGGATTTGAAGAAGAATAAATTAGGAACATTATTCCTGAATGCCGTGTTGGTTATCGCGGCGTCCGTCACTGTAATTCCGGCACAGAACTGGTCGGTTGCATCTCCGGGCGGAAATATTGTAATCGAGGTCAAACAGGATATAATACCTGCTATTGCGGCGAATCAGAAGAATTGTTATTTCAGGGTTCTTCTGAACAACGAAATGGTTATCGACTGGTCGCCTGTGGGAGTTAACGCAAGAGAGGGGGATTTTGTATCCAACCTGACTTTTGTAAAGGATTCACAGGTGACTATAAATGAGACCTATACTCTTCCAGCCGGGAAACGAAGCGTTTATCGAAATTTCTGTAGAGAAGTTTCGTTGATCTTTACTAACACAAATAACCGGCAGGTTGCATTTATTTTCCGGGCTTATGACGACGCCGTCGCGTTTTGCTGCAGGCTTCCCGGTACCGGGTCGGTGCAGATAACCGGTGAGGTTTCCGGTTTTACGCTTCCTTCTGGTTCCATTGGTTGGGGACATACGCCCGGTGGGGATGAAAAGACTTACGATCAGTTTACCGCCGGCACGGCGGCCGTCAATCTGGCGATCCCTATCTTATTTAAAACGCCGTCGAGCGCATGGGTTCTGATAACCGAAGCTGCGGTATACGGCGACTATACAGGCTCGGTTTTTACTTCTAAAACTGGAAGCAGAAATGTTTACCAGGCGACATTCCCGTCGGGTCAGGGTGCAATAACGGGAACTTTACCATGGAAACTCCCCTGGCGTGTTGCAATCATCGGAAGCACTCCCGGGCCGATTGTCGAATCGTCGGTGACGGAAAATCTGAACCCTACCTGCGAACTCACAGATATAAGCTGGATTATTCCCGGACGCAGTTCATGGTCGTGGCTTTCTCAGGAGACAGGCGACGTCAACCAGCAGAAAAGATATATAGACTTTGCCTCTCAGATGGGATGGGAGTATAACCTTATCGACTGGAATTTCAACAAAGGACAGGTGTCTGAAATCTGTCAGTATGCGGCTCAACGAAAAGTGGGGAATGAATTATGGTACAATTACTCGGAAGTAAAAACCCAGTCTCAGCAGCAGAGCGTATTCAGCCAGTGCCGCTCGTGGGGACTCAAAAGCCTCAAAATCGACTTTATTTTCGACAACGGAAACGAAAATACGAGCTGCAATCAGAACCTGATGAAATGGTATGAAATGACCGCGAACAACCTTGCCGCAAATAAGCTTATGGTGACATTCCACGGCTGCACTGTACCCCGGGGCGAGCGCAGGCGATGGCCGCATCTTATGACCTGGGAAGGGGTTTTGGGCTACGAATGGATCGGCCGCGGCTATCCGGGGCCGAGACACAATTGCATGCTTCCGTTCACAAGAAACGTTATAGGCCCCATGGACCACACGCCGGTACTTTTTACATTAGGGCAACTTACAAACGGCAGCGGTTCCACCCGTTCTTCCACCGACGCTCACGAAGTCGCTCTCTCAGTAATTTATGAGTCGGGTATACAGCACTTTGCCGACAGACCTGAAGGATACAACGGATGTATAGGTAAACAATTCCTACAACACGTTCCCGCCTCATGGGATGAAACCCGCTTTATCGACGGATATCCGGGACAGTATATCATAATGGCCAGACGGAAGAAAAACGACTGGTATGTCGCCGGAATAAGCGCGCTGACCGCAAAGACGATTAGCTTCTCCCTTTCGTTTCTGAAACCGGGATCATATACGGTTGATCTGTATAAAGATTCCACCGGCGGAACCAAATACACTATGACAAAACAGACCATAAACATAAACCCGGAAACGCCGCTTTCAATATGGGTTAAAGACAACGGAGGATTCTGCTGCAGAGTACCTGATTCTTACGCGTCAACATCATACATACCTGCAAACCGTCCATCGGCTGCGGCCGACCGGAAAACCGGCGCGGCCGAACGGCTGAAGCTATATCGTATGTTAAGGGTAAAGTCGGGAAGAGGCGCTCCGGCAACTCCGGTAAACTCAAACAGTCTTATCGATTTGCGGGGAAGGAATATTGACCATGGCGGGTTAAGACGGCAGGCGCGGGGAATTTTTATAACTGAAGGATCGAAATGAAAACACTATCGAAAGGTAAATATGCCATGTTTGATCGCAGAATATTTCAGTTTATTACATTTACGGCTCTTACATTAAGCGCTCAGATGATCAATCTGCGAGGCATGGTTTCAAACCGGGCCGGAAAACCCATATCCGACGCCGTTGTCGAACTTGTAAAGCAACAGTTGAAGGACACGACCGGCTCGGACGGGACTTATCATATTTCGAGTTCGACCGCCTCGGTATCGCCGATATTTTTGCTTCCCTATACAAAGTCCATTGTCATAAATAAAGGTTTCCTGGAATACAGCCTCCCAGAAACCTCTCCGCTTAAGATCGAAATTTATAGTATTAACGGCGCCCTGCTTAAAAGTGAGTTGTTATGGAACGCTTCACCGGGATTCTACCGTTTCAACATCGAGGAAAATTTCCGTGCCGCCTCGCTTCTCGTCATCAGAACCGCTATAGGACAGGATGAGTTTACTTTCAGGTACCTTCCGCTGCATTCCGGCAGATCCTCCTTAAGTCGAACCGCTGTTTCTGCCGCGGTAAGGGGAAAGTGGGCTAAAATAGCAGCCGTCAACGATACGTTGAAGGTCACAGCGGCCAATTACACTGCAAAGACTATAGCAATAACTTCCTATGATCAGGAGCTGAATATTACTCTCGATACGGCTGGAGCCGCGGGCCGTAGCGCCGGATGCGGCAAGAACCCGACGCTTGCCGGCGGCTCGCATACGATTCAGAGCGGGGGTCAGAGCCGCAGCTTCATGCTGCGACTTCCTCCGAACTACGATAAGAACCACCCGTATCCCCTTGTCTTCGCATTTCACTGGGTGGGCGGAACCATGGGCGATGTGGACGGCGGCGGTGATGACGGCGCAAAGACATGGACAAAAGGAGAAGTATGGAAATTTTTCACGCAATTCTAGCGGAAACGTAAGAGATAAGAGAGAGGATAGGTTGATGCCGAAAAAAAACATAAGGATAATTTCCATATTATATGCTATTCTATGGTTCAGGAGAGATAAATAAATGAAGCTGTTTAGGATGGGGTTTCTTTTTTTCTTCCTTGCAGCGTTTACCTTTTCCATATCGGTTTTCGCGGACAATCCGATTATCCAGACCTGCTACACTGCCGATCCCGCACCGCTTGTTTATAATGGCCGTGTATATTTGTATGTAGGGCATGATTCCTCCGGCGCCTCCAACGGCTATCTCATGCCCGACTGGAAATGTTATTCGTCGTCGGATATGGTGAACTGGACCGATCACGGGGTGGTGCTTGCTCCGAGATGGTTTAGCTGGGCTACTACAAAGGACGCAAATGCCTCCCATGTGGTTTACCGAAACGGGAAGTTCTATTTCTTCGCTTCCACAACCGCGTCGGACGGCGTTGCAGTGGGTCTTGCCGTATCGGACAGTCCTACGGGGCCTTTTAAGGATACTTTAGGCAAGCCGCTCGTTGCCGGCAGCCGGATGACCGGTTGTAACGCAACGCACAGCTGGCGCGGACTCGATCCTACGGTATTTATCGACGACGACGGTCAGGCATACCTTTATTGGGGAAACAATGTCCTCTACTGGGCGAAGCTCGGCGCCGACATGCTTTCTCTCACAAGCTCCATTTCGTGCCTGCCTCAGAACGATCCGGCGTTCGGCCCGGATTATGAAGAGGGGCCGTGGTTTTACAAACGCCATAACCTCTACTATCTGATCTATCCGTCAAAGATACCCGAATCCATTCACTATTCCACAAGTCCGGGCCCCACGGGGCCGTGGACTTACCGTAGTGAAATAATGCCGGTACAGCAGGGCGCCGGGTCGAGCAGCACCATCCATCCGGGAGTGTGCGATCTCGAGGGAAGATCCTTCTTTTTCTATCACAACGGCGCTCTTCCCGGCGGAGGAAGCTACAAACGTTCGGTCTGCATAGAGGAATTCACCTATACCTCGGCCGGATTGATACCTAAGATACCTCCTACAACCGCAGGCGTTACAAAAGGAGTGAGAAACCTCGATCCTTACGATACCGTGCAGGCCGAGACCATCTGCTGGGCCTCCGGGTTAAGAACAAGCGTATGCGGCGAGGGCGGGATACAGGTGGATTCCATCCATAACGGCGACTATATAAAAGTAAAGGGAGTCGATTTCAAATCCGGAGCAAAAGCGTTTTTTGCGAGAGCGGCTTCCAATACAGCAGGCGGGAATATCGAACTCCGTCTCGACGGTCCTACCGGAACTCTGATCGGAACCTGCTCAGTTTCCGGAACCGGAGGGTGGCAGAAGTGGGAAACGAAGAGCTGCGAAATAAGCGGGGCGACGGGAATACACGACCTTTTTCTGAAATTTACAGGCGGCAGCGGTCCGCTTTTCAATTTCAACTGGTGGAAGTTCGAGCCGTCGACCGTAAAATCCCCGTCGTTTCCGGCGTCGAACCGCGAACAAAAGATAATGATAAGAATAGAGAAGGGAGCGGGAAGATCTCCATACATAATCCTCGAAACTCCGCGGCCGGGTTTGCGGTTGAATGCGGAACTGTTCGATATGGCGGGACGTTTGGTTACGACGCTTTCCGACCGAGTTTCGTCGGCGCAGCACCGGATGTTTCGGTTCGGCCGTCTCAATGCGGGCCGGGGAGTTTATGTGATCAGGGTGTCGCTGGAAGGCAATGCCGCTTTTACGGAAAGAATTAATTTACAATAGCGAGTGAAGATAATGAAACAAAGAACGATAGTCGTAGAAAAAAGTTAATTAAGGAAAGATTTATAAGGGGGATGAACGAATGAAATTGTCATTCGGTAAAATATGGGTTCCTGTCTTCGTCTTTATTTCCGTATCCCAACCGACGTCCGCCCAGGATCCCAATTTTCATGTATACCTCTGCTTCGGGCAATCCAACATGTGCGGAGCCGGGACCATAGAAGCAAAGGATAAAACCGTCGACAAACGATTTCAGATGATGGAACCGATAGGCTGTACCAATCTGAAAAGGTCGTTCGGGCAATGGTACGATGCGGTTCCGCCGCTCTGGGGATGCAACGGCGGGTTAGGCCCGGCGGATTATTTCGGAAGAACCATGGTTGAAAAATTGCCTACGACTATAAGGGTAGGCGTAATCGTAGTCGCGGTTCCCGGCTGCGATATAGCGCTGTTTTACAAAACAGGATATGAGGGATACGACACGTACAATACGGTTCCCTCTAAATATAAAGGAAGCGCCTATGCATGGTTGCTCGACCTTGCGAAACTGGCACAGAAGGACGGCGTAATAAAAGGGATGCTTCTCCATCAGGGCGAAACCAACAACGGCCAGAAAGACTGGCCGAACAAAGTTAAGAAAGTTTACGACAGCTTCATCTCTGACCTGGGTCTGGTTGCGTCAAAAACGCCTCTTCTGGTGGGAGAATTGCTCTATCAGAATCAGGGTGGAGCGTGCGGAGGACATAATGCGATTATCGCCAAAGTGCCGGAGGTGATTCCGAATTCATACGTGATTTCCGCTGAGGGACTCGCGGGAAAGGATCAATTTCACTTTACTACAGAGAGCAACCGCGAGATCGGCAGGCGCTATGCCGCGAAAATGCTTACCCTGCTCGAACCGATCACTGGAATTGACGAAGGCGTTGTGCCGTCATTGTTAAAAAGTAAAGAAACCGAGGCCAAGAGAGTCGCCGTAACGACAAATAACGTAATAATTACGGCCGGAGGCGGTTTCCGATACGGAATATTCAACTTATGCGGCGTACTTATGGAAAAAGGCGGCGGTGAGGGAGAAGTGAAGGCCGGCGACCGACTTCCGGCCGGAACGTATTTCGTTTCGATAGGAAACGACGGAGGTTCTTTTACAGAAAAGATATATAAAAGATAGTTATAAAAAGAGGCATGGTTGACCTGATGAAACGGAAAAATAAAATGAAATTTCCGATAGTTAAAGAGGCTATACTTGCGGGAATTATTCTTACCAGCGCGGCTGCGTCCGAAGCGTCGCCTATTCCCGTGTCGTCGGTCTCAAAAGACGCGTCGGGCGTCGCTTTTGTCATGTCGCCCGGCACAATGCGGATTGACGTCTGCACCGAGTCGATCGTCCGGGTGCGTTATAGTAATCAGAATACCATGCCGGTTGACAACAATATGAGTTTCCTGGTTCCGGCCAGGTGGACTGCCGTAGGTTTCACGCAAAAAGAGACCGCAGGAGAGGTTACTATTGAAACGTCGAAAATCAAAGTAATAGTAAACAAATCGAGCGGCGCTATTACATTTCTCGATGCCTCCGGAGCTACGCTGCTTCAGGAAACGCCCACCGGCGGTAAAAAGATGACGCCCGTAACGGTTGGAGGCGAGAGCACCCATATGTGCGAACAGATCTTCGACTCTCCCGAAGACGAAGGAATTTACGGATTAGGCTCTTTTCATGGAGGATTCATCAATTACCACGGAATACCTGAATTTTTGCATCAGGAAAATACTCATATTTCCATTCCGATGATAATCTCGAGCAAAGGATACGGCATTCTGTGGGCAAGCGCTGCAATGACCTTTTTCAACCTGCCGGAGCAACAAATAAACTTATCCAACGGAAGGGGACAATTTACAACAACATCAGCCGGAGATTACGTTTTTTTAGCTTTAGACGGTCCGGTGCAGGGTAATTTTTCTATCTCCGTAGAAGGAAAGACGCTTAACTCACTCAACAATACATGGCACAGCAGCAGTCTGCCCGCGAAAACCACCCTTCAGGCGAACTCTACCGTGTCGGTCTCTCTGTCGGGAGGAGGAACACTTTTTGCCGGGCCGCTGCGGCATGCTACTAAATTTACCTCAAGAAGCGGCTGGACAATCGATTACTATTTCTTTTACGGGCCGACTCCGGATGAGGTGATAGCGGGTTACCGGCTCGCCACAGGAGCGGCTTCTCTCTTTCCGAAAGCAGTTTACGGATTCATCCAGTGCCGCGAGAGGTACAAATCTCAAACCGAAATTCTCGACAATGCATCACAGTTTCGCAGCAAAAAAATACCCGTGGACGTCATAGTGCAGGATTGGAACTACTGGGGAAATAACGGATGGGGTTCTATGTTGTTCGATAATGGAGCGTATCCAAATCCTAAACAGATGATCGAGACTCTGCACCAGCAGAATTTCAAATATATGATTTCGGTTTGGTCGAACCCTCAGGGCGGCGCCGTAAACAGTGAGCTCACTTCAAAAGGGCTGAAGATTTCGGGAACCGCTTTTTTCGATGCATTTAATCCGACCGCCCGCTCCGTATACTGGACGCATATGAACAACAATCTCTTCAGCATAGGTACAGATGCTTTCTGGCAGGATGCAAACGAGCCTGAGGGGGTCAACCTTGAAAAGTGCAAGGTCAATTTCGGATCGGGTCAGGTGGGAGGTAAGGATTACGCCCTTGCCTACCCGATGCATGTATGCATGACCGTCTATGACGGATGGCGATCGACGAACTCGAAAAAACGGGTATGCATAAAAAGCAGGTCCGCGTTTGCCGGAACACAACGATTGGGGACATTCTGCTGGAACGGCGATATCAACGGCAACTGGGACTGGTACCAGAGGTCGATACGCGCAGGACTCAATTTCTGCATGGCCGGAATGCCCTACTGGACAACCGATATAGGCGGTTTCTTCAGACCCGGCGCCGGACAGTACACCGACGCCAACTACAATGAGTTGCTGACCCGCTGGATACAATACGGCGCGTTCTGCCCCATGTTCCGCATCCACGGCTACCAGACCGACACGGAAATATGGCGGTACTCGGCTTCCACGCTCAATGCGTTCTTGATTTATGATAATCTTCGTTACCGACTTCTTCCGTATATCTATTCGCTTGCCGGCATGGTCACGCTTAAGGGATATACGATAATGAGAGGGCTTGTGATGGATTTCTACGCCGACAAGAATGCGTTGAACATAGGCGACCAGTTCATGTTCGGCCCGGCTCTCCTTGTAAGTCCTGTAATGAACGCCGGTGCAACCAGCCGCAACGTGTACCTTCCTTCAGGCGCCGACTGGATAGACTTCTGGACGGGTAAGCCCGTTTCCGGAGGCCGGACCGTTTCGGCCCGCGCAACCCGCGATACGATACCGTTATTTGTCAGGGCCGGATCCATTATACCAATGGGGCCTTTTATGCAGTATGCAAACGAAAAGAAAACCGACACCATAGAACTCCGGTGCTATCCGGGCGCAAACGGTTCGTTCACGATTTACGAGGACGAGGGAGACAACTATAACTATGAAACCGGCAAGTACGCTTTGATACCGATCACCTATACCGACAACCCGCGCAACGTGATCATCGGCACCCGGAGCGGGAGTTTTACCGGCATGGACGAAAGAAAGGTGTTCAATATTGTTTACGTATCGGAAAATCACGGCACGGGCACTGGCGTAACTGCAGTGCCCGATCACAGGCAGGTTTATACAGGGACAAACACATCCGTCGTTTCGGTCGAAGGAAGGGCCGGATGGAATGCGGGCAAGGCTGCGACGCCTGAGGAAGTTACGATCAGAATTGCAGGAAATTCGCTTCCGGCCGAAAAGACATTCGCGACAGATAAGAAATGCATAGAAGTGTATAATTGTTCGGGCAGGCTTCTGCGGAAGGTAGCCTTGACAAAGAGCACTTCGGACGTGCGGAAGGATCTGAAACTGTCGATCGGAGTCTATGTCGTTAAAATTAAAACGGTCGATTTTAAATAAGACGATGGGAGAAAAACCATATATGCCGAGAATTGACAAAATGAAAATAGAATTAATTTGTAAATGAAAGTTTATTTGATGAAATAAAGAATTGTACAACCACTTAAATGGAGGTAACCATGAAGCTCAAAGACAAAGTTTTTAAGGTTCATCCGCTCCTGCTTTTCCTGCTGGCCGCGGCGCCGATTTTCGCACAGACCGCGTACCTGCGCACAACGACCGACGCCAACCGTTGGGCTGACGCCAAGTCGATTGAGGGGGAAAATTGGCAAAGTACGGGTAATTACGTTGAAATTTCCCCTGAAACGAAGTATCAGACGGTTCTGGGATGGGGTGGTACTATTCAGGAGAAACACTGGGAAGCTATGAAGGTATTGAGCGACGCCGGGAAAGACAGCATTATGCGCGCGCTTTTCGATACTTCGGGTTGTAATATTAACTTTCTTCGTCTGCCTATCGGATGCTGCGACTTCGACCTAAACGAGAACCCGATTTCGCTTAACGAGACTGCAAACGATTATGAAATGAAATACTTCAGTCTTAAAAGGGATTCAACCAGAAAAATACCCCTGATTAAAATGGCTCAGGCTATAAATCCCAATATCCGTTTCTGGGGGTGTCCGTGGAGCCCGCCGAGGTGGATGCATGATAACGGCAAGTTTGACAGCGGCAACATGAAGTCAGACGCCCAGACGTTGACCGCCTATGCTTTGTATCTTGAAAAATTCGTTCTCGGCTATAAGGATGCAGGAATCAATGTAGAATGGGTGTGCTGCCAGAACGAGCCGAACATCAACGACGGAGGGTATCCGAAATGCGGATGGAGTAATGCGCTCGAATTGAACTTTTACAAAAACTATATGATTCCCCGATTCAAGCAAAGTAACTTATCCACCAGAATTATACTTGGCGTGTTCTGCTGCGGAGAATATAAAGACTGGATAACCTATTTCATGAACGATCAGACCGTCAGGGACTTCGTCGGCGTTACCAGCCATTCGTATCAGGCCCCGGATTGGGGATTAAAATCATACAACGATTATCCTAATATCCCGTTTTTCCAGACAGAAGCCCCATTCGGTTGGCCTCCGGAAAGCATAGCACAGAACTGGAAAGAGGGTTGTGATATATTCAACAACGTATCCGATTTTATGAACAATAGAACCGCCGTTTATCATGTGTGGAATATGGTAAACGATGAAAGAGGCATGAGCGGCTTCGACTGGGTTCAGATGGTTATGATACAGGTGAACCGAAACACGAAAAAGGTCTCCTATAATCCCTATTTCTGGGCATACAAACATTTTGCACATTATGTAAAGGCCGGCGCGAAAGCGGTTCAGGCCAGAGCCAACGGCGCCGGACCGTCCAAAATGAACGCGTTTGTCAATCCCAACGGAGACGTAATTCTGGTCTGCGCCAATTACAACAGCAGCACGTTTAACCTCACGGCCAAGGTCGGCAACAAAATGTGGAAAGCCCAGCTGCCGCCGAATTCGTTCAATACGCTAAAGATCGCAATCGGCACCAGCGCAACGGTTCCGGAGAGAAAAACGGAAGAACCGGCGGTATCCCATACGCCTGCTTCATTGAGGAACATACGGGTCACTAATTCCAGCCTCCATTTCACGCTTCCGGTCACCATGTCGCCTGCCGAGGAAATAAGTGTCGTCGTGAGTGACCTGCAGGGACGCATTGTATGGACCGGGCGCCGTAAGGGGAGTGCCGTTATCGGCGAACGGCAGAGTTTTGATATCCGGCCTTCAAAAGGCAGCCTGCTTCCCGGTAATTACCTTCTGACAGTCGCGGTTAAGAACAGGGACGGTACTGTGAAAGTGGTGGAAAATGTCGTGGCTGTTACGAATTGAAAAAAGGATTTTCTTTCGATTACAAACAATAAATTCCTTTAAAAGGGGGGAAGTATGCGCAGGTATATGATAGTATGTTTGATTATTGCAGCCGGTTTGTCGGTACATGCCCAGACGATTAATCTTCGCGGCAAGGTGACCAATCGGGGGGGGAAACCGATAGCGAATGCCGTTGTTGAACTTGTAAAGCAAAAGCTGAAGGACACAACCGCTTCCGACGCTTGCGGCGCGCTGCGGCTGCGACCCTATAGATATCCCGGCTATGGTCAACCAGAACCCCCCTCCCGACCAGATGCATCCGGTCTGTTTCGAATACAAGAATTGTAAACCGGGTTTTCCGTGCAGGGCCTGCATCTTCAAAGGCGAACATACGGGCTCACCCGGAACACAGGGGTCGTACGGCAAAAACAATACTTGGACGGACGATTCCGCGTGGAGTTACTTCAAACGGTTCTATTGAAACGAAGTATCGAAGCGACTTTTTCTTGGAAACGGAAGACGTAAAGCGGAACGGAATGATTAACATCAAGGAAAACGACCTGGAAAAAATTAAAAGGAGGATTTGTGATGCTTTTTAAATGCCGCATTTGTGGATTCGTAATAGCAACATTTGCGGTAATAATAATAATAATAACCGAAGCCGAATCCCAGTCTCTGCCGCAGAAAAAAGTACTTCCGTTCGAATTAAACCAGGTTACTCTTCTTCCCGGGTCGTTCAGAAACGCCATGGAAAGAAGGTGCCGCTACCTGTTGTTTCTTGACAACGACAGGCTGCTCTATTCCTTCAGGGCGAATTATAAATTGCCGACACAGGGCGCACTTCAGTACGGCGGCTGGGAATCGATGGCTATAAGGGGACATACGACCGGTCATGTGCTAAGCGCCCTGGCCCAGGCATATCAATCGACCGGTGATGAACAGTATAAGAAAAAAGCCGAATCGCTTGTCGTAGAACTTCAAAAGTGCCAGAATGCAGCGGTTTCAGCCGGCTTCGGAGATGGCTATCTTGCGGCCATTCCGGAATCGGACGTCAATACGCTTCTCAATCTCGGGAATATCTGGGCGCCGCTCTATAACATCCATAAAACTTTCGCCGGACTTCTCGATTGTTACCGGCTGCTTGGGAACAAAACGGCCCTTGACATGGCGAAAAAACTGGGCGACTGGACTTACAATAAACTCAGCCCGTATAACCATGAGAAATTCCAGCAATTCTGGAATAACCGTCAATCGGCGGCAGGGGAATTCGGCGGATACAACGAATCGCTCGCCGAACTTTATAGAATTACCGGCGATAATAAGTACCTGACCGCAGCCTATTTCTTCGATCACGACAGACTTTTCAATCCGTGCCTTGCGATGAAGGACGAACTCAACGGGCTCCATGCCAACACAAGCATACCCGAAATCATCGGCGCGCTTAAAATTTACGAAACCTCCGGACACGAGAACTCATATACGATAGCCAAGAATTTTTTCGACATCGTAATCGGCGCACATACCTATATAAACGGCGGCAACAGCGAAAACGAATATTTCAAGGCTCCCAACGCCATAGCGTCTCAGTTAACCGACAAGACATGCGAGACCTGCAATGTTTACAATATGCTGAAATTGACGCGTCAGCTTTTCTTTTTCGATCCTCTGACTAAATATATGGATTACTATGAACGCGCGCTCTACAATCAGATTCTTGCGTCGCAGGATCCTTCCTCAGCTCATGGTCACTGCACCTATTTCCAGCCGCTTCGTCCCGGCGGTATAAAAACCTACGGAAGCGATGAAAGCTTTATGTGCTGTGACGGCACGGGTCTTGAAAATCATACAAAGTACGGGGAAACCATATATGCTCATGCAGGCGATACTTTATATGTAAATCTGTTCATTCCGTCGCAACTAAACTGGCCCGAGAAAAATGTAACCGTTCGGATGGAAACGAAATATCCCGATAACGACACTGTAAAGCTTACTCTTTCGGGAGCAGGGGCCGCAAACCTCCCTATAAAATTCCGGGCGCCGTCATGGCTGCGAAAGTCAATGGAGGTATGGGTCGAGGGGTCGCTTCAGGCCGTTGTAAATGCCCGCGGTTCCTATTTCACTTTCCTTCCGCAGTGGAACACCAGAGGCACGATCACCGTTGTACTGCCACAGACTCTGCGGTTTGAAAAAACGCCTGATGACCCCTCCGTAGGAGGCGTTATGTACGGCATTCAACTGCTTGCGGCCGGTTACGGAACGAATAATCTTTCAAGCATGCCAACCCTTAATGCCGCGAATATTGTAAAAACAAAGGACGATACATTGAAATTTACTGCGACACCAAGCAGCGGCGCCGTAACGATGATACCTTTTTGTCGGATGCACGGCCAGCGTTATACAGTGTACTGGAAACTTACCAATGTCCCGCCGGATACTTTTCTACAGACATCGACTTATGGAAGCGGTTATCGGCTCGGAGAGAAAACGGAGCCATCATCGGTGACAATCGGGCATAATTCGATTATCGTAACTTTTACTGAATCAACGAGAACGGAAGATCCGGTTTCGATAAGGATTTTCGATGTGCACGGTGCACTGGTCAAAAAAATAGAACAGGTTGCTTCACAAGGAACAAATGGAATTAATATACCGCTTGGTAAAAATGAAGCGTTGCTGCGGGGGTTGAAGCGAAAAGTAAAGCAGGCTTTGGTATCCACGGATCAATATGAATACTATTCCAGATGGTACAATATAGTAATTCGCGAACTGGCATGTATCATAGACTGGAATGAGGATTATGATCTGCTGGCCAGGTCCGTCATACCGGCGATAAAAAAAGCAGAGGCGCGGGAAAGCGTAGAGTTCCTTTTGAAAACCGGTTTTCTTAAAAAAGAAAACGGAAAATATATACAGAGTGATCCTGCCATTACAAGCGGTCCCGAGGTGTGTTCGTTGGGAATCCGGAACTATAACCATTTCATGGCTGAAAGGGCGCGAAAGGCGCTCGATGAATTTCCGCCGGCTGAAAGAGATATTCAAAGTGTGACTGTGGGTATTTCCAGCGAAAGTTTCCGATTGATAAAGCAGGAGATGCAGGAATTTATCAGCAGAGTAGTACGAATTGTGGATGACGATAAAAAAGCGGAACGGGTCTACAATATAAATGTGCATTTGTTCCCGATGAGCGTTTCTCATACGGACGGCGGAGGGGGCGGATGAATAAAACGCTCGTGATACTATTAGGCTGCATGTGCGCCGTTTGGTGCGGTTGCGGGCTCTCTCCGCTTACAGGAGGTTCAAGTCAGCAGGGTAATGGAGTAGTGTCAGGGTACGTGTTGTCTGCAGACGGTTCGCCGGTTAAAGACGCGTCCGTAAGAATTCGAAGAGTTACCTATGTAAAGACGCACGGAGGTAGCGTGGAAAGCGCCGGGGTGTATGACGCGGTTACCGATAATTCGGGATTTTTTATGGTAAGAGGCGTGGATACCGGGCGTTATACTATGGAAGCGAACGACGGAATATCTGCGGCGGCGATGAAAAGGATCGTTTTGGAAACCGGGCAATCTACCATTGACATAGGGAAGATGCGGATAAAACCCTATGCAAGGATAGTCGGTTCTTTGCCTGATTTTGAAAACAAGTCCGGCGCTTCTTTTTACGTTCAGATACGGGGGCTTGAACGTCTTTCGCAAATAGGAACCGACGGTACGTTTGCGATCGTAGATTTACCGGAGGGAAATTTTGACGTCAGAATCGTTGGGAAGGATTCCGCACTTACCCCCATCGAGGTTTCGGGAATCGAGGCAAAATCGGAGGCGACCGCGTCGGTGATTGTTCAATCAGGGTGGCGTTATGCCAGGAAAATCTATCTTAACACCTCGCCTTCCGGCGCGGATGTTTCCGCTACCCTTACGGGATTTCCAGTATTGATTCGTTTGAATGAGTCCAATTTCGATTTCACTCAGGCCCGGCCCGACGGAGCCGATATCCGATTCGTAAGATCGGCGGCAGAATTTCTGCCGTGTGAAATCGAAAGGTGGGATGTGGCGGAGAGCCTCGCCGAAATCTGGGTAAAAGTGGATACCATATTCGGAAACGACGGTATCCAATCGCTTACAATGTATTGGGGAAACTCCGGAGCCGCCGTGCAGTACTTTACAAAGGAAGTTTTCGATACCGCCTTAGGATTTACCGGAGTATGGCATCTCGGAGAAGATGGCGATTCAGTCTATGACGCAACCTATAATCATCACCATGGATCGGATTCCGGTTGTGCGACAGAGGCCGGCGTCATAGGTAAATGCAGAAAATTTTCCGGCGGTTCGTTTGCTGTCATTCCGGGTCTGCTTAACGCTCCTCTTGACGTCACGCTAAGCGCCTGGGTGCGGGTGGATTCATCAAAAGGAGGACAGGATATCGTCTCCATAGGCGACGCGGTTCTGATCCGGATGGATGATATTCTCGGTATGGGGACGTCCGGCTGTTATCATAATACCCCTGTAGTAAGCGACACAAGTTATGTAAGGGTGACGTCGGGTAAATATCTGGCTAAAACCGGATGGCACCATGTAGCTTTTTCGATAAATTCAACAACAAATACCCAAACTTTATACATCGACGGCGAACAGTGTGCTGTGGCGAACAATATCAATCCTATTAATTACGCGGGATTGGGAACAAATACATATATAGGAAAACACGGCAACGGAAAGAGTTTCTTTTTCTATGGGTTGCTCGATGAGGTAAGAGTCTATCGTATCGCGAAGAGTCACGAATGGATAAGGCTATGCGTCGCAAACCAGAAGGAGGACGGGAAACTCATCCGATTTGCCCGATCGATGGAGTGATAACGACGTATGTTTCCGAAAACGACAGTGATCTTGTAATAATATGTTTTAAAAAGGGGGAATCTAAGTATGAATCAAAAGATCTTCGGTTTGATAATTCAGCTAATCATGGGATGTTTTTTTATGCCAAGGGCCGCTTCGTTTCAGCTTCCTCAGACCTCGCGTGAAAAGCTCAATTTCAACCTTTACTGGAAATTCAAGAAGAATGACCAGTCGGGCGCCGAATCACCTTCCTACAATGACGCTTCGTGGACCACAATCCATTTGCCTCATAGTTTCCAGAGACTCTCGGTTGACGGCGACGACGTTGACCGCGGTATGGGATGGTACCGGAAACATTTTACACTCGGGCCTGCATATAAAGACAAAATTCTCACTCTCTATTTCGAAGGCGCGATGTCGGTTTCTACGGTGTATATCAACGGAACCGAACTGACCACCAACTATGGCGGATTTCATCCGTTTTGTTATGATATCACCCAGTATTGCAAAACCGACGGTTCCGACAACGTCATTGCGCTCAAACTCAATAATGCAAGCAATAAGTTGGTTCCTCCCGAAAATCCGCTCACCGGGATCGATTACGAACTTTTCGGCGGCCTTAACAAAGATGTGTACCTTATTGTAACCGACAAACTGTACGTTCCCGAAGCGATCCATTCATGGAATTCCGGCTGGAGTGAGCACGGCGGACATTTTATTACCTACGGCGACGTCTCCACGAATTCCGCAACAGTAAAGGTCCAGACATGGATAAAAAACCGAACCGGCGCTTCCGTAAGCGGGAAGCTGGTTACCTATATCGTGGACGCCGCCACCGGTCAGCAAATTCAAAGCAATGAGGCTTCCTTTACGGCAGGCACAAGCGGAGTAACCAACGTAACACAATCCGTCAACGTAAGCGGCATTAAATTGTGGGCGCCGTGGTCGCCGAATCTCTATTGGGTTCATTCGGTCGTTTACAACGGGAATACGCCGGTCGATGTTTATTCGACCCGTATCGGCATACGGGAGATTACCTGGGACAAATCGAAGGGAATGTTTGTCAACGGTACTTCGTGCAAGATAATTGGTCTGAATCGTACGAATCAATGGGTTTTTCTCGGCCATGCATGCCCAAACAACCAGCAGAAAAGAGACGCTGCACTATTGAGAGAATACGGATGCAATTTCGTTCGTTGCTCCCACTATCCGATGGACGACGCTTTTTATGACGGCTGCGACAGCGTAGGGCTGCTTCTCTGGGTGGAGGTTCCTTCATGGCATTGCTGCAGTACTCAACCGTCGACCAACGCCACCTGGGTAGGACGCATGCAGGACGAACTGCGGTTCATGGTACGCAATGGCCGCAACCGGGCCTGCATAGCCATCTGGGGGGCCGGCCTTAATGAAGCTGCAAAGAGCGACGCTTATGAAAAACCGATGAATACGCTCTGTCTTCAGGAAGACCCCACCCGGCCGACCTCCGCCGCACGCCAGGCGGGAACCGAATCGCCGAACAACAATTTTACATTTTACGGTCAGAACGAATTCTGCCCCGGAGATATTCCAGCCTCCAACCCCGATCCGAATACCGTCGGTTTTCTGAACACCGAACATACAGGGCACATGTTCCACAACCATTCGAACCGTGCCGTACACAGCGAACAGGAACTCCTCGATCATGCCACCATGATGGCGTGTATGACCTCCGACAGCCGCGCCCGCGGCGGCTGGTGCGCGGGCAGTCTGGGCTCGTGCGCATTCGATTTTTATACTCACTGGAATACCTCTTTTCGCTGGCGCGCCGTGCACGGCGTGTTCGACGTGATGCACATTCCAAAACCGGCCGCTTATTTTTACAAGAGTCAGTCGGGCGGCGACAACTACGACGGGTCAAAACACCCCTATGTCAAGATTGCCAATTTCTATCAGCAAAATTCACCTGTTGATCGCAGGGTATACAGCAATTGTCAGCAGGTAAGACTTTACCAGAATTCGACCCTTATAGGCACCCAGGATCCCGACAGAACGCCTTATTATGTCAACTATGTCGGCAGGCCGTCCTCAACCTGGAACCTGGCTCATCCTCCGTTTACATTCAAAAATGTTCCCTATCAGGCGAACTCCATGCTTATCGCCGAAGGACTCATCAACAACCAGGTCGTTGCGCGGGATACGGTTCGTGCGCCGGGACCGGCCGCCACGATCAAGCTAGTCGCCGATCCGCCCGTACTCCAGGCCAATGCCCAGGATATATCGCGGATAGAGGCTTATATAGTCGACGCGAACGGCACCTGGTTGCATAACGCGACCAATTCCGTATCATGGAGCATTACCGGTTCGGCAGGAGAACTGGTGGGCGACAACCCGATTAAAGCGCAGGCCGGCGCATGTATAACGCTTGTAAAGGCGACCCTCACCCCAGGTACGGTTACCGTTCGTGCGAGTTCGGGCGATCTCACGCCTCAAAGCATCGAGATAAAAGTCGTCGCACCCGAAGCCACCGATCTTATTACACCCCCGCCGCCTGCTTCGATCGCAAATGCCGTTTATCCGTCTCAACGGCATATAATGATCATAAATAACGGAGCCGTTATTCCGGCCGACATAATCCTGCCTGCGCAAATCTGTATATATACTATAAACGGAGAACTGGTGTTTAAAGGTATTGCCACAAACCGCAACTTGATATTTGAAGGGAACAAACGGTTGACTCGCGGAATATATCTGGTAAAACCTGTGCGGTAAAGGGATGTAGGTTTGTTATGACGATCTAAAGAGTATGAAATAAATAAAAAAACGGCAGGAACGGTTTATGAATAAAAATATCTTTCGTCCTGGAATATTATCGGCCCTCAACCGACGCGGTAAACGTCTTGCTTTACTGATGGTAATCACCTTCGGTTCGATGCTGCCGGTAAAGGCGGTAAAGGCGCCGTGCGTCACTCCGGCGATGGGGTGGAACAGCTATGACTGTTACAGCTATCATGTTACAGAGTCGCAGTTTCTGGCGAATGCGCGGTATATGGCAAAGTATCTCAAACAGTACGGATGGGAGTATTGCGTCGTAGATTTCGTCTGGTGGATTCCGTATAACGGCCGGTATGGGAACAATCAGAGCGGCAACTGGAATTTCGGTCATATTGATCAGTACGGAAGATTTCTGCCCGACACCGTACGTTTCCCTTCTTCGAGAGGCGGCAGAGGCTTTAAGCCGCTTGCGGACTCAGTCCATAATATGGGGCTTAAATTCGGTATTCACATTATGCGCGGCGTACCGCGTATGGCCGTACGGAAAAACTGTCCTATATATAACTCCAACTATACATGTACGCAGGCGGCAAATCAGAACAGTACCTGTCCATGGCTCGACTGGATGTACGGGGCAAACAATAACGCCGCGGGCCAGGCATATTATAATTCCATTTTCAGCCTGTACGACAGCTGGGATGTTGATTTTGTAAAAATAGACGACTTGTCCGCCGCAACCTACCATGCCGAAGAGGTGGAGATGTATGCAAATGCAATCGCCGGCACACGCCGGGAGATGGTTTTCAGCACCTCGCCCGGCCCTACACCGTTGAATCAGGCAAGCCACGTTATGCAGTACGCAAACCAGTGGCGGCTTGTCAATGATCTGTGGGACGACTGGGGTCAGATTACCAATGCCGTTCAGACGGCGGAAAGCTGGAGGAATAAACTGGTTAACGGCCGGATAATCGCAGGCCAGGGCCATTGGCCCGATGTGGATATGATACCATTCGGTCGTATTGCGCTCGACGGCCCCGTGGGAGACCCGCGTTACAGTCTCTCGAGCAGGACAAAAGGAGAACATAGAGTATTGTTCTTTCTGTTCTGTATAAGCAACAACCCGCTTATGTGGGGCGGAAATCTGCCCGACAATTCCAATGACCGTTTTTACGACTCATTAATGATGTGCAGAGACGCGATTTTTATAAACCAGTACGGTATAAACGGGAGAGTGCTCAAATCCTCCTCCACCGGTACGCCGGTGTGGGTTTCCACACATCCGAACGACACCATGACCAAATTCCTTTACCTTGCGAACACGTCCAATTCGGCGCAGACCGTTTCGGTCGCGCTCAATTCGATCGGCTTTCCGGCTACTCAGGCTGTTCCGGCCCGTAATGTGTGGACAGGAGCAAATCTCGGTAATTTCACGGGCTCATTCTCACAAACCATTCAATCGCATGACGCCGGTTTGTATATCCTGGGCAGCGGATCTACGGAACTCTCCTTTCCACCTGTTGCAAAAAGGGAAAAAATACTTCAACCGGCCGAGGAAAATATCCGTTTTACATTTACGAATAAGAGGCGGTATTCCGTTCCTTACGGGCTTGAAGGAAAAACGGTAAGGATCACGGTGTACGGTCTTGACGGAAAAATGAAGAATTCGTTTGTTACACGCGCGCCGTGGACTCTGCTTTTCGGGGACGAGGAACAATGCTGGAATGTCGGTATAGTCAAGATAACCGCCGGCAGATGATACGGCAACGGTAAAAGGAGAACAGAGAAGGCGGGTGGAATGAAATATAAAACAATTAAGATAGGGTTTGGGTTGGCAACATTCCTATCAATATTCTTCCCTCCCGTCATTTCCGGCGCCGAAACCGACTACTGGGCAATGAACTTCACAACCTCTAAAAAATTTACCTGCCGTTACCGGCAGTCCTTCAATAAGAACTGGCGGTTTTATCAGGGTAATGCGCCCGGCACGCCCTCGGCGGAAAGCTACAACGACGCCTCCTGGGAAAAGGTCAATTTGCCTCATTCCCCTTCCTACGATCCGCCGGAAAGTAAAAATTTTTACATGGGCCCGGCCTGGTACAGGAAGAAATTCATTCTTCCTGAAAATGTCGCTGCCGCCAAAAAGGTTTTTATCGAATTCGGCGGCGCAATGAGTACCGCCCGGATATGGGTCAACGGCACTGAGGCCGGTTATCATGAGACATGCGGTTATACTGCTTTTACGGTTGAAATCACCGATTTTGTCAGACGGAGCGACTCCAATGTAATCGCCGTAAAAGTAGACAACAGCCTTCAGGCCGATGTTCCGCCGGGCGCCGGGTGGGTCGATTACGTCACCTGGGGAGGATTATACCGCAATACATGGCTTCATATAACCGATCCGGTTTATATTCCTCAATGGGGTCAGATAATCAGTACGCCTGAGATAACGACGTCCGCGGCTACTGTAAATGTCAAAACCACCGTCGTCAACGGCAGGGCACAGCAGAGCGCCTGCGGCCTTACCTGCGTTATATTCGATAAAAACAATACCACTGTATCAACTCAAACCTCTCAACAGACCATTCCGCCGGGAAAATCCCATATTTTCCAGATGGCCTGTCAGATACAGTCGCCTGCAATCTGGAGCCCTGAAAATCCTAACCTGTATACAATCCGGACAACCGTGAGCGTCGACGGGGTTCCGGTTGACGATTACATAGACCGTTTCGGCGTACGCCGGATAGCATGGTCGAAAGACAGCGGATTTATTCTCAACGGTAAACGGTATTTCATCAACGGAGCGAATTGCGCTCAGGACTTTGCCTGGGTGCACGCGGCAGTGCCGGTTTCGCGGTTTTATAAGATGGTGGAATCGATAAAATATGCAGGCTTCAATCTGATGAGGTGTTCCCATTTTCCGCGCGATCCTTCTTTCTATGACGCCTGTGATGAACTGGGACTCCTTCTTCTTACAGAGGCGCCTACGTGGGGCCACAGCCATACCTCTTATTCATCGCTTTTCTGGACAAGGCTTCTGGGAGCATTCAAGGAGATGGTACTTCAGGGGAATAATCACCCGAGCATTATTGGGTACGGGTATTTCAATGAGCCTTCAGGCGACTTCAGCGCATATTATGCACAAATGAAATTGATTGCAGATTCTATTAATCCCGCTCTGCCTAAATATGTAACCAATAATCCTTATCGTGAATGGGACCTACGATCAATCGATTTTTACGGCAACCAGTACAGCGCCTATCCTCCGAATTTACCGGCGCTCTGTACCGAGTACCTTGGATTCAGCACCGCGGCAAGAGGGGATCAGGCCGCCGAGGAACGTTATATTACCGATGCATTGAACCAATTGCAGAATTGCAAAAGAGACACAAAAAATGCGGGTGGAGTCTTGTGGTGTTTCAGGGATTACTGGGGTTTCGGCGAGGGCGGCGGAATAAACACCCTCCACGACTCGAAACTCGGCATTGTAGACCAGTATTACATTCCAAAAAGGGCTTATTACGCCTATCGCAAAACCAATTTAGGCAAAACGGATGATGATAATCCGATTCAGGGCACTGCAACCAGGGTTAGTGTAGAACCCGATCTTACCTATCTGAGGGCGGACGGAACCGACGTCTCGCGGATCATCATTGCGCTACGCGACGACAACGGAAAATGCATCAATTCGAATGCTTCCGTAACCGTTACACTTTCCGGACAATCATGCACGTTATTCGGTCCTACCGCCGCCAATGCTATTGCAGGCAAACGCGGCGTTGTTGTGCGTTCCACAGAAATTGCCGGAGCCGCAACTATTACCGCAACGTCGGGCAATCTGCAGCCTGGAATCGCTACAATAACCACATATGCACCGGTCGACGAGACAACGTCTGGATTTGCCGCACCGGTTGAGGCGACAAAAGCGCATAAGGCAAGAACCTTCATAGCTCCGGTTCTGGTATCCGGCGGAAAAGAAATAAGCCGTCTTTGTTCGGCCAAAGGAACAAGCCTCGATGTGTATGATATATCGGGACGTCTGGCGGCATCGGGGACAGTGTGGGATTTAATGGATAAGGCAATTTTTTCCACCGGAATACATATAATTTATATCAGAGATAGAGAAAGTTACGGTAGACGTTAATAACTAAAAAAGTATTTTTATGAATATTGTATTTTGTAAATGATCTCGAGAGTAAAGGTAATTATAATGATAAAAAGCCGGAAAAGGAGAAAGATAACACCAATAGGTAAAGGAGCGGCTTTTCTTCCTGCAATTATATTGTTGCTTTTTTCACTCATCTACGATACTATGGGTGTAGCCGTTACCGTGAATAGTCAGGTGGAGCATCAGGAGTTCGAAGGATGGGGGACTTCGATCTGCTGGTGGGGAAATATTATCCCCAATTATCCGCAACGGTCGCGCGATTCCATAATGGATCTGTTATTCGATACCACCGAAGGTATAGGGTTGACGATCATACGCTATAATATAGGCGGCGGTGATAATCCGACACACAACCATATGGGTACGGGTAAGATGATGGAGGGATTCAAAGCGGACAGGAATGCAGCCTACGACTGGACAAAAGACGCCGGGCAGCGATGGGTTGTTGCCGAAGCGAAAAAGCGGATTCCTCCGGAGTGGTTCATTGCAGAGGCGTTTTCCAACTCTCCTCCCTACTGGATGACAGTGAGCGGGTGCGCATCGGGAGCTTCCGGCGGCGGCAATAATCTGAAAACCGATTTTTTCGACGATTTTGCAGATTATCTGACTGAAGTCGTCAAGCATTTCAGGGACGTCTGGGGCGTTACCTTTAGAACTCTTGAACCTATGAATGAACCGATGGTGAGCTGGAACGTCAACGGCGGACAGGAGGGGTGTCATATCGACGTAAGTCTGCAGGATGATCTTATCCGTGAAGTAAAAGCAAAACTCGACGCCAAAGGCCTTTCGGAAACGAAAATCAGCGCTCCTGACGAAACAAGCATCGATCAGACGCTTGCTTCATGGAACTCTTATGACGCAACTACCAAATCCTGTGTTTTCCAGATAAATACTCATGTTTACTCAGGGTCAAAGCGCGCAGAACTCGCTGCCGCGGCCCAGTCTGCAGGTAAGAAACTCTGGGACTCGGAATGCGACGGAAGCGGCGCTCCTGCTCCATTCGACCAGTGGACGCATAATCATAACGATATTGTTCCTGGTCTTGATATTGCCAACCGTATTATTCGCGATCTGCGGGATATGAAAGTAAACGGCTGGGTTTTCTGGCAGGCGGTGGAGAGCGAACAGACCCAAACCAGTCTTAATAAGAACTGGGGTATGATCCATGCCGATTTTACCGGCGTAAACAGGTACTACATTACCAAAAAATATTATGCCGTAAAACAGTTCAGCCGTTTTATAAAGCCTTTTTCTAAGATGATCGCTGTTGATAATAACGACGCCGTTGCATGTCTCTCAAAGGAGCGGAACAAACTTGTAATTGTTCAGAGGAATGCATCAACGTCTGCCGTTTCTTATGAATATCGCCTGACTAATTTTAATAAATTGGGCTCAAAAGTTTCGGTATGGAGAACGTCGGCAAATGAAAATTGTCAGAAAATCGGTGATGTTTCTGTTGTAAACGGCGTATTCGGTACAACTTCGCCCGCGCAATCCATCACCACCTATGTTATGGAACTTGACGAAACCGCAGGAAAATTGCAACGAAGTGACCGGCCTTATTATAAGGCTTCTGTCCTGTACAGAAGCGGTATTCTGACTATCGACCTTCATGGGATGAAAGGGGCTGTATTTGTGAGTATTTACTCTCTCAGGGGAAGTGTAGTTAAAGAACATCTTTTTTCGGGAGAAAGAAAATCTATAGCGGCGGCTGCCATCAATCTTTCGTCAGTTCCTGATGGAAATTATATAGTTCATATAAAGAACACCGAACAACAACTTTACAAAGCGCATATAATACATATAAGATAAAGGCGTCGGCAGTCAATCTATTTTTATTTTATCTGTAAATAAAAAAATATGAGGATTGTGAACCGGTCGTTTGGTCGGGATGGAGGAACGTATTTATTTCTGATTTCTATGTTGTTAATTTCATCCACGGTTTCATCCTCAGGTCAGAAAATATTACGCGAAAGAATCAACCTCAACAGAGGATGGAAATACCTGCAGGGAGAGAATTCGGGCGCTGAATCGCCCACGTATAACGACGGCACATGGAAGACCGTCAACCTCCCCCATACGTTTACCTATACCACACAGAATAATACCGGATATTACCGGGGTGTCGGGTGGTATCGCAAGCGATTGAGCCTTAAGGACGATTTATCCGGCAAAAGGGTTACTCTCTACTTCGAAGGCGCGATGGCTGTTGCTGATGTATGGATCAATGGGACGAAGCTTACCGCTCACTACGGCGGTTTCGATCCTTTTTGTTACGACATAACCGATTACCTTAACCGCAACGGCGGGGACGATATTATTGCGGTCCGTGTCGACAACAGCTACCAGCCGCAGGTTCCACCAGAAAAACCCGACGGAAGCGAGATTGACTTCCCCATGAACGGAGGGTTGTACCGCGATGTGTGGCTTATCTTGACGGACGCAGGTATCTGCATCCCCGAACCTATACATTCATGGAACCGTAACTGGATCGAGCACGGCTGGCATCGGATAACTTTCCCATCCGTAACTTCTGCTGCGGCGACCGTGCGTGTTGAAACCTGGGTCAAAAACAGCGGCTCTAAGCCGAGAAACTGTAGATTGTCCACTGTCATAACCGACGAGACGGGAGCACGGGCGGCCGGTACCGAAAATATCCGGGAGCTTGCCGCCTCCGGTGTGACCCGATTCGTACAGGATATAGAAGTAATCAATCCGAGGTTATGGTTTCCCTGGTCGCCGGCCCTTTATACCGTTTCGTCGACGGTTTACGACGATACCTCTGTTTTTGACGTGTATAAAACGGTCGTCGGTATAAGAAAGGTGACCTTTACAAAGGATCAGGGATGTTTCGTAAACGACAAGCCGGTTAAGATTCTTGGGTTAAACCGCCACCAGATGTGGCCGTTCGTCGGCCATGCGGCGCCGAATATACAGCAGCGCCGCGACGCCGAACGGATAAAAGACGCCGGTTGTAATTTCGTCCGTTGTTCTCATTATCTGCAGGATGACGCTTTTTTCGAGGCATGCGACCGTCTTGGTATTATGCTCTGGGTGGAAATTCCGGGATGGCACTGCTGCAACAACGACGGCCGGCCCTCCCACGATTCCCTCTGGGTTAGCCGGCATGCGGATGCGGTACGAAGCCATATCAGGACGGCACGCAACCATCCGAGCGTCGCTATCTGGGCTCCGGCGATCAACGAAGCTGTTTCCGATCCGTCAATCGAAATTCCCCTGAACGATATAGCTCATGAGGAAGACCCCTCAAGACCGACCTCGGCCGGCAGATTGTCTACGCCGCAGAAAAATATATACGACATTTACGGACACAACTGTTTCATAGGGCCGCTCACACCGTTTATGAACATCGACCCCAACACTCTGGGGTACCTAAATACCGAACATACCGGCCATACCTATCCTACTAAACGTTTCGATCCGGAATGGAAGCTTATAGCTCACGGGATACGACATGAGCTTATGAACATTTACGCACGGAAATCGCCGCGGATACACGGCGGAGTCGGATGGTGCGCGTACGATTACGCCACGCCGTGGGCAGGCCCGATGGTATATCACGGAGTTATGGACTTTATGCGTATTCCAAAATTCGCTTACTATTTCTACCGGAGTCAATCGGCATCGGATAATTACGACGGATCGGTCCATCCGATGGTTTTCATTGCCAATTACAATACCCCGAATTCTCCCCTTGACCGACGGGTATACAGTAATTGCGACTCGATCCGTCTTTATATAAACGAAAAATTGGTCGCCGTTCAGGGGCCGGATTCGCTTCTGGAGGTAAACGATTCAAGTCTCTGCTATGATGCAGGATGGGCTTTTTTCTGTTATCCTCCTCCGATGCGGAAAAAAAACAATCTGGCGCATCCGGCGTTCTGATTGTGAAATCGTCAATCGTAAAAGAATAGCACATTATAACGCTGAAAACAGGTTAACTCGGGAGAAGGGACAAAGGGGGCGCAAAATATACAATCAAACAATCGAATCATTTGGCGTCTTTTATTTTTTACCACAGAGTTTATCTTGTAAGTTAAGAGAAGAATATTAAACCACGAAGAAGGGTACGAAGGGCACGAAGAAATTATTGTTCATTATTTCAATTGTTACTTTACAAATACACTATTAATAAATCGGGAATCAAAATAAAAACCACGGATAACACGGAGAGCACGCAGCGAATTCGTATCAGTCAATCGATCCCGTCTCCACGAAACTATATCTTTAACAGCAAAGGCCGCGAAGATTTTACAAAATATTCAAAAACATATTTAAAATAAAATATCTCCGATTTCTTAGTGTTCTTTATGTTTTTTTTCTTTGTGAACTTCCTGGTTAGAATATCAGAAAAGAATCTGTTTTTATGGTATAGGTTTTACTGAATGGCGGAAAAAAGATTCCTTAAAAAAGGGAGGATAAGTTCCGGTGTTGTGTGGTGTGGCGACCTCTCCAGAAGAGACAGACGTATCTGCTTTTAAATAAAGCCTTTTTTTACATAATATGCAAATGATTGGTTTTTATTGCTAAAATATGTTATATTTATAATGCGGTTGGGAGGGCTGCCAAAGTGGTCCGTCGAATGGTTTCGCCCGGCTGCATTTTTTTTTACACACCCTATGTATCTGCTATATCTTGATGATTCCGGATCAGTAAGAAACAGAGATGAAAATTATTTCGTTTTGGGGGGTATTTCTGTTTTTGAGGCACAAGTATTTTTCCTTACTCAAGAATTAGATAAACTCGCCCAGGATATTGATCCCGCCAATCCGGAAAGAATTGAATTTCACGCTTCGGAAATATTTTCCAGGAAGATAGCCCCATGGAATAAAATGACAAAATCCGAAGCACAAGGTGTAATCAAATCTGTTTTACGAATTGCAGCCGGTTCTTATAGTAGTGCACGGGTATTTGCATGCGCGGTTCATAAGGCATCTTACCCTGGCCGAGATCCTGTGGAGCTTTCTTTTGAAGATCTCTGCAGCAGATTTGATCGTTTTCTCTCTCGTCTTAGGGCAGATGGAGAAAGGCAAAGGGGTTTATTGATTCTTGATAAGACAACATATGAAACCAGCCTTCAGGAATTGGCAATAAATTTTAGATATTACGGCACTAAATGGGGTGTAATCAGAAACCTTGCTGATACCCCACTGTTTATTGATTCAAAGGCGTCGCGAGTTGTACAAATTGCAGATCATGTTGCATATGCTGTTTTTAGACGATACAATTCAGGGGATACACAATATTTCGATATAATTGCCTCAAAATTTGATACCTCTGATGGTATTATACATGGGCTTGCTCATAAAATAGCTGACAATCAGAATTGTATGTGCCCTTGCTGTTTAAGCAGAAGATTATATAAAGAGCCTTACCAGCTTGACGAATAATATTCCACACCGCATACTACGGCATCAGCCAAGGCAGGCCTGATGGTGTAATTAGGAAAATAGAGTTATATTTATCCGTTGCGGGAGACCTTTCTTTTCTTATTCATAATCAATAATACAAAACGCAAAGCCCGTACAGAAAAAACACCATACAGAAATACGGTCGGTTATCATTTATTAATATCTATACTTTATATTTTTATCACCATGAAGG
>FWPV01004714.1_pt1 | contig 28303 bp, 29 predicted proteins | sample 2228371 | NCBI WGS metagenome assembly FWPV01 (sample SAMEA103939776, study PRJEB20133) | metagenome | reverse complement strand
GACCACCAAAAATCATTGCCCACTGTGCCATTTGTGCAAGATAACTTATTGCACCTGCAATAGTTGCAGCTATAGTGCTGATAAGAATATCCCTGTGCTTGACATGTGCAAGTTCGTGTCCAATTACACCCTGAAGTTCTTCATTGCTCAAAATACGCATAATACCAGTTGTAATTGCAACAGCCGCATGTTTTGGATTTCTGCCTGTTGCAAATGCATTTGGTTGTTCAGCATCAATGATATAGACTCTCGGCACAGGTATTTCAGCCTTCTGAGCAAGTCTTCTTACCATCGCATAAAGCTCGGGAGCTTCTGCCTCTGTTACTTCTTTAGCTCCATACATTTTCAAAACTATTTTGTCACTAAACCAATATGCAAAAAAGTTCATGCCAAGTCCAAAAATAAGCGCTATCGTCATTCCCTGTTTACCACCAAGCGCTGCACCAGCCCAAACAAGTATGAGGGTTAATGTTACGAGAAGAACCATTGTTTTTATATTATTCATAGTTTTTATAACCTCCGTTGAAATCTGGTTTATATTTTATATTATCTTAAAAAAATTTCTATTTTCAAGAAACTGGGTTGTTTCAAATAATTTCAGAAAACAATTATGGAGTGGAATGTATTCTTAGTGGATTGAAAAGTTATTGAATATTTATACTTCCATCAATTTTTCTTCCTCTTCCTGTAAGGTCTTACACTCAATACACATAGTTGTAACAGGTCTTGCCTCAAGTCTTCTTATGTCAATTTCTTGTCCGCACTTATCACATATGCCGAATGTGCCATGGTCTATTCTATCTAAAGCTTCATCTATTTTTTTGAGAAGTTTACGTTCTCTTCCCCTGAGCCTAAGCATAAAATTTCTATCTATCTCTGCAGATGCTTGGTCGCCGAGATCGGGGAATACAGTTTTTTCGGGGAGTTCATTAAGTGCAGCTATTGCTTCAGCTAAAAGTGATTTTCGTTGTGCTATAAGCTTTTTCTTAATCTCACCTATTTTCTTTTCTCTAAAAGTTAATATTTTTTTCTTCTTAGTTTTTTTAGGTGTTTTTGTAACTACTTTTTTGGATTTTATTTTAGTTATTTTAATTTTCATAAGGACTCCTAAAAAATAGTTTTCTACCTTAACAAAAATTAGGCATTTTAGTCAATTAAAATAAAAGACCCAAATTTGCCTATAGAGTATGAAAACATTTAAGACGTCTGTCAATGCGAGCAACCAAAGTGTGCGCGATAATCTTGTTGCAAAAGGGCGAGATTGCTTCGCTTCGCTTGCAATGACATTTTCTATCGGCAAATTTGGAAAGATAAAATATTTATAGCAGATAATATAATGGAAAGGAAAATAAGAATTAGCCTATCCAGACAGTCTTCTTGAAGTCCTTCATTCCTTCAACAATATGGTTTGTTGTGCCACGATATCCTATTTTGAGTTCTGATTCAAGGTTAAAATATTTAAGACACGTGCCACAAGTAAATATTTCAACTCCCATCTTTTCAAATTCTTTAAGAATTTCAATCATATCATTATCCTGAGTTGTAAGTCTTACTCCTGTATTAAGAAAGAATATAGTATGTGGTAATTCTCCGATAACCTTCATCGTCTCGAAAGTGCCTTTCATTAAAATTTTACCAAGTTTTTCCTCTTTGCCCATTGTATCTGTTCCAACTATTAAAAGAAGATCTTTTTCCAGGACTTTTGCTTTTTCTTCTTTAACAGGGACTTCGCATACATAACCTTTTACGATTTTAATTCGCCAAGTACTATCTTCTTGAATAGTTTCAGAGTAAAACCCACTTTTTTTAGAAAACCTCTCTAAATTTTTTGCAGAAGCCTCGTTATCGACAATCACCTCTATTGTCCCTTCATCCATTTGAGATAAAGCTTCTTGAGCCATCATAACTGGCTTTGGACAACCAAAACCTCTTGCATCAACAATCATTTTAATACCTCTTAAAATTAATATTTTTGGTTCTTCTCCAATTTATTTGCTAAAAAGGGTTCAAGGATTCAAGGGTTGCAGGATTCAAGTGCTTATTTTCTAAGGACTTTATTAGTGCCTTAAGCATTCTTTCAACTTCTCCTATATTTGCCTGAAGTTTCTTGATTTCTACAGCTTTAGTATAACCTAAAATCTGCATTACCTCGAATCCTTGACCCCTCGAATCCTCATGACCTTACCAACTTTTTTGGAGATGATCCATATTTTTAAATATATCTCTTTGTATTTAAAATATCTAATAGAAATTAAAAATGAGAAAATAGATATATATAATTATATATTATGACTTCAGCAGATTATTCTAAAATATAACAGCAATAAAATATGAAAGATTTAGAATATGCTCTCAGTATAGCTTGCTGTGCAAGTGAAGATGAATTGAAGAGTCTCCTGCATCACTCATCTGTCAGAGTTCTTCAGCGGATTTTGATAAACCCTAATCTGACAGAAGATCATGTGCTAATTATTTCAGGCAGAAGAAATCTTCCTTATGAAATAATTGAATCTATATACGCAGACAATAGGTGGAAGGATAGTTACCGTATTAAATTAGCTTTATGTAAAAACCCTAAAACACCTCAAAAAATCTCTTTATCACTGATAAAATCTTTGAAAATATTAGATTTGGCAGATCTTACAAGAAATAAAAATATACCTATAAATGTGAGAACAAAAGCTGAGGCACATATTATCGAGAAAATTATTTCACTACCATTAGGTATAAAAATGACCCTTGCAAAAAAGGCAAGTAGTAACGTATTGATAAAGCTTATTGAAGATGGGATGAAAGAAGTTGTTGACATATGTCTTGAAAGTCCATACATAACAGAAGGCGATATTTGTAAGATTGTAAATATGAAAAAGATAACCTCTCAGGTTATTCGACAGATAGCTAATCATCCAAAATGGTCAGTTAGATATAATGTTCAGCTGGCTCTAATTTTAAATAATAACACCCCTCTTTCACGAATAGTAGACTTTATTAAGACCATAAAAACATACGATCTGAGAGATTTATATGAATCTCCTTCATTGCCAATTAGTACAAAACCTTTTATTTATAGAGAATTATCAAACAGAGAGGAATATAGATGAAATAGAATAGGGTATGTAGTGTTCATACATTAAACCTGAAATGAATTATATCCCCATCTTTTACCTCATATGTCTTTCCTTCAAGGCGTAATAATCCCTTTTCACGTGCAATATGTATATTACCTACCTTCATAAAATCTTCGAAGGATATAACTTCTGCTCGTATGAATCCTCTTTCGATATCAGAATGAACTTTGCCAGCAGATTTTTGTGCTGTTGCCCCTTTTTTAATGCTCCAAGCCCTTACTTCATTTCCCGCATATGTGAAGAATGTAATAAAATCGAGCATGTGATAGCTCATTTGAATCAACTTGTCCAGAGCAGGCTCCTGGATGCCAAGATCATTATAAAACAGACGAGCCTCCTCAGGAGGTAATTGTGAAAGTTCCATCTCTATTTTCCCACAAATAGGTAAAATGGATATGGTTTTTCTGTTTCTATTTTTGAGATATTTATCAATATTTTCTTCGATCTCTTTTGCCTTATTATTCTTTAAATAATCCTCACTAATATTTAAAACGATTATTTCAGGTTTTATAGATAAAAATTGTAAATGTTTCATAACTATCTTTTCTTCTTCATTGAATTGGACTTCGCTGAGAGGAATTTCTTTTTCAAGGAAATTTTTAGATTTAAGAAGCAGTCTCCTTTCAGATTCATCAGGTTTTTTGCCTCGCTTTATATCATGTTCCATTCTATTTAGACGTTTTTCTATCAATTCAAGATCTCCGAATATTAATTCAAGATCAACTGTTTCTATATCTCTTAAAGGATTGATATTACCAAAAGGATGAACAACCTTATCGTCTTCAAATGTCCTTACAACATGCACTAAAGCATCCGCATCTTTTATAATATCAAATACTTTTCTGTTCTGATCTATTTCACCTTTAGTTAAACCAATATAGTCAATATATTCTATCGTTGCATAAGTGGTTTTTTTTGGTTTGAAGATCTCTGAAAGTTTATCAAGTCTTGGGTCATGTACTTTCACTACACCCCTGTGAGGTTCTCCGGAAAGTGAAGGATAAGGATGAGTTTCAAGAGTCAATCCTGTAAGTGCATTGAATACGGTAGTTTTCCCTGAATTTGAAAGCCCTATTATTGCAATATTCATGCGTAAAATCTGCAATGATACTTTTAAACTTATATTAACAAAAGTGTTATATTAAATATATAAATATTTTAGTAATGTCAAAAGTATTATGAAAAAGTGTCTTAAAACATATTGAAGTATAAAAGAAACCCTCCCCATTGAGGGAGAAGGAAAAAATATATTGACAATAAGAATATTTTGATTAGGAGGAAACATGATTTATAGAGTGAATAAGGAAACTTTTCTTCATACTCTGAAAGCATTTCTGATTGCTATTATTATCTGTTTTTTTATTACAGGTATATCTCCTTACGTCTTTTCGAAAGATTCAAAAATCTCAGAGAAATCAATGAGTGTTTTAAGCGAGATTGGAAAAGCAACTGCCGAAATTACAGAAGCTGTTAAGCCTGCTGTCGTAAATATTTCAACAACGCGCACAGTTAAGGTAAGAGAAAATATTAATCCATTTTTCGACGATCCTTTTTTCAGAAGATTTTTTGGAGACCAATTTAGAACCCCAAAGGAAAGAAAGGCTGCAAATCTTGGATCAGGTGTTATCATTGATTCTACAGGTTACATTTTAACGGCAAATCATGTTATTCAGGGAGCAGAAGAAATAAAAGTAACTTTATCCGATAATAGAGAATTCAAAGGCAAGATTATAGGTACAGATGCAATGACTGATATCGGGGTTATAAAAATAGATGCAGAGAATCTGCCAACAATTCAATTAGGTGACTCAGATAAACTAAGAGTTGGGGAGACTGTTCTTGCAATTGGCAGTCCATATGGACTAAGTCAGACAGTCACTATGGGTATTGTTAGTGCAGTTGGAAGAGCTAATGTCGGAATAGCTGATTATGAAGATTTCATTCAGACAGATGCTGCGATAAACCCGGGTAATTCTGGAGGGGCATTAGTAAATGTGAAGGGAGAACTTGTGGGAATTAATACTGCTATCTTCAGTACAAGCGGAGGATATCAGGGTATAGGTTTTGCTGTCCCAATAAATATGGCAAAAACAGTCATGGAAAGTCTCATAAAAGAAGGTAAGGTTATAAGAGGATGGCTCGGTATTACCATTCAGAGCCTGACCCCAGAACTTGCTGAAAAATTTAATATAAAAGATGAGAGGGGGGTTCTCGTTGGTGATGTAGTCGAAGGTAGCCCAGCAGAAAAGGCTGGTCTTGAACAGGGTGATGTAATCATTGAGTATGATGGGAAGAAGGTAGAGGAGCCGAATCAATTAAGAAATATGGTAGCGAGCACGCCACCAGATAAAGAAGTAGAAGTGAAAATTATACGGAATAATCAAAAGCAGACTAAAAAGATTATAATTTCCGAACTGCCTGCTGATATGCAGAAGTTATCAAAGGGTGAATATAACAATCTGTTAAACGGTATACTAGTAAGTGATCTTACTCCTGAAATATACAGGAACTACAATATTCCTAAGAAAGTAAAAGGCGTATTAATAACGAACATTGAAGCTAACAGTCCTGCTAACAGAGTCTTGAAAGAAGGAGATGTCATACAAGAAATAAACAGAAAACCTATAACGAACATTAAAGAATATGAAACTGTTGCATCTAAGATAAAACCAGGAGAAGATATTATGTTGCGTATATTCAGAGGCGGAACATCTTTATTTGTTATTCTAACGGATAAATAAAAGTTGTTTATGTTATCTTTTTCAGCACTGAAATAAGGGGCAGATTAAATTTATTTGCAATTATTTTACACTCCTCATATTCAGGCGATATCTTTTTGAAATTTTTATCGACCTTTGATATTTTTACTTTTACTTTACCCCATTCTGTATCTATTGTCTTGATTTCACGTTCAATGACTCTCCTTTTAGTTTCATAATATCTCAAACCAATTGTAGAGGTCTCTCTGAGCATGATATCTATTAAATTATCTCTTTGATTTATTCGGGAAAGAACCGTCATCAATGTCCCCGGTCTTCCCTTTTTCATGATTACCTGTGTTAAATAAACATCAAGAGCTCCTGCTCTGTAAAGCTTCTCTATGACATATTCGAAAATTTGAGGGTTCATATCATCAATGTTAGTCTCAATGACAGTGATAGTTTCGTCTTCATAAAAAGTTTTATTATGTTTAGTTTCACCAATAAAAATCCTCAACACATTAGGCCAGTTTTGAAAATTTTTATCTCCAGCACCAATGCCAATCTTTTCAATTTTCATCTCTGGGATATCACCAAAACCTGACGAGATTTCGCTGATGATCGCTGCTCCAGTAGGAGTCGTTAATTCAGAAGATATTGTATTTGAATATATATTTATATCCTTCAGGATTTCAACAGTTGCTGGAGCTGGGATTGGTATGGTTCCATGTTTTGTATGAATGAGGCCACTTCCAAGATTGATCGGGGATGAATACACTTTCTCTATTCCCAGAAGGTTTAAACCAATGATTGTCCCAAATATGTCTATAATACAATCAATATCGCTGAGTTCATGCAGATGGGCTTTATCAAACAAAATACCATGAACACGTGCTTCAGCATCAAAAATTCTCTTAAGAGTTTTGAGACCTTGCTGTTTAATAACTGATGAAAGTGAAGATGATTTGATTAATTTTTCTGCATCTTTCCATTTTCTTATAGCTTTATCTCTTTTCAACGAAGGCATTCGAGGGATTTTAACAGTTACTTTGCTTGCAGAAAGAAATGAGCGTTTAACTTTTTGCACATGCAGTTTATATCCTTCTATGGGTAGTTTCTTCAGTTCTCTTTCCAATTTTGCAATTGAAAGCCCTGCATCAATAAGAGCCCCAAGACACATATTTCCGCTGATTCCTGAAAAACAGTCAAAATATGCAATCTTCACAGCGATTCCTCCTCAGATAATAGTTATTCTACCATCAACTGCTAATGCATAAAAAGTCAATCTAATTTTTAACGTTGCTTTGAATAAGTTATGCTATAATTCACTTTAAATGAATATTAAAAACATTGTTAAATTGAATATTCGGTCATTATCTGCATATGAAGCAAAGGAAGTTCCTTGCAAGGTAAAGCTTGATGCTAATGAAAGCCCTTACTCAGCGTTCAGCGTTCAGCGTTCAATGTTCAACGTTGAAAAAATTTATGAAACTTTAAACCGTTATCCTGACCCAGAAGCAAAAGCTTTAAAGAAAACAGTTTCAACTTATTTCGGAGTAAAGCCAGAAAATATTCTCCATGGAAACGGCTCAGATGAGCTTATCTACTATCTAATTATAACATTTGGTGGTCCTGTGCTTTATCCTGTTCCTTCCTTTTCAATGTATAGAATTATAGCGCAGGCTATTGGTGAAAAGAGGATAGAGATTCCCCTCGATAAAGGATTCGACCTTGATCTTGAGAAATTTATTAAGGCAATAAAGATGCAGAAGCCCAAATTAATATTTCTGAGCTCACCAAATAATCCCACTGGAAACTGTTTTTCTTCAGAGAAGATATTGAAGATAATTGATTTAACCTCGTCACTCGTCACTCGTCACTCGTCACTCGTTGTGGTTGATGAAGCATACCAGCCCTTTTCAAGTGAGATGGGATTTCTGCCTTTCTTAAAAGACTATAAAAACCTTGTGATTATGAGAACCCTCAGCAAGATCGGGCTTGCAGGTCTGAGATCAGGATTTCTGATAGGAGATGAGGAGATATTAAGAGAGGTTAATAAGGTCAGGCTTCCATTTAATGTGAACTCTCTTGCCCAGGGGATTGCTGTGGTGGCGCTGAAAGATAAGAAGACCTTACAAAGGCATATTAAATTAATTGTTTCTGAAAGAGAAAGATTATTCGATGAACTTTCCAAGATAGATGGTATAAAGCCCTATACATCAGAGGCGAACTTTATCTTATTCAGAGTTAAAGACCCCGATAGGATATACAAAAGTCTTCTAAAGAAAGGGATTCTCGTAAGAAATATGAAAGGTGTTGTAGACGGTTGCCTGAGGGTTACTGTAGGGACACCAAAGGAAAATAGGATTTTTATAAATGCTTTGAAAAAAGTCATAAGTATTGAAAAAACTTAATATATATTGTAGAGTATTACTAAGAAATACAGAGGAGGCTATACATGAGGACTACAAAAGTAATGACTTTGTCCCTTCCGCCTGAAATGGTCAAGGAGGTTGAACGGCTTACTAAGGAAGAAAAACGTACAAAAAGTGAGCTTTTCAGAGAGGCTTTGCGTAAATACATAAATGATAGACGTTGGCAACAGGTGCGCCAGTGGGGGATGAAGACAGCCCAAGAACTAGGTATCACAACAGAAGAAGAAGTTGACGAGTTAATACACAAGCACCGCAGGAAGCTGAATTGAGGGTTGTCCTCGATACGAACGTATATATCTCTGCGATACTTTTTGGAGGCAAATGTGAGGAGATATTGAAACTTGCAAATCAGGAGCTTTTTGAAATTGTAATCTCAAAGAAGATAATTGACGAAATTAAATCTGTTTTAAAAGAGAAGTTTTACTGGCCGGATAAACAGATAGCTGAGGCAATAAAATATATCAAAGAGATTACTTCTATTGTGAACCCTGAGATTTCGCTTGCCATAGTAAAGGATGATTATGCAGATAATAAAATCATTGAATGCGCTGTTGCATCAAATGCTACCTATATTGTTACAGGAGATAGGCATCACCTTTTGCCTATTAAGGAATATGAGGTCATAAAAATAGTAGGCCCGATGGAGTTTTTGAAATTATAAGAAGCTTATTTGTAACCCTCTCCCTTGGTGGGAGAGGGCCAGGGTGAGGGGGATGCAAAACTATTCGGAGGTGCATTGAAGATAAAAATTCAAGAAGTAACTAAAGGATTTAGTGAGGACTCTGCTCTCAGGGAACGCTATCAAAAGGTAATGTCTTTGAAAATTGGCAGTATTACTATGCAGAGAAAAGGCGGAGATGCCGGAAGGCCGACCTCTAATATGCTCCAATTCAAAATAAAACCTTGTGAATTATTCAATCTAAAATGAACAAGCTACTCTGTTTAGGAAAAATAAAATTTGATTTAAGGGACCCTGATGAGGTTTATTTTGCCCAGAAGGAATTTGATGTCCTATTAGGTGTTAAGTCAACTTTTGTAAAAACTATTGCTGCCTTAATTAGAGGAAGACCCTTTAGTTTGATTGATGACTATGTAGTCCATTTGATAACTCGGTTAACTTATCTCGGCGAAGGACAAGGTCTGCTTGCTAAAATACATATTCGTGAACTTGTAAGTATAGTAAAAAAAGCAACCTTTTTTAGAGAGATATATGTGATTTTTGAAGCCATTAATAAACAGGGATTAAAATCAATACTTACTCAAATTGGATTGAGTATGACAGAAAGCAATCTGGATAATGAGCGATATGATATCAATCCCTATTGTTCTCTTTTTCTAAAACATCTCAGAAACGAAAAAATTCTTGCTGTTATTCGATTTATACCTTTTCATACTCTATTTGAATATGCCACAGAAGTTAAAAAATTACCCGCTGCTGTTTTTAGGCCGAAAAATGGCGTGAACTGGAAAGACTACTTTGATGAAAAAGAAGCAGGCGTGCAGAAAGGGATTGATGAGTTATTGGAACATATGAAAAAAGGTGAGTATCGTTCCCCTCATTTTGGACTGGGTAAAAACCATATAGGAGACTTTGTTGATTGGGCATCAACTGATTTAAGAAAGCCGTTCCTGCACTATCTTCATAAATACAAGGGCAAAGGAGATCCGAGAATTTCACGGGCACTCATTAACCTCTTAAAGGTTTCTGAAGGAGACACAATATTGGACCCGTTTGCAGGTTCTGGGGCATTTATTGCTGATGCACCAACGATGGGAATAAATGCTATTGGAATAGAAATATTAAATATTGGAAAGACTATTGCGGAGGTAAAATGTAATTTAGGACTTTCATTGTCTGAACTGAAAGAACACATTATAAAGTTATTTGAATTTATAGATAGCTATGAAAAAGATGTCATAACCGATGAATTACAAAATATAAAGGCTAAGATGAAACCCGGTAATGGCATAGCATATGAGAATATTGCACAACACCTCCCCAAAATTTTATCTACTAAAAAAGAAATTGATCGATTTCAAGATATTGCTATAAAAAAGTTTTTCCATATTCTTTTAAGCCAGCAGGTTGTTGAGTTTTCAGAGAAAAAGAAAGTTTATGACATAATGACCACATTTAAATCCTATGTAGAAGATAGATATCTTACACTTTATGCTACAAAAAAATTAGGAGAGATTTTAGAGGTTGATTTTAATAAAAAAAGGTAACAATAATTAAAGGCGATTCTACCAATATGACAATGATTCCTGATAATTCGATAGATGGTATTCTTACTTCTCCTCCTTATTTCGATGCACTGGATTACATTGGGAATAATAAACCGTCCATTCTGGTTCTTGGATTTGATGAGGATTTAATGTGGCAATCAACAAAGATGTTTTATGAATCAAAGCACAGGGATGAAACAGAATATACTGAGCAGTTACCTCTTATGGTTAGTGACAAATATTTCTCAATCCAGTTGCCACCATCGAGTATAGATCTGATAAAGTTGCTCAATGAATCTCGAAGGGTCTATAAATCTAAAATAGTTGAAAATTATCTCAAGATGATGACTCTTTCATTTGAAGAATGTTATCGTGTTCTAAAGAAGAATAAATACTATCTTATGGTTATCAGTAAATATCACTCATGGCTCATTCACGGCAAGGAAGAAATAATAGATACTTCTTCCATATTAGCGGATATAGGGAAATCTGTTAGATTCAAAGTAGTTGATGTTATTGAGCATGGTCTATCAAAAGCCGATAAAGGAAAGATCGGAGTTGAAGATATATTAGTTTTTCAAAAATAATTAGGAGATAACAAATGAGAACAGCAAAAATTGAGAGGAAGACCAAAGAGACAGATATAAAGCTAACTCTTAATCTTGATGGTAAGGGGCAATACTCAATAAATACATCTATTCCTTTCCTTGACCACATGCTTACTCTAATGTGTAAGCATGGGCTTTTTGACATAAAAATAAAGGCAAAAGGTGATACAGAGATAGATGATCACCATACAGTGGAAGATATAGGAATAGTTCTCGGTAAAGCAATAAAACAAGCAATTGGGAAAAAGGAAGGGATATCAAGATACGGTCAGGCATCTGTGCCAATGGATGAGGCACTTGCTCATATTAGCCTTGATTTAAGCGGAAGGCCATATCTTATTTACAGGGTTCAATTCCCGAAAAAGAGTAAACTAAGGAACTTTGACCCTGATCTAATTGAGGATTTTTTGCTTGCATTTGTGAGTAATAGTGGAATTACCCTTCATGTAGAATCTCCATATGGGAGGAATACCCATCACATAATAGAGGCTATATTCAAGGCTTTGGGTAGAGCACTCAGACAGGCTGTAGAAATTGATCCAAGAGTAAAAGGGGTACCGTCAACTAAGAAGATATTATGAAAATCGCTATCACAGGTAAAGGAGGAGTTGGTAAAACTACACTTGCCGCATTATTAAGCCATCTATTTGCAGCAGAAGGAAAAAGAGTTATCGCTGTTGATGCAGATCCTGATGCAAACCTTGCCTCTGCTCTTGGAGTTCCAAGAGAAAAAATAGAAAAGATAAGACCTATATCAGATATGAGTGAACTTATTGAGGAGAGAACAGGAACAAAGCGCGGGAGAATGGGAGGGCTATTCAAATTAAATCCGAAGGTTGACGATCTGCCTGAGGAAATAGGGCATCGATTAAATGGCATTATCCTCCTGACAATAGGTAAATTGAAGGCAGCAGCATCAGGATGTTACTGTCCTGAAAACGTTTTTCTCCGGAATCTGCTTAAACACTTAATCGTTGACAGGAATGAAATTGTCATTGTCGATATGGAAGCTGGGATAGAACATCTAACGAGAGGAACTGCAGAGGCTGTTAATGCATTCATAGTTGTTGTTGAACCTGGGCAGAGAAGTATCCAGACCGCAATAACAGTTAAGGAGCTGGCAAAAGGGCTTGGGGTAAAGAATGTATTTGTCGTTGCAAATAAAATAAGAGGAAACGATGATTTAAATTTTATAAAAGAAAACATAAAAGATATGGAACTTTTAGGGGCTATTGCATTTAACAACTATGTTATGGAAGCCGATATTCAAGGATTATCACCATATAGATTATCACCTGATACAGTCAAAGAGGTAGAATTATTAAAAAAAAGATTGGTGGAATTAAAATCAGAAAATGAAAATTGAAAAGATTCTTACAGGGATCGATTTCGGACCAAATACAGAAAGAATCATTAATTATACGTCTTATTTTGCCAAGAAGATGGGAGCTTCTGTATATTTACTATATGTGATTGATTACATTATAACCCCACCAGCTTATTTAATCCCATATATTGAAGAAGAAAAGAAGAATGCAGAAAAAAATTTTGAAGCACTAAAAAAGCTATTAAATATTGCTAATATTAAAATAGAAACAGAGGTTATTATAGGAAGGCTTCATGAATCCTTTGTTGCAACTCTTAAAAGAACAAATGCTGATATGCTGATTCTTGGATTCATGACACATACCTTTAGACGTAGCAGTTCCGAAAAATTGATCAAGGGGCTTAAGATTCCGATGCTTGTTATAAGAGGAGAAAAAGCTAAATCTACAAGTATTGAGGGTTTAAATATAAAAAAGATGCTCTGCCCAGTTGATTTTTCTGAACATTCGAAAAATGCGCTCAATGTTGCAATACAATTAAAGGATATACTATCAGCAAAATTGGACATTCTACACGTTTCTCAGGATTATATGATAAATAAAATGGTCAAATCGCAGGAAAAAGATAGAGCATTGAAGGATTTAAAAGAGAAGGCGAAGGAATCTCTTAATTCATTTGTTAAAGATTTATCCATAAAAGAAGAAAGATATATTGATGAAGGAGAGCCTTCAAAAAAAATTATCACATTTTTAAAAGAAAGGGATATAGACTTGGTTGTTATGGGTGCAAGAGGACTTGGTCTGATTAAAGGTATGCTTATTGGAAGTGTTACAGATGCTGTTTTAAAATCATCTCCCTGTCCTGTTCTTGTTATACACTAATGTTTGTTGATATATTTTTACTTATTTTCGGACTTTTCCTGATACTAATTGCAGCTGAAAGTTTTACAAACGGAATTGAATCTCTTGGCAGAAAGTTGGCACTTTCTCAGGCGGTAGTCGGAAGCTTGCTCGCTGCCGTTGGTACAGCATTGCCTGAGACAATACTTCCTATAGTAGCAATTTTTTTTTACAAAGGAGAATCAGCAAAGGATATAGGAATGGGTGCAATTCTCGGAGCACCATTTATGTTATCAACACTCGCTTTTTTTCTTGTCGGCCTGACCATTGTCATTTCTTATATTAAGAAGAGGCGAAAATTCGAAATGCGCGTTGAAATAAATTCAATTAAAAGAGATCTTACTTTTTTTCTACCTATGTACACAATAGCGATATTGGTACCTCTTATTTCAGGAAGGTCATTTGCGGTATCGATTGCTGTAATGCTTATTGGTGGGTATATTTTTTATGCATATAAAACCCTGAGATGCGAAAGCGCTGATTTGGAGCACTCCGAGGGGATGTATCTATGTAGATTACTGAAAAAGGCAGGTTTGACTAAATCAAGCAACCCTCATCTTATCATGATCTTTTTTCAGGTGATAGGAGCTCTGGCAATTATGATTACAGGAGCTCATACTTTTGTTAAGCACCTCGAACATATCTCTATACGATTTGGAATGAGTCCACTTCTTTTTGCACTACTCCTTGCTCCTATTGCAACAGAACTACCCGAAAAGTTTAACAGTATAACATGGACGTGGAAAGGTCGTGATACCCTTGCAATGGGTAATATAACAGGAGCTATGGTGTTTCAATCTACTTTCCCAGTTTCTGTAGGCATCCTTTTTACAGATTGGAAGTTAACAGGTATGGCGCTATTTTCTGCAATCTTAGCAATTTTATCTTCTGTTATTGTGCTTACTGATTTATCTTTAAGAAGGCAGCTTTCACCTTTTACAGTTCTTTTCGGCGGTACGCTTTATATATTGTATGCTATAGTTCTTATTGCAGGCGGACTATGAAGAAGAACATAAGAAGTATTGTTCTGAGAAGAAGGGATGAGATTCCGGAAATTGTCAGAGCAGTAAAAAACTCTCTTATTAAGGAGAAGGTTTTTTCACTGCCAGAATTTCTCGGAGCAGGTAATATCTTATTTTATGCCTCTTTCAGATCAGAAGTTGATACTTTAAGTTTAATAAAAGAAGCAATATCTATGGACAAAATGGTTATACTTCCAAAGGTGGATAGAAAAAATCAGGCTTTAATTTTATATGAAATAAAGGATTTAGGTGAATTGAAGGCGGGGTATATGGGAATACCTGAACCTTCTGTATATGAAGACAGACTTGTTCACCTCGAAGACGTTGATCTTATAATAGCCCCTGGGGTTGCTTTTGATTATTCAGGCAATAGACTTGGTTACGGTGGAGGATATTATGACATTCTTTTATCGAGTATGAAGAAAAAGATACCAATTATTGCACTTGCCTATGAAGAGCAGATTGTAGATTCAATTCCCTCAGAATTACATGATGTTAAGGTCGATATGATAATTACTGATAAAAGGATAATAAAGCCATAGCAAAAAAGATAGAGATAAATATTACTGGATTATGTTTGATAGTGGAAATAGAGAATTCCTTGAGATTGCAGTTGAAGCTGCTAAGAAAGCTGGCAAGTATGTTATTAATAATATCGGAAGCCTTAAAGAAAAAGACATTGAAAGCAAACAGATTTCAGATTTTGTTACCCGGATTGATAAAGAATCAGAAAATATTATTATTAAGATAATCAAAGAGAAATTTTCTGACCATTCTTTTCTTGCAGAAGAATCCCCAGGAGCTTCTGAGATTACTACATACCAGTGGATAATAGACCCACTTGATGGTACGACAAATTTTATTCACGGATACCCTGTTTTTTCAATATCTATAGCACTCAAATATTATGATGAAATAATACTTGGGGTTGTTTTTGATCCAACTCGAGAAGAACTATTTGCTGCTGAGAAAGGAAAAGGAGCATTTTTGAATCAGAGACCTATACATGTATCATCGCTGGAGAAGTTCAGTGACAGCCTTATTGCAACTGGTTTCCCTTTTCGGAAAAAAGATGTCATAGAACCATATCTTAAACTTTTTAAAGCCATATTTTCACGAGTAAGCGATATCAGAAGGGCAGGTTCTGCTGCTATTGACCTTGCATATCTTGCATGTGGAAGATGTGACGGATTTTTTGAGATAGGATTGAGTCCCTGGGATATAGCAGCAGGGGCAATTTTGATTAGAGAGGCGGGTGGTATTATTACAGATTTTTCAGGTGGTAAAGATTATCTTAAAACAGGTAACATTGTGGCAGGAACTCCATCAGTGCATAATGAATTACTGAATGAAGTGAAAAATGTTTTTTTAGGAATCATTGATAAGTAAAAGAACATATGTATCTTTGATTTTTAATCATAAATTGAGTAATTTTGACATAAAGTCATTACAAGTGGTAAAATTTGCTTACTTAATTTTACGATTGGGTTATAATGGACTTAAAAAAGATTGAGAAGGGTGTCAGATTAATCCTTGAAGGGATTGGTGAAGACCCAGATAGAGCAGGATTGAAAGATACCCCTGAACGTGTTGCAAGAATGTATCAAGAGATTTTCGCGGGGCTTGAAACACCTACCGAAGAGATACTCAAAGCCATTGAAGGTGAAAGTCACGACGAACTGGTACTGCTAAAAGATATCCCTTTCTATTCTGTATGTGAACATCATCTCCTACCGTTTATTGGAAAAGCCCATGTTGCCTATATACCTTCAGGTGGTAAAATTGCCGGACTCAGTGAACTTGCAAAAGCAGTAGAGGTTTTTGCAAAGAGATTACAAGTTCAGGAAAGACTTACAACACAACTTGCAGATTTGATCATGGAAAAACTTAAGCCTAAAGGTGCGATGGTTATTATTGATGCAGAACATTTATGTATAAGTATGAGAGGTGTGAAAAAATCTGGTTCAAGGACTGTAACATCTGCGGTTAGAGGCATATTCAGAACTAAACAATCAACAAGAGAAGAATTGCTAGAGCTTATAAAAGAGAAGGATTAAGTTTAATTTCTTAGTATTAGCTTTTTCGAATAAACAAAAGGAGGGCGAAATGTCAGCAATACTTATCAAAGGCTCAGAAATATCTAAGCAAATAAAAGAAGAACTTAAACAGGAAATTATTAATTTAAAAGAAAAATATAATATTATCCCGGGTCTATCTACAATATTGGTAGGTGAAGACGAAGCATCGAAAGTTTATGTTGGTGCAAAGGAGAAGGCATGTAAAGAACTTGGTATTTATTCAGAGCGTATTGATCTTCCTGTAGATACTAAAGAACAAGATCTATTAACTTTGATTGAAAGACTGAATAAAGACTCTAAGATTCATGGCATACTTGTTCAACTACCTCTGCCAAAACATATCAATGAAACAAAAGTCCTATATGCTATAGATCCATCAAAGGATGTAGACGGTTTCCACCCAGTAAATGTGGGTAAAATGATGCTTGGTGAACCTACATTTCTTCCATGTACTCCTCACGGAATTCTCGAATTACTTAAGAGGAGTGGGACAGAAACAAAAGGAGCAGAAGTAGTTGTTATAGGAAGAAGTAATATCGTTGGGAAACCGATTGCAAATATGTTACTTCAGAAGAGAGGTGGGAATGCTACAGTAACAATATGCCATACCGGAACAAAAGACCTCGCCTCTCATACAAGACGGGCTGATATACTTATAGTTGCAGTAGGAAAGCCGAAGACTGTAACTGCTGATATGGTTAAAGATGGAGTTGTTGTAATTGATGTCGGAGTTAACAGACTGGAAACAGGTTTGGTTGGTGATGTTGATTTCGAGACAGTAAAAGAGAAAGCAAAGGCAATAACACCTGTCCCTGGTGGAGTTGGTCCCATGACAATAGTAATGCTAATGAAGAATACTGTTCAATCTGCAAAAATGCATGCAGGGATAACAGAAATATAAATATTTTTATAGAAATAAGTTATTATTAAGAAGAAGCAAAATATATATTTAGTTATTCAAAGGAGTGTGATCACATGAGTATCAAAATTATGCCACCGTGTCAGGCTGCTTGCCCAGTTCATACAGACGTACGAGGTTATGTTTCTTCAATTGCAAGAGGTGATTTTGAGACTGCAATACGGATTATTCGTCAGGTAAACCCATTCCCTTCAGTATGCGGAAGAATCTGTACACGTGCATGTGAATCTGCATGCAGACGTGCACATGTGGATGAACCTATTGCAATTGCCAATTTAAAGAGATTTGCATCTGATGAGACTAAAGGTCTGAAATATTTTCACAGACCTTTAGTTCCTTATTATACTGAAAAAATAGCTGTTGTAGGAGGAGGCCCATCTGGTCTTACTGCAGCTCATGATCTCGCTTTGCTTGGATATTCTGTTACAGTTTTTGAAGCTCAAAGTGAACTTGGTGGAATGCTTAGTAGAGGAGTTCCGGAATATAGACTGCCAAAAAGTGTCGTAAAAGATGACATTAATTTTATTTTGTCTATGGGAATTGAAACAAAGACTGGTAAGTTACTCGGGCGTGATTTCTCTATTGATGATCTTCTTAGCGAATATCAGGCAGTATTTTTGGCTTTGGGGAGTGAAAGAAGTGTTTTCCCAAAATGCAAGGGCATTGAACTCCCAGGAATTATTACGGCGGTTGAATTCCTAAAACAGGTTAGCCAGGGACAACGTCCATATCTTGGGAAAAAAGTCGTTGTTTTTGGTGGTGGCCATACTGCCATAGATGCAGCAAGGACATGTATAAGGCTTGGATCAGAAGATGTGACTGTTATTTATCGTAGAACATTAAAGGAAATGCCGGCTGGAAAAGCTGAAGTTGAGGAAGCAGAACACGAAGGAGTAAAATTTAAATTCCTTGCTTCGCCGGTTGAATTTTTGGGAAGTGGTAAAGTCGAAAAAGTGCGATGTTCAATGATGCGTCTTGATGATAGTTCACGGTCTAAGAAGGGTCAACTTGTTCGTATCGCTAATTCTGATTTCGAAATTGATGTTGATGCGGTTATTCTTGCAATCGGCTACAGTCCAAAAGCTGATGATATCAAAGATGTTGAAATAATATCAGGGAAAAGTGGAACAATAGTCGTAAAAGATGAGAGTGGCACAACTAATTTAAAAGGTGTTTTTGCAGGAGGGGATGTTGTCAGTGGCCCTCTGAGTGTAATTCACGCTATTGCATCTGGTAAGCGAGCTGCTGATGCAATACATCGTTATCTGAGAAAATTGCCCCCAAAAGAGATTGAAGAACCTGAAGTTTTAAAACCTCTGGACCAGAAGATTGTGGATCTTATTGTTAAGACAGTTCGTCAGAAAATGCCTACGCTTCCAGTTGCAGAACGAATTAAAAGCTTTGAAGAAGTTAATTTAGGTTATACACGTGAACAGGCAATAAAAGAAGCACAGCGTTGCTTGAATTGTGGTGCAGGAGCGATTATATCAGATGAGTGCATAGCATGTTTTAATTGTGTTCTTGTATGTCCTTACGGAGTTCCTGAAGCTGGGGAAGAAAAAGCAAAAATAGACATAAGTCAGTGCCAGGCTTGCGGTATCTGTGCTTCTGAATGCCCTGCATCAGCAATTGATGTTAGACTTGAAACTAAGGAAGAAAGCCGTAAAAAAATGGAAAAAACACTGAATGAAGCAAAACGTGATAAAAAAGATAAGTTTATTTTAGAATTTTATTGCCAATATGATCAACCTGAAGTGATAAAAGAAGATAAAGCTGATACTTATTCTATCGGTAAACCATGTATGGCCCGTATTGATGCTTTACAACTAATTAAACCTTTTGAAGAAGGTTCAAGCATTGTTCAGATTACGAAATGTGGAAAAGATGAATGTCGTTTCAAAGGTTGTGATAAATGGATATCTAAACATGTTGAGAAGGCAAGAAAGATATTGAAAGATATCGGAATTGATGCTGAACGTCTCAAGATAGTCTATGAAAATAAAGAATAAAAATGAAGTAGTAAATACTAAGTAAAGAAGGTGAAAAAATGGTAGTCGCTGAGATAAAGCCTTTTACAGAGATAAGTAATATGCTTAAGCCCTACAAAAAAATTCTTATTTTAGGATGCGGGACTTGTATGGCTGTGTGTTTAAGTGGAGGGAAAAGGCAGGTTGAGTTACTGGCATCAGCTATCCGTATGGCAAAAAAGATTAATGAAAACAGTGATGATATTCTTGTAGGTGAACGAACATTGGGAAGGCAATGTGAACCTAAATTTATTGATCATATAAAAGATGAAGTATCTCAATATGAGGTGATACTATCAATGGGTTGTGGAGCTGGGGTTCAGGAACTTAATGAGCAATTAAATTCAATAATTGTTCTCCCTGCAATGAATACTAAATTCATTGGAGCTGCTGATGCAGAAGGAAATTTTTTAGAAATGTGCACAGCTTGTGGAGATTGTATCATCTCACAAACCGGTGGAATTTGCCCAGTGACTCGATGCCCAAAAGGATTATTGAACGGTCCATGTGGTGGGACTAAAAATGGGAAATGTGAAGTGAGCCCTGATATCCCATGTGCATGGGTTCTGATTTATGAGCGAATGAAGCAATTGGGAAAGCTCGATGAGATAAAGAAGATTATATCTCCTAAAGATTGGAGTAAAGACCAAAAACCGGACAAATACATCTTAAAAGAGAGAGCCGAGACTGTTACAGTTAAATAACAATCTAATTACAAATAATTCACAGATTAAAATTGTCTATCGGACTTTAAAAGGTCTTTTTTATTTTAGAAGCACTTGTTTCAAATCAAGATTAAATACTGCAGAGATTTCATAAAATTCAAACTTAAAGTCTCGATAATTTTGCATGCTTAATTATGGTTAAGATAGCAATAATTGGGGCTGGGAAAGTAGGAACTGCTATAGGATATCTCCTTAAGAAGACAGGCTATAAAATTGCTGGAATTGCCAGTAGGACACTTGATTCAGCAAAAAAGGCAAGAGAATTTATTGGAGAAGGTGAAGTTACAACAGATTTTAAAAGTATTACTAAGAAGGCATCAATTGTATTCATCACTACCTCAGATGGGGCCATTGAAAAAGTGTGTAGAAAGATCGCTTATCAAGGTGGATTTCAGAAAGGCTCAATAGTATTTCATATGTGCGGTGCCTTACCTTCAAGTATTTTAAGTTCTGCAAAAAGGAAAGGCGCCCATATAGCTTCTATACACCCTCTTCAGAGTCTTGCTGATGTCAAAGAGGCAGTTAAAAATTTATCCAATTCCTATTTTTGTATCGAAGGAGATGAAGAAGCTGTCCGTATTGCCCGTAAGATTGTTAGATCTCTCGGTGGAAAAGAGATAATGTTAAATGTTGAAGAAAAACCTTTGTATCATGCAGGCGCTGCTGTAGTATCAAATTTTCTTGTAGCAACGATAGGATTTGGAATAGACCTATATGAAGCTGCTGGCGTGAGTAGAAAGGATTCTTTAAAAGCGATTATGCCATTGGTAAAAGGAACTTTAAAAAATATTGAGAACATAGGAATACCAGATGCTTTAACAGGACCTATTTCAAGAGGAGATGCTGGTATTGTTGAATGTCATTTGAAAGCTATATCACGAGCAGTACCAGAATTTGTCAATCTATATTCGGAGCTTGGGAAATATACTGTTCAGATAGCTATTGCAAAAGGCACTTTAAAAACTAATGAAGCTAAAAAAATACTGTCATTATTTGAAAAGTATAAGAAAGGGACAAATTCATAGTGAAAGTTTTAGTTGTTGACAGCGGAGGTAGGGGACATGCCATAGCATGGAAATTCAAGAATGATTCAAATGTTAAAGAAGTAATATGTACTCCAGGAAATGCAGGAATTGCGCGTGAGATTAGATGTGAAGAAGCAAGGAAGAATGAAGAGATACTTGATCTTGCAAAAATTGAAAAGGTTGATCTTGTTTTTGTTGGACCTGAAAGTCCGTTAACAAACGGTATTGTGGATCTCTTCAATAACGAAGGTATCCCTATTGTGGGGCCTTCAAAAAGGGCAAGTATACTTGAGGGGAGTAAAGCTTACACAAAACTATTATGCCGTGAAATAGGGGTTCCAGTAGCTGAGTTTGAAGTATTTGATAATCCACAAAAAGCCAAGGATTATATAAATCATATACATTACCCTGTTGTAGTCAAAGCAGACGGACTTGCACAGGGTAAAGGTTCTATTGTATGTTCAGATAAAGAAGGGGCAATTCAGGCAGTTCAAAAACTAATGGAGGAAAAGATTTTTGGAGATGCAGGCAATAAAGTAGTAATTGAGAGAAGACTTTACGGTACAGAGATATCCTATTTTGTTTTTACAGATGGTGAATCTCTGGCACCAATGCCGGTTGCTCAAGATTACAAGAGGGCATTTGATAATGATGAAGGTTTGAATACAGGAGGCATGGGTGCATATTCCCCTCACCGTCTTGAAGGTGAAAAGCTTACAAACCTTGTTTGCGAGAAGGTTGCAAAGCCTATCATACACGGATTTAGAAACAAGGAGGGCATTGCATATAAAGGAATACTTTATATGGGTCTTATGCTTGTTGATGATGTCCCATATCTTCTGGAGGCAAATGTTCGTCTTGGTGATCCCGAAGCTGAGGTAATACTTCCTCGCTTATTAACACCTCTTACGGATATCAGTTTTCAGATCATCAATGGAGTCCTGAGCGATAAAAAAATAGAATGGAGCAAAGATTATTACTGTGATGTTGTTGCTGCTGCGGGAAGAACGAGGCAGAAAAAGAATGGTAAAAGTAAAGGATGGTATCCAGGCTATCCTGGGCGTTATGGAAAAGGTTATCCAATTTCTGGATTGGATAATATAAATGACCCTGATTGTAAGATTTTTTTTGCTGGAGTGAATAATTCACCAGAAAAAGGGTTTGTAACCGATGGCGGAAGAGTCCTTCATGTGGTTGGAAAAGGAAAGACACTTAAAGAGGCACGGACTGTTGCATACAAGAATATTGATAAGATTCATTTTGAAGGCATGAGGTATAGGAGCGATATAGGACTTGAATAAAACTTGGCAATAATAAATGACTGATTATTATAAGTACTATTTATGTGTCATTAATTTTTAAATTGGGTTTCACAAAATACCCTCTACCCTTTGGGGAGAGGGTTAGGGTGAGGAGGATGAATAAAATAAAAGGGGTTACGAATTTCGTGAAGCCCACATTAATTATAAAAAATTAGGAGGTTAATATGACATTCCGTGAGGCTGTAAATTCAGGAAAATTTGTTGTTACAGCAGAGATAGGACCTCCAAAGGGAACAGACATCCATGAGATGCTTCATCATATTGAGTTACTTAAAGGGAAAGTAGATGCCGCTAATGTTACAGATAATCAGTCAGCAGTTATGAGAATCTGTTCGATGGCAGTATGTAAAATAGCTATCGAACATGGACTCGAACCGATTTTTCAGATGACTTGCCGTGATAGAAATAGGATAGGTCTTCAGTCGGATCTGTTAGGTGCATATACGCTTGGAATCAGAAATGTGCTCTGTATGACAGGAGATCATGTAACAGCAGGAGACCATAAAAACGCAAAACCCGTGTATGATATAGAATCTGTTCAACTGCTTCAGATTGTTGACAGTCTAAACCACGGTAAGGATATGGCTGGAAATGAACTTAAGGGTGCTACAGATTTTTATCAGGGAGCTGTTGTAACACCTGAAGCTGACCCTCTTGAACCTCAACTCATCAAGTTTGAAAAAAAGGTAAATGCCGGTGCAAATTTCTTCCAGACACAGGCAATTTACGATATTGAAAGGTTTAAAGAGTTTATGAAATTTGCACGAAGATTTCCTGTAAAAATTCTGGCAGGTTTTGTAATCCTTAAAAGTGCTGGAATGGCAAGTTTTTTGAATAAAAATGTTCCAGGTATCAGGGTCCCTCAGGAGTTAATCGATGAGCTAAAAGCAGCAGGGAAAGAGAAGGCACTCGATACCGGGCTAAATATTGCAGCAAGACACATACGACAATTAAAAGAAGAAAACATTTGTGATGGTGTTCATATTATGGCCATAGGAATGGAAGATAAGGTGCCAATTATTATGGAAAGAGCTGGGCTTTTGTAAGTAGAACATGAGAAAAATGACTAAGAAGATAAAAAGAAAGAAAACCGTAGTTGATGTCAGAAATTGTTACAGGTATCAATTTTTTGGTAGTGCAGAGTTGTTTTTGCCAAATGATAATGTAACTATTAACACGACTATAGCCAATATATCAATGACAGGTATTGGATTGTATTCAAACTCCAAAATCGGTAAGGCTAAGAAAGTCAAACTTAATGTGGCATTCGTTGATAGTAAAGGAAAAATGAGCGAAGAAACTGTAGAGGGTAAAGTTGACTGGCAGAAAAAATTTAAAAATATCTACCTTATCGGAATTATGTTTGATGAAGAGCTTAATATGAAGCATCATCCAAAACTATTGGGACACCTTTTGTGGCTTATTGACACGTATCAATGGCCACAGCCTTATATAGATAAAAGGATTGTTTTAGTTTAAACTGTAATTTCATTCGAAATACTTATATCACCCATACCCATTCCTTCTGGGATGCCTGCAGCAGTGATTTTACCCAAATAATGCATATGTTACTCAAAAAAAATTTATGCCTCGCTTCCGTTTTCCGCGACGGTTTTTACAGAAAACGAATAACGGATGCTCCATATTTCTTGAAAAAGCAGAGAATAATCTGAATGAGCGACTCTTATGCACACCTGACGTTTGCCTGGTATATTCATCTCGATTTGATTCAGAACAAAAAAGGGAGGAATTGCTTCCTCCCCTAAATTACTCTGTAATATTTATGGTGTGGTTACGCTGACCACATTTGACCAATCAGAGGCGCTGGCAGAGTTTGTTGCTGCAACTCTGAACCAGTAAGTCGTGAACCGAGGCAGATTTCCAGTGGTAAAGGTGGTTGCATTAGCACCGGCCGAGCTGGTCACAAGACCTGCCGAAAATGCCGAATTGGTGGCTCGCTGGATAATGAATCCTGTCTCGTTATTTGAATTGTCGGTCCAGGTCAGAGTTATTCTGTCGCTGTTGTTGTTGAACCTGAATGCATTCGCGCTCAAGTTCGTGGGCGCGGCTGGAGGAAAAACACCAAATGTGGCTATGTTAGAAAATGCTGAGTCAAGCGACAAAATAGGGAAGCCAGCACCTTCATTCAGGTTTGGATCTGAATAATCCCAGGTGTCACCAACAGTGTTGATGGCTTTCACTCTGTAGTAAAAAGTCTGGTTCGTGTTGCCAATTGGGTCAGTATACGTCACCTGTCCCAATTCAGGTCCTGTTGAGCTTGTGATCGTTACAAGTTCAGACCACGGACCATTTACGTTTGTGGCTCTCTGTATTAAAAATAATGTCTCGTTCTTAGAGTTGTCTATCCAGGTCAAATCTATGCGTCGGTTATTGCCGTTGCCGATACGAACTGCGGTGAGATTACTTGGCGATTTCGGAGCCACACCGATTACTGTTGGACGCATCATGTCCATTTCTTCATGGCTGAGTATATGACAATGCCATATGTACTCCCAGCCAAAATTGACATAATGATTAATAATATCTATCGGTTCGCCGTTAGGATCGAAGGCAAATATAGGCAGGCCTGCCGCATCTTGCGCGGTTGAGTTAGCTAAATATGCGCCCTCGGGCATAGTAGGATCGAGCAGTCGAATGCTATTGGGCAGATCGAATGGTACCTCTGGCAATATTGGACGTAGAGCTATAATTGTGTCTTCAAGTGGGCTTATACGAATTGTGTCTTTCCAACCCAACTCGTTGGCATCAGGCTTCCGAATAATTCCGTCCCAACCAACTCGGTTAATGAGCTGAACATCATATAGATGCCAGTGAATAGGGTGTGTGTCTACCCCATTGTGAGTGATTTTCCATATTTGTGTCCCATCATTTAAGGTAGATATTGGAGTCATATTCAGTGCAGGGTCAACCCCTTTGATAACTTCTGTAGGTGGATGCGGGAATGCATAGAGAATCATATTCTGTAGACCAGCCTGTGCATTAGGAGATTCTACACCAAGATTACCACTCATACGTCCGTATGCATGCTCAAATGCCTCGCCCATTTCGTCCTGAATCATTTTAGGTTTGAGTGACATTGTAATTGTATTACCTGACAGAGTTTTAAATGTTAGTGAGGTATTGAATATCTGCACGAGTCCGTCATTACTTTTGAACGAACTGCCATAGGCATCGTTATATGCCTGCTGTCCAACAATAATTGGGTGTTGTGAATTCTGGAAAACCCCCTGGCCACCTTGACTTGTAGATTTAAAAGCTGTATGTAAAGTGGTCAGGTCAAATGGTGGAGAAGCAGAAACATTCGCAATCTTGATTTGCATTATTGTGCGAGTGTTAGGGCCGTATCCTGGCAGAGTTGAGGGTGCACCGCCAGTATCCCGAAGATCTGCGTTCCCAGTATAGTAATCGTAACGAGGGTCACGTGCTGGGAATGCAGCGGGTGCATCGTTGTACAGAATCAATGTATGTCCTGCATACTGTGAAAAATCAACAATCACATCAGCTCTCTCTGCTGGTCCAAGGAGAAGTGAATGCTTATCAACATTACCAGCATTAAAAACTGTCGGATCAGTTACCCATGTTATTGGCTGATTTGGTATAACCACAGGAGATGGCAGAAATCCACCCTCAGTACCTATCTGTATCCAATTAGGACCTGCTGTAGTCGGCTCTGGGGTTGGAAATACTCCTGCGGGATCCTCAAGGGCTGCCAAAAGCTCCTCTTGATTCAGGAGTACCTCAGTGCAAGCAACCCCAGTTTTTTCTGCTATTGGTGTAGTATTTGTATTATCGCAAATAACACCATTGGCATCTACAGCTTTATATAATTGGAGATTAAAAAACCTGTCATTTGCCGCATTCAAGATACGAAAACGATATGGTTTTGGGTCAATCGTAATAGTTGGATAAGCCGTACCATTTACAACTGGGGTGTCATGGAATGCCTCCATCCCCATTGAGTTGTATGGAGTTCCAGGCATAAATTCAGGCTCGCACCATTGGATATCCGGATCGCAGTTAGGGTCAAAGTAGGGATTTGGAACGGGACCGTATTTAATGCTCTGAGTTGGCGGCCAGAACCATGGACCATATGCCCAACGTCCAAATTGATTGACACCTGATGCATCACCAGGATTCTGAGCTGGCACGTAAACATGTGGTAGCCATAAGCTACCTTCTCCACCCCACCTTGTCATGTCCCAGAGCGGATCACTTGCAGCAAGCTGCTCCATAGGTGGAACAAAGGTTTTGTCCTGGATGATTAAGGGAATCTGGTCAGCAGGGATAATTCCACTACTAATCAAAGATTGTTCAGTATCATCAGTGAGTAGATAGCCAGCGGCCTCACCTACATAAACATTAAGACGTGTAATACCGTATGCATGATCATGATAAAACATTAACCTTGCGCTCTGTTGATTTGTGTAGTAAAAAGTCATACAACCATCTGTTGGCGAATTACAATTTGCGCCTCCCATATCAGGTACATTCTGTACGCTAACACCTTGCGGATAGGGGGTATCTTCACCAGCAGGGGTTATCCATTGATGGGCTGTGCCGTCGCTGATCCATGGTGTAATACCTCCATGTAAGTGTACAGTAGCGCGATTCTCTGTATAACAGCCCATAGGCTTTGGGTTCATTTCACACATCGGGTTTTGTGGATCTATTTCATCCATTCCTCCCATTAAAGGACCCATCCCAGAACCCATTACAGTAGTATCTACAGGAATAAACAGATTCCCGCCTTTACCTGTAGGGAGATTGTTTGTAAATTTAATTCTTACTGGACGATCTTTGGTTGCCATAATCATAGGTCCCATATAATGGAAAGGTGTTCCTCCCATATTAGTTTGACGATAACCACGCAGTGTAGTTGGTGGCAAATCTGAATGCATTTGTTCTGAGTATTGTCCCAGCTCAATTTCGTAATAATCAGAACCTGGATAAGTAGTAGTGTCAGGAATTGCTATAGGCATGTATTGACCAAGATTGTTTATTCCAGACAGTCCAAGCCCTGGCAGTCCGTCGACAAATTTTCTTATACCACCTGTTATTCCTGCACCCACACAGGTTTCTCCGATGGGGCAGTCAGTATCAGTATTACATGGTGTAGTTATTGTAATTGAACAAGACCCTGGAGTGTTTATCGGTAGTGGGCTATTGGCATAGTTAGGTACACTAAAATAATGAGGCGCTTCTCCTGGCATTGCCATCTGTGCGGTGCCTATTTGCGGAGGTACAAATCCAAGCGCTGCGGCTCTTTTTGCAGCAGCTTTTCTTTCCGATTGCGTAACCTTTCCTTTATATTTAAACTCTTTGCTTTCTTTTTTTATTGTCTTTGCATATCCCTTATTAACCATCAGGGAGAAGGCAAAGATTGTTATTAAAAAAATAATAATCATCTTTATGAATTTATGCTCTTTCATCTTCCCCTCCTTTCATTTCTTGGTGTCTTATACGATGTTCATTATACTTTGCTGCATACCTTCAACTAAGATTGAATTCTATAAAACCACCTCCCTTTTTCGAATGAGCCATTTCGTAAACTCTACAGTAGAAAAAATAGCCCTATACTTTTTTATTTTTAGTGTTAATTTGAGAATATCAGGACTGTGTTATAAATAAAATCGGGATATTTCTGAATTTCTTGTGAGAATTATTTTTCTATAATGTAAGAAAATTTCTTATAAGGCGCAGAAATCGTATCAGGCCACTTAGTATAAAACCCTGCTTTTATCTTTGATAATGCGCATGCTTATTCCTTAACCCAAATAATGCAGATATTGCTCAAAAATTTATTTAACTCGATGAATTTATTAAATTATTTTTATTTGTTATAT
>FWPV01004713.1_pt1 | contig 28304 bp, 26 predicted proteins | sample 2228371 | NCBI WGS metagenome assembly FWPV01 (sample SAMEA103939776, study PRJEB20133) | metagenome | reverse complement strand
TATTTTTTTATATATTTTTAAATTTCCATAACCAAAATATTCCTCAGTAAATTTCCCTAAATCATCAATCATTAAATCTTTTTCTTTACTCCAATTCTTTTTTTGCCATTTTTTCATTTCTAGGATTTCTTCATTGGCAATCTTGGAAGATAATGTTTTTCCTTGTAAAAAATAATGAACCATTAAAAGCGCTGCTTCTTCACAAGATTCTTTGTGTTCTTTCCAATTGGTGAGGGGTGCTTGCACGGTAAAGGGAACATTGAGCGGCTTAACCTGGTCTGGCAAGGTGGTTTTTTCTATTCTACTTTGCAGTGGACTTGGAGAGGGAGAAGACAAAAAATCCCCATGTTTGGGGGCGGAAGAAGCAAGAAAAAATAAAGTAAGCAGCAAATTAATGATCATGAACTTTTATAATATACTTTATGATCAATTCTTAAGTCAATATACTCTAATTTTTCTTTTTCCTCTTCTTTAATAATTTCCTGCCAAACTTTTTGCAAGGCAATAAGCTGGCTTTCTGGAGTGCGGGTGATATCAAAATAAACAGAAAAATTTTTGTTTGTTTTGATATGCACTTCTTGGCTAGCAACAGAAGGGATGCTGATTTCCGCAATGAGAAAATCAGTAATTTGCTTGGGAAATTTTTCCATTAACTCCAAAATAAAATCCATAAATCTTTCCGATACTACTCTTGAACCGATTTTAATTTCTATTTGATTGTTTTCTTCTAAATTTTTAATTATAGACAAAGAACTTTGTGGTAAATTATCAATAGACATTTTCTCAAAAATTAACCCTTTGTGGTCCATATAAAAATATTGGCTGTGGGAGAAAAAAATAGCCACGGGTTTTTTTTCCTGCACGATAATCTTCAATACGCCAGGGATTTTCTTTTGAATTTTAACGGCATATATAGGATAGATTTCTTCTTCTAATTTATCCTCCATTTTGTTTTTCTGGAGGAAAAGAAGATTTGCCCGGGGAATAATAAATTTCTCAGATGCCAAAAATTGGTCAATCTTCTCTCTTACCTGTGCTTCCACGTGCGGACGGGCATCGATAACTGTAACGTTGGTGATTCTAAAATAATCAGTGGAAAAAATAAAATAACCAATAACAGCAAAAGGAAAAATAATAACGCTAAGATAAAATAATCTTATAAGGAAAGATTTAATTTTTTCTGCGAAATTATCTGAGGACATAATCTAATTTAGCCAGCTTAATAATTTTTTCTAAAAGTTCTGGAAAAGTAATGCCAGATGCTTTTGCTGCTTTGGGGAAAAGACTATTCTTGGTTAATCCCGGGATAGTATTGATTTCCAAAACAAAAATTTCATTGTTTTTGTCCAGTATTAAATCCACACGGGCAAAACCGCGGCAGCCCAAGGCTTTATAGGAATTTATAGCAATTTTTTGAATTTTCTTGCTTATTTTTTTATTTAATGGCGCAGGACAGATTTCTTCACACATTTTAGGATCATATTTTGCTTCGAAATCAAAGAATTCATTTTTAGGGCGGATTTCTATTAGAGGTAAGGCTTGGGGATTTTCATTGCCCAAAATCGCACAAGTTACTTCTTTTCCTTGGATATATTTTTCAATGATTATTTCTTCATCAAAACGAGCAGATAAATCAAGAGCTTCTATTAATTTTTCTGGAGTTTTGACGATAGAAACACCAATGCTAGATCCCTCTTTGTTTGGTTTTACTACGCAAGGGATACTCACCACATCTAAAGTTTCTGCTATTTCTTCAGAAGTACTATTTTGCAGATCTTTGGCGGAAAAAGAAACATAGGGGGGAACGGAAAGACGATTCTGCTGAAGGATGATTTTAGTAGCCAGTTTATTAATGCCTAAGGCCGAAGCGAGCACTCCGGAGCCGGTGTAGGGAATTTGCAGAAGCTCGCAAAGGCCTTGAATCGTTCCATCTTCACCTAAACGACCGTGCAAAGCAATGAAGACCTTGTCAATTCTTTTATTTTGAGCGTCATTCACAAATTTTTCCAAATCGGTTTTTACATCATATCTGAAAATATTAAATTTCCGAGGATCAAGCCCCTCTTCAATGTTTCTTCCGGTATTAAGAGAAACTTCTCTTTCGCTGGATCTGCCGCCAAAAATCAAGGCTAAATTAATTTTTTTCATTTTGGTATACGTTTAATATTTTGAGGAATAGTAGCGCAAATTTCATAAGGAATGGTTTGTAATAAATTTGCTTGAGATTCCAAAGTTATGGAATTAGTTTTTTGTTTTCCTAAAATTACTACCTCATCACCTTTTTTATATTTCAGGGAATCATGTAAAGCAACGGCAGTCAAATTCATGGCAATACGGCCGGCAATAGAATGAAATTTACCTTGGATCAAAAGCTTTCCTAAGTTGCTTAAACGGATATTCAAACCTTGCGAATAGCCTAAAGGTAAAATACCGATTTTTTGAGATTTTTTAGTTTTAAAAGTCCTGCCATATCCCACAGATATATTTGCGGGAAGTTTTTTTATCAAAAGCAAGTGTGTTTTCCAACTCATCACTGGCATCAAATCCAGATTTGAAGCAGTTTTTTGAGGAAAAGGGGAAAATCCATACAAAGAAGCCCCTACTCTTACTGCATTACCTAAATGAAGTTCTCTCTGAAATAAAGCAGCGCTGTTTATCATGTGAATTAATTCTACGGGGGGAAAAATTTTTTGGATTTTTTCAAAACGCCTTTTTTGTTCCAGAGAAAAATTTTTGTCGCTTCCCGCTGCTGCGTAATGACTGCAAACACCTTCTAAATTCAGATTTTGTGAATTTTTAATAAAGTTTAAAATTTGATTGTGGTCTAAACTGCCTAAGCGAGAAAGCCCAGTGTCTATTTTCCAATGAATAAAAGCTTTGTTCTTTTGTTGTGAGGCAAAAAAATCCGCTTCTTTTGCATCTTGGAGAGAAGAAATCAAAAAACGCCACCTGTTTTTGATGGCTTTTCCTATTTCATTTTTAAAAAGCGAGCGCAAAATAATAATTTTCCCCTGCGGCTGAACAAAGGAAATTTTTTCTGCTTCGTCTATATCTGCCACTGCAAACCAACGCACTCTTGATTGATAAAGTTTCTTGGTAATTAATTCTAAACCATGGCCATAGGCATTAGTTTTAACTACAGCAATAATTTCTTTTGCAAACTGTGCTCTTTTTCTTATTACTCGCAAATTATGACTCAAGTGAGCAAGATTTATCTCAAGCCAAGTATTCATCTTGAAATTTTTTCAAAAGGAACAAGGGGCCGCAAAACTTTAGGTACTAAAATTGAGCCGTCTTTTTGCTGATAATTTTCTATAATAGCAATTAAAGTGCGGCCAATGGCGAAAGCAGTGCCGTTTAAAGTGTGCAGTAATTTTACTTTACCTTCTTTGTTTCGGAAACGTGCTTGTAATCTTCTTGCCTGAAAATCTGTGCAATTGGATGTGGAATGGGTTTCCCTGTATTGACCTTGTCCTGGCATCCAAGCCTCAATATCAAATTTAGCGGCAGCGGGGTCTCCTAAATCTCCGGTGCACATTTGCACAACTTGATAAGGTATTTCCAATGCCTGCATTAATTTTTCTTCCAAGTTTAACAAAAATTTATGTTCTTCTTGAGATTCGTCTGGATGACAAAAAGAAAACATTTCCACTTTGTCAAATTGATGCACCCGCAAAATTCCTTGGGTATCCCTGCCGTAGCTTCCCGCTTCTCTTCTAAAACAAGTGGAGAATGCGACATAGCGGCGGGGGAGGTCTTTGTATGATAAAATTTCTTTCATGTGATAAGGGCCAAGGGATTGCTCGCTAGTGCCTACAAGGTATAAATCATCGGGTGACACTTTATAAACCTCCTCTTCTCCTCGATCTCCATATCCCATGGCCATAAAGGGTTCTTTTTTTATCATTACAGGAGGAATAACAGGAATAAAACCCTCTTTGCTTAAGGTCTCCAAAGCAAAACGCACTAAAGCGAATTCCAAAAATACCAGTTCATTTTTAATATAACCGAAACGTGTGCCGGATACTTTACCAGCGCGTTTTGTGTCAATAAGATCTAATTTTTCTGCAAGTTTAATATAATCCAAGGGAGGAAAATCAAAGGGAGGAAGCGAGGCAGGCACTTTACGCAGGACTATATTATTTTTTTCATTCTTGCCGAGAGGAACGTTGGCGAGAGGAATGTTGGGAATCAAAACCAAAAGAGCAGAAAGTTTTTCGGAGATATTTTTTTCTTCCTTCTCTAATTTGATCAACTTTTTTTTCAAATCTTTCATCTTCTTGATTAACTCTTTTTTCCTGGTGCTTTTTTGAATTGTTTTGCTGACTTTGTTTTGTTCTGCGCGCAACTTTTCAATTTTTTGCGTGAGCGTTCTTTTTTTTTCGTCAAAATTTAAAACTTCATCAATGTCTATTTTGACTTGTTTGGAAGAGACGGCTTTTTTTACTTTTTCAGGATTTTCTCTTAAAACTTTTAGGTCAATCATAATTTATCGCATTAAAGATGATTGATAGAGATCCGGACGATAAGCTTTCATTTTTTTTACTTGTACTTTCAAACCATTTTTCTTTATTTCATCATAAAAATTTTGTGAAAGTTTCTGATCATATCCTAGAGCAATAAACTGGGGTTTTTCTTCAATAACGACTTTGGGAAATTCATCAAGATCTGCAATTATTACCTTGTCTACCACTGCCAATTTTTCCAAACTTTTTTGTCGCTCCTTCTCATTTTGCAAGACAGAACGTTTCTTTACTTTTTTTACATAGGCATCTGATGCAGCTGTCACAATTAAATAATCACCTATGCTTTTCGCTTGCTCTAAAAAATCAAGATGTCCCAAATGGATAATATCAAAAATGCCAAAAACCATTACTTTTTTCATGGCGTTAGTCCTCCTTTTTTAATAATGGAAATAATATAACGTCCCTAATTGAAGGGGTGTCGGAAAACAGCATTATTAGGCGATCAATGCCAAAGCCAATGCCGCCAGCCGGCGGCATGCCAAATTCCAATGCCTGAATAAAGTCCTCGTCCATTTGATGAGCCTCCTCATCACCTTTTTTTCTTTGTTCAAGTTGTTCTTGAAAACGCTTTTTTTGTTCAAGGGGGTTATTTAGTTCGGAATAAGCGTTTGCGATTTCCATGCCTCCTACGAAAACTTCAAATCTTTGAACATAACTTTCGTTTTTGTCACATGCCTTAGCAAGTGGGGAAATATCTTTTGGTAAGTCGTAGACAATAGTAGGTTGAATTAATTTTGGTTCGCAAACCAAACCAAATAATTTGTCTAAAATTTGCCCTCTTTGCAGTTTATGATCTATTTTGATTTTTCTTTCTTTTAATGCTCTTAGTAATTCCTTTTTTTCCAAAAAATTATCTATGTCTAGATTAATATAATTTTTTAGTGCTTCCTTGAAAGTTATTTTTTTCCAAACGCCATCCAAGATGATTCTTTTATTTTTGAAATCAAATTGTAACTTACCAAGAACTTTTTTAGCGATGTTCTTCAAGAATTTTTCTGCGAATTTCATCACTTCTTTGTAATCATCATAAGCAGTGTAAATCTCTAATAAAGTATACTCAGGGTTATGCTTAGTGGAAAATCCTTCGTTACGAAAATTTTTTCCAATTTCATAAACCTTATCTATACCACCCACTAAAGCTCTTTTTAAATATAATTCGGGAGCAATACGCAGATAAAATTTCTGATCCAGTGCTTCCAATTTTGTGATAAATGGTTTGGCTGCTGCTCCTCCTGCCTGGGGTTGTAAAACAGGAGTTTCAATTTCCAGATAGCCATTTTTTTCCAAGAATTCTCTAATAGCGGTGATGATTTTCCCGCGCAAGTAAAAGATAGAGCGAGTTTTTTCGTTCATAATTAAGTCTAAATAACGTTTTCGATGACGAATTTCTTCATCTTTTAAGCCGTGCCATTTTTCCGGCAAGGGAAGGAGCGACTTACTAAGCATGCGCGCTTTTGATGCTTTGATTGTCATTTCTCCCTTTTTGGTTTTAAAAAGAGTGCCTTGGAATTCGGCAAAGTCTCCGATATCAAAATATTTCAAAAATTTGTAATTTTCTTTGCCAAGGGTTTTTTCGTCTGTGAAGGCCTGGAACGAACCAGAAGCATCATTGAAAGTAAAGAAAGTGGATCTGCCGTGAGAACGAATGCCCCTAATTCTGCCTCCTAAAACAATTACTTGTTGCTTTTTTGTCAGGATATCAAAATGATCTCGCGCATATTTTACATCATGCGTTTTGAAACTTTTAGCTGGGTAAGGATTAATCCCCGCTTTTTTTAGAGCAGCAAGTTTCTCTAAGCGAATTTTGCGTAGTTCTTCGAGTGGTTTCATTTTTTAATATTTCTATCAAAAACTGCTTAAACTCATCCTTAATATCGCTTCTTTTTAAGGCAAATTCCACAGTAGTTTTTAAATAATCTAGTTTATTTCCGATGTCATGTCGTTTGCCTTTTAATTTATAAGCATAGATATTTTTATCTTTGGCATAAGCAGAAAGGGCCTCAGTAATCCCGACCTCTCCTTTTTTGGGCGGAACTTTCTCAATATAAGAAAAGATTTCCGGTGTAAGGATATAGCGGCCGGAAACAGCTAAGTTGGAGGGGGCATTATTAATTTTAGGTTTTTCAATTAAGGATTTTATTTTAAAAATTTGTTCGCTGATTTTTTCACCATTAATAATGCCGTAGCGGTCTACCTTTTCTTTTTCCACTTCTTCAGCTCCAATTATAGGAGCTTTAAATTTTTCATATTGATGTATAAGCTGTAAAGTGGCAGGAGTTTTTGCTGTAATAATAGTATCCCCTAAAAGCACCGCGAAGGGTTCGTCGTCGACATATAATTTGGCATGATATATTGCCCCGCCTAAACCTTTTAAATTTTTCTGCCGGATAAAACAGATGTTAACTAGATTGGAGATTTTTTGTACTTGTTCTAATAATTCTTTCTTCTCATTTTGCTGCAAGTTGTGTTCTAATTCAAAATTACGATCAAAATGATCCTCAATAGCTCGCTTGCCACTGCCGGTAATAATAAGAATGTCTTCGATGCCGCTTTTTACCGCTTCTTCTACAACAAATTGGATGGTGGGGGTATCAACGATGGGCAGCATCTCTTTGGGCTGCGCTTTAGTGGCAGGAAGAAAACGCGTGCCCAAACCAGCAGCAGGAATGATTGCTTTTTTAATCGTCATTACGGCTTTATTAATGCAAGACTTTGATATTATTGTAATATATTATTTGTCCAAGACAAAATCATTAACTGATTTTTACAATTTTACATTCTTTCTTTCCAGCGGGAGTAATGACAATTGATTTATCCCCTACTTTTTTGCCGAAGCATGCTCGACCGATGGGAGATTCATTGGAAATTTTTCCCTCCTCAGGACTAGCTTCATTTGCGCCCACAATAGTGAAGGAAATTTTTTGCCCATCGCATTCAATGTCTACAGTAGAACCTATTCCCACCACTGTTTTGCTTGCTTTTTTGCCATCAATAATTACTGCGTTCTTGATGGTATATTCTAATTCAGCAATTTGTTGCTCCAGAAGATTTTGTTTTTCTTTTGCTTCCGCATATTCAGCATTTTCCGAGATATCGCCGTGCTCCTTAGCTGTTTGAATTGCTTCAGCAATTTCTTTGCGCTTGATAGTCTTAAGTTCTTTTAGTTGCTGTTTTAACTTTTCTAAACCCTGGAGTGATAGATATACTTTTTTAGTCATGGCGCTATTTGCTAATGATAATTTTTAAAGAAAGGGAGTAAATTCCCTTTCTTTAGCTAAAATTAATTTTAATCAAACTTCTAGTATAGAGTTATTCACAATTAAAAAACATCTTAGCACTGAACAAATTTGAGGTCAACCCCCACCTTTTTCAACCCTCTTGTTTTATTACTAATCCGCGTTTCACTTCTGTATGCGCCTTCAGCTCTGTTTTATCAAGTTTCCTTATTCCTTATTTTGTTGTGGGAAAAAATAAGGGGACGAGGCAAAGAAACTATGGCTGGTTAAAATACCAGCGTAAAACCTCATAAGCAACTGGTACTGCTACTTCATCCCCTCCCCCCGCTTCTTCTAATAAAACTGCCAAAACTATCTGAGGATTCTCATAAGGAGCAAAGCCCACAAACCAACCATGAAACGTATCTCTCTTTCCCGTTTGGGCAGTTCCTGTCTTCCCTGCTACATCGACAGGAAGAGTTGATAATGCCTTTGCGGAACCGGAAATAACAGCCATTCTCATTGCCTTTTTCACTAATTCTATATTATATTTAGAGACAAAATCTTTTCTAATAATTTCTGGTTGAACTTTTTTAATTATTTTACCGTCAACATCTAGGATCTCTTTAACAATATGAGGACGAAAAAGACTCCCCCCATTGGCGATGGCGCTGATATAAGTAGCCAACTGTAAAGGTGTTATGGTTATATCTCCTTGACCAATAGCCAAATGGTAAGTATCGCCTACATACCAAATCTCTCCTTTCTCTTTTTCTTTCCAGATCTTGGAAGGAAGAAAACCCTTGCCTTCGCCTGGCAAATCAATTCCCAATTTATCTCCCAAGCCAAAAAGTCGGGCGTATTTGTTAATACGTTCTACTCCTAAGCCCCCTTCCCCTTCTTTTCCTCCGGCTATAAGGTAAAAATAAGTATTGACAGATTCGGCAATGGCTTTGTTTAAATCAGTAATACCGTGGCCTCCGTTTTTCCAATCAGGAAAAAACCATTTTCCAATTTTAATTCCTCCTGTGCTTAAAACAGTGGAGTCTTTATTTATAATCCCCTCCTCCAAAGCTCCAAGGGCAATAAGTGGCTTGATGGTGGAACCGGGAGGATAAGTACCACTAATTGCCCGATTAAACAAAGGCTGGCTAGGATCATTAAGCAAGACACTGAGATTTTCTTGAGCGAGTGGCTTGTTAAAAATATTATTATTGAATACTGGCAAGCTTGCCAAAGCGAGGACCTCTCCGTTCTGAGGATTTAGAGCTATCGCCGCTCCTTTTTTTGTATTAAATTCTTGCGCTTTTTGTTTTAGTGTTTCGTTTAGTTTTAATTGAAGATTGGCATCAATGCTTAATTTTAAATTGTATCCGGCAGTATATTTTTTTTCTCCCAAGGTTTTTTGGATCTTGCCTTGAACATCTACTACTACATCATGAGAGCCGTCAATACCGCGCAACTCATTTTCATAACTTGCTTCTATCCCCGATTTTCCTACAAAATCAGAAACTTGATAACCTTTGTTTTTCTTTTCTCTATATTCCTCTGCGCTTATTTTCCCCAGATAACCCAATATAGCGGAAAAATTTTCATCCTCCCAGTATTCCCTTGTAGCGCTGTTCTGGATTTCTATGCCCGGCAAATCTTTTATTATTCTTTCCATTTTAATCAAAGCATCGTGGGAAATATTATTTTGAATAAGAACAGGATGAAATGATGCAGGATCAAGATCTTTTATTTTTTCTTGAATCTCTAACTTTGGAATTTTAAGAATTTCTGAAAGCACCTTGACAATTTTCCCTTGGTCCTCTTTTTTTTGCGGCAAATTAACAGGAATCGCAACAACATCAGTAGCGGGGATATTTTTTACAAGCTGTCTGCCCTTGGAATCAAAAATTACTCCTCGCGGTGCTTTTAGAACGACTGATCTAATAGTGTTACCAGATGACAAGGAAAGATATTTCTTTCCTTGAACAATCTGCATGTAAAAAACACGTAGAAAGAGCAAAAGTAAAAAGATTGCGCTAATGACCAGTAATTTTTTAAAAATATTATTCTCTAAGGGGACTTCCAAGGATTCGGCATCATCCTTTGATGAATCCAAAAAACTTTCCTCCCAATCTAAATTAGTGAAGGTTTTTGAAAATTTTTTTCTCATTATTTTTATACAAGTTTATTCCGGGGTATAAAAAAGTGGAAGACGAATAAAAAGTTTTCTGCTGAAAAGGAAAATTAAAAGATTCGCGGGGAATGAGCGCCAGAAAAGAGATAAAAAATCTTTTATGTCAAGTTGGGAAGGGCGCATAAAAATTAAAATAAGAATAAAAATCAAAAAAACGTATAAAAAATTTATTGAAACGAAAAACAAAACTTGATAGAGAAATCTAGAAATTCCCGAGATATGGGCAAATATTGTTTTGACCAAAACAGCCAACAAAGTTAGTGCTAAAATATTTGATCCCAACGGCAAAGAAGATTGCAAATCTAATAAAAAACCTGTCATCACTGCCCAGAAAATCATCTCCCTTTTTTTTATAAACAACCAAGACAGCCAGAAAGAGAAAATTAAATTAGGCCCCCAAAACGACCAAGAGGAGGTATAGGGCCAAAAAGAGGAAAGTAAAAATATTATTAGAATGAAAAAAGATAAAAGAAGTTTATTAATAACCATAAAAAGGTTTTACTTTGGAGAAATAACTGAAACGATCCGTAATTTTTTTAAATTTACATATGGCTTGATTTGCGCGCTTTGAAAAATTTCATTGGGGAGGGAATAAACTTCATCTATTTTTCCAATGGTCAACCCTCCCGGAATATCCGGATCAGTCGCAGAAGTGACTATGACATCGTCTTTTTTTATTAAAACATCTTGAGGAAGCGAAGACAGCGTGATCCCTAATCCCTTTTCTCCTTTAATCACGCCCTCTACATCGGTTCCTAAAATTTTTGCGTTAAGCACAAAATCTTTGTCAGTAATTAAAATGACAACAGCGGCATGATCGTAGACCTGACGAATTTTTCCGACCAAATGTCCGTGCAAGGTGACAGGCATGTTTTCTTCTACCCCATCTTTAGTTCCTTTGTCGATAAGATAATGGTCGTGGAATTCTCCGCTCGTTTTTGCGACAATGAAAGCCGTGATGTATTTAAAATCACTTGATGACCGCAATTCGAGTTCCTTCCTTAAATTTTCATTTTCCCTCTTTGTTTCCTCTAGGGCATTATTTAAGGCAACGAGGTGCAAATTTTCTTCAGATAATCTTTGATTTTCATCCGCTAATTTATCTATGGATTTTATTAAATCGATAAAATCTACGATTTTCCAGGCAAAACTTCTCGCTATTTTCTGCAAAGGCACAGTGAGATTATAAATCAAATTTTCCAAAGGAAAAAGGATTTTGTTTTGATGCAAAAAAACTAGCAGTACCATTACCGCTATGAGTAAAAAGATGCGATACTTTTTAAAAAATTTATTTACCATTAGCTATTCGCCCTATGCCATTAGCTATTCGCCCTATGCCATTAGCTATTTGGGTGGCTTTGCTTCCTTGGTGGGAAGGAGTACTTCTTTTAGATTTTCCAAGTTTTCTAGCACTATTCCAGTTCCCCTCGCCACAGCGGTTAGGGGATCATCATCGACCTTCACAGGCATACGTGTTTCTTCTGACACCAATCTATCTAATCCCCTGAGCAGTGCGCCTCCGCCAGATAAGGTGATCCCCCGCTCCATAATATCTGCTACGAGCTCGGGGGGGGTATCTTCAATTGTATCTTTTATACTGGTCACCAAAATTTTAACAGAACGTGCCAGCGCTTCTCTGATTTGAGCATCATTGACAATCACTTCTTTAGGAAGACCGGTGACCAAGTCCCTTCCGCGCATAGGAGCTTCTAAAATCTCAGGTAATTCATAAGCAGATCCAATTTTAATTTTGATTTCTTCTGCTGTTTTTTCTCCCAAAAGCAGATTAAACTGATCTCTAGCGTATTGAATAATATTTTCGTTTAATTCGTCGCCGGCAATGCGTAAAGAACGGGAAGTAACAATTCCCCCTAAGGAAATAACTGCAATTTCTGAAGTTCCGCCGCCGATATCCACTATCATATTTCCTGTTGCTTCTTGAACGTCCATTCTTGCGCCAATCGCGGCTGCCATCGGCTCGTCAATAAGAAAAACCTGTCTCGCACCCGCATTAAAAGCGGCGTCCTCCACAGCTCTTTTTTCCACTTCCGTGATGCCAAAGGGAATACCGATAATTACGCAAGGACGAGGAAGAAGAGCAAAGGATTCGCCGTGCACTTTTTCGATAAAATAACGCAACATCTGCTCTGTGATTTCGAAATCGGAAATAACGCCGTCACGCAAAGGCCGATTGGCAACAATGTGCGAGGGAGTTTTGCCTACCATTTTTTTTGCTTCGTTCCCGATAGCTAAAACCTTGCCAGTTTTTTTATTGATGGCGACAACAGAAGGTTCATCGATAACAATTCCTTTTCCCCTTACATAAACCAACGTATTGGCTGTTCCCAAATCAATACCGATGTCTTTTGAAAATAATCCAAAAAATTTATTAAGCATAAACTTTTTTTAGGAAAGATATGATTTTATTGAAATTCACCAGTTGCTTTCTTTCCTCATCGCGTTTTTTAATTTCCAAAGATTTTTTTTCAAAAGTATTATCAGACAATATCAAACGGTAAGGAATGCCTATCAAATCTGCATCGAAAAATTTGACGCCCGAAGATTCATTGCGATCGTCAAATAAAATAGATATGTTCTGATCTGTAATTCTTTTATAGAGTTCTTCAGCCTTCCTTTTTATTTCCTGTTTTTTACTTAAAAGGAGGAAATGAAAATGAAAGGGGGTGAGGTTTTTAGGCCAAATTATTCCTTTCTTATCATGAGAAGCCTCTACAACAGTTGCCACTAATCTGCCTAAACCGATGCCATAACACCCCATAATTATAGGTTTGCTTCTACCATTTTTATCTTTATAATAAGCTTTCATTGCTTCACTATATTTCGTACCCAATTTGAAAATATGTCCGTTCTCAATGCAATTTTTGATAACAAGGCTACTTTGGCACTGCGGGCATTTGTTTTCACCTGACAATACTTCTAAATTAGCGGCAAAACCGCAATTCTCGCAAAAACCTGATTTGTCTTCACCTTGAGATGAGAAAAGGGCAAATTCATGAGAAATATCGCCGCCGATAGTGCCGGAAGATGCTAGTACAGGGGTTACCGTCAATCCGCAACGTTTAAAGATTTTTAAATAAGCGTCTTTTACTTTCTCATAATAAGCGTCTAAGTCCCAGGAATCAATATGAAAGCTATAAAGATCTTTCATCACAAATTCCCGCACTCTCAAAAGCCCTCCTGTAGATCTCAATTCATTGCGAAATTTATTCTGAATTTGATAAACAGCCAGCGGTAAATCTTTGTAAGAAAAAATATTGCGTCTTGCCAAATCAGTGATTACTTCCTCATGAGTTGAACCCAGCCCATATTCTTTATTGTGGCGATCAAATAATTTAAATAATGGCGGGTCGATGGTTTTCCAGCGATCTGTTTCCTGCCAAAGTTTTTTGGGCTGAAGGGTTGGCAAATAGAGTTCTTGGGCACCTATAGCATCCATTTCTTCTCTGATAATCTGTTCAACTTTTTTGTACACTTTAAATCCAAGCGGCAACCATGAGTAAATGCCGCTGGCCAATTGATCAACAAATCCGCCTTGCACTAAATATTGATGACTGATCAACTCAGCTTCTTTTGGCGGAGTTCTTTTTGTTTTTCCGAAAATTTTTGACTGTCTCATTATTAAAATAGATTAATTTATTAGAATAGATTAATGATTTTTTTCCCTAATGCAATAATTCTATCACGCAATCTGTAGATATCGTTAAAGGTAACAGCAATCATTAAAAAAATCAAGATCGCAAAACCTATGTTATGAACAATATTCTCCACTTTTTGACTGATTTTTCTGCCTTTTATCTTTTCAAATACTAAGAATAACAATCTTCCTCCGTCAAGGGCGGGAAAGGGCAAAATATTAATAATGGCGAGATTAATAGTTAAAAGCACTGTCAACTGAAGAAGATAAATAAAACCAAGCCTTGCTGCTTCTCCAGTGAGGACTGCTATCCCCACAGGACCGCTAATGTCAAAAATTAAAACTCCTTTGGCAATAAGGTTTTTTAATAACAATCCAAATAAATATATCATTTGTATGGTTAGATTCACAGAGGTTTTCAAACCTACCCAAGGAGCATAATACCAGGGATATCTTACTATGCCGGTTTTAACTAAACCCACACCAAGGGGCCCTTCGCCTGCGGGAATTTTAGTGCGGGGAGTAATCGAAACTTCCTGCTCTTCCGTCCCCCTTCTTATCTTGAGAGTTATAGTTTTGCCAAGGTTTTCTTCGGTATATGCTTGCAAATCGCTAATTTGAGTAAAGCCCAAAATAGTATCCCCTACTTTCAATTCTGCTGTTTCAGCGGGAGAATGAGGGGAAATCTCCGTAATTTGGATTTTCTCGTTTGTTATTTTTCCTTTGATCCTCTGTCCAGATAAGACGGTTGGCATTCCTATAACCGCGGCAAGTGTTATCAATACCATGGCTAAAATAAAATTCATCAATACCCCGGAAAAAAGCACCAAAAACCGCTGCCAAATTCTTTTATTCGTGAATAAGCGAGGGTCTTTTTGCTCTTCTTTCGTTTTAGCGCCTTCCTCACCCCAAATTCTCACAAATCCACCTATGGGGATGGCATTAAGAGAATATAACGTTTCACCGATTTTTTTTCCCAAGATACGCGGCGGAAAACCAAAACCAAATTCTTCTACTTTACAGCCTATTTTCTTAGCTGCTAAAAAATGTCCAAATTCATGGACAAAGATCAGCAACCCCAAAATTAAAATAAATATAAAAATGGTAGCAAAAATCATAAAAGTTACACAGTGAAAATTTCTTTTTCTTTTTCCTCGCTCAATTTTTCAATCTTTTCGTTATATTCATCGATTTTTTCCTGCCAAGTATTTTTAGCGGAAAAAAACTGATCTTCTGATATCTCTTTTCCGATTTTTTTGTTTTTTAATTCTTTTATAAGCTCATCTCTGATTTTTCTGATGGTGATGCGTGCGTCCTCTAATTTTTGCCTTACAATTTTCGTCAGCTCTTCTCTTCGTTCGGAAGTAAGAGGGGGGATGCGCAAGCGTATGATGTTGCCAACCTCCTCGGGCATAATACCCAGAGGAGATTGCTGGATTGCCTTCATAATAGCTTTTGATGAGTTTTTATCCCATGGCTGAATAACTAAAAGTCGTGATTCAGGAGAAGTAATTGTGGCAAGCTGGATAAGAGGGGTGGGATTGCCGTAATAATCAATCTTCAGCTCTTCCACCAAAGAAGGGGAGGCCCTCCCCGTGCGAATTTTGCTTAGTTCATTTTTTAAGAAATCTAGTACTTTTTTCAATTCCTTTTCTTTTTTTTCAATGAGTTGTTCAATAGTCATATTCTTGGAAAATTTAATAATAATATCTCTAATGCCATTTTTTTGTTGATATTGGTTTTAGCTAGCAAAAATTGTATTTTTTTTGTTTGCTCTAATAACTGCAAGATCTGTTTGATACTCAGCTTTTTGAAAATTTTTTTTAATAATTTTTCCTCAATGATGCTGGCAGCAAAACACGATTTAATTTTAATAAGTAAAAAATTTCTTAAAGCTATAGTGATGATTTTTAGAAAATCATCACTCTGCTCTTTGTTTATTAAGTCATGGACAAAAAGCAATTTTTTAAAGTCTGAATAACTGAGAATATCGATAAATTTTTTAAAAAGCTCTTTATACGAGGAAAAAATTTCTGGCTTTTCTGTAAAACGAATAGCAAGTCCTGGTAATCCTGACGAGATTTGCGAAAGGATTCCTGCTTTTTCTTTTTCCAATCCTCTTTTAATTAAAGCTCTTTCTATTAAAGATATAGGAGGGGGCTGGAAATTAATAACCTGGCAACGCGAAATAATAGTTGAAGGCAAGGAATTCAAATTGCTGGTGGTAATAATAAAAATAACTCCCTTGTGCGGCTCCTCTAAAATTTTCAAGAAAGCATTGGCCGCTTCAATAGTAAAATTTTCCATGTTTTCTATAAGAACAACCTGATGACTTGCTTGATATGATTTTAAACCCAAAGATTTGCGCAATGTTCTGACGGTTTCAATTTTTAATTTAGAGGGGTAAGGATTAGGAAGGTAAAAAAAATCGGGGTAATTGTTATTTCTGACATTTTTACAAATAGAACAGATGTTTTTAAAACGATCTTCGTTTTTTGGACATAAAATTGCTTGAGCGAATTTAAAAGCAATTAAGCTTTTGCCTATGTGATCAGGGCCATAAAATAAATAAGCATGCTGAAGATTCCCTCCCAGGAGAATTTTTTTAAGAATTTTAATATTTTTTTCGTGTCCGATTATGTGATCTTGCATTATTGCTTACGTTTTTGCCAAATAACTAAGATAGGCGGGGCTAAAAAAATAGAAGAATAGGTGCCGACAATTATTCCAATGATTAAAGCGAGGGCCAAAAAACGAATAGACTCACCACCGAAAAAATAAATGGTAAATAAAGGAAGAAGAGTGGTGAGAGAAGTGTTAAGGGAGCGCGTCATGGTTTGCTGAATGCTTTTGTCCACAATGTCGGAAAATTTCCCTGAATATCTTCCCAAATTTTCTTTTATGCGATTAAATATGACGATGGTGTCATGGACTGAATAGCCTAAGATAGTAAGAAGAGCGGTAACAAAAAGACTATCAATAGTTATCCCCCAAAATTTTCCTAAAATAGAGAATATACCCATAGTGATAAGAAGATCATGGATAAGAGCGACAACAGCAATTATACCGAACACCCATGATGAAACTATTCCAGAAGCTTTTCTAAATGCCAAAGCCAAATACACAATAATCATTACAGAAGCAACAATTACCGCATATAGAGATTTTTTCTTCAATTCTTTGCCGATAACTGGTCCGATTGCCTCAAAACGCAAATCTTCAACTTTTCCGAATTTTTCCCTTAGAATTTCCAGCACTTTTTGATGTTGTTCTTCCGAAAGCTCGGCAGTGCGAAAAGTATAAACATCATCTGACTGCACAATATTGAATTCAGGGATATTTAAGAGAACCAATGTCTGTTTAATTTCAGAGATGGCGGGAGATTTTTCTATTTTTACAACCAAAATGGATCCGCCGGTAAAATCAATACCGAAGTTTAGTTTATAAAGCACCAAAAATAAAACTGCCAGAGATACAAGTAATAGAGAAAGCCCCAACCAGATCTTCGAATATTTAATAATCTTGATTTTTTCCCACATAAATTTATTAACCCCAAAGAAATTTTTTCTTTTCTCCACCATTTTTAGCCGCTAGATTCAAGAAAGTACGAGTGATGATAATAGCGGTAAGCATGCTTACTGTAATACCTATAGCTAAAGTAATGGCGAATCCCCTCACCATGCTGGAACCAAAAACATAAAGTATAACACATGTGATCAGGGAAGAAAGATTAGAATCCCTAATCGCATTCCAAGCCTGTTTAAAACCATCGTTAACGGCAACGGGAAGAGGTGTTCCTTCCCTTAGAGCTTCTTTAGTGCGGGCAAAAATTAAAATATTGGCATCTACTGCCATTCCTACGGATAAAATAAAACCAGCAGTCCCTGCCAAAGTCAAAACTAACCCTGGGAAGATTTTGAAAATCGCAAAAACAAAAAAAGCATAAATTACAAGAGCAAAAACAGCAAATAGACCAGGCAGACGATAATAGAGAATCATAAAAAAAGCTACCAGAATCAAACTCCAAAGTCCCGCATATACGCTTTTTGTAAGCGAAGATAAACCTAAGGCAGGGCCGATAGTTTGCTGTTGTATTAAACTTACAGGAACGGGGAGGGCTCCGGCATTAAGTCTTTGGGCTAACTGCTTTGCCTCGTTCAGGGTGAAATCCCCTGTAATTACTGCTCTTCCGTCAGTAATTACAGATTGCACAACAGGAATAGTGATGGGCTCATTGTCAAGAAAAATAGCCACTCTTTTATTGAGATTCCGTTCAGTAATTTCTGCAAATAATTTTTTCCCTTCATCATTAAATTTCAAAGAAACTTCTGGATTGCCGGAAGTGGGATCAAATTGTACCTGTGCTCCTGAAAGCTGCCTGCCAGTAAGTTTTGTGGGGATAAAAGGCGGAGGAAGTTTTTCTAACTCTTCCGGATTAATCTCTTCGACAGGAGGGACAAATTCAGGATTTTCTTCTCGAAAATCCAGTTGAGGCGTTTCCCCTATCATTTTGATCGCTGCCTCAATATCTGTAACGCCAGCCAATTCCACGATTAATCTGTCTTGCCCTAAGGTTTGGATGTTCGGCTCTGCAACGCCAAATAAATTTACCCTACGTTCAATAACATCCCGCACCCCCTCCATAGCGTCTTTAACATCTTCTTGCTTTATCATGGAAAGATCTGCCTGATAAATAAGTTGACTTCCGCCCTTAAGATCCAATCCCAGTTTTAAGCGAAAACGGTCAAAATAATGAAGCCAGGAAAGATAAGGTTTGTTGGAAATAAAGGCATGAACTTTTCCCTCTAAAGGTGTTGATGGGAAATCAACTAAAAAAGCAAGAATTGCGAAAGCAATAATGATAAAAAAAATAATCCAATTTTTCCCCTTCTTAGTCATAAGGCCATGGTGATGTTTAAATTATATAACTAAATGCATTGATTTTCAAGAAAATTAAATTTTTGCATTAAACGTTCTTTCCATGACAATGTTTGTACTTTACTGGACGGCCATCAGCTCTCCTCGCTCCGCATGGGCAGGGGGCGTTGCGGCCAATTTTTCCTTTTCCTGTATGGTTTGTTTTTGTCGTTTGATCTTTTTTTTGATTTAAAATCATTTCTTTTTTTGTTTTATGGGAGCCAGCAGTGACTTTAAAAATAGTGTGAGCGCAAGTAAGTTGAATATTTTTTAATAATTTTTCAAACATCGCAAACCCCTCTTTTTTATACTCAATGAGAGGATCTCGCTGACCATAGCCGCGCAAACCAATACCCACTCTCAAGTGATCCATTTCATCAAGATGTTCAATCCAAAGCGAGTCAATACTGCGCAGTAACACTGCTTTTTCCATTAAACGCATCATTTCTCCACCTGTTTCTTTTTCCTTCAATAGATAGTTTTCTTTTGCTATTTCCATCAAGTAATCGATTATTTTTGTTCTCAGTTCAGGCGGGTCTGCAATTTCTTTTACAAAACAATTAATTTTTTGACGCAAATCTTGCGGGATAGACATAATGGTCCCCGTCGCTTCGCATATTTCTTCAATATTCCATTCTTTAATATTTTTATTAAAAGTATGAGCAGAAACTATCTCAGAAAAAACATTTTTTAGCATTTCCAGAATAAGTTCTTTGAGAGTTCTCTCTGTTTTCCCCTCTTTTTTTAATTTTTGATCTATTTCTAAAATCTCTCGGCGTTTTTTATAAATTGCCTCTCTTTGCCTATTCATTACATCATCATATTCTAAAACATGTTTTCTGGCATCAAAGTGGAATCCCTCCACTTTTGCCTGGGCCGCCTCTATGGCCTTAGAGATAAGGCGGTTTTCAATGGGCTGATCTTCAGGAACATTCAGTCGCTCCATGAGGCCTTTGATTTTTTCTCCGCCGAAAATGCGCATAACATCGTCATCCAAGGAAACAAAGAATTGTGAAGAGCCAGGGTCCCCTTGCCTTCCCGCTCTTCCCCGCAGCTGGTTATCGATGCGCCGTGCTTCGTGTCTTTCCGTGCCTATTACATGCAGACCGCCCAATTTTACTACCCCTTTACCTAACTTAATGTCAGTTCCCCTCCCAGCCATGTTTGTGGAAATTGTTACAGCTCCCCTTTCCCCTGCTTTAGCCACGATCGTTGCTTCTTTTTCATGATGTTTGGCGTTCAAAACTTCATGGGGAACCCCTTCTCTTTTCAACAAATTAGATAAAATTTCTGATTTTTCTATAGCAATTGTTCCTACCAAAACTGGCTGACCTCTTTTATTTCTTCTTTTAATTTCTTCTACTACTGCTCTAAATTTTGCCTTTTCATTTTTATAAACCACATCAGGAAGATCTTTGCGAATCATAGGTTTATTAGTGGGAATAACTATTACATCTAAGCCATAAACCTTGTTAAATTCTTCCGCAGAAGTAGCTGCCGTACCAGTCATACCGGAAAGTTTTTTATAAAGACGGAAATAATTTTGAAAAGTGATGGTAGCAAGGGTTTTACTTTCTTGCTGTACCGCCACACCCTCTTTTGCCTCTATTGCTTGATGAAGACCTTCGGAATAACGTCTTCCAGGCATCAATCGCCCAGTAAATTCATCAACAATTACTACTTGTCCATCTTTGATTACATAATCCTTATCTCGATAAAAAAGCGCATGAGCGCGCAAAGCTTGTTCCAGATGGTGAACTAAAGTGATCCCGCGATGTTCATAAATATTATCTATGCCTAAAATCTTTTCCACTTTATCAATTCCTTGGTTTGTTAAAGTCACTGCTCTCATCTTTTCGTCTACGTTGTAATCTTCATTCTCTTTTAATTGCGGTACGATGCGGCTGAATTGTTCGTACATTTTAGTTGATTCTGCATCAGGAGCTGAAATAATCAGAGGCGTGCGAGCTTCATCAATAAGAATAGAGTCCACTTCGTCGACAATGGCAAAATTAAAAGATCGCTGCACCATCTGTTCAAGTTCTCCAGCCATATTATCACGCAAATAATCAAAACCAAATTCATTATTAGTACCGTAAGTAACATCGGCAAGATATGCTTCTTTTCTGGAACAAGGAACCAAAATTGAGCTTGTGGGAGTGCCGAAAACTTCAATTCCTTCTCGATTTTGTTTATTGGCGACATCTCTTCTCACTAAATACGAGGCATCGTGATTCAAACATCCTACTGAAAGACCCAAGAAAGAATAAATATTTCCCATCCATTCTGCATCGCGCCGAGCCAAATAGTCATTAACAGTAACCACATGCACCCCCTTGCCCTTGAGGGCATTTAAATATACCGGGAGAGTGGCGACCAAGGTTTTTCCTTCCCCAGTTTTCATTTCTGCTATTTTTCCCTGGTGTAAAACCATACCGCCCAAAAGCTGCACATCAAAATGACGCTCTCCAATAGTTCTTTTACTTGCTTCACGCACTACAGCGAATGCTTCCGGGAGAAGATCGTCTAAAGATTCTCGCCCCAATCTTTCTTTGAACATTTTTGTTTGTTGACGAATTTCTTCATTAGAAAACTTCTCGAATTTTTTTTCGAGTTCATTTATTTTATCAACCAAGGACTGCAGTTTGGCTAATTCTTTTTTATTGCTGTCTCCTAATATTTTCCGGAAGAAAGAAATCATTTGTTATTGCTTTGCATTATTTTTTCTACAAAATTTTTAAAATTTCTCACAAAATTTTCTTTACTGAATTTCTCAGCTTGCTGACGGATAAGATAAGGATTGTATTCCCTTTCATTTTCAATTAGTCTTCTCACGCCGTCAGCCAGTAACTCTTCCATAGGCTCATCAAAAAACTCTCCAGTTTTCCCTTCTATTACTGTCTCCAGTACTCCCCCTTTGCGTAAAGCTAATACTGGCTTACCGCATGCCATCGCTTCAACAGGAGCTATACCGAAATCTTCTTCTCCGCAAAAGATAAAAGCGCGGCAATTCTCTAGATACTTTTTTACCTCTTGATCATTTTGAAATCCCGTAAAGCGAATATTTTTTTTAGCAATTTTTCTCAGGTATCTACTCTGTGTTCCTTCTCCTACAATAACAAGAGGCAGCTCCAGCTTATTAAAGGCCTCAACAGCCAAATCAATCCTTTTATACGGAGAAAGACGTGAAACAATAAGAAAATACCCCCTATTCTTTTTGCTTATTTCAAATCTTTTAACATCCACTGGGGGATAAATAACTTCCGAACTCCTGTGGTAATATTTACGGATGCGTTTTTGTGTGTAGCGGGAATTAGCAATAAAAAAATCAACTCTTTCCGCAGCAAGACGATCCCATACTCTAAGATAATTTAAAAGAGGAAGTAAAAAAAATTTTTTGCATAAATTAATTTTGTTTTCTTTTGCATATTCATAATACCAATCCCACAAAAAACGCGTAGGGGCATGACAATAGCAAATATGAATAGTCTGGGAACGGGTGACTACGCCTTTGCAAAAGGCGTTACAAGAAGAAATAACCAGGGGGAAAGCGGATAGATCAAAAGTTTCAGGAGCAACAGTAAGAAAAGGCAGAAGATAACGAGCGTTATCTTGCAAAAACTTTGGAAAGAAACGAAGAAAAGAAACCTTGATGTTGCTCTTGACATTTAAAAAATCTCCCATTCCTTTATTAAACAAAAGCGTATAAATGGGAGCATCTGGGAACATCTCGGTAAACGTCTTTAGAACTCTTTCCGCGCCGCCCAATTTTGTAAGATAATCATGTACTAAGGCAACTTTGATCATTATCAAAGGACTTATTTTGCCGCAGAAATACTCTGCTTGTAAGTTTTTAGATTTTCCAATGCCGCGCCAGTGCCTTTTACCACACAAAGCATGGGATCATCAGCAACATAGGAAGGGACGCCTGTCATCTTGGTGATTAATTTATCAATATTGCGCAAAAGCGCTCCCCCGCCGGTCAAAATCATTCCCTTATCAATGATATCTGCAGAGAGCTCAGGGGGAGTGTTTTGCAGAACATTTTTTGCGGTTTGGACAATTTCTTTCAAATCTTCCTGCATGGCTTCTGACACTTCTGATGATGTTATTTCGATAGTGCGGGGAAGACCACTTGCCATATCTCTTCCGCGAATAGCCATTATTTTTTCATCTTCAAGAGAGATAGCTGAACCAATTTTAATTTTAATTTCTTCTGCTGTTCGTTCCCCTATGATGAGACTATGACGTTTGCGAATAGAATCAAGAATTGCTTGATCTAAGCGATTGCCAGCGATTCTTACAGAAGATACAGCTACAACTCCTCCTAAGGAAATCACTGCTACCTCAGAAGTGCCGCCCCCTATATCGACAATCATATGTCCAGCGGGTTCTCCTATAGGGATCCCTGCGCCGATTGCCGCCGCAACCGGTTCTTTAATTAAATAGGCGATCTTGGCGCCTGCAGATACCGCTGCTTCAATTACTGCCCTCCTTTCGGTGGAGGTAATGCCGGCAGGAACGCTGATCATTACTTCTGGTTTAAAAAATCTTATACCGCCTGTAACCTTATTTATTAAATAACGCAGCATAGCTTCAGTAATTCTATAATCAGCGATAACACCATCTTTCATGGGACAAACTGCGGTGATTGTTTCCGGAGTGCGGCCCAGCATTTGCTTCGCCTCAAGACCTACCGCTAAAATACGGTTATCATCCAAAGTAACCGCAACTACAGACGGTTCATTTAAGACAATTCCTCTCTTGGGGACATAAACCAAGGTGTTAGCAGTACCTAAATCAATGCCTATTTTTTTAGTAAACATAATATTTTTTTAACTGATAAGTTTTACAATCCCTGAAAAACTGTTATGGGACTGGCAATCTCTGAATATCTGCTCCAATTGCTCTTAGTCGTTCATCAATCTTTTCATAACCTCGATCAATTTGATAAACATCATAAATAGTTGTCATCCCCTTAGCTAAAAGTCCTGCGATCACAAAAGTCGCGCCAGCTCGAATATCCAAGCTTTTGATCTCCTTGCCGAAGAGAGGGGTAGGACCAGTGATTAAAGCTCTGTGGGGATCAAGAATGACCGCGGAAGCTCCCATTTTATTCAATTCATCAATATATTTCAATCTCCCTTCATAAAGAGGATCATGAATTAGGGTTGTTCCTTCGCATTGGGTGGCTAAAACTCCAAAAGGAGCTTGCAAATCAGTGGGGATCCCAGGATAAGGAAGGGCCTGAACCTTTACTGCCCTTAACGATTTACTCGGAAGAACCTTGACAGCTCTATTTTCAATTTTCAATTGCACTCCTATCTCTTTTAATTTTTTAAAAACTAAGTCTAAATGATCTGGAATAATGTTTTTAATCTCTATTTGCGAACGAGTAGCAGCGGCTAAAATAATAAATGTTCCTGCCTCAATGGGATCAGGAATAAGCTTGTGGTCTGTGCCGTGAAGCTTTTTTTTCCCGCTCACCTTTATCAAATGTTGACCTACCCATCTACACTCTCCCCCCATCTTGTTAATAAAATTCATCAAATCTTGAACATGTGGTTCAGCTGCCGCTATTTTTATTAAAGTGTCGCCCAGAGCAGTACTTGCAGCCATTAAAATATTTTCTGTAGCAGTTACGGAAAACTCCGATAATGCAATCTCATTACCTACGATGGCTCCCCTTTTAAAATGATAAAGATGGGGGTGGGTAATAATTTTTACTCCTAATGATTTTAAACCATCTAAATGAGAAGTAATAGGACGAGAACCAATGAGACATCCTCCGGGCGGAGGCAGTTTGAATTCTTTAAAACGAGTAAGGAGGGGACCCAGAATTAAAATAGATGACCGCAATCTCCCTACTTTTTCTTCACTTATCTTTTGAGGGTTTATATTTTTGCAAGTAATTTTTATGCAATCACCGTCTAATTTTACCTTTGCACCTAATTCTTTTAAAATTTCCAGCATTTTAAAAACATCCTCTACGAGGGGGACATTTTTTATGATACATTCCTCATCAGTCAATAAGGTAGCGGCGATAATAGGGGTAGCGGCGTTTTTAGCTCCCCTAACTTCAATTGTCCCTTTTAAATTATACCCTCCCTTGATTTGAAATTTTTCTTGCAGCACTAGAAAATGAAAATTTAAAATAATTAGCCAAACTAGAGCAAATATATCATATCTTATCTTTGGAACTTTTTCAAGAGTAAGTTGATCTTAAAGAAAAATTCGTCTAAATTGTATATATGAATATATATATAAGAAAATTTCTCTTAATTTTTTTTGTCGTAATCTTTTTTATTAGTGCTCCTATAGTATTGGGCTATGCTTTAGGTTACAGATTTGATTTTCAAAACAAAAGAGTTACTAGAATTGGCATTATTTATTTGGAATCCAGACCAAAAGGAGCGACAATTTTTCTCAATGGCAAAAAAATAAAAGAAAAGACGCCAACCACCATAAAGAGATTATTTCCTAAAACCTATTGGGTAAGAATAGAAAAAGAGGGGTTCCACCCATGGGAAAAGCACCTTATAGTACTGCCTAATCAAAATACGCTTGTTTCAGGAATAATATTATTTCCTCAAGATCTCCAAAGCAAAAAATTGGAGAATTTCCAAAATATTAAATTTGTAGTTTTTTCCCCTTCTGGAAAATACCTAGCTATCGGTTTTACAAATAATAAGATCGCTCTCAGAGAAATAAATGATAATAAGAATGAAATTATTGATTTGAATGAAAGTTTAAATCAAAGGCGAGACCTTGTATCCATGACTTGGGCAAACTATGACGAAAATATTCTTTTTGTTGCTTTAAAAAATAAGGGCGGGACATCTGTTTTGGCATACAAAATCAAGGAAAAGAAATGGCTTTCTTTTCCTGAATACATCAACAATTTCTCCCAGATTAACTCACATCCACAGAACGCAAACCTTTTCTATTTAAACAAAGGAGGAGAAATTGTCCTCTGGAATATAAACACAGGATCTAGTAAAATATTATTTAAAAATGCAAAAAAATTCCTCGTAACGAAAAGTAATATTTTCGTTATTCAAAATGATAATGGGGAGAAAAGCCGACTCTTAAAAACAAATCTTCTAGGACAAAATAAGGAAATTGTCAGTCAAGACTTTCCGTCTGGAGATTCAGAATTTTTTGCATATAATGATAATGCGGTTATTATCAACGAAAAAACTGCTTATCTTGTAAAAGAAAAAAGTCTTCAAAAAATTCTAGATAACATAAATGGCATAGTATGGTCTAATGACGCAAACAAATTTTTGCTTTACAACGACCACGAATTGTGGATATATTTCTTGGACAGAAACCCTTATGACAATCAAAATCCTGAGCTGATTTTAAGCTCCACGACAGAAATCAAATATCCTCATTGGCAGAAAGACAATAACTATATTTTTGTCCTCCACCAAGATGTTCTTAAATCTCTCGAACTTGATGGAAGAAACCACCGCAATATCTACGATCTTATTTCTCTAAATCAAAATCAATACGATTACTTTCTCACCAAAGACAACGAGATCTTGCATTTCAAAAAGGAGCAAGAAGAAATTGCTCTTTATATCACTAGAAATTATATAGAAAAAGATTTATTTTGATACCCCAATAGACAAAAACTAGCGTTTTGCCATTGCTATCGCAAGCTCAAAAGAGCTTGCCCTCAAGAAACCCTCGGTTTCTTGCGCCCCGATGTCCATCGGGGCTGGTTTCCTCTCACGGGAGGAATTTTTCCTCCCGACCCCTCCTTACCGCAATGGACAAAAACTAACGTTTTTGCCATTGCGGGGCTCTTCTTGCTCTTTTTAAGCCTGGTTTCTTTCTTTCTTTCATGCGCGGATCTCTTTTTAGGAATCCCGCCTTTTTTAATGTTTTTCGATAGCGCGGGTCCAATTTGACCAATGCTCGGGCAATGCCCAATCTTATGGCTTCTGCTTGAGCAACCTTACCTCCGCCCTTCACTGTAATTTGAATTGAATTCCTATCCTGTAAATTTAAAAGGACCAAAGGAGACAAAACAACTTTCTTTAGAAATTCTTCTCTAAAAAAATCACGCAAGGGTTTTCTATTGATGATAATTTCACCCTTTACTTGCTGAAAAAAAACTTTAGCAACAGCAGTTTTTCTCCTCCCTACGGCATAATAATATTGAAGTTTCTTCTTTGCCATTTATTATTGATTTATTTTTATAAAGGATTGATTTTTTTTGTAGGGGTGTTCGGATTTACGGAAAAGCTTAAGCCTCCTCATTGTTCGCTTGCTAAGTTTATTCCTTGGTAACATTCCTTTAACAGCTAAATAAACAACCTGCCTTGAATCTTTTTTTAATAAATCCTCTAGGGTTCTTTCTTTTAGTCCGCCGGGATATTGGGTATGCCAACGATATTTTTTTTGCACCAACTTTCTTCCCGTCACTTTGATGTCATCGCAATTAACAACCACCACATAATTGCCAAAATCTTTATAATATTGAAAAGAGGGTTTTTCTTTTCCACGCAAATAATAGGCAATTTTTGACGCCAATCTTCCTAAAACCTTGTCCCTTGCATCAATAAAATACCATTTAGGTTCTTGTTTGATTATAGAACTTTTTTTCATACTTTATTTGATTAATTCAATGATGGCCTCAACTCCCGCATCACCTTTACGCTGAGGAAGTCTGGTAATTTTAGTAAAACCGCTTTTTCGTGATTGGAATTTAGTTAAAAGCTCCTTTTCTATTTTTCTTACGACATGAGGTGATAATTTCCTCAATAAATATCTTCTACTGGCAAGGGTTTTTTCCTGCGCTTTATGAATAAGACGATCTACCGCACTTTGTATAAATTTGGCCTTAGCATAAGATGTGCGGATTTTTCCATATTTAAAAAGAGAACCAAGAAGATGCTTTTCTAGAGCTGCTCTTTGTTTTTTTGCTCTGTTTAAAATTTTTTTCTTTACAAGATGCCGCATCGCTAACTCTTTATTTTAAGATTAAACTTAGTTAAGATTTTCAAGACCTCATCAATAGTTTTTTCTCCCATGCCAGGGAGTCGTTTTAAATCTTCTATGGTAAGTTTCGTAAGATCAGCAATGGTGTGGATACCTTTTTTTTCGAAAGCTTTTGCTGCACGAGAAGGCATCTTTAAATCTGAAAGTGCTAAACTTTTAGCAGTCCCACTTTTTTCTTCGGGTGGAGATAATTTTTCAGCGGTTAATTTCTCTCCACCGCCCTCTTCTTTCATGAGCTGTAAATGATCAACAAGAATGTCTGCAGCTTGGCTTAAAGCGCTTTTTGGCGTGATAGTGCCATCAGTTTCAATAGTTAAAAGAAGGCGATTATAATCCGTTCTCTTTCCTACGCGAATATTTTCCACATTGTAACTCACTCGCAGTACCGGAGTATAAATGGCATCAATGGCAATAGTGCCCACTTCTGGCTTAATAGTCTGTTGCATTTCCACGGGCACATAACCCCTTCCCCGTTCAACAGTAAGCTCCATCTCTAAAGAGGCCTTTTTGTCTGTCAAGGTGGCAATTAATAAATTAGGGTTGACTATTTCTATTTCTGATGATTTCTCTATATCTTTAGCTAACACCTTTTTTTCTCCTTTTGCAGAAAGAGAAAGTTTGATGATTTTGTCGCCATAAATTTTGCAGCGTAATTTTTTCAAATTTAAAACTATAGAAACAACGTTTTCCTTCACATAAGGAATGGTGGAAAATTCATGTTTGACCCCTTTAATTTTTACCGAAGTTACAGCTGCTCCCGGCAAACTGGAAAGGAGCACGCGCCGCAGGGTATT
>FWPV01004709.1_pt1 | contig 28314 bp, 23 predicted proteins | sample 2228371 | NCBI WGS metagenome assembly FWPV01 (sample SAMEA103939776, study PRJEB20133) | metagenome | reverse complement strand
GCCTTCGGTGGGGCTTCGCTCGCAAATTCCCTTATATTTTGGGATTAAATCAAACGGACGGACAAAATCAAAAATCACAATTCTATCCAGCAGGCGGCGGTTCGGCGTTGCAAAGCAACGCACAAAATGAAAATTTTGCTTCCAATTTTTTCCTTTCCGCCGAAGGCGGAATGGCCAAAGGCAACTTATAAAAAATAAGGAGTAAAACGATATGAAGATAAAATATTTTCTCTACGCTCGCAAATCAACCGAGGATGAAGAAAGACAGGTGATGTCTATTGAAGCGCAGCTTGCGGAGTTGGCGGAATTTGCCAAAAGAGAAAACATTGATATTGCTGAAAAGTTTATTGAAAGCAAAAGCGCAAAGAAGCCGGGCCGAGAAATTTTTAACGAGATGATACAGAAAATTTACGAGAGCAAAGAGCCGGTCGGAATTTTGGCGTGGCACCCCGATAGATTAGCAAGAAACAGCGTTGACGGCGGACAAGTGATTTATTTGATAGACATCGGTAAGATCGCTTCTTTGCGCTTTCCCACCTTTTGGTTTGAGCCAACTCCGCAAGGTCTTTTTATGCTTCAAGTCGCCTTTGGCCAAAGTAAATACTACTCGGACAATTTGTCCGAAAATGTTAAGCGCGGGATTAGACAAAAACTCAGGCGTGGCGAATGGCCCGGCCTTGCGCCGTTCGGCTATGTGAATAATCCCAAAACAAGAACCATTGAACCCGACCAAATGAAAGCTAGAGTTATCAAGAAAGCGTTTGAGGAATACGCGCAAGGCCGGCACACTTTGGAAAGTTTGGGCCAACGCCTGAGTTTTTGGGGCGTGGTGAGCGGAACCGGAAAACCGCTTTGCAAAGCAACGCTCCAAAGAATGCTGACAAATAAAGTTTATCTCGGCTTAATCGTTCATAACGGCGAAACATACGAGGGCGGTTTTCCGTCAATTGTTTCCAGAGCAACTTTTGAGAAAGTGCAGGAAGTTTTGGAAAACAGAGCCAAGCCGCGCCATTCCAAAAAGCGACATTATTTCCCCTTCACCGGATTACTTACTTGCGGCGAATGCGGCGCGGCCATTACCGCTCAATGGGCGCACGGCAACGGCGGAACTTATCGCTATTACCGTTGCACTAAACGGCTTGGCTCGTGTTCGCAAAGATATTTGAGAGAAGATTTACTCGTTGAGCAGTTGAAAAGCAAAATCTCAAAAGTCGCTCTTTGCGAAGACTGGAAAGAAAAAATGCTGGCAAAAGTGGAAATGTGGGAAAAAGAAAATATCCAGTCTTCGCAATCTTTCGCCCAAAATCTGGAAAAAGAAATCAAAGAAACCGAGCAAAAACTGGACAAGCTCGTTAACGCCTTTTTGGACGGAAGCATTGAAAAGGAAACCTATCTTGCCAAAAAGGACGAATTCATTAAAACAAAAACAGACCTCAACAAAAGAAAGGCTGATTTTGGGCGAAAGGGAAACAATTGGATTGAACCATTGAAAGAGTGGATTTTATCCGCTCACCACGCCGAAAAACTGGCTTCGTCAAACGATTTTGATGAAATCAAATCGTTTGCGGAAAAAATTGGAACGAACCGCCGCCTGCTGGACAGAAAACTGATTTTTGATTTTCAAAAACCCTTTGATTTTGTGCCGAAATATACGGAAAAATGCGAGCGAAGCCCCGCCGCAGGCGGGGCGAGCGAGCAAACAAACTGCCCGCAAAATTCGCAATGTTTTGTTTGGTCGGGGCAGGCGGACTTGAACCGCCGACCTCATCGTCCCGAACGATGCGCGCTAGCCAACTGCGCTATGCCCCGAGCTTTTTGTATTTTACCATTTCCATGTTAGAATAAGAATAAGTTTTCTAAGTTACTTAATTAACAAACCTAGGAAGCTTAGGTAGATGCTGCCCAAGCACAAATATCTTTTGACCTATCGGTATGCAGAAATTATTCATGACCTAACTGTTGAATTTTGCCAAAAATTCTTAAGAGACTTGGGTAGTTTAAGTCATTTACCAACCAGAAGGACAATTGACCAGATGGTTCAAGCGGCAAGAAGCGGAAAACAGAATATCGTTGAGGCTGTTGGTCAGAGTCAGACTTCAAAAAAAGGAGAGATAAAGTTATTAGGAGTAGCAAAAGCGTCATTTGAAGAGCTAATTTGTGATTATGAGGATTTTTTAAGGCAGAGAAAAGTGGCGATATGGCCGAAAAGTGATCCAAAAGTGATGAGATTTAGAGCGACTGGATATAGACTAAGCCACTTAAGTAATTTGAGTCACTTGGGTTGCTTAAAAAAGAAAGCACTTTTGCCGGGAAATCCAGAGGAAGCGGGTAATTTTATCCTGACTCTTTGCCATATAGAGACATATCTTCTGCTTAAGCAGATTACTTCTTTGGAAAATAGATTTGTCAAAGAGGGCGGATACACGGAGAATTTGTTTAAAAAGAGATTGCAGGTTAAAATAGGTAAATCTGCTTAAGTTACTTAAGTAACTTAGGTAACTTAAGAAAAAAGGATAGCAAAACAGGTTGTTCCCGTAGCTCATCGGATAGAGTAGGCGCGTCCTAAATGCCCGCCACTTGCCCTTGTAGCTCAACGGATAGAGCAAACCCGTCCTAAGGGTGAGATTGGAGGTTCGATTCCTCTCAAGGGCGCTAGCTTTGGCAGGTAGGAGCGCTTGATGGCAGTTCGATTCTGCCCGGGGACGCTAATTTTATAAGTTACTTAGGTCACTTAAGTAACTTAAGTGACTTATGACTACAGAAAAACTCAAATTCATCATTCTCCGAACTTTGGGGAATTTTTTCGTTCTCTTTGCCGTTTTTGGGATGGTAATGACCTTCGGTCCGGCACTCTATCTTGAGATAGTGTACAGGATTAATGTAGCCAGAAATATAAGATACGTTACTAAAATAAGCCAAGAGACAGGAGAAAGAGATTCTTTTCACAAGATTAATTCTTCTGTTCCCACCCCTACGCCAGAAATTACGTTCTTTGGGAAGTTAACAGGGGGAAATAAGACGGAGATTCTTTCGCCGGTTTCCGCCCGCTTTGGCTTAATTATCCCTAAAATCGGTGCTAATGTAGAGATTTTTCCCAATGTAGACGCGAGCAAACCAGAAGCTTATTTACCTGTTTTACAAAAAGGAGTGGCTCATGCCGCAGGGACGGTTTTTCCGGGAGTTGCTGGTAATATCTACCTCTTTGCCCATTCAACCGATGCTTTCTGGAATGTAGGGCGCTATAACGCAGTTTTTTACCTGCTTAAAGAGCTTGAGCGGGGAGACGAGATAGATGTTTTTTCAAACGGGGTAAGACATACGTACAAAGTAACAGAGAAAAAAATCGTTGACCCATCAGAGGTGGAATATCTTACTCGGCCTCTGCCTTATGAACAGTTGACTCTTCAGACATGTTGGCCACCGGGAACAACTTTCAAAAGATTGATAGTAATTGCGAGGCCCGAGCGGGATTTACCCTAGAACTATATTCTTCTTAAAAGAGTTGATCAGGAATTTTACCTAGGAAAGCTTTACCTTAAATCTATTTCGTAAAGATTTGGAAGCGATTGAGGTTTATTAAAATTGGTAAGAATAGCGAGTTTGCTATCGGAAGGAAGAGGATAGACGATATTGTCTAAGAATGGTCCGGTATAAACCGTCCTTTTGTTCGTTCCGTCAAAGTCTATGATATATATTGTATCTTTTTCTACCATTATAATATGTTTTGAATCAGTGTACCAGAGAAGAGAGTCTGAATTTTCGAACTGTTTTTTGTCAGCCAAAAAATAATTTTTATCCTCTTTAATATCATAAATGTAATACTTGCCGCTTTCCAGTTTTCTATTTTCCGCTGTTGGGTTACTGCCGATTAAGGGAGGCGTTATAACAGGAGGAAGTGTAGCTGAGGTTGTGGCCAGATACATGACTTTGGTCTCATCAGGAGCAAAGCGGATGTTGGTAGTCTTTTCTCTTAAATTGTCAGAGATAGTCTTTGGCAAAGCTTCAAGCTGATTGTTCAATTTTTCATTGGTAATATTTTGCCATTCACTTAAAATGGTAGAGAGGTTGTCAGTAACATCTAGAGGGAAAGTTTGGAGAGTATCGGTACTAAAGGAAAAGGCTGATTTGACGGTTTCTTTTTTTCCATCGGTTTTATTTATTGTCATAATTAGTTGTTTTTCATCAGGTGACCAAAGAAGTTTGGCGTTTTGCCACTCATAGCTTAGGTTAGTTTGGAAAATCTGTTTGGGTTCACTTCTTCCGCCCAAGGTATTACTACGCAGATCTTGGATCCAGATACCTGTTTTTGTTTTGATAACACTTCCTGCTGAAGCTTCAGTTTCAGGGATGATATAAGCTACTTTATTGCCACTTCCCGAAAGAGAAGGATTTTTGATACCGCTAATAGTGATAGCGCGGAATGATGGATTATTGGGAATAAGAAGGGCGTCAATTTGGCTGACAATTTCTGCCTGGATGCGAATATCTTTTTCCCATGACTGATAACCTTCTTTGCTGATCCGTACATGGTACCAGCCGGGAGCAAGAGATATAGAGGCATTGGTAGCAGAAGTAAGTTTATTGTCGATATAGATTGAGGATTTTTGTGGGTATGAGGAGATTGAGAGAATACCTGTTTGGGAAAGAGTTTTTTGGCTAAAATTAAAACGGTAACCTCGGCCGTAAGAAATAAGGGCTATAGCTAGTCCTGCAATTACGGTGATAACTATAAGTGAATAAACAAGCCTTTTGATCATAGAGACATTATATCAAAAGGATTGTAATTATAACATGAGAGGGGTAGAATAAATAAATCAGCTAGTTAACAAAGTAGCCAATCAAAAGATAAATACCAATATTGATTAATTTTTTAATTTTGTTGGTTTGAAATTAGATGATGGGATAATTAGTTGATTTTTATAACATGTTATTCAAGCGTCTTGGTATTGATCTTGGTACTGCTAATTCTTTAGTTTATCTTACCGGTGAAGGAGTGGTTCTTAACGAACCAACAGTGGTGGCTGTAGCCATCGAAGACAACCGAGTGGTTGCTGTTGGTAATGAAGCTAAGGAGATGCTTGGAAGAACTCCAGGAAATATTGTCGCCATGAGACCGATGAAAGAAGGAGTGATTGCCGACTACATGGTGACTGAAGCGATGCTAAGGTATTTTATCGATAAAGTTTGCGGCAAAACACGCTTTTTCAAGCCCGAAGTAATGATTTGTGTGCCTGCCGGCTGCACGCAGGTAGAAAGAAGAGCGGTTATGGATGCGACTCTAGCAGCTGGAGCAAAGAACGTCTATCTTATCGAGGAGCCTTTGGCGGCGGCAATCGGCGCCAAAATCCCGATTGCTCTTCCTTCAGGCAACATGATTGTGGATATAGGTGGAGGGTCAAGTGAGGCGGCTGTGATATCACTCGGAGGAGTAGTTGTTCATGATTCAGTGAGAGTTGCCGGAACTAAACTGGACGAGGCTATCGCTTCTTACGCAAAGAAAAAATACAATTTGATAATCGGCGAGCGTATGGCAGAGGAGGTAAAAATTCAAATAGGAAGCGCTATTCCTCCAAGCAGCTTGGGTAAGTATAGTGAAGCAAACGCTAATCTCAAGATGGAGGTGCGGGGAAGAGATTCCATCTCTGGTTTACCAAGGATGGTAGAGATGACAAGTGAAGAGGTGGCGCATGCTTTATCTGCCCCATTAAACAGTATTGTTGCCGGGATAAAAAACGTTTTGGAAAATACTCCTCCAGAGCTTGCTTCCGATATTATAGACAAGGGTATCATGCTTTCAGGTGGCACAGCACTTCTTCGGAATATCAATAGACTGATTATGAACGCTACTGGCGTGTCGGTACATATTGCCGAGGATCCTTTGCTTTGTGTTGTTCGCGGTACCGGGGTGGCTCTGGAGAACTTAGAGCTTTACAAAAGAAGCATTGCCAGAAGATAATCCTATATTTATCATACTAATGCTTATTAAAATATAAAAAACTTTTCTTTCCATTTATTTTATTTTTAGATATTAAGGCTTATAATAAGATAGCAATTTAGGGTCGATTTATTAGAAAATATCACTTATAAAATAGAGATTTTGGTTTATAAAAACAACTTAATTTAATTAGACAAAAAGTGTTCATAAAAATAATTACGGAGAAAGGCAAGTTTATATTATTTCTATCCTATATAAAATATTATGATCTATCCTTGTGAAAAATTACTAGGGGTAAATTTCACGATACTTACAAAGAAAGATATCCTAGAGGAAGTGAGAAAGAGATTAAAATCAAGCGTCAAGCGGCAGGTGTCTAATGTCGAAAAAAGAGGAGAACCTTTGGTAATTTTTACTCCCAATCCGGAAATTGTAATTTTTGCGCAAAAAAATCCTCTTTTCAGAAAGATTGTCAATTCAGCCCAAATCAATATTCCTGACGGCGCGGGTATCGTTTGGGCGATGAAAAAACTTTATAATCTGGAAATTTCAAGGATAACTGGGGTAGATCTAATGATTGACCTTTGCGAAATGTCTGCTAAAGAGGGCTTCAAGATAGGACTTATAGGAGGAAGAGATAAAGTAGCACTTAAAGCCGCAGAGTGCTTACGCGTGAAAATACCTGACGTGAAAATAATTGTCCTTCCGTCGCCGGAGATTATACTGGATGGAGAATTAAGTATTAAGAATAAAGAATTAAGTATAGATAAGAGAAAAAATAAACGGATACTTAATACTCAATATTTAATACTTAATACAAAAGGAAAACAAATTAAAGAAACAGAAAAATACTTTATTTCATTATTAAAAAAATTGCATAGTGAGAATATTAGCCTCCTTTTTGTGGCTTTGGGCTTTCCTAAACAGGAATATTTTATAGATAGAATTAAGAATTATAAATCAAGTATTGACAAGAGCAAACCACTGGTATTGATGTCTGTTGGCGGAGCCTTTGACTACATATCAGGCCGTGTTCCCAGAGCGCCTATCTGGATGAGAGAGAGGGGATTGGAATGGTTATATCGTCTTATCAGAGAGCCTTGGAGGTTGCCGAGGCAGATCAAAGGAGCGGAGTTTTTCTTAAAGATATTGTTATGACAGTAAAATAATTATATCTGGAGCCTCATAAAGCCAAAATCAAGGTTCAACCTCGATTTAGGCGATTACGTCCCGTTTTATTTTTATTATTGTTTTTTTATTATTGTTTTTATTGTTTTTGTTTTTGGGAAAATAGGCGAAGCGCATGTACATAAGGATGAGACGGTGAGCTATGGCTTCCCAAGAGAATTTTCGCTCAACTATTCGCCTTGCATTTTCTGCCATTTTTATCCGCTTCTCTTCATTTGATAAAAGCAGATTTACCTTCTCGCATATTTCACTGGCATTTCTGGGTCGGACAAAGTAGCCATTTACACCGTCTTTGACTGCCAAGGGTATGCCGCCTTTTCTTGTAACAACAACCGGAGTTTTGCTGGCCATTGCTTCCAAAATTACCAATCCGAGAGGTTCATCCCAGACGCTGGGGGCGACAAAGACAGAGGCACGCTTGTAAAATTTATTAAGTTCGTTTGAATTTCCAAGGTGTCCAATAAAGTGGACATTTTTAAGATTATAATCTCTGACTCTTTTTTCTAGATCGCCTCGTTCCGGTCCTTCACCAAGAATGACTACTTCCGCCGGAATCTTCCGTGCGGCTTTGATAAGATACTTGACGCCTTTGTAGGGAGTAAGTTTGCCAGCGAAAAGGACAATTTTTTTGCCGGAAAGATTATATTTTTTGTCAATATCGTTTGTCGCAAGATCGGGATTGAATTTTCGAAGGTCTACTCCTCCTGGAATGACACGCACCTGACTGCGAAATTCATCACCAAAAATCTTGAAGAGCCACTCTTTAGTCCAGAATGAATTAGGCAGTATCCTTCTAGCTCGGCGGAGGGCGTCACTGGTCAAGGCCAGATATCTTTTGTCCTTTTGAACAGTTGGCAGTTCCGAGCCATGGATGGTGATGATATAAGGTATTTGATAGACTCCTTTTATCACTCTTGCTACCCATGAGAGAGGAAAGGCGTGGTGAACATGGATAATATTTGGCTGGAAAGTTTCCACCGCGGCTTCTGTTGATTCAAGGAAATGGTGATAAAGTTTGACGATTTCTCTATTACTAAGTTGGAGGTATAATTTGCATTTAGGCCATTCAGGATGTCCGGTAAAAGCTACAGGAAAAGGCATCCTGAGCGGAAAAAGGGTAACATTGGGAATACTTCGGTTATCAGGAGCGACCATTGCTACTTTGAAATGCTTACCAACGGTGGATGCTAGGTATCTGGCGTAAGTACCGGAGCCCGACCCCCAAAGCGGAAAGGTTTGTAGATATAAAATTCTCATCAAGAGGTATTTTAATAGAACTAAAGCAAAAATCAATCAGGAAAAATAAGGGGTTGTTTTTATAGTAATCTTATCCGACCAGTAATTTAATTAGCAAATTAAATCGATTCTACTTAAGGATTAAATTCCAAAAATTTCTCTGCCGAGGTGTTACTGATTATAAATTCTTCTTTATCAGATGCACGGTTAACTTTTGTATCCTCTTTACCTTTGTAAAACGAAATTTTTTCATTTCCACCGTCATAATCAATCATAAGTTCCAATTGTGGAGTTACCGGATATATTTTGGTGTTTTTAGCATCCCATAAATCATTTGCGACAAAAGAACTAAGAGTAATTAGGATTGACTCAAATTTATCCTTATCCGGTTCCTTATTGCTTTTCTCCTCAAGCCATTTGTTGTCTTTATTTACCATGGTTATAGTTTGGCCATTTTTGTTAAACGTAAGTTTCTTCAATTTTGATCTCTCAATTGAAAAAATTGTTTTGTCAACCCAATATGAAGATGAGGTCGAGAAGTTATAAGAGTCAAGGTCTTTTAGAATAAAAACATTGTTGTCTTTATCAAACTTTGCATATAAACCTCCGCCCGCTGCTGGCTTTCCGATAACAAATCCCAGACGATCGTCAAGAAATACAAAAGTACCTAGAGATTGTGTTAATTCAAACTCCTCATGTCTATTTTCTGATTGTGAGATGAGTTCGGGTGTAATTGTAGGAAATAATGCTTCCAGGAAGTTATTTATTTTATCTTTGTTTGCCTTTTTACCTTCTACTTTCCACACCTCTCCTTCTTTGACTAATTTTAGCTCTTGGGAGTCTTTACGGATATTTATATTTTTTATAGATTCTTTTTTTATGGTTTTTATTTTTTCCTCGTATAAAGACCTTTTGACAAAAAGAGTAGGTGACAATTGTTTAAACGCAAGTAAAGCGCTTAAAATAACAAAGACTATAACTAGAATCTTAAGATTTTTTTGCATGGTAGACTCGGTAAGTTAATTTTCTTCTTCTTCTTAGATAAAAAATAGCAAAAAAGATTACTAGGATAGGCGGAATCAACAGATTTCCAAACTGGGCAATGAGGATATCCGTCGGAGATCTAAATGTGAATACTGCATGTCCAGCTGTTTTAGCGGGAATTGCCGCTAAATTTTTATCGCTTGATAGCCAATCAACGGTATTTGAAAAGAAGGCAATATTGTCCTTGTTGTTCTGCATGAATTGGTCATCAACTAGAGTTGATGATCCGACAATAACAATTCTGTTATCATCTTTTTCAAGATAAACCGCGAGCGTCTGTTTTCCAGAAGGGTTGAGATTCTTAATCGATTGTGGTGAAATGTTGAAGTTATTTTCCACCCTTCCGCCAGTATCTCCTGTAGTTAATAATTTTTTATAATTTACACCCTTTTTTTCTTCTATTTTTAAAGTGCTCGGCCAGCCAAGACTGATGCTTCTGACCGAGGAGATAGGAGTAAAGCTTGAAGAAGCAGGTAATGCTCTAAGCCAGTAAGGATAGGGTAGGAGATAGCGTGTATCGCCGGATCCGAAAGCAAGGAGTTCGTTTAACTGTATATCATAAGCAATGTCGTTATTGACAGTTACTCCATAGTCATCGAGAAAAGAGGAGATACTCGAGCGGCTTTTTTCTGCAGAGAGGATTTGTGGGTTTACCCAAACGCCTGATGTTAAAAGCAAAACTTTACCTTTGTAGTTGGCAAGATAGTCTCTTATCAATGCCGAGGCAGTACTCTCAGTAGAACCATTGTCAATCACAACAAGAGAAGAGATATCTTTAATCTTATCCGTATCGTCAGCATCAAGATCTGAAATTTTATATTGCGTTTCCAGTAATTTTCTAGCAATCTGATTTTGGCTGTATCCGTTGACTAGTAGACCAATATTTTTTTCCTTGCTTTCTGTGATTTTCCTGATTCTTCTGGTTAATTGATACTCCAAGTCTGAAGTATCAGAGACAAAAGGTATGGTTTCGGTTTTATCACCGTAACGGAGTGCGATTCCCAAATAACCTGCTTGAACTTCGAATTTTCCGCCCCCAATTCTATTGAAAGTTACTTCTTGAATGCCAGCACTTCTTGCTTCATTTTCTGCTTGGGGGTCAATATCCGGATAAAGGGTAGCTATATTTATTTTTGGACTAAGCTTTTGGTAATCCTTCAAAAGATCAGTTATTTCGCGAAGCACCAGTTGCATTTGAGCAGGTAGGGTTCTTGAGGCATAGACTCTGATATTTACCACATCAGGCAAATTTTTAATAGTTTGCTTTGTACCGTCGGAAAGCGTAAAAAGTTTAGATGCAGTTAAATCCAACCTTATGGGATAAGAATAGAGAAGAAAATTAGCAACCATTCCAATACCGACAATCATTACAAACGCAATCTTAAGTTTGTTTTTTTCACTTTTGTATTCAGTCAATTTTCTTTCGGAGAGTTTGTAAATACCCACGGTAATAGAAAGACCTATCAGGGTAACAAAATAGGCAACGTCACGGATGTCCAAAAATCCTCGGGAGAGATTTTCAGATCTGTTGATTATAGATATTTCTGCCGCAATTGCGTTTAGGGGGTATGGAAGGATAAAAGTAATGAAATCAAGGCCGATTATAAGGAATAAAAATCCGATTGCAGCTGCCAGCAGGAAACTACTGATGGCATTTTTGACATATACGGAAGACGCTAAACCAATCGCCAAAAAAGCTCCGCCGATTAAGACAGCACCGAGATACTGTCCTAGAATTTGTCCGGGATCAACTTGTGAATAGATGAATAAGGTAATCGGAAGTCATAGAAATAATAGAAGGATTACAATATAAAATGCGAGCGCGCCAAAAAATTTACCCAGTAAAATTTCCAATTCGCTGACAGGATGGGCAAACAAAAGCTCAATTGTATTCCCCTTATATTCATCAGTCATAAGTTTCATTGAGAGCGCAGGAGAAAGCAAAAGAAGAAACCAAGGGAGAAGATCAAAGTAAGGTCGAAGCGATGCCTCACCGGTTACGAAAACTTGTCTAGTATAGATAAAAATCGAGAGAAGAAGAAAAGGAACAATTATAGTATAAGCAAGAGCGCTATTTATAAAGGAAAAAAATTCCTTGCGTGCAATAGTTAAAATGGTTTTAATATTCATAGTTTTTATGAGCTGGTAAGCTGGCTGAATACTTCCTCTATATTTCTTTCTTTTTTGGATAATGTCAGAATGATCCATTTTTTACTTACTGCAGTTTTGAAAATCTTTTCCCTTAAATCTTCCTTGGGGTTGGTTACTATTTCATATAGATTTTGTTTTATGTTTTTTACAGCTTTTATACCGGATAAAGCTTTTAAAGTAGTGATTACTTTTTCCCCTTTGATTTCCGCTTCAATAGTTGTGGTTTTACTGCCCATCTTTCTTAAATTTTCCGGTGATTGGTCAGCTACCACTTTTCCTTTGTGTATAACGATCATTCTATTCACAATTTTTGCAAGCTCGGGAAGGACATGGGAAGAGATGATGACTGTTCTTTGTTTTCCGAGTTTTTGAATAAGTGAAGCAATATCCTGTCTTTGGTTTGGATCAAGCCCTTCGGTGGGTTCATCCAGAATCAAAATTGAAGGTTTAGTCAATATAGCTTGCGATAAACCGACTCTTTGTCGGAAACCTTTGGATAATTCACCAATAGTACGATAAAAAACTTCACTTATACCGCAGCTTTCCACTACGAAATCTATTGCCGCAGTCTTTTCTTCTTCTGGAACATTTTTTATTCTCATCCAATATTCAAGGTATTCCTCCGTGGTCATTTCATCATAAAGGGGATTGTTTTCAGGCAAAAAGCCGATAAGCTTTTTTAATTCCCCCTCATGATCTTTTAAACTTAAATTATTTATGATAATTTCCCCTTGGCTTGGTGGTAGTACTCCCGCAATCATGCGAAGAGTAGTGGTTTTGCCGGCACCATTTGGTCCCAAAAGTCCAACGATCTCACCCTGTGAAATTTTAAGATTTACGCTTTCAACAACAAAAGTGCTATTAAATTTTTTTCCTAAATTTCTTAGCCATATCATACTCTCATACCAAAAAGGAAGAATAATTAAAAAAAATAATAAATCTTGGAAAATTTGTCAACGGGATTACTGATGGCTATAAGATGGATATATAGCGATTTAATGATGCTATTATATTGACAAAAAAACTGTATTTGTATAAAATTTCTTTTAAATATGTTAACTAGCTCGACCCAAACCATTATTGGCCTTATCGTTCATATCGGCCCTCGCGCGGTTTGGGAGGCTGGTTTAGAAAAATAAAGCGCAGATTGATTACAAAATTAACCTCCCAAACCAAGGGAGGTTTTTTTATGGGAGTAGATGCGCACAAAGCGGCATCTTATCTTTTCTAAGATTCCGCCGAAACTTCATTGAGAAAGAAGGAGGTGAAAATATGACAATCTTGAAAGAGGGTGAAAGGTTGGGTGAAACTGTTCAAAAAAGCGGCAACGGAAGAAAGCCGGTTGGGGGTGAATCAAAGATATTATGGTGTGCTAGCGGACCGCCTATACCTCAAGTTGAAAATAACGGGAATAGGTTTGGTGAGGGTGGAATGAAACCGATCAGGTCAATAACAGTAGGACCAGAGGGTCCTATATATGAATACTACTCTTCAGAAAAAAGCCGGGATGGATTTCGCAAGGGGGGTCTTGATGATGATTGGTTGCCGGATTAGGTAATTTAAATTCTTGATTCTTGGTTCTTAATACTAGATACTTATATTATGCGTATTTCCATCTTGGGGTCCGTGGCTCTTCCTGTGCCACCACCTGCCCAAGGCGGGACGGAATGGATAGCTTACCATCAAGCCAAAGGTCTTGCTTCTTTGGGGCACAAAGTAATTCTTTTTGCCGCGCGGGGATCTCTAAAGGAAGAGAATTATGAGTTGGTAGAAGTGGGAGGAGGGGATACGGTGGTAGGATCAACGTGTGGTCAAGCTACTGATATTGAATCCTCCCGGGCTCTCCGTAAGGAAAATGTGTATTTGGCAGAAGTAATTGATGAGTTAATTAAGCGTAGAGATGATTACGATATTATTCTTAATAACATGCGTGGCGAGGCAGTTTTTATTCCGCTTGTCAAAATGTTAAATAAGCCCCTCATAAACGTGACGCATCTGCCTTTATTTGCTGAATTAGCTGATTTATTTAGAAGATACAAAACGCAGATTATTACTGTCAGCAACGCCCAGAGGAAGGCTTTCCCAGATTTAAATTACCTTGCGACTGTTTATAACTGTGTTGATACCGAGAGGTTTCTTTTTAACGAGAGTCCACGCCCTCCTAATGGCGATTATCTTCTGATGATGGGGACAATCGGCAGGCATAAAAATCAGGGGGCGGCTATAAGAGTTGCCAAAAAACTCGGGATGAAATTGATTTTAGCAGGGAAAATTCGTGATGCCCTCTATTATAAAGAGTTAGAAAAAGATATAGATGGGGAAAATATTAAATGGGTTGGTGAAATTGGATTTCCCGAGAAACTTTCACTTTATCAAAATGCCAAAGCTTTTCTTTTCCCGATTCTTTGGGAGGAGCCTTTTGGTCTGGTTATGATTGAGTCTATGGCTTGCGGGACGCCTGTTGTTGCTTACGGCAACGGTGCAATTCCTGAAGTATTAGTTGATGGTAAGACTGGATTTGTTATAAAAGATAACAGTCAACAGATAACAGTCGACAAAAAGCAGAAAGGAGAGGAAGGATTAGTGGAGGCAGTCGAAACGATTAGGTCTCTTCCTCCCGATAAATATAAAAAGATGAGGGAAGACTGCCGGGCTCACGTCTTGGAAAATTTTACGGTTAAAAAGATGGTTGGGGATTACGAAAAGGCTCTATTATCGTTATAATAATATAAGTTACTTAAGTAACTTAGGAAAAATATGAAAATTGCTCTTCTTGCGCCGCCATATTTACCTGTGCCGCCAGTTGGTTATGGGGGAACAGAGCGGATAGTTCACTATCTTGCCGAAAACTTGGTAAAACGAGGATACGATGTTACCCTATTTGCAAGTGGCGATTCAAAAACCACTGCCAAACTTTTTTCCACTTTCCCCAAATCATTGGGTAACAGTGGAGAAATCAAAAATAAACCGCTTTATCCTTTACTCTCTTATATTGACTGTTTTTCAAGAGCCTCCGACTTTGACATCATTCATAATCATGCCCAGTATTATGCTATGTTTCTGGCTGATCTTATTAAAACTCCGGTTGTCCACACCATCCACGGTTCTTTTGCCAAAGGAGAAGTGCCGGAGGATAAAAGGATGGCGCTTGAGCGTTTTCGCGACCACTTTTTTGTGAGCATCTCTTTTAATCAGCGAGAGTCCTTGCCGGATATTAATTGGGTAGATACCGTTTATAACGGTATAGATATCTCCAAATATCCCTTTAGTTCCCGAAAAGGAGATTATCTTCTCTGGATTGGCCGTATTACCGCCAAAAAAGGTCCGGTTGAAGCTATCAAAGTTGCCAAAAGTTTGGGAATGAAGCTTAAAATTGCCGCCGTGATTGATCCTATTGATCAAGATTTTTTTAAGAAAGAAGTCTTGCCTTTAATTGACGGGAAGCTGATAGAATTTGTCGGTGAACTTTCCGAAGAAGAGAAGGGGCATATTTATAGTCGTGCCTGCTGTACTTTATATCCTATTCATTGGCATGAGCCTTTTGGTTTGGTTATGGTTGAGTCTATGGCTTGCGGGACGCCTGTGGTGGCGTTTGAGATGGGCAGTGTACCTGAGATAGTAGTTGACGGAAAGACAGGTTTTATTGTAGAAGATACTAGTCAAATGATTGAGGCAGTCAAAAAAATTGACAAGATAGATAGGGCAGTCTGTCGGAAGAGAGTAGAGGAAAAGTTTACAATCGACAAGATGGTAGAAGGATACGAGGCTGTTTACCGAGAGGTTATCTCTAAGCGACATAGGTAACCTAGGGGTTACTTGGGAAAAAACAATAGGAGAAGACGATGAAAGTTCTTTTTGCTGTTTGGGAAATTGCCCCTTTTTTCCGTTTCGGCGGATTGGGAGATGTAGCAAGATCGCTTCCTTCCACTTTGTTGAAGGAGCATGGTGTAGATATTCGGGTGATCGTGCCTTATTACAAAGCGGTTAAATTAGGAAGAGTCATCAGGAATCATAAAGGCAGCCTGAAAGTGGATTATAACGGCAAACTTGCAGAAGTAGATATTTATGAAGTAAATCATCCGAGCGGCAAATTCCCTGTTTATCTTCTCAAAAGCGAAAAATACCTTGATGTTGCCCACGGCATAGATACTTTTTGTTTTTATAACAAGGCGGTGGTCGAGATAGTCAAAAGAAATATTTTGGATTTTGTTCCCGATATCATCCATTGTAATGATAATCATGCAGGTTTTATTCCGCTTCTTGTAAAAGAGGCAAAATTACCCATTAAAACCATCTTAACCATTCATAATCTTGCCTATCAAGGGAGGACGTCAAAGGAAGTTTTGGCAAAACTTGGTCTTCACGGAAAGGGGAGACTACTTGCTTGGGAAATAAAAAGCCGGCAGATCAATATGCTGATGGAAGGAATTATTCATGCTGATATTGTTACCACTGTTTCCCCGACTTATGCGCGGGAAATCATGACGGAGGAGGAAGGTTGCGGTCTTGAGGATGTTTTGCGCGGCAAAGAGGGAAGGGTTTTTGGTGTCCTAAACGGGATAAACATCGACAAACGCTATTTAAAAAAACTGCATATTGATCCTACAGAAAGAACTAATATTTCTCTTTTGGAAAAGAAAAAGAAAGATAACAAAAGAAATTTGCAGAAAAAATTAGGACTCAAAGTTTCCGAGAGTATTCCTCTTTCCTGCTTTATCGGCAGATTTGATCCTTGGCAGAAGGGGCTTGATATCCTCCATAAAATGCTTAGACGGATAGACTTAAGCCATCATCAATTTGTTATTCTTGGTGCTGGCGATCACGACTGGGAGGAGCGTTTCCAGTGGTTTTCTAAATTTTATCCCCGCAACGTTTCTTGCCACTTCAAATTTGACGAAAGATTGGCCTACCGGCTTTATGCGGCAAGCGATTTTATTATCATTCCCTCAAAATATGAGCCCTGCGGATTGGTACAGATGAGGGCGATGTATTTTGGCACCATTCCTATTGCTCACAAAACTGGCGGATTGATTGATTCTATCAAAGACGGTGTAAACGGATTTCTATTTGAAAAATATTCTTCCGAAGTATTGGAACACACCTATAAAAAAGCAATAAAGATATATCAAAGCGACAAAAAGAAAATGCACGAAATGATGCAGGCCGCGGTAAACACTGATTTTTCCTGGACCAAAAGTGCGGCAGAGTATCTTGCCCTTTACAAAAAACTCATTAATGGGGAGCTCTAGATTTTTTTAGCCTCGGATTTCTTGAAGTGTCAAGACTAGTTTGTCTTAGAAGTGTCTGACTGGGGAGTTGTTGGATATTAATTAGATCGCTCACTTATAGCATCTCTCAAAGTTACGAGTGTTAGATTTTTTGCTTTATAAAATTCGATAATATCAGGTAACGCATCTACCAAGTGAGGAGAATGAGGATGAAAAAGAATGATACCGAGATTTCCGGCTCTGGTAGCATTACTGAAAATCTCTTCTGCTGGTAAACCTTGCCAATCCCGCGAGTCAACTGACCAGCCAACAGAGATTTGACCAGTTGATTCAACATCAGCTTCTATCTTGGGATTATGGGTATGTTCCCACCAGCCATCGCCATAAGGAAGACGGAAAAATTCTGAAACAGGGACACCCGCCTTTTCGATGGCTTCTTTGCCAGCTTCAATATCCGCTTTTCTTTCTGCCCTCGATATTTCTGAATAATAAGGATGGGAGTAGCCATGGTTGGCAATAAGATGACCTCTTCTAGCAATTTCTCTTACCAATTGAGGATAAGCCTCGGCCCATTTTCCTTGGATAAAAAAAGTTGCTCTGACCTTATATTGATCAAGAACATCAAGGAGTTTAGGTAGATAAGTTTCCGGTCCGTAACAATTTTGTTTATCTTGTGGGATTTGGAAATAAGTACAGTCAGGTTCTTCGGTATCAAATGTTAAAGCCACACAGTTAGGACAAGTGGGTGGGAGTTTTTCAATCGTAGTGGAAAAAGATCTTGGAGTTTCAGGGGTATAGATTTGAGGATTTGGATTATTAATCCACTTTTCCACCTTTTCCTTGATTTTCCAAACTGTTCTTGCTTGACCGGCGTGTTTGTTCCAAACCAAGCCGCCGTCTAAACCAGCAAAACGTCTGACAAAATCTTCCTCGGTTTCTTGTTCATGTAAACCGAGTGTTTTTGTCATTTTGGCTGCGACAAAAGCACTGTCTCTTTCATCTAGACAATTATTAGAGAAGTCAGGAACTTCAGCTGCGACATCAGGAGCATACATCACCCAAGTGCCATCCATAAACTGATAAGGTCCGCAGGCTCCACTTTGAGGTTGGCGGCTGACAGGATTTTGTAAATCATTTTCCGTAATTCTGATACCAAGCAATACACCCACACTGCAGACTTTGGGATCATAAATGCCGCCATTTATCCAAGCGCAAGCATCAAAAGCATTGCGCCAAATATTTTCAGGAATTGTAACCGCGGCTTGGCGGCCATTCCAGTAATTAACTAGTATCGATGGGGGCACAGGTGGATATTGGCCATCCTGAAGGTGAGTCTGTAAAGATCCTGGAGTTAAGGTAAAGGCGTAAGCAATATCATTTTTGCGGTTTATAAAATAGATATAACGCATCTGTTGTGGTTCTTCTTTTCTAGTTCTATTAAAGTAATACCTTACAGCACGGTCTAATTCGGCTGGGGTTTTCTGACCAAGATTACGAACAAGCAAATCTGGTGAAGTTTCGGAACCAAAAGGCGTAATTATCATACTATCTTTGACCACTTCAGAGCCATAAGGAGCGATTACTGCCTTTTTTTCTGAAGGCGGAAAAGTTTGAAGAAAGTTTAAGTCCGAGCCATAGGGGATGACCACTACTTGTGGATTTTGAGGTTTTACCGCTTCTGTGGTGATCGCGCGGGATGGGTCACCATAATTAGTTGGAATATCAGGTTTTTTTGTGCCCTCTAGGACGCCACAAGAAGCGGTAGTTAAAGTGGTAAAGGTTAAAGCAATTCTGCGTATTTTTTCTGTTAGGCGTTCACGAGACATTATTAAATCATTGTTTCAGCAGGCCAAAGTATTCAAGGACTAAATCAACTAGAGATTGATAAGTCAATAAGGTGCCTTCTCTTGCCAATCCGGCAGGCAAAACTATAAAGGTGAATTTTTGATTATCTTCTAGTCCGGCCAAAAAGCAGGCGTCGACACCGGGAGCTAAAGGTTGGCAGCTAATTACCGTATAAACAGGTAAATCTTTTTCTTTTATATCGGCCGTTAAACCAGCCAAATTTTCCATACCTTCAATGAATTGGGCTACCGCGATTGGAGACCAACCAAGACTGAATTTAATCTCCGGCAACCTAGTAGGTTTTGTAGCTTTTTGAGCTTCTACCGTTGGCTCAATTGTTGTTTCAATAGCTGTTTGGGCAGTTTCTTTATTTGTCGCTTCGTTTAATAATTGTGTTTGAGACTGCGGTTGGGGTTGAGAAGGGTTTTCAGGTGCGATGGCAGGTAGCATATTAGCTTGAGTGGCAGTTTGGGCGGCTTCGGCAATAGCCTGTGCTTGATTTTCTGCAATTTTCTGTTTTTCTAAAGCGTCTTTTAACGCTTGGCGATATTTTTCCATGGCTTGAGGATTAAGAGAAGGATCTAAAAAGTTAACTAGGAGAAAATGTCTTAGGGCCTTTTGATCGCTACCTATCCAGTCTAGGTGTAATTCAGCTAGTTTTTTGGCAGTTTGGGGATCTCTTTTGCGGAGAGTTTCACAAGCTTTGGCTAACTTAGGATTTAATGCATCGTGCTCTTCATTCCAAAACTCTCCATCAGGTAAAGCCATGGCGGTTGAGACCATTGTCGCATCTTCAGGAGAAAGACCTTGTCCTTCGGCATATTCTGCCAAATCCTCTTTGGCTTGAACCGGGAGTTGGAAAGTATAGCGGGCTTCCCGGAAGCTGTAAGTGGAACCTGGAGTTTCTTGCTTGAAGATTAAAGTAGAAGGATTTTCTGCTGGTTTTTCGGGGATCTGCAGTTCTTGCGGCGATTTAACGATGACAATTTCTTCAGGGGAGTGCACCCGCGGATTTTCCGGCAGTTGGAGGGTGTGAGGATAATCAGTTTGTCCGCTTACTTGAATAGGAATTTGTTTTTCTCCGCTTTTTTCCAATGCGAAAGTTGTACCGAAAGCAACAGCCGTCGCCAAGATAGCTAAACCGACCTTGTCAGTAATGGAGTCAGAATTAGCAGTTGGTTTTGGATTTTCGGGAAGGCTTCCACCATTGTTATTTTCTGCAACAACAAACTCAATTTCTCCAATTCGAGTTGTTGGTAGTGCTGATGAATTACTTCTGCCGTTTTCTGGTGAGGATAAAGACATATAAAATAGATTTATCCGTTCTCTTTTCTAAATTTATTTTATCACAGTTTTATTTTCATTTGTTTTTCTATTAATTTCCTTTTATGACAGTCCACCACCAAGGAGGCCAGATTATATCTTTTCCAAACCAAGTTTTTTCTGGTTCTTCGGTTAGTTTAGGTGGTTGTTGAGGAGTAGTAGCCGGTGTTGTTTCTTCTATTGGTGGTGTTTCGGTTAGTATTGGTGTGGCTATTGGAGTGCTTGTTTCGGTTGCTGTTGGAAAGCTGGCCGTTGCGGTTTTTTCCGCTTGAGCTGTAGCTGTCCAGCCTTTGACAACTTGGGTAGCTTCAGTTTGGATAGCTTGCACGGTTGCTTCTACCGCTTGGGCCGTTGCGGTTTTTTCTGCTTTTTCTGCTGCTTCTACGGATTCTTGCCAGATTCTTGTTTGTTCAGCCATAGCAGTGGCTACCCAATCCCGTGTTGACTCTGGTGTTGATGTAGATGTTGATGTGGCTGTTGCGGTTGGTATAGGTTCCGGCGTCGGAATTTCCTGATGGTTAGGAGGGACTTGAGCTTCTCCTTCTGCAGCTTGAACATCGGGGCCGGGGCCGCCTACTTTAGTCATAAAAGGCTCTATACTCTTTGTCAGTTTATCGAAACAATTTATAATTTCTCCTTCTAAAGTTTCAATTTCTGATTTTAAAGATGGATTTTTTTCTTTTAACGCATTTAATTTTGCTGATAAATTTTCTCCAGCTTTAAAAGCTTCATCAAATGAAGAAAAATCAGCTTTTTCCGACTCGCCATTTATTCGGCTAAAGGCTAAAAACATATTTTTAAGATCTTCAATAGCAGGGTTGTTAACCCCTTGCGTCTTTTTTTCAAAGAGACGTTTTACAGCCTCTTCCCCCTCAAATGTCTCTGTCTCTCCTGTTTCTCCCTGAATTTTAATGGCAAAATTACATAAAGGAGGCCAATCACAATTTTGTTCGTCTTCACATCCGGCAGCCCGGTTAATTTCGGAAACGACGGTTTTAAGCACGCTACCAATAATAGCTGACTCATTAGCTGTTTCCTGATTAGGGAGAGGTGTTTCTGTAATCTTTGGAATAGGTGTTCCTTCTGCTTCAGAAGGGTGTGGTGGTGTGGCTGTGACGATAACAATTTCCGGACCACGCTCTGTATCCTTGCGCACATCAGGAGCAGTGATAGGTTTTGGGTTATTTTTGTCGCTATCACCAAAGAAGTTATTTATATAGTCTAATCCTTTAATAGCTGCAAGAACACCAGCACATGAACATGTACCAATAAGAACTGTTGATAATACTAAGCCACACCCTTTTTTAATTAATTTTGCTCCCTCAATCGCCAATTGTAGCTCTCTCGGTAATGGTATTTGTGGTTCCCCTTCTTGAAATGATGGCATTTTTATTTATGTTTTGGGGCAGAGCGGGGCAGTTGTTTCTTAACTTGAGTTCATTATTATAATCACAATTTATTATTTGTCAAGCGCAGAAGATTTATTAATCAATATTTATACAACCTTAAGTTACTCTAAGTTAATCTAATATTAATCAGTTATTGCACAAAACACATAATTATCCCAAAACCCCCGGGCAATTCCGAGGGCAGTGGAAGAGATTTCTTTGCTTTTAGCAAAGTATTGATAATTATAGCATAATATTAAAAATTTAGAGGATAGGGTTAATATAGGTTATAATAGCCTCATGTATCGTTACCGCTTAGTTGCTTTGGCTGGTACTTTTGACCAACTTCATAGGGGGCACGAGGAATTTATTTCCCGGGCATTTGAGCTTGGAAAAAGAGCGGTTATTGGAATAACCTCGGATAAGATGGCAGAGAGAAAATTTAAAATTGAGAATTTAGAATTAAAAGTCATGAATTACGATGAAAGAAAAAGAGAGCTTGAAGATTTTTTGAGAAGGAAAAAACTATTAGAAAGGACAACGATTGTAAAAATAGAAGATGTCTATGGACCGGCGGTGAGAGATAGCAGAATTGAGGCATTGTTAGTAACAAGGGAGACAATAAATGGAGGAAGGTTGATAAACAAAAAAAGGCGACAGATGGGGTTTCTACCTCTTAAATTAATAGTTTTTCCATTTGTAAGAGCAGATGACGGCAGAAAAATTTCTTCCTCAAGAGTTAGAATCGGGGAAATAGACCGGAAGGGAAGATCACTTGGAAATCTTATAAATCTTACAGATAAAAATAAATTATGTTTGTCAGAAGAAATACGATGGGAATTAAAAAAACCGCAGGGGATTTTTATCGAAGGTAACCCAAAAAACTATAATAAAGTGGTAAAAAAACTTAAAAAGATGATTACGGCAATCCATCCAGTACTTATTAGCACTGTCGGTGATGAAGTGACAAGATTATGTAATAAGATCGGTATAACACCCCATCTTGCTATCTTTGACTACAAAGTGAAGAGGAAGGTAAAATATAGGTCGCTTGATGAGTTAGGATTTCTGTTGTCTAATAAGACTTCTTCTTTCGCTCATAAATCCCAAAGTTGCCATTTAGATTACTCGCAAAGTCAGTTAGTCTCTTTCATAAATTCTTCCTCACTCGCTTATCCCTCGGCGAAGCACAACTTGGGAATCCCTCGTTTGCGCCACCGGTCTTTTCTGAACTCTCAAGATTTTGAAATTAGATGTATTCGAAATCCCGCTGGCTATATCACAAAGACATTGATTGATACTGTTAGGAAAGCCTATAAAAGATACATACAGGAGGGAAAACGACAGCTTATAAAAGTGATTGGCGAGGATGACCTTTCCGGTATACCAGCAATTCTTCTTGCTCCTTTGGGATCAATAATAATTTATGGTCAGCCAGCTTACAGCGAGTCCTTGGCGGGTGAAACCGATGGGGGAATAGTTGTTGTCGAGGTAACCGAGGAAAAGAAAAGGGACTTGATAGATAAAATCAGCAATAGAAGTAGTGTGAAAAAGTCAGCAGCTGACGAAGTCAATCTGCCAGTTCACTTGATTTGAAGATTGGAAATATCATTTTGCTCCAAGACGAACTTTGGACCTCTTGACATTTTCTTTTCTTCACGTTTAAGATGGAAATGTATGGAGAAAAAGACAAAGATTTCCAAAACCTCGAAAAAATCTTCAGAAACGAAAGAAACTGTTAAAACCCCATCCGTTAACCACCCTACAGAGGAGAGAATAACGAGAAGCAAAAGCACAGTTCTTTTCGCGGTGCTGATTTTCCTTTTAGGAGTAGTGATAGGCGCTTTTAGCGCAAAGAATCCCTTTGGGCTATTAGTAGGAAAGAAAACCCAAGAATCATCCAAATGCCAGACTATTGCGAAAGTAAAGATAAATCCCGGAAAAATTGCCGTCAACCCAGAGGATAAACCGCTTGCTCTCTCGGCATTGGCCTATGATGAGCAGGATTTTCCCATCTTTTCCGGAGTAAGCTACGAGTGGGGGATGAGTTCTACTACAGGAGTAGGGACAATTCGGCCCAACAATGATCTTGCGACTTTCATTCCCCAAAGGATTGGCAAAGGTGATCTCTTTGTGAAAGCTACTAATTCCTGCACCAGCGAGCCGGTGATTGGTTCCATAGCTGTAGTGATAGGAGATGATGAGGAGGCTTTGGAATCCACAACATCCGCGCCGGTTGAATAGATGCCTTTTTATTCATGAAGACATTTTCTCCGTTATATTTTGATATAGATGATAAGTAAAAAATCATACTTATTGTGAGTATTAGAAGAAGGACAAAAATACTTTATAAACATCAACAACAAAGTTTTATAATTTACTTATGATTTATCTAGGTAGTGATCATGGAGGTTTTGACCTAAAAGAAAAAATCAAAAAATGGCTGACTCTTTGGGGATATGAATGGGAGGATTTGGGTAATATTCTTTATGATAAAGACGACGATTATCCCCAATTTGCCTTTTTTGTTGCTTCAAGAGTGGCAAAAGAGGAAGCGGAAGGCAAAAAGTATCCTCTTTTTTGGAGACAGCGGCCCAAAGGAATTCTTTGTTGCCGCAGTGCTGTAGGCATGGTGATTGCCGCCAACAAAGTGAAAGGAGCCCGGGCGGTAGCCTGTTTTAATCCAGAGTATGTGAAATTATCCCGTCTTCACAACGACACCAATATTTTAGCTCTCGGAGCAGACTGGCTGGATGATCTAGAGGTGAAAAAGATTATCAAAACTTGGCTTGAGACGGAATTTTCAGGAGAAGAAAGACACCTTAGAAGATTAGGGCAAATAGCCAATTACGAGAACAAGTCTTAAATTTTTCTCAAGAATCACATTTTGTCGCTGCCGACAATAATGAGGAAATCTGCATTTGTCGGTTTTTCCTCCCCGTCAGGAAGTTTCTCCAAGGGGATATTGAGAAGTTTAGAAATTCGATCAGCTTCGTTACTTTTTGTACCATTAATATCTATTAAGATAGTTTTAGTATAATCATTTTTCTTGGCATTGTCGCGGTCAACTACGATAGCATCAGGTAGAGTCTTTTTGAGAGTTTCCTCATAATTTTTGGTCAAACCAACTTTAGTGGTGCCGTTAAGAAGAAAAAATCTTACCATTTGCGGCGTCGGAGAGGCAGTTACAGCAGAGTTAGTGGCAGTAGCACTTTCAGTGCCAATATTGATAGGAGCAACATCAATGATTTTATTGGAGACAGGATCATAAAGGATAGCTTTTTTCGCCTCGTTGTAAATTAGGAGCTTATCGCCGTTTTTTGCCTGAGCAAAAAACGGCTGGTCTTTGAGTTTTTCCCGATCAGAGATGGTTGCGACAGTTGGTAATTCATCGCTGGGTAGTTGTATGAGTTTTCCTACCCGATCAATTAAGGCACGAGTTTCTTCTTGGGTGAAAAGGCTGGGATTTTGCAGTCTGGCTTGGGCTTTTTGATACTGATTATAAAAATAAAATGAAGGTGCGGCCGCTAAAATTAAAATCAAGACTGTCCCCGCAATAGTGAGAGTTTTTTTAGAAAGAGGGAGAGTTATCATATGTTTTATTATAAGTATAACCATATAAATGTCAACGTAAATTTTCTTTTCCTTAAAATCCAATATGGTATTATAGCAAGGCAATGAAAAATACCAGCTATTCTTGGGTTTTACCTATTAAAAATGAGGCATTATCGCTACCTCAATTGATTAAAGAAATAAAGGCAGCGATGAAAAGTCAAGTTTATGAAATTATCGCAGTTGATGATGCTTCAAACGACAATAGTTTACAGATTCTGCGCAAGCTTCAGAGACAATTGCCAAGGCTAAAGATTATTCATTTTAGTATCTTTTTTCTTTATTTTAATTTCTAAATAAGTTAAAGAGTTTTAATTTGCTTTTACATATGTGCCGCTTATCCAACCAGAGGTTCCCTGATAAGTCACATGATACCAATCATAGCGGTTTTCATCATAAACTAGGATAGCGCCGGAGGGGATCCGGCCGACCTCTTTACCTTCTATGGTTGGTTCTTCTCGCAATCTGACAAAGCCAAGTTCGTTGGGCAAAACGGTAATGGTAGGAGTTGTCCCGACTGTTTGCGTCGGGGAAGGCGAGGGCGGGGAGGGAGTTGGAGTAAAAGGAATGGTAGGAGTGGGGGAAAGAGTGGGCGTTGGTGTGGGCGGAGTGGTAACAGAAATAGTGGAAATTTCTGGACTAATTGAAGCTGGGTTTGTTTTTACCACGGAAGAAGAGGAAGAAGTTTCGCTTTCAAAGGTCTTTGCTTCAGAAACAGACATAGCTATCCAGCTGAACTTAAGATCGGTGACAGCTTTTTCATCAAGAATAATTGAAAAGCCGTTTCTTGTGATTCCTGCAATAGCAAAATTGGGGCGGGCCAGAAAGAAACCATTTATTTGGTCGGCAACTGAAGCAATATCTGGTTCAATATCCCAAAGAAGATTAGCTGTTACTACAGGTACTTGTTCGTATTCTTTTTCAAAACGGACATCTACTTTTCTTTCTCCCTTTTTGATGACAGCGAAACCAGCGGTATCTTTATTGAATGTTGGTCTTCCCAAAAAACTTATGTTTCCTTTAAAGATAACATTTTCGAAAAAAGTAGCAAATTTTTCAAATACAGTTTCTTCTTTAAACTCACTCTTTCCATAAATAGTTAAGGCTTTTCCCACCTCAAGATTTCCAAGTATATTTAGGTCTAAAGTAACTTCTCCTTTTTGAAATAAAATCTTATTAAGAGTCAACGTTTGATCAGATGAAGAAGGTTGGATAGAGGTGTTTGTTTCAGAAATTAAAGTAGGAGTGAGAATGGCTCCCGCAGTAGCAATCGTTTGAAAAATGTTGAATTTTTCGGAAAGACTTGAAATTCTATCCGTTATTATTTCCAGTCCTTCGATCTGATTAGCTTTTACTTTTTCTGCCGTGATAGTCCCGGCAAAGAAAGCGTTGCCCAAATGATCAAAGGTAACAGCTGGTTGCGAAGATATGGTGGATTCCTTTCCACTAGTAAGAATAAACATTCCCTCCTCGCCAAGCCTAATGGTCAAATCTTTACTAAAAGGTTCAATAGAGTCAGTTACTATTTCACTGGTTAATATTTTGGGAGAGATAATTTCAAGACCAGCCATCAGCCGGTCAGTTGTGATTTCTGATAAATTGAGGACAGAATTAGGCTGTTCTTTTTTACTGAGAAAATGCGATAGAATTAGCTTTCCGACGTTTTTCTGCGCAGAAAGAGTGTTTTCTTCTTGGAAAAGACCAGGTAAAAAATCAACTATTTTTGTTCCGTAATAATAACCAGTTTTAACAAAGGCGACTACTTCTCCTATTCCTTCGTCGGCAAAAGCAGTGATTGCTTGGCCAATGACTGGTCCGGCTTTAGTCGCTTTCATTGCTACACCGGGAAGAGACGAAGAAGTCAATAAATCTCCCGGCTTGATTGATCCATTTTCTGTTGTTACTTTCACCGGTACTCTGCCGGAAAGAGCGATAGGTATAGTTTTTCCTTGTTGGGGATTAGCATCGCCAATAACTAAGCCAGGTTGAGAAGAAACAATACCAATAAGGTCTTTATTATAGGGTTTTTCTGATTTTTTGACTCCGGCAAAAATTTCCGGATCAAGACTAACTATCATTCCTGGGGTAAGACCACTTTCTCTGGTATAATAAAGCTCTGCTAGATCAGAACCAACCAGAATAAAGGCATTGAGAAAACTCCCCGCATAAATAATGGTGTTTGAGGCATTGGCAGTGTTTTGCGCCCACTGTAAAGTAATATTGCCGGCGTTTGATCCGTTGACAACTGTTCCTACTACTTCATAAGTGTCATTGGCGCCGGTCCCGGTGACTAAAGCGGTAGCTGTGCCGCAGGTAGTAATTTGGGGAGTAGTGAGTGCTCCCTCGGCGTCAATAGCGCTGTAACTACAAGAAGCGCCGCTTGGGGCAGTGACGGCGAATTTAAAATCGGGGGTAGTACCAGAGTTACCATAGAGAACAAAACGAAAAGTCCATGTTTCGTTGGCACCGATGGCAAAATAAAGCTCGTCATCATTTTGTAGGGTTGCTGAGTTGTTGACAGTTTCATTGCTTGATTTTCTTTTCACAGTAATGCCACCACTACTACCTGTTGTATCGCAGTCTTTCCAAGCGCTTCCTTCGTAACAGCGGAATTTATTACTGGCTGTGTTGTAGTACATGGCTCCTTCAAAACCTGTTGGATCTCCAGTTGTTGATTTAACATCTAAACCTAAAAGGTCTGGGGTAGTACTGCCAGCACCACCTTGACCAATTTGGATAGTGCCGGTTGTGCTTGTGTCTGCGGCTTGTAAATTGATGCCGCCGGTGCCCGAGTTAATATTAATCGTCGTTGTTGTTGTAGTGTTGCCGATGGTGATGGTTTTAGCATTGGCATCGTTACCGATGGAGATGTTACCAGTGCCGTTGGTGGTAATGGTTAATGATTCATTAGTGTCTTGGGTGGTGATGACTCCTCCCGCACCACTGTAGCCTAAAATAAGCTGGTTTACAGCCGCATTAAGAGCATAAGTGGGGTTGGGGTAGAGGAATGTGTGCGCTTCATCATTATACCAGTAGACCTCACCGTTGGGACCACCTGTGCCGGTGCCTCCGGTTGCTCCTTGGGGGCCCTGAAGTCCGCTTGGACCAGTTGCTCCTTGGGGGCCTTGGAGACCTGTGGCTCCGGTTGCACCAGTTGCTCCCGAAGGTCCTGTTTGACCGGAAGCTCCAGTCTGGCCAGTTGCTCCAGTTGAACCAGCTGGTCCCTGAACACCAGTTGCTCCAGTTGAACCGGTTGGACCAGAGATACCAGCAGCTCCAGTTGCTCCGGTTGCACCTGTGGGACCTGTAATACCAGTTGCTCCAGTTGAACCAGCTGGTCCCTGAACACCAGTTGCTCCAGTTG
>FWPV01004707.1_pt1 | contig 28329 bp, 31 predicted proteins | sample 2228371 | NCBI WGS metagenome assembly FWPV01 (sample SAMEA103939776, study PRJEB20133) | metagenome | reverse complement strand
CCTCGCGCAGGTCGTACTTGCGCTGGGGTGCTTCCAGCGGCGCGAGGGTCAGGTAGGTTAGCACCAGGGCCCATTCCTCATCACCGACGTCCGAGGGGTATGCACGGCGGTTCATGCTCTAAACATAACCGCAGTGCCTGATTTGGGTAAGGTGGTTTGTAGATTCTAGGTATCTCCACGATAGAAACGTAATGGGTAGGGAAAGGGTGATTCACGAGGCTGCGCCGCTTCAAACCCAGAATTCGCACTTTCGTTGAGCAGCATGACATTTCTATCGCGGGCGCACTTAGACCCTCGATCCTCGACCTTCTTGGATCCTGGGCAGAATTCATAACCCGCCCATAACCCCTACAATGCAAGCTGTACACATGCGGCTCTTGCTGGTCGAGGACGAACCCAACATCGCCCGCCCGGTGATCCGGGCCCTGGAGGCCCAGGGGCATCAGGTGCGCCATGCGCCCGATTTGGAGAGCGCCCGTAAGTTTTTCCTCGAGGCCGAGCCAGACTTGATGCTGCTGGACGTGCGGCTACCGGAGTCGGAGGATGGGGGTTTCATGCTGGCAAAAGAAGCCCGCGAGGCCGGTTACAAGGGCCCCATCCTGTTCATGACCGCCCGCGATGCCCTTGCAGACCGGGTGATGGGGCTGGACGAGGGCGGCGACGACTACGTGGTCAAGCCCTTCGATCTGCCGGAGTTGCTGGCCCGGGTGCGGGCCTTGCTGCGGCGGGTCAGCGAGGTGAAGCAAAGCCGGGTGCAGTATGGCCCCCTCGAGCTCGACCTGGGCAATCGCACTGTGCGCTGGGAGGGCCGGCTGGTGGAGCTGAGTGGGCGTGAGTATGCCCTTCTGGAGCGCCTGGCCCTGTTCCCCGAACGCATCTACAGCCCGGAAGAGCTGCTGGATTTGATCTGGGGCGAGGAAGCCTCGGATACCGGGGTGGTCAAGGTGTGTGTGCACCACCTGCGCAACAAGCTGGATAGCCGCGTGGTGCGAACCGTGCCGGGGGGCTACAAGCTGGGGTTGGAGCCATGAGTCTGCGTGTACGGCTGGCTCTTTTCATCGCCGTGGCGATTGCCCTGGCGCTGTTGGTACAGGGCTTTTTGGGTTATGCCAGCTTCGAGCGCTTGCAGATGGGCAACCTCGAGCGCGAGCTGGATGCCTACCTGGGGCGCATCGCGGGTCTGATGGAAGGCCGCCGAGGCTCTTCGCGAATGTTCCGATTGGAGCGAGACAACGATGGCCCCCGGCTCACAAGCCCCAGCCCCCTCGAGCGCTTTCGGCTGGAAGGTGGCGGGGTTACCCTGCTCAACCCCACCCCACCCGGCACCGTCGCCCACGCCCGGCTGGTGCGTGGCCAAACCGTCCTGCGCGAGTGGGGGAGCTTTCCCAGCGAGGTTCCGCTTTCCAACAACCCCACACCCGTGCTGCAAAACAACTGGCTTTATCGCAGTGTGCGCCTGAGTCCTGAGGTGTACCTGCAGGGGGCAGTCGAGGCCAGCCAGGTTCGGGCCAGCCTGGCCGGCTACCAGCAAACCGTGCTTTTTACCACGCTGGGGGTGGCGCTGCTGGGCGCGCTGGCGGCCTGGTTGCTGAGCGGGCCCGCCCTGCGCCCCCTGCAACACTTACAGGAGGCTGCCCGGCGCGTGGCCGACTCGGGCGACCTGAGCCTGCGGGTGCCCCCCGAGGGCAGCGGGGAGCTTCGCCACCTGAGCCAGACCTTCAACCAGATGCTCGAACGGCTCTCGGCCTTCCGCCAGCGCGAGACCGAGTTCACCCGCAACGCCGCCCATGAGCTGCGCACCCCCCTGACCGCCATACGTCTGCAACTCGATTCGCAGCATCAGGGGCTTTCTACCCCGGAAGAGACCCTGAGCGTAGTGCAGGAGGAGGTTGAACGCATGACCCACCTGAGCGAGTCGCTCCTGACCCTGGCACGAGAGGGACGGGGCCAGCGTGTGGGGCTTGACCTGGCGCAGCTCGCCCGCGAAGCCGCCCAAAAAGCGGGCGCTTCGTACCAGGGGCCTGAACGGCTGGAAATCTCCGGCGACCCCTTTTTGCTGGAACAGGCCCTGGACAACCTGCTCGGCAACGCCCAGAAATACGCCCCCGGTGCGAGCGTGACGGTGGAGCTCGAGCCCGCGCCAGACCCCGGCTTTGTGTGGTTGCGGGTGCGAGACGAAGGGCCAGGAATGCCAGCCGAGGTGCTCAGGCGGGCCACAGAGCCCTTCTACCGCGCACCAGGGGTACGCACACCGGGCAACGGGCTGGGCCTTTCGGTGGTGGCTCAGGTGGCCCAGGCCCATGGGGGAAAGCTGATACTGGCCCCCAACCACCCCCAGGGCTTGGTCGCCGAGCTCTGGCTCAGGGTGACCGGGCCGTCCTGAGGGGCAGTTTTATCTGGAAAAGAGCCCCACCCGTGGGGTGGTTTTGAGCAACCACCTGGCCGCCGTGCAGCTCTACCAGAGCCTTGACGATGGAGAGCCCCAGGCCGCTGCCGCCGGTGGCCCTCGAGCGCGAGGCTTCGGCGCGGTAGAAGCGGTCAAAAACCCTATGCAAAGCCTCCTCGGGAATGCCCGGGCCGCTGTCGTGTACCTTCAGGTAGGCATGGGTAGTGTCGGCAGAGACCTCGAGGGCCACCTCTCCACCCACCGGGGTATGGGCCAGCGCGTTGTGGAGCAAATTGCCGATAACCTGTACCAGCCGGTCGGGGTCGGCCTGCACCAGCACAGGATGAGCCGGCAGGTTGAGCGCAAGGCGTATCTGCCGGGCCTCCAGGGCCGCCTGGAAGCCGGAGGCCACCCGCCGCGCCCACTCGGCCAGGTCGAGTTCGCGCAGCACCAGGTTCAAACGCCCCGCATCGGCCAGCGAAAGGGTACGCAGGTCCTCGACAAGGCGGGAAAGCAGGGCGGTCTGGTGGTGCAGGCGGTCAATCTCGGCCCGCTCCAGAGGGAGCACCCCGTCCTGGATGGCCTCGAGCCGCCCCTGCATCACCGTCAGGGGGGTACGCAACTCGTGGGCGATATCGGCAATCATGGCTTTTCTTTCAGCCTCGAGGCGCTCCAGCGAGGCTGCCATATGGTTGAAGTCGCGGGCCAGACGGGCCACTTCATCCTGGCCTCGGGGGTCAGGAATCCGCACCGAAAGCTGGCCCTGGGCCAGTCGGCTGGCCGCCGCCGAGATGGCCTCGATGGGCCGGGCCACCCGGCGGGCAAAGAGCAGTGCGGCCAGCACCCCCAACACCGTGGCAACCAAACCCGCAATCAGCAGGTTCTGTTGCAGGCGGGCCTCGAGGCTGGGCCGGCGGATGCGGGGCGGCGCCTGGAGCCGCAGGGGCGGAGCGGCGGGGTCATCCAGCGGAGTCACCAGAAAAACCGGGTTGGGGTTTTCAGGGTTATCGGAGGGTCGCATCTGCACCCGTACCTCGCGGCCTGAGGCCAGCAGTTCGCGTAGCTCTGGGGTCAGGCTCAGGCTGGGGGGGCGGCCCTCGTTGCGCCGCAGATACTCCCGTACCTCGGCAGGCAGCTCCCGAAAGGTACGCTCGCGCTGATAGGTGGTAAGCGCAACGGTAATCAGGGTGGTGGCCACCACCACCAGCACCATGAGCAGGCTCAGCCGAACTTCGATGCGGTTGAAAAGATTCATAGTCGCCACCGGCTGAAGGCCAACACTAAAAGCTTTCGGACGAACTTATCCCCCAGTGCTTACCCCTCGAGCCACAGCCGATACCCCACCCCCCGCACGGTTTCCAGGAGATGGGCCCCACCGGCTTGCTCGAGTTTCCTTCGCAGGTTTTTGAGGTGTACATCCACCACCCGCTCCAGGGCATCGGACTCGGGGAGGGCCGCCTCCAGCAGTTCGGCGCGGGTAAAAGCCTTGCCGGGGGTGCGGGCCAGGGTTTCCAGCAGCCGAAATTCGGTGGGGGTGAGCTCGAGGCGCTCTACCCCCAGCCGTGCCACCACTTTTTCGCTATCAATCTCCAGAGGCCCCACCCGCAGAATAGCCCGGCTGGCCTCGCTGGGCGCTGCACGGCGCAGCACTGCCTTGACCCGGGCCACCACCTCGCGGGGGCTAAAAGGCTTGGTCACATAGTCGTCGGCGCCCAGCTCCAGGCCCAGCAGCTTGTCCAGGTCTTCAGTGCGGGCCGTGAGCAGAATCACCGGGGTATTGCCGTTGCTACGCACGCGGCGCAACACCTCGAGGCCGTCCATCTCCGGCAACATGATGTCCAGGAGTACCAGATCGGGCCGGGCCGCCCGGATCAGGTTCAAAGCCTGTTTGCCATCCGCGGCCCGCTCGGTACGGAAGCCCTCCCGCCGCAGGTAGCCCTCGAGGATCTCGGCAATCTCCGGTTCGTCTTCGACCACCAGTACCAGTGCCACCGTTTCCAGTGTATCGGTGGATGAGCCCATGAGCGCAGTCTGGCAAAAGGGCATGAAGAGGCCGGGTGGGTTATGTGTAGGTTGAATGTAGAGCTACAGGGAGCGGTTTTTATCGTGCTCTTCACAGACGTGGCCGCCCATCCAGGCGGCCACTGTTCTGCTCAGGACAGGGCTTTCTTAAGGCAAGGAACAGGGGTAGGCGTCAGGGGACAGGTGTTGGAGGCCCACTACCCACTTCCTACCACCCACCCCCACCCTGGGTACCGTTGAAAGTTGGCAACATGCCTAGAGTTGTATCAGACACCGCTTGCACCGTGATATCGCACCTTCGTGCAGCTAGTCGGTTCAGAGCGCTCCCCCATCAGGCCCGCACTTCCCGCCGCTGGAAGAGTACATAGGTAAGCGCAAATAGCAGCAGGGTCAGCGCAATCAGCCCGGTGAGCTGGGGCCAGGCCAGAAGCAGGCTCTGCCCCAGGGGTAAGGGCGAACCCAGCAAGGCCCCCTGAAGCTGGGTGATGAGCACCGGCCCCAGGCTCCGCACCGCCGGATTGAGAAGAACCTGGATGGCCTCGGCGTAAAGGGTATTGGGGGAAACGCGGGAAAAGGCCACCAGCGCTTCCGCCTGGCGCAGTTCGCTCTCGGGGCGGAAGGGGTCGTAGGGTGCCACCGCCTGGGCCAAGAGCTGAGCGATGATGCCCCAGAAAAGCGCAAAGAAAAGCCAGACCGCAATCGCGGCCAGCGCCGAAGTGGCCGCACTCCGAAAAAGCACCGAGAACAGCAGGGCAATACCCAGCCAGACCCCGGCGTAGGCCAGTGTAGCCAGCAGGAAGAGCAGGGCCCGGGCCACCTCCTCGGTGTTGGGGGGTACGCCCAGGAATATCAGGGAAAGGCCCACCACCAGCAAAAAGAGCGCCAGCAGGATCAGGGCCAGCGTGGCCAGCCCCGCCAGGAACTTGCCCCACAGCAGGGCATCGCGGTAGATGGGTTGGGCCAGGATCCGCGAAAGGGTGTTGCGGTTGTATTCACTGTTGATGGCATCGAAGCCCAGGGCAATGGCAGCCAGGGGCAGGAAAAAGCTCAGGAATGCCACGAAGGAGGGCAGAGGGTCCTGCGCGGCGGTAAAGACCTGCAACAGCAGGAAGGGATCTTCGCTTACGGTTTGCTGCAGGGTGCGCGCCCCGGCATACACCGCGCCCACTGCCGAGAGGAGTATCAGCACCTCCAGAATTCGCATTCGGGTGCTCGAGAGGTGGTCGGCCACCTCCTTGAAAAAGACCGCCCAGACCCCCGTCCAGGGCGAACCCTCGCGCCCCCGGCCCGCACTAAGCCGCATGCCGCACCTCCTGGAAGTAGCGGGCGTAGACCTCATCCAGGCTGGGTTTTTCCAGTGCCAGACTGTGCAGCGCCGCCCCGGCCTCGAGCACCGTCCGGGCCACCAGCGGACGCACGTCCTGGGTAGCCTCGAGGCGCACCTCTCCCCCCTCCAGGCTGACCCGGCTGACCTCCGGTAGGGCCTGCAAGCGCTCTTGCAAGCCCTCCAGAGGGCTGGCTCCCAGGCGAATCCGGTAGGCCCCACCCAGCACCCGCTGGGCCAGCTCCTCCACCCGGCCCTCCAGCACCAGCCTCCCTTTGTGGAAGAGGCCCACGCGGTCGCAGATAGCCTGCACCTGGTGCAACAGATGGGAGGATAGCAGCACCGTAATACCCTCTGCCTTCAAGCCCTGAATCATCTGCAAAAACGCCTGGGCAGCCTCCGGATCCAGGCCCAGGGTGGGCTCGTCCAGGATGACCACTTTGGGCTCTTTGAGAAGCACCTCGGCCAGGCCCAGCCTCTGGCGCATACCCCTCGAGAAAGCGTTCACCGGACGGTGGGCCACCTCGGCCAGGCCCATTCTTTCCAGCACCCGTGCGATACGGGCCTCAGCCTCGGCGCGGGGCAGGCCGTTCAGACGGGCTATATAGGCCAGGTTCTCCCAGGCGGTCATCTCGCCGTAAAAGCCAACCGAGTCCGGCAAGTACCCCACCTGTTTTTTGAGCGATAGGGGTTCGCGCACCGGGTCTAGGCTCAGCACCCGCACCGTGCCGCCACTGGGCTCGGTAAGGCCCAGCAGCATCAGAATGGTGGTGGTTTTTCCTGAGCCGTTGGGCCCCAACAGGCCGTACACCTCCCCCGCCTCGATGCGAAGGTTCAGATCCTCAACAGCCACCACCTTGCCGTACCGCTTGCTCAGGCCCTGGGTCTCAATGACCATCCTGGCCTCCTAGCGCCGTCCAAAGCGCGAGACTGCAAAACCTACCGCCCCCACCGCCACAGCGATCAACGCCACCCCCACCAGCCCCCACAGGGTGGAGGTTTGCACCGTGACCCGGTAGTCCGCCGAGGTCGAGGCCGAACCGGCAGAAGCGCGGAGGCTGAGCATGTAATCCCCTGCCACGGCCCTGGGCGAGGGCTTGATTTTGGCCGTTACCTCCGATTCTGCGCCCGCAGCAATTTTCTCGATTTTGTCAGGCTCAAACTTAACCTCCCAGCCCGAGGGCTCGCTGGCCGAGAGCTCTACATTTTCGGCAGGCGCACTGCCGGTGTTCTTGACCACCAGCTTGATGGGGTTCTCCCGGCCCGCATAGGCCCGGCCCGAGAGCCGGCCCTCGGGGGTGGTCAGGTTCAGCTCCACCTGCCCCGTGATGTCCAGGTTCACCACCAGATCAGCCCTGGTGTCGCCAGCCAGAGCGCGCAGCGTTACCGCATAAGGCTTGGCTTCGACCTGCCGGGGGGGCGTAACCTGCACCTCGAGCTCCCGGTTCTCCCCGGCTTTCAGGGGCAGGCTGTTAACTTCCTGACCGCCAAAGGCCGTGCTGAAGCTGACCCGGAAGTTCTCCGGCGCATCGGCCTCGAGGTTGACCAGCAAGTCCTGATCACTCTCGTTTTTCAGGGTTACCCGGTAACGGAAACTGGCGGTTGGAGCCCCTTTGAGTACCGGCAGTTCGGTCTCCAAAGAGAGCCGTTTGGGCAGGATCTGGCCCAGGGTAAGGGCAATGGGCAGCTCGGCCCGCGTACCCCCGCTCCCCTCAGCCACCAGTCGGAAGCGGTAGGTGCCTGGTTGAACCCGCTGGGGGGGCTCGAGGCGCAGCGAAAGGCTTTGTTCCGCGTCGGGCAGCACATACACCGCACTGACCACCCGTCCACCACCCAACAAACCCACCTTCCAGCCCTGGGCCGTCTCCACTACCCGCACCTGCACACTCTGGGGGGGCAGGCCAAAGCTTTTGAGCGAGATGGGCAGGCTCACTGTCTCACCCACCCGCACGCTTTGGGAGGGGTAGGGGGTGTACAGGGCCAGCCCGCGGTATCCCTGGGCAACAGCAAAGCCGAACAGCGTGAGCATAAGCATTGTTATGCGCAGCATGTGATACCTCCAGGCGCAGCGTCCAGTACAAAATCTAGGAAAAGTAGATGAAATATAAATTAAAGGCCCAAGTCCATTTTGCCTCACTCACTCGCTGTGCTTCAGACCAGAGCCATGAAGCCCCGGCGGGCAGCCATGTCTTTGTATGATGGAGGGACAGAAATAATCGCTACAAAAACGTGCGTGGTCAGGGGCGCATTCTCGTTTTCGTGGGCGGTCACGCCTGTGAAGAGCGTGTACCCTTCCCAAAGCTGACCCGCCGGTCAATAATGGGCTTTCGTGACGCTGCCCGCAGGCGAGCCCCAACGTTCGCAAAACCTGGCTATCTGGGAGGGCATGCTGGCCATCCTGTTCATTAACTGGAGCACCGGCGTGGTCATGACCGGCTATGCGCTGTGGCTGGGCGCACCGCCGGTGGCTCTGGCCATCCTGGGTGCTTTGCCCATGGTGGGGCAGATGGCAGCCCCGCTGGCCCTGTTTTTTCGGGGAAGTCGCAAGCGTCTGAGCGCCACTTTGTCTGCCCTGGGGCGCGGGTTTTTTGTGCTAACCCTGTTGTTGCCCTTGCTGAGCGAACCCTGGCGCATCCCCGGTTTGCTGTTGATTGCAGCGCTATCGCAGCTCATTATCGCCCCTGTAAACGTGCTGTGGACGAGCTGGATGGCCGATCTGGTGCCGGAAAAACAGCGGGGGCGCTATTTTGGCCTGCGCAACGGCATTCTGGGCCTGGTAGGCACCCTGGGCAACCTGGCAGCGGGCAGCCTGATTGATGCGCTGGGCAAGCCCTGGGGGTTTTTGCTGGTGCTGGGCATCGCGGTGGTCGCGGGGGTGAGCGCCACCTTCATTTTGCGGCGGCAGTTTGAACCCCCCTCGGCAAGCACCCCTCCTCGCTTTGCCGAGTTTATCCAGCCCCTCTCCGACCGGCGCTTCCGGGGATTTTTGGGCTTTGTGGTGCTGTTTTTGGGAGCGGTGAGCGTGGGCGGGCCGTTTGTGTTTCCGCTTTTTCTCGAGTATGTCCGCATGACCTTTACCCAGGTGGGTCTCTGGACGGTGATTGCCGCCACCTGCGGGCTGGTGCTGAGCCCCTTGTGGGGCCGCCTGGCCGACCGGATTGGGCACTGGCAGGTGCTGCTCTTGAGCAGCAGTGTGGCCGCACTGGTGCTGCCCCCGCTCTGGCTGCTGGGGGGGCCGGGGCGGCTCGAGACCATCTGGGCGGCTGCCGCCTTCGATGCGGTGGCCTGGGGCGGCATCGGCACGGCCCTCACCAACGTAGCGCTGCAAAGCGCCGCTCCTGAAAAACGCAACCTCTACCTGGCCTGGTACTGGATGGCCTTCGCGGTGGGGGGCATCCTGGGCTCGCTCCTGGGGGGCGTGCTGGGCAGCCTGCACGCGCAGATGAAGCTCTTTCCCAGCCCTTACCACCTGCCCATCCTGGTCTCGATGCTCCTGCGGGTGGTGGCGGTGTACTACCTGGGGTGGCGCATCCAGCGCGATAAAAAGCGGGCTGTGGGGTTGGCGGGGCTCGAGGCCAAGCCACCCACAGACCCCCCTCGCCAAGAGCTTTCATGAAGGCGGCGCGTTGAAGGAGTGGGCAGATACGCTCTGGACCGCCTCGAGGTCATCGGCATCACGAACAAAAAAGGCCGCCCTGGGGCAGCCTTTTGAGAAGAGAGGGGTTTACTCGAGGCCCGAGAGTTTGCGGTTTTTGGCGATGTAGTCGCGCCACTGCTCGGGCACATCTTCTTCGGGGTAGATAGCCGAGACCGGGCAGGCCGGTACACAAGCGCCACAGTCAATGCATTCGTCGGGGTGGATGTAGAACTGGTCTCCACCGTCGTAGATGCACTCTACCGGGCAGACTTCGACACAGGACTTGTCCTTGGTGCCGATGCAGGGTTCAACAATTACGTGGGGCATGGTTTTCCTCCGTTAGTTGGCTTGAGGTTTTTGGACAAAGTAAAGCCGCCAAACTGAGCCTTATTCTAAGGAATTCTGGGAAAAGTCAAGGGGTATGCGAACGCCATCCCACAAAATGATATTCTGTCGGAATGCGGCCCCGCGCCTGCCGGGGGCCATTTTGGTATGAGTCTAGACCCCGTTGATTTTCTGAGAGGCGCCCTCGAGATCCCCTCGGTCTCGGGGCAAGAACGCACGGTGGCCCAGTACCTGGCCGAAGGTATGAAAAAGCTGGGCTATGCCAAAGCCTGGGTAGACGAGGCCGACAACGCCCGGGGCCAGCTAGGCACGGGGCCGGTGCAGGTAGTGTTGCTGGGCCACATAGACACCGTACCGGGGGTGGTGCCGGTGCGGCTCGAGGGCGACAAACTCTTTGGCCGGGGCTCGGTGGACGCCAAAGGGCCTTTTGTAACCTTTGTGCTGGCCGCCGCCGGGCTTTCGCCCGAGGTCTTGCAGAAGCTCACCGTCCATGTGGTCGGAGCCACCGAGGAGGAAGTGCCCAGCTCCAAGGGGGCCCGCTACGTGGTGGACAAGCTCAAGCCCGACTATGTGGTGATTGGGGAACCCTCGAGCTGGCAGGGCATCACCCTGGGCTACAAGGGCCGCCTGCTGGTGCGGGTGCGGCGCGAGAAAGACAACTTCCACTCCGCCCACCACGAACCCAACGCCGCCGAGGAGCTGATCAGCTACTTTGTCAGCATCAAGGCTTGGGCCGAGGCCATGAACACCGGTCAGGGGCCTTTCAACCAGGTACAGTACAACCTGCGCGACTTCAAAATCGAGCACCCCGACAACCGCCAGCAGGCCGAGATGAAGTTCGACCTGCGCTTGCCGCCCCGACTCTCGGTCGAGGAGGCCATCCGCCACCTGACCGCTTATGCGCCTCCCATCCTAGATCTGGACTTCTCCGGACGCGAGGTGCCCTATGTAGGCCCCAAAGACACCCCGCTCACCCGCGCTTTGCGCCTGGGCATCCGCCAGGCCGGGGGCGAGCCGGTGTTCAAATACAAGACCGGCACCTCCGACATGAACATTGTGGCTCCCCACTGGAAAGTGCCGATGGTGGCCTACGGGCCGGGCGACTCCACCCTCGACCATACCCCGAACGAACACGTGGAAATCCCCGAGTTTTTGAAGGCTATCGAGGCTTTGCGGGCTGCACTCACCCGGCTGGCAAAGTAAGCGCAGATAGCCAAACGCCCAAGGCTGAAGGCCGAAAGCCCCCATAAGGCCGGTAGCAGATTCCCTGTGGCCGGTTGCAAAACAATACAGCGCTCTTCACAGACGTGGCCGCCCATTCGGGCGGTTATTGTTCTGTCCAGGACAAAGGATTCTTAGTTCGTACAGTGATCATACAGTCCGAAACAGTGATCATACACTCCGAATGAGAAGGCTGGCTAACCAGTCTCTCAAACGAACCGGCGTCTTTGCGAGGAGGCCTAAGGCCGACGAAGCAATCCAGAAGAAGTTTTCCAATGTACCAGCTGGGTAGGGCGATCTGGATTGCTTAGCATCCTGCGGATGCTCGCAATTACTAGAAGACTTCCAGGACTCTAGTGAAAATGCACAGGTATCTATACGACTATGTACTCAGTCCCGGATAGCTCGATATTTGCGAAGAGCGCACGGAATATGCAGATGTGCTGACCGAAGTCGGGTAGCCCTGCCTAGACCCCAGCCTCAAAACCTACCTGCCGCAGCGCCTCGTAAAGCCCTATACCCACCGCCACCGCCAGGTTGAGGGAGCGCCCGCCCTGGCCGGGCATGGGGATGGTTACGCTGGGAAAGTGCGCCAGCACCTCTTCGGGCAACCCCCGGCTCTCCGGCCCGAAGAGCAGGTAATCGTCGGGCTGGTACTCTACCTCGGTGTAGAACCTGGGAACCTTGCTGCTAAAAGCCCAGACCCGGCTGCTCTCCGGCAGGGCTTCCAGGAAAGCCTGCCAGGAATCGTGCAAGACATAGTCCAGCGTAGACCAGTAGTCCAACCCGGCCCGCCTGAGCTTGGGGCTATTCCACTGGAAACCCAAAGGCCGAATCAGATGCAGCCGGGCCCCGGTAGCGGCACAGGTGCGGGCGATGTTGCCCGTGTTCTGAGGAATTTCGGGCTGGTACAGCGTGACATTGAACACCCACTGAATTTAGCCCATTCCAGCCCAACACCCTTTTGGCCCAAAAGATTAAGACCCCCGGCCCAAAGTAACGGGTTTGCAGGGAGAAAAGTAACGTTTGGGTGTGCATTTTCCACGCTTTCTTAACTGCGTCATGAATACTCTAAAAGGAATGACCGAGGCCCTTCCCGCCATAGGACTCATGCTGCTGGCTGCCGCTGCCGGACTCTGGATCTGGTGGCTGGCCCGGCAGGAGCCCCTCTGGCGGGGAGCCTCGCTGGGGGTCTTGCTGGGAGGCTTGCAGATAGGGGCTATGCTGCTCGAGCCGGTCGGCACCCCCCGAGTCACCTTCCAGCCCTCGGATGGTTTGCTGCTGCTGGGGGTACTGGCCTGGGCATCCACCTTGCGAAAGCTGCATCCTGCGGATTCACCCAAATACAGCCTGGGTTTGCTTCCATTCGTGGCTTTCATGGTGCTGGGCCTTCTTCAGGGGCCGGGCCTCGAGCTTGCCCGCGCCCTCTGGCTGGCCGACCTGCTACCCCTGCTGCTGGCCTTGCCCTTGCTCGAGGCGGCCCTGCGCGGACAGGTCGGCGAAGCCCGACTGGCCTGGGGGCTGGGGCTGCTCTTCAAGGCGGGCGGCAGTCTGGCCCTGGCCTGGCTCGGTGAACCCGGCGGCTTTACCTATCTGGCCTGGGCCATGAGCCTGATTCTATTAGGCTCTGGCATTTACCTGGAAACCCACCAGGAACGCATCAGTAAATCCATACTGATCTTGATTGCAGCCGGTTTTCTGAGCAGTCTGGCGCTGCTCAGCCTGGACCTGCAGGCCTCCAACCGTTTTTCGGAATGGGTGCTGATAGGCTGGGCCTATGCGGCCTTTGCGGCAATTACCGGGTTGGGACTGGTAGTTTACCAGCGCATCCTTCGCTCAGAACGGCAGCTCGAGCTGTGGGTCAACCTGCTCGAGACCCTCTCCAGCAAGAGCCAGGCCACCCAGCACCTCACCCCGCAGGGGGTCTTGCAAAGTGTGCTGGACGGCCTCAAGCCCCTGTTTGGCAACCTGGTGGGGCTGGAGGTACGCTCCGATTCAACCTTCCGCGTGGGCCAGAGCGGCCCTTATGTGCGCACCTTTGAGCTGATGCTCGAGCACCCCACCGAAGGCCGGCTCTACCTTTCCGGCCCCCCCCAGGACGAGCGGGGGCTGGAGGCCCTGGCCCCGCTGCTCACCGAGCGGCTACGGCTCTCGCTTACCCTGAACGAGTGGCGCAGCAAAGCCTACACCGACCCCCTCACCGGCCTCCTGAACCGGCGGGGGTTCGAGCGGCAGATGCAGCGGCTAATCCGGCTGGCGGGCGAGCAGGGCAAGCCCATCACCCTGGCCCTGCTGGACATAGACCGCTTCAAGCGCGTCAACGACACCTACGGCCACCCGGTCGGCGACGAGGTGCTCAAACAACTGGCCGGACTACTACACAAGGCCAGCCGAAGCGACGACCTGGCCGTGCGCTTGGGCGGCGAGGAGTTTGGCTTGGTGCTGTTTGGGGCCGACCTCGAGGATGCCTACCACGTGCTCGAGCGCATCCAGAGCGAGGTGCGCTCCCTGTACATTCCTCCCATTAGCTGGCACCTGAGCATCTCGGCTGGACTGGCCGGCGGCGAGATTCCGCCCTCCATGAGCACCGTGCAGCGCTGGCTCGAGCAAGCCGACGAAGCCCTCTATGAAGCCAAAAAGGCGGGTCGGGACCGGATTTACCCAGTCCCGGCGATGCCCAGGCTGGAAGACCTGCTGGAGTTGTAGGGCTTGCCCGCACTTGATCGCGCGTCACAGACCTGGCCGCCCAAGAAAACAAGAAGGGACAACCATACGTGCCTCACCGGGGTAGGGCACGCTTGTCTGCGTTGCGCCTGGGCCAGGTTAGCCACGTTGTGGGATAGCCAAAGAAAAGAGAGGGAACCGGGGTTCCCTCTCTTGGCAAGCGGCAAAAGCCTACTTCCGCAACAGCCGCACCATCTCCACCAACTGCGCGGGGGCGGGGGGCTCGAGGTCGGCCTGGCAATGGGCCAGGTAGGTCTCGAGGATTTCCTCGCCCACCGAGTCCAGAGCGCTTCGCACTCCGCTCAGGAGCGTTAGGATGTCCTTGCACTCGCGGTCTTCCTCAACCATTTTTTGCAGACCGCGCACCTGCCCCTCCAGGCGGCGCAACCGGTGGATAATCCGGGTCTTGTCACTGGGGTTGAAGGTAGGCGACGGGGAGGGTTGGGAAGAAGGCATAGTGAGAATCCTGGTTGTTATCGGGTCAGGGGGTATCCTTTAGCCATCCAGGCTTGAGAGCCTCCATACACCAAGAAAAGGTTCTGGTAGCCCTTGTTAACCAAGTACTGCACTGCCACGCCGCTGCGGTTTTGGGTGTTGCAATGAATGTAGACGGGCCGGTCTTTTGGCACCTTGTTCCACCAACGGTCAATCTGCTGCACCGGCCAGTTGACCGCCCCCTTGATGTGCCCCTGGGCGAACTCCTGGGGGGTACGCACGTCAATCACAAACACCTTGGGGTTGGACAAAGCCGCCTTCAAATCATCTACCGTGACAATTTTGGGCTGGGCCAGTCCAAAGGAAAGAAAGGCCAGGAGTAAAAGGGCCAGTAGCCTCATGCCACCACTCCGGCGCTGGCCTTGATGGCCGCCTCTACGAAGACCCGATCCGGCTGCCCACCCAGGATGCGCTGCTGGGTGTTGCCACTGATGATGGTGTCGGGCACCCCAGAGATATTGTAGCGACGGGATAGGGTGGGGAACTCGTTGGCCTCCACGCCTTCGGCTATCACGTTAGGGTTGTGGTAGGCCATTTTGAAGGTAGCCAGCACAGCCTGGGGGCAGTAAGGGCAGGTTGGGGTCACAAAGGCTTGCATCTGGACGGGCGCGGTCACCTTTTGCAGGTCGGCTTGCGACTTCTCTCCCAGCTTGCTGTCGCCGGTGCCGAGCATCAACAAAGCCTCCATAAGGGTGCCGAACTCGTAGCCAGCAGGCAGCCCCAAAAAGCGGATGTTGCTGCGATTGGAGCCCTTTTCGCGCAGCAGAATGGTGGGCGCATAGCTCAGGCCCAGGGCCTGGGCTTCGGGGTCGGAGTGCAAAGAGCGTTGTTCCAGGCTGAGATTGGGGTTCAAAGCGACAACTTCCTTCAGCAAGCCCAGGGTCTCGTCCTGAAGGCCCACTTCCTGACCGGGAAGCTCGATGCCCGAGGTGGTAAACACCACCAACTCCACCGGGTTCTGAATAGGAGCCAGCATCTCGCGCACCTGGCCTTGAATCTTTTCGTCTAAGAACATGGTTTTCTCCTTTGGCGGGGCAGCATACCCCCACCGGTATATAGCAGTATACCCCCTGGGGATATATTGCGCAAGTGAACATTTGAATGGAGGTAAAAAACACTAGACTGAAAGATATGTGGGGATGGTTGAAAAATCTGTTGGGACTGGGGCCCAGGGTGCCCCGGATTGCTGCCAGGGAAGCCCAGGAAAAGCTCAAGGCCGGGGCGGTGATGATAGATGTGCGCACCCCCCTCGAGCGCAAGATGAACAAAATTCCCGGCTCCCAGGGGATGCCGCTGGCCGAGCTGGCCAGGCGCTGGGAAAGCCTGCCCAAAGACAAGCCCATCATCTGCCAGTGCGAAAGTGGCAGCCGCAGCCAACAAGCCGCCGAGTTTCTGGCCCAAAAGGGCTTTGAGGTCTACAACCTGGCCGGGGGCATATCGGCCTGGCAGGCCGCAGGTTTGCCGGTAAAAAAGGGCGATATTCAGCGCTAAGTATATCCACGATAGAAACGTAATGGGTAGGGAAAGGGTGATTCACGAGGCCGCGCCGCTGCAAACCCCAGAATTCGCACTTTCGTTGAGTAGCATGATATGTCTATCGCGGGCGCACTTAGAGGCCCAGCCTTGCCGCCAGCGCACGCACCGCCTCGATGGTGGTGGGCGGCCCATGTCCTACCAGGATGGTGTCGGCCTCGAGGCGGGCTATCTTCCCCACCGTGCGCCGGGCTTCCTGGGTGTCGTGGTTGACCATGGCGGGCGGCACCCAGGGGCCCCTGGGGCCTACCCGCAGGGCGTCCGCAGCGATTAAAGTGCGGTCTCGCAGCAAACCAATCTGCCCCGGCGTGTGGCCCGGCAGGTGCACCACCTGCCAGCCCAGCACCAGGGCCCCCTCCTCCACAGGAATAAGGGCCTCCTTTGGGACGGGCCTGGGGCTATTGGCGATATAGTCCCCCAGCCAGGGGATAGGGGGGAAGGGGGGACGGCGTTTTTCGCCGCAGATATAGGGGATATCCAGGGGGTGGGCGTAGATGGGAAGCCCCAAACGCTCCCAGAGCATACGGGCCCCACCCACATGATCCAGGTGGTGGTGCGTCAGCAGCAGCGCGGCCGGTTTTTTGTTCCCCAGGTACCGCCGAAGCTTCGGGTTCTCGTGCGGCATGCCGCTGTCCACCAGCAATAGCCCTTCGGCATCGCCCACCAGGTAGGTGTTGGCGGTCATGCGGAGAAGCTGCGTTTGCATTCAGGTTCTGGCCGGGCTCGACACCCTGCCGACCCCCATCTCGGCCAGAGCAGCCCGGATAGCTTCGGCATCTATGCCGGCCTCGCGGTGCATCCGGGGGATGGAACCATGGTCATAGAACACATCGGGCAAGCCCAATACGCGGATGTCGGGCTTCAGACCCAGTTCGTTAAGGGCTTCCAGCACCGCACTGCCGAAACCGCCCATCTTCTGGTGGTCCTCGGTGGTGACCAGCTTGTAGCCCTCGAGGGCCAGCCTTTCGAGCATCTCCCTGTCCAGCGGCTTGATGAACCGGGCGTTAATCACCCCCACCTCGGGGTTATCCAGGGCGGCCTCGAGGGCATACTTGAGGGTTTTGCCAAAGGCCAGGATATAGGCCCGACGGCCTTCCTTTAGCACTTCCCACTTGCCCCACTCAATTTCGGGCCAGGCCCCTTCGGGCGCTTTTTCCACGTTGTCGCGGGCGTAGCGGATGGCGATGGGCCCACCGAGCGCCAGGGCTTTCTTGAGCATGGCCCGCAACTCCAGGGCGTCCCTGGGGGCGGTAATCTGCACATTGGGGATGGTGCGCAGATAGGCAATATCGAAGACCCCATTATGGGTAGCCCCGTCGCCTCCCACAATACCGGCCCGATCCACCGCAAACACCACCGGCAGGTTCTCGATGGCAATGTCGTGAATTACCTGGTCGAAGGCTCGCTGCAAGAAGGTAGAGTAGATGGCCAGAACGGGCTTCAGGCCGCGCAGAGCCATACCGGCAGCAGTGGTGGCCGCCACATCTTCGCAGATGCCGGTGTCCAGGTAGCGCTCGGGGTGGGTCTGGGAGTAGCGCACCAGGCCGGAGCCCTCGCGCATGGCCGGGGTAATCACAAAGAGTTTGGGTTCCTGATAGGCCAGTTCGGTCACGGCGTCGCCAAAGGCCGCCGACCAGGAGTAGCCCTTGCTCACCTTCTCGGGGTTTTGGGGGTTGAAGCCGGGCGGCCCGTGCCAGTAGATGGGGTCTTCCTCGGCCACCCCGTAGCCCTTGCCCTTCTGGGTTACGATGTGCAGCAGGGTGGGGCCATCCAGCTCCTTGATCTGCTCCAGGATGTGAATCAGGCCCGGCAGGTCGTGCCCGTCCACCGGCCCCACGTAGCGGATACCCCAGGCATAGAAGGGATTCTCCTGGTGCAACATCAGCTTGGCCGCTTCCTTGGCCCGGTCTACCAGGTTGAAGAGCTTCGGGGAGATGCCCTCGAGCACCTGCTTGCCCCATTTCTGGGTGTCCTGCACCCATTTCTTGGTCTGGTACTCCTTAAAGTAGCGGTTCAGCGCCCCCACGTTTTCCGAGATGGACATCTCGTTGTCGTTCAGAACCATCAGGAGCCTGGGCTTGCGCTCCCCTATCACGTTGAGGGCGGCCAGGGCCATTCCGCCCGTCAGGGCGCCGTCGCCAATGATGCCCACCACGTGATAGTCCTGGCCCAGCGTATCGCGGGCAATGGCCATGCCCAGTGCGTTGGCCAACGAGGTGGAGGCGTGGCCTACCGTGATGGCGTCGTGTTCGCTTTCCGAGACCTTGGTGAAGCCCGAGATACCCCCTTCCTGGCGGATGGTATGCATCACGTCCTTGCGCCCGGTGAGGATTTTGTGGGCGTAGGCCTGGTGGCCCACATCAAAAAGCAATCGGTCGTGGGGGGAGTCGAAGACCTTGTGCAGGGCCACAATCAGCTCCACCGCCCCCAGCGAGGAGGCCAGGTGACCCCCGTTCTGGGCGCACACCCGGATAATCTCGCTGCGCAGCTCTTCTGCTAGTTGTAGCAGTTCTTCCTGCGAGAGGGTTTTGAGGTCTTGGGGTTGGTTTACCTTTTGCAGAATCACATACGCCTCCCAAAACGATTGGGCGATAACGCACTTACGGCCTACCTCTTGCCCTCAACTTTAGGGGTTTGCGAACCTGGTGCAGTACCCCAGAGAACAAAGGGACTCCGTATTGTAAGGCCAACTACAGTTCATTTGAAGTTGCGGTCAATGAGGGAGAGGCCCCCCTGGTCGCTGAAGTTGACCGAGCTGTAAATTTCTCCCACCCCGGGGAAAAACCATAGCTCGAAGGTTTCCCGAAGGCTGGGGTTGCGGGGGTCGCGGTACTCGAGGCCGATACGAAAAACCTCAAAACTGCCCGCCGGCACCGTAACGTTGGACTTGCCCAGCACGGTGTAGGTGTACTCCAGCATGCGGTCACTGACCCGGGTGACCTGGTTGTTGGAACGCAGCTCGATGACTTCGCGGGTCTGCCCACCCCAGCGCGCCCCTACGGCCAGGCTGGCCTGCGGGGGGTATTCCTGGATGGCAGGGGTGTAGCGGGCGACCTGGAGCCGGTCAAAGTCCTCGATGCCCAGAAGCCGCACCCCACTGGCATCTATCTGGCGGTAGTAGGAACGCTCGAGGCCCCGCCCACTCAGGCGAAAGCGGATCACCGGCTGACCTTCAAAGGTGGTGGGGCCTATCACCGAGAGCCGCACGGGCGGGTCGCCGATGGAAGCCCGGGGCGGGAGGTAGACCCAGTCCAGCCCGGGCTGGGAGGGGTAAAAGCCTACCGAGCCTTGAATGAGGGCGGTGTTGGTCTGGGGTTCGCTGGCGCGTGGCGCACAGGCCGCCAGCAAAAGCAAAACCGGTACAAGGATTCGCAGCATCGCCCCAATTTACCCTTGATGGGGGGCGGGTGGATGTGATACCAGATTCGGTTGTTTCGTCGCCGAACGGCGATGAAACAACCCGACCAACGGGAGTACTCTGGGATTCAAAAAGACAGCCTCTGGGGCTCTTGGTTCTGTCAACTGTCTTTTTGAATCCGGTGTAAAACCTCGCGCAATTCGATCAGAAACAAGGGCAGTTCGGCCAGGGCCGGGGGCTCCTGGGCTCCCGAAACCAGCACCAGTTCGGCGCCCAGACGCTCCAGATACACCACCCCGCGCTGGAAACTCTGTCCGAGTTCGTGGTGGCGCACCAGCAGGCGGTCTCGGGTGGGGCCATCGGTGCTCGGTTTGGCCAGAAAGTGCTCGAGTTCCGCCAGTTGCGGCAGCAGTTTACGCAAATCCCGCCCATACTGCCGCACCTGTTTGAGCGGTTCGCGCAGGTGGGGGAGCCGCCCACCCTGATGTCGGACTTCGGCCAGGGCCAGATCCAGCCGGTGAGCCTGCTCGCTTTGGGTCTGCGGCAGGTAGCGACCCGCGCCAAAGGCCCAGACCAAAAGCCCCACCACCAGCAGGAGCAGCATCAATTCAAGCAGCGCCAGGCCAGCCACCTTGCCCTTAGAATACGACCCCTTTCCCGGAGTGCAAGCACCCGGTGGTACAGCTTACCCGGATGGACGCAGCGCATCTGGCCTGGGATGACAACCGCAAAGGAAGTGTACCTGTGCCGGACCATCCGTGGCGAATAAGCCTCGAGGGACCCTAGCGGTCTGGTAACAAAGTATTTGGGATACCTCCAATGAATCCAACTTCTGCCCCTGACTTCTTGTTATCATTTTATCATTCCGTGGCGCACGCAGTGCATCGAGGAATGAGTACCGCATAGGAATGGTGAATACGGTGGACTGAAGCGAATCGGATTCCTCACTTCGCTCCGCTACGTTCGGAATGACGTAGAAATTTGCTTACTGGATCACTATGCGACTTCAAGCGTTTCCAGATCAAACAACGGCTGAACCCCCGCCTCGCGCAACCGGCGGTAGCGTTTTGGCATTTTAGAGGGGGGCTGGAACTCTGCGGGCAGCACCTTTCTGGGCGCGGGGCGCAACTCGGCGAGTAGGCGGGCCACCTCGGCCTCGCTGAGGGGTGAGGAAGCCGGTGCACGAACGATTACCCGAGCCCGCACCGTGAACCCCGGCTCGGATGTGGGGGCACGCAGGGGCTGGACGGGAGAAAACCTGGGTCTTGAGGTCGGGACTGCCCGCTCGAGCCGGAAGCCCAGGAACACCAGCGCCACACCCAACCCCCCGAGGCCCAGCACCCAGGCCATACCCCAGACCGCCATCGCTAGCGAGGCCAGCCCCAGCCCCGAGGCCAGCACCCAGACCAGTGGAACCACCCATTGACGCATCGCGCTCCCCCCTTGTCCCAACCATACCCGCCAACCGTCAGGCCAGCGTTGCGCTTCTCTGGAACGGGTTCAGTAGAGCCATCAAAGTCGCCCAATTGCTTATTTTGCAACGATATTACGTCCAGAACCCAAAAAGGGCACCCTTTGTCATCTGGTTCCTTGCGAGCCACTGACAAAAACGCTTTAGCCTCGAGCATGATTATGAGCTCAAGCGCATCAAAGGAAATGCGCCTGCGCGAGGCGGCCATTGCCGCCTACCGGGCCGAGATGATGCAGGCCGGCGAAGCCTGGTACAAAACCGTTGCCTACGAAGAACTTCGGCGGGTATTGGGGGAAGAGTGGCTAAGCCTGAGCCGCTTTCGCCTGGTGGAGATTTGTGGAACCCGCGAGATCACGGTAGAGGTGGATGGAGAGCTGTTTTCAGTAGCCGAAGTGGGCAAAGCCAACGGCGAGCCTGCTACCGTGGTGGTGCGCCATCTGCCTACAGGCCGGGCGGTGGGTAGCCTGGCCCAGTTGGGCGAGGTTTTTCTAAGCCATTCCTGACCGTGTATTTGTGGGGAACGCCCTCAGCGGAGCCGGAGGGCTCGCCCCTCCCAGACAGGCTCGGGTGCTACCCCCAGCAGTTGCGCTACCGTGGGGGCCAGCTCCAGGAGGCTGATCGGCTCCGTGATGGGTTGGTTGGGCACACCCGGTCCCCAGGCCATAAAAGGCACGGTCATGTCCTCCGGGTGCTCGGTGCCGTGCATTCGCAGGTGGCCGCCGTGGTCGCTCATCACCAGCAGCACCGTGTCTCCCGGCAGGGCTTCCAGCACCTGGCCCAGCAGGTCGTCGAGGTGTTCAACCTGGCGCAGGTAGGCGGGGCTCATCCAGCCGGCGAGATGCCCCACCTCGTCCACGCTGCCCAGGTAGAGAAAGGTGAAGTCGAGCTCACTCGAGCGCAGGTAGGGTAACGCCGCGCTTACCACTTTCTGATCGGAGACTTCGGGGTTGTGTTCGTAAGCGATTAGCTTGGATACCGAGAGGCAGAGGGGCCTAGCCACATCCCGTAAGGGCTCCCAGGAATAAAACATGCCGCTGCGCTTGCCTGCCTGCTTGAGCGCCTCAAAAAGCCCCGGCACGGGGCGGGCCATGGGCACGTAGGTGTTGGAAAGCACCCCGTGCCGCTCCGGCGGCAGGCTGTGAAACAGGCTCATGTGGCAGGGCAGGGTGATGCTCGGCCAGACCGAGCGCGCCGTCAGGGTGTAGGCCCCCTCGCGCATGAGGGCCTGAAAGTGGGGGGTGTGGGCGGCCTCGAGGGCATCGGGCCTGAGGCCGTCGGTGGTGATGTAGAGAACCCGGGGCACGAAGCACCTACACCAGAATCCAGGCGTCCTCCGGCACGTGCAGCCGCACCGGGTCTCCTCGCTGCAAGAGCACCTGGTTGGGCGCCAGTACCGTCCAGAGGTCGGGGCCCACCCGCACCAGCACCTGCTGCTCGGCCCCCAGGTAGGTCACCAGCTCCACCGTGCCGCTAAAGGGGCCGTGGGCGTTCAGCTCCACCCGCTCGGGGCGCACGCCCACCTGGCCCGCAGGCGCTACCGACAGGGCCACCTCGTGCCCGCTGATGCGGTAGCCGCCGGGGGTTTTCTGGGGGGTGAACAGGTTCATGGAGCCCACAAAGGTAGCCACAAACGGGGTGGTGGGGCGGGTGTACAGCTCGCGAGGTGTGCCCACCTGCTCGATGCGCCCCTGGTTCATCACCACCACCCGGTCGGACATGCTCATGGCCTCCTCCTGGTCGTGAGTGACCAGCAGGGTGGTGATGCCGAGCTCGAGCTGCAACCTGCGCAGCTCGGTGCGCAGCCCGGCCCGAATCTTGGCATCGAGGGCCGAGAGTGGCTCGTCCAGGAGCAGCACCCTGGGCTCGGGGGCCAGCGCCCGGGCCAGGGCCACCCGCTGCCGCTGCCCGCCGGAAAGGCTTTGCACCGGACGGTTCTCGAAGCCCAGAAGACCCACCAGCTCGAGCATCTCACCCACCCGCCGCCGAATGCGCTCGGCAGGCCAGCGGGCAACCCGCAGGCCAAAGCCGATATTGCCCGCCACGCTCAGGTTGGGAAAGAGCGCATAACTCTGAAACACCATGCCCACCCGGCGTTCCTCTGCGGGCAGTGCGGTGACGTCCTGCTCGCCAAAATAGACCCTGCCCCCGTCGGGTTGCTCGAAGCCGGCAATCATGCGCAGGGTGGTGGTCTTGCCGCAGCCCGAGGGGCCCAGCAGCGAGACCAGCTCGCCGGGGGCTACCTCCAGGCCCACCCCCTCCACGGCGGTCTTGCCCTGGAAGTGCTTGTGAAGGTTCTCGAGTCGGATTCCTACTTTCTGCATCAAATCACCGATACCTTGGCGTCCTTGCGGAGCGACAGCGCCCAGAAGCCCAGCCCCCAGGCCGCCAGAAACGAGAGCACCGTAATGGCGGCGCTCCCGTTGCCATCGGTGCGGGCCAGCTGCACCTGATAGACCGGCAAGGTCTCCCACAGCGTGCCGATGAGAAGCTGCGTGAGGGCAAACTCGCCAAAAGCCGCGCTGAAGGCCAGCACCCCCCCGGACAGCACCCCCGGCAGCACCGTGGGCAGGATGACCCAGGCCAGGGTTTTGGCATCGTCGGCCCCCAGGCTGCGGGCGGCCTCGGCCAGGGTCTTGATGTCGGCGGCGGCGAAGGCGTTGTCCACCGCACGGTAGGCGTAGGGGAGCGAGATCACCGTAACGGCGGCAATCAGCAGGAAGGGGGTTTGGGCGAGTTGCAGGGGCGGGCCTGAGTACAGCGAGATCAGGCCCACCGCCAGGATGACCCCCGGAAACACGAAGGGCCACAGGGTGAGGAACTCGAGCACCCCCGCCACCTTTGGGTAGTACATCCGCACCACAAACAGCGTAGGTACCAGAAAGAAGATGGAGAGGGCCACCACCGAGAACGAAAGCAGCGCGGTGCGCCCCAACGAGAGCCAGAAGCGCTGGTTCTCGAGGAGGTTGGCCCAGTGCTTGAGGGTGTAGCCCTCTGGCAAGAGCGCCGTCCAGCTGGTTGCCACGCTGTAGGCCAGCGAGGCCAGGATGGGCAGGAACAGGTAAAGCCCCAGGGCCAGGAGCAGGGCGCGACGTAAGAGCCGGGTCATACCCCCTCCATTCGCGCCGCCCAGCGACGGCTCAGGCGGTACAGCACGAGCGAGAGGGCCAGCACCAGGGCCATCATGAGGGCCAGGGTCGAGGCCAGCACGGGGTTGTAGCCGATATCGCCCCCGACCTGAAAGCCGATTTGCAAGGGCAAAAGGTTGCGCTGCCCCTGGGTCAGCGCATACACCGTGGCGTAGGCCCCGAAGGCGTTGGCAAACAGCAGGATGTACGAGCCCAGCATCGAAGGCAGCAAGACCGGCAGGCCCACCCGCCACCAGAAACCCCACTGGCTGCTCCCCAGGCTGCGGGCGGCCTCGAGCCACTCCCGCTGAACGGCCCCAAACGCCGGGAGCATGAGCACCGTCATGAGGGGCCACTGAAAGTACAGGTACACCCAGTAGAGCCCTTCCTTGCCGTAGATATCCACCGTGGGCAGACCCAGCCCCTTCAAAATCAGGTTCATGAAGCCATTGCCGCCCAGCAACACGATAAAGGCAAAGGCCAGTGGCGGCCCGGCAAAGTTGGCCGCTACCGCCGAAAGGCCGGTGGTAAAGCGTTTGACTAAGGGGTTGGCCGAAGACCAGAGCGCCCAGGCCGTCAGGGTGCCCAGCACCGCCCCTTGCAAGGCGCTTATAAAGGCCAGCTCGAGGGAGTTGCGCAGGGCCCGCTGAAAGAGGGGCCGGGTGGCCTCGGCCCAGGAGGCCAGGCTGAACTGCCCGTCGTTCCAGAAAACCCGCACCAGCAGGAGGCCCGGCAGCACCTCAAAAAGCAGCAAAAAGAGCACAAACAAAAGGGCAATGCCCCCACTGGCCCAGCGCAAACCCAGGCTCATGGCCTCGCCCCCAGAGCAAACCCTCCCCAGCCTGGGCCAGGGAGGTCGGTTGTGGTTGGAACGCCGATGAAAACCACGAGCAAGAGCTTCCCTTGGTACTAGTTGCCCACGACCTCGAGGGCCCACTTCTCGCCCATGTCCTTGGCCACCGCTTCCATGTTCAGCCAGTTGGTGATGGGCTTGGCCACCTTGTACTGGGCCTGGGGTAGCAGGCCTTTTTCAACGTCTTCGGGCAGCTTCACATTGCGGATGGGGCGGGCGCCCGAGCGGGCAAAGGCAATCTGGCCTTCGTCGGAAAGCACCGTCTCCATCCAGAGCTTGGCCGCATTGGGCCGACGGCTGAACTTGTTGAGCACGGTGGCGTAGGGGCCGTAGGTCGAGCCGTCGGTGGGCACCGAGATGGCCAGCTCGGGGATGTCCTTACGCCAGTTGAGGGCGCGGAAGTCCCAGTCCAGGGTAATGCCAATCTCGCCCTTGGCCAGAAGATCCTTGGAGGGGGCTACCGGCTTCAGGTTGCCCGACTTGGCGAGCTGGGCAAAGAACTTGATACCGGGGTCAATGTTGCGGTCGGAGCCGCCGTTGGCGAAAGCCGCCGCAATCACCGCATACTGGCCCAGCGCTGCCCGGCGGGGATCTTGTATAGCAACCAGGCCCTTGTACTCGGGCTTCAGGAGGTCCTTGAAGCTTTTGGGCACGTTCTTGACAATCTTGGTGTTGGTTACCAGCACGATGGTGCCGTAGTAGGTTGCGGTGCAGCGGCCCAGGGGGTCCTTGGCCCAGAGGGGAATATCGCTCCACTTGCTAGGTTTGTAGGCCATCAGCACATCCTCTCGGATGGCGATGGTGCAGAACTGGTAGCCAATATCGAAGGCATCGGCGACCGGGTTGTTGCGCTCGGCCTTAACCTTGGCGATCTCCTCGGCGCTGGACATGTCGGTGTCGCTGTGCTTGAGCCCGTAGCGCTTGGTCATGATCTCCGAGATGGCCCCATAACCTGCCCAGTCGGCGGGCGAGCCGTAGGTGACGACCTGCCCCTCTTTCTTGGCCCCGTCAATCAGGGCTTGCAGGCCCTGGGCCAGGGCAAAGAGGCTCAAAGCAACTATGACCAGAACCGAAAATCTCTTCATACAAATCCTCCACAGGCACGCTATGGGGTTTTTGTCAGCGCCAGGTCAGGCCATAGGGAACTTGCCTGGGAAGCCTGTTTGAACCCATAGTTGCGATTGACGTTCCCCGACACTCTACCCAACTCCCTGGTGGAAATGCAAGCTAGAGTACAAAAAAAGACCCCCCTTTGTCTCCAGAAGGGGGATCTTGTCAGTTTTTCGTAAGCTGTTCTAGGCCATCCCCAGCTCACGCTTGAGGCGGGCCAGGTCGTCCTCAACTTCCTTGCTGCTGCCCAGGCTATCGAGCTCCTTCTCGATGTTGTTTTTGTCCATTTCCGAGAGGGCTGCGTGCTTGTCCTCCATGGCCTCAATGCGGCGTTCCATGTCCTCGAAGGCTTCAACGGCGCTGTGGGTGTCCACCTTGGACTCGAAGCGGCGCACCGTCTCGGCGGCCTCCACGCCCTTCTTGCGGGCAATCAGCAGGGCTTTCTTGGCCTCGGACTCCTGGATTTTGCCTTCCAGGGCCTTGAGCTGGGTGGTCAGTTGATTGACCAGGGCTTGCTGCTGGGCCACCTGCTGGGCAAAGCCCTCGGAGAGGGCCTGGGCCTGCTGCTTGCGCTTGAGGGCCTCGCGGGCCAGGTCTTCGCGTTCGCTCCGGAGGGCTTCGGCGGCTTTTTGCTCCCAGGCCCGCACCTGTTCGGCGTAGTTTTGCTGGTCGCGCTCGAGCTTCTTCAACTCGGCCATGGCCTCGGCCACTTCCATCCGAGCATCCCGCAAGGTAGCCCGCATGTCTTCCAGGGCCTGCTCGATGATCTTTTCGGGGTCTTCGGCCCGCTTGATGAGGTCGTTGATGTTGGCCCGGATCAGGCGGGAAAGGCGGTCAAGAATACCCATGTTTGAGCCTCCTGTGGAGTTTTAGTGTAGCGCACCCAGAGGGCGCTCACAACCGCTGACAAACACCGAATGTTGGTTGGCTATGCTCACCCTTAGCGCAGGCCCAACTGCCATTGCAAGATTATATGCTACATACTGACGCAGATTATGTAAAGCATATTTAGCACATTTACCATCAGGAAAAGTACGTGGTGATCTGGGCCAGACAGGCGTTATCGCGCTCCCGACAGACGTGGCTGTCCATTCAGGCGGCCACGGTTGAATACAGGACAGAGCTTTCTTGAAGCCAGATGGTCAAAACATGCAAAGAGCGCTCCTATTCTTTTGGCATCTGGAAAAGGGGCAGCGGCAAGCGCACTCGACCCTGGACTCTCGCCCCTCGACCTTTTGCCCCCCTGCCCTGCGCCGCCGTAGTATCTACACCATGACCGCTGCCCTCTCCCCCGCCCAGGTACGCGCAGCCATACAGCAATACCTTCTGGACGCTCTGCCCAACCCCGAGGCCGCCAGGCGCCCCGAACTGGCCGAGTATGCCCGGCTCCTGCGCGACTACCCCGAGCGCGGCGGCAAGATGCTGCGCGGGATGCTGCTGGTCTATACCGGGCTGGCCTACGGGGCCGAGTTCAAACCACTGCTGCCCATTGCGGCGGCCCTCGAGCTCTTCCAGAACTGGGCCCTGATCCACGACGATATCGAGGACGCTTCCGACGAGCGGCGCGGCAAGCCCGCCCTGCACAAGCTGTATGGAATGCCGCTGGCCCTGAACGCGGGCGATGCGCTGCACGCCAAACAGTGGGCCCTGCTCATCGAGGCCGGGGTCTCGCAGGCGGTACTCTTGGAGTTTGTGCGGCTGGTGGAGCTCACAGCCGAGGGGCAGCACCTCGAGATGACCTGGATGGAGCGCCAGCGCTTTGACCTGGGCGAACCCGATTACCTGGAGATGGTAGGGCAAAAGGCCGCCTACTACACCGCCGTAGCACCGCTGCGGCTGGGCGTGCTGGCGGCGGGCCTAAAGCCCCCGGCGGTGCTGGAAGAGGCCGGGATGAAGCTGGGCATCGGCTTCCAGATTATGGACGACGTACTCAACCTGGTGGGTGACCCCGCCAAGTACGGCAAGGAGATTGCAGGGGATTTGTGGGAGGGCAAGCGCACCCTGATCCTGCTGCACTTTTTGCAACAAGCCCGCCCAGAGGAGCGCCAACGAGCCGAGCAACTGCTTTGCATCCCCAGAGAGCAAAAACCCGCTCCAGAAGTGGGCTGGCTCCACCAGCAGCTTTTGCAGTCGGGCGCGGTGGCCTATGCCCAGACCCTGGCCGAGCAGATGCTGGCGGAAGGGCTCTCGCTGCTGGAGCCGGTGCTGTTCCAGGCCCCCCGAAGAGACCTGGGCGCGGTGGTGCTCGAGGTGCTGCAAAGCCTGGTGCGGCGCGAGGCTTGAGGTACAAGATCTTGTACAATGTTTGATATGAAAACCCTCGACCTTCGGCGGGATCTGGTGCCGGTTTCAGAGTTTCGCGCGAACGCTGCGGCTTTCCTCAAGCGTCTTCAACAGGGCGACCGGCTGGTGCTGACCCAAAACGGCAAAGCCGCTGGGGTGCTCCTTGGGGTAGACGACTACTACGAGATGGAACTGCGGTTGAAGGAGCTGGAGGCGCTGGCGTTTGGATTGCTGGATCTGCATCAGGGAAAAACACAAGCCAGCGACAATGCCGAGGTACTCCAGCAGCTAGCCGAAGAGGTTAAGCGTGCGGGTTAGGGGGATGCGCTCGACTAGTGGTCTGGTAAGTAAATTTTGGTGTCATTCCGAACGTAGCGAAGCGAAGTGAGGAATCTGATGTGCTTTAGTCCACGTAATCACTGTCCCTTTGCAGAGCCAGATT
>FWPV01004706.1_pt1 | contig 28330 bp, 27 predicted proteins | sample 2228371 | NCBI WGS metagenome assembly FWPV01 (sample SAMEA103939776, study PRJEB20133) | metagenome | reverse complement strand
CTGCAACTGGCCGACCAGGTCCTGGTCATTCCGCGCGAACTCGGTCCGGCGCTTGCCCTCTGCGATGGGACGCGGGACGTCTCCGCGCTGCACGCAGCCCTGCTCGTTCGGTTCGGGCTGCGCGTCGATCCGACCCTGCTGCGGCGGCTCATCAGTGCCCTCGACGATGCCTGCCTCCTGGAGAACAGCCGTTTCGTCGCAGCCAGGGAGAAGGCGCTCCAGGCATATCGGGCCGCCCCCCACCGAAGCCTGGCATCGGCCGGCGTCTCGTATCCAGGCCAGGCCGATGAACTGGCACGCCTGCTGGACGGGTGGCTGGAGGACGTGCCGGTTGGCGGCGGGCAGGCCCCAGACAGGGTCCGGGCGATCGTCAGCCCCCATATAGACTTCGCACGCGGCGGCCGGGTCTACGGGGCGGTGTGGGGCAAGGCGCGGGCCGCCCTGAGCCAGGCCGAGCTCATCATCATCCTGGGAACCGACCATTTCGGAGCGGACGGCAGCATCACCCTGACCCGCCAGAACTACGCCACCCCCTTCGGGGTCCTGCCGACCGACCAGGAGGCCGTCTCGCTCCTCGCCGGGGCCCTGGGCGAGGAGAACGCTTTCGCCGCCGAAATCAACCACCGATCGGAGCACTCCATCGAACTCGCAGCCATCTGGCTGCATCACGCGCGCCGCGGGAAGCCATGCGACCTCCTTCCGGTGCTGTGTGGCTCTCTCGTCTTCGCTGACCAGGGAGGAGACCCGGACCCGCGGCGCACCTTTCGGGCAGCAGCAGAGGCCTTGCGTGAGATCCTGTCTGGACGTGACGCGGTAATCGTGGCGGCTGGCGATCTTGCACACGTGGGCCCCGCCTTCGGAGGCCTGCCCGTCGCCGATTCGACCCGTGCGCTTGTGCTACGCGCCGACCAGGAGCTCATGGGGCGGATCGTGGCTGGCGACGCCGCCGGCCTTGCGAAGCAAATCGGACAGGACGGCGACCCGCACAACGTGTGCGGCGCTCCTCCTTTCTACCTGGCACTGCAGGCCCTGGGCGCGGCGTCCGGCGAGATCGTGGCCTACGAGCAGTGCCCGGCGGACGATGCGGGTACCTCCATCGTGTCCATATGTGGCATCCTGCTGCGGTAGACAGCGGGTGTTGTTTGCCGATGCCAGTAAGTTGCCTCACCCCTACCGCAGTGCTATAATCCGACAACTAACTCTGGACGCGAGGACCGCTTGTGACACAATCCGATTTCGCGGGCTCGGCACCCGAGGCCCCCGACGAATCATCAGCGCTGCAAGGCAAGGAGGCCACGCGACCTTCGGCACTCGGCGTACTCTGGGAGATCGTGCAGACCATTCTGCTTGCGCTCGTGCTCTTCTTGCTCATCCGCAATGTCATCCAGAACTTCCGGATTGACGGGATCAGCATGGAGCCCAACTTCCACAACGGGCAGTTTCTCATCGTCAATCGGTTTGCCTATTGTCCCGGGCTCCACCTGGACATCAATCCCTTGAACATTCACTGGCAGAAGACATGGTGCCTCCGCCAGCCGCGGCGCGGGGACGTTATTGTCTTCGAGTACCCCAAGGACCTCAGTCGGGATTTCATCAAGCGGGTGATCGGCCTGCCAGGCGACACAGTTGAGATTCGGGGAGACAAGGTCTATGTCAACGGCAGGTTGTTGCCCGAGCCGTTTGGCCCCAACCACGGCAGTATGAGTTACGGACCGGTCACGGTCGGCCCCAACGAGGTCTTCGTCCTGGGGGACAACCGAAACAACTCGAGCGATTCACGCACCTGGGGCAACCTGCCCATGGACTACATCATCGGCAAGGCCCTGCTGTCCTACTGGCCGCCGCGCTATTGGGCAATTGTCCCGCATTATGACCTGACCGAACTGAGCGCAGACTCGCCCTAAACTATCTGCTGTCCGAGATATCCGCGTCGAAGCCGCGAACGAGTACTTCGGACCGCTCTACCGAGAAAGGGAGCCCCAGAATGAGCCTGAAGCAAGACACGCGCAACGCGAAACGTCTGCTCGCACTTGCGAGCGGAGCCGGTGCACCTGCGTCGCCGGGGGAGGCAGTGAAGGTGCTGGCCGCCCTGATTGACCACACTCTGCTCAAGCCCACAGCGACTACCGAGCAGATCATCCGCCTGTGCTCGGAGGCGCGCGAGTTCGAATTCGCTGCGGTCTGCGTGAATCCGACGTGGGTGCCGCTCTGCTCCAGCCTGCTCTCCGGCAGCGCCATCCGGGTCTGCACCGTGATCGGCTTTCCGCTGGGCGCGACTCTTACAGAGGCCAAGGCGTTCGAGGCCGAGCGCTGCGCTACGCACGGGGCGCACGAGCTGGACATGGTCATCAATATAGGCGCCTTGAAAGCCGGGGAGCACCGCGCGGTCGAGGACGATATTCGCGCAGTTGTCGAGCGCGCGCGGGCTGCGGGTGCGACCGTCAAGGTGATCATCGAAACGGCCTATCTCACGCACGAAGAGAAGATTGCCGCCTGCCAGTTGGCCAGGTCTGCCGGCGCCGACTACGTCAAGACTTCGACCGGCTTCGGGCCGGCCGGAGCCACGGTGGAGGACGTCGCGCTGATGCGTGGGGTGGTAGGCCCCGAGATGGGCGTCAAGGCGGCCGGCGGCATCAAGTCCGCGGCCGATGCCCTGGCAATGATTCGGGCCGGGGCCACGCGAATCGGAACCAGCGCTGGGGTGAGTATCGTCGCAGAGTACCAGGAGCAACACTGAGATGTCATCGCGGGAAGTTATGATCGTACTCGCCCACGCCCAGACGTGCGAACCGTGTCGGGAACGGCTCCTGAAGGATCCGCTAGCAGTACTGCGCGGGCGGGCTCTAAGTGACGAGGAGAAGGCCACGCTGAGCGGGCTGGCTGCCGAGGACTTCGGCTCGGCGGAGCAACTGGCCCAGGCTGTGGGCTGCACCCTCGCGGACCTGTTCGAGTACCGGGACCACCCGGTGGCGCGCCTGAGGCATTTCTGAGCCCGGCTTGGCCAGCACCAGCCTACCACGGAGTCTGTCCCATGCCCATGCAAAACCTCTGGCGTGATTTGCGTCCGGGCCCCAAGGTCCCCGACGTCGTGTACGCCATCATCGAAATCCCGAAGGGCTCGCGGAACAAGTACGAGTATCACAAGGAAACCGGCATCATCGTGCTCGATCGCGTGCTGTTCTCATCCCTGCACTACCCGGGAGACTACGGCCTGATCCCGCGCACTTTCTACGATGACGGTGATCCCCTCGATATTCTGCTGATGACGAACGAGCCGACCTTCCCGGGGTGCATCATTCAGGCCCGCCCTATCGGCATCTTCCGGATGCTCGACCGTAGCCTGCATGATGACAAGGTATTGGCGGTGCCGGCCACCGACCCCCTCTTCTCGGAGTATCATGACCTCCAGGATGTGCCACCGCACTTTCTGAGCGAGGTAGGGCATTTCTTCGAGGTCTACAAAGACCTGGAAGGGGTGCGCACCAAACCGATCGGCTGGGAGGACGCCGAGGCCGCCAAGCGGGAGATCCTTCGGTCCATACAGCTCTTCGACGATCGTTTCGGCCTACCAGGACTCTGAGAGCGGGATAGGGATGGAGATTGTTCCTGGGCTATACAGGTTACCGAGAGTTGGACAGGGCGCCAATGCATACCTGTGGCGGCCCGAGAAAGGCGATGGCCGCACGCTCGTCCTTTTCGACTGCGGATGGCCCTGGTCCGGGCGTGGCCTGGTATCGAGCCTGACTGCGCTGGGCTGCCGACCTGAGGACATCGAGGTCATCGCCATCACCCACGATGACATAGACCATGCCGGGTGGGCCGCACCCCTGGCAGCGCTGAGCGGGGCGGAGGTCATCGCACACGAGTTGGAGGCTCCCAGGCTGGCCAGCCGCACCTGGCGCACCGTGCCGGGAAATGGCGGCCCGGTCAACTGGATGCGACCAGCCGTTGGCCTCCTCTACAGATGGTGGCCGCATCGGCCGGTCAGGGTGACCATGCCGGTCCGAGACGGGGAGAGCCTGCCGTGGGGCTGGACGGTCGTGCATACGCCCGGCCATACGCCGGGCCACGCGGCGTACTTCCACCCGGGACTCCGAGTTTTGATAGCCGGCGATGCCCTGGCGCGGCGGCTGGCCGGCGGCCTGATGGCCCCCAAATCCGCTTACACGGAGGACACGGACGCGGCTATGCGCTCAGTCCGACGGCTGGCACAACTGAGGCCAGAGGTGGTCTGCCTGGGACACGGCCGGCCGGTCTACAATGCCTATCGCCTGCTTGATCCGTTCCTGAACTCACCCCACAGCACAAGGAGTGGCAACCATGCCCGTCTCGGATAGCGATGTCGTCATCTTGAGCGCTGCGCGCACGCCGATCGGCAAGTTCCAGGGCAGTCTCTCCGGCGTGCCAGCCCCACAGCTCGGCGCCGTCGCAATCAGGGCAGCGATTGAGAGAGCCGGCATCGCGCCCTCGCTGATCTCTGAGGTCCTCATGGGCAACGTCGTGTCGGCGGGTGTGGGTCAGGCGCCGGCCCGCCAGGCCGCGCTTGCCGCCGGCATTCCGCCCGAGATCGGTGCGGTGACCGTCAACAAGGTCTGCGGGTCGGGACTGAAGGCTGTCATGCTTGCCGCGTCTGCCATTCGGGCGGGCGACGGCGACCTGTACGTGTCGGGCGGCATGGAGAACATGAATCTGGGACCCTACCTGCTCCCGCAGGCGCGGTTCGGCTACCGGCTTGGGAACGGTGAGTTGCTGGACGCCACCGTTCACGACGGCCTTTGGTGCGCATACGAGAACCAGCACATGGGGTTGGCCGCGGAATGGATCGCTGAGACGTTTCACGTGAGCCGTCAAACGCAGGACGAATTTGCCTGCATGAGCCACCAGCGCGCCATCGCCGCGACCGATGCCGGTATGTTCAAGGAAGAGATCGCCCCGGTGACTGTCCCTCAGCGCCGCGGCGCGCCGATGCTCTTCGAGGCTGACGAGAATCCGCGACGCGATACCTGTGTCGAAGCCCTGGCTGCCCTCAGACCGGTCTTCAAAGAGGGCGGCACGGTGACGGCAGGCAACGCATCCGGGATCACAGACGGGGCTGCCGCGCTGGTGGTTGCCCGTCGCGAGATCGCCAGGGCCCACGGACTGAAGCCGCTCGCACGTATCACGGCCATGGCCCAGGCAGCCGTCAAACCCCTGGAACTGTTCACAGCACCGGTGCTGGCGCTGCGGAGGCTGAGTGCCACCCTGGGCATAGCACCGACCGATTTCGAGCTTGTCGAACTGAACGAGGCGTTCGCGGCCCAGGCCGTCGCCAACATTCGGGAGTTGGGGCTGCGCCTGGACAGGGTGAACGTGCACGGCGGCGCGATCGCCCTGGGCCATCCGATCGGCGCCAGCGGTGCCAGAATCCTGGTGACGCTTCTGCATGCGTTGCGCCACCGCAGTTTGAGCCTGGGTGCGGCGGCGCTTTGTCTTGGAGGCGGCGAGGCCGTCGCCCTGGCGGTGGAACTTGAGTAACCGCCATTCTGTCGGCAGAGCCAGATCGGTTCTCTGATCGCATGCCAGCGACATCCACCCCCGGGCGAAGCCCCGCACCGCCCTCAAAGCACCGTTTCTCAGGGCTTCGCTACACGATTGACGAGTTGACGGCCGGTCCCCTCGAGCCACTGGAGACCGAGCCGGCCGCGCGCACCAATCGGAGACTTCTGTGGCTGGACGGGTTTCTGTCCAATGCTTCGGAGTCCTTCGTCACCAACTTCGTCAATCCGTTCGCGATGGCCATGGGCGCAAACAACGCCCAGATAGGCCTTCTCAACGCATCCATCAACCTGGCTGCTGCCCTGGGTCTCATGCCAGGCGCCAGGCTGTCAGAGCGCATCGGTCAGCGCAAGCGAGTGGTCATCCTCACCGGAGGGCTGGCGGGCCGCCTGTTGCTCCTGGCCCTGGCTGCTGTGCCCTTGCTCCTGGGCAACCAGGCCCTCTTGTACACCGTGATGGCCTTGTTTGCCCTGCGCTCATTCGTCAATCAACTGGGATACCCGGCCTGGTCGGGCCTGGTTGCTGAGCTCGTCCCCACGTCCATCCGGGGCCGCTACTTCGGGGCCCGCAACATCGGCCTGGCAGTGGCGGCACTCGTCTTCACGCCCGTGGCCGGGCGCATCATCGAGGCGGTGGGCGGTGTGCCGGGATACCAGGCTGCGCTGCTTGCTGCCGGGGTGGTTGGGCTGCTCGCGACCTCTGTTTTTGGGCGCATCAAGGAGCCGCCAGCCCTCTTCAGCCCAGAGCCAGCCCAGACCCCCGCCGGGGGCTCGGCCGGCCGGTTCCTCCTGCATCGGCAGTTCGTCGCGTTTACCGGAATTGCGCTGGTCTGGAACCTGGCGCTGATGATCGCGGCGCCTTTCTTCAGTGTCTACCTGATCCGATCGCTCAACGGAACGCCTACGATCATCGGCATCCTGGCGGCCGCCTACAGCGTCGGCAACATCGTCGGCCAGCGCTTCTGGGGGCGTCTCAACGACCAGCGCGGTGCGGCCAGCGTCATGCGGCTGACAGGGCTGCTCATCCCAATCATACCGGTCGGCTGGTCGCTGGCTCCGGGCCCCTGGTATCTCATCCCGATCGAGGTCTGCAGCGGCTTCCTGTGGGGCGGCTACCAGCTGGCCACCTTCAATCTGCTGCTCCAACTTTCGCCGCAGGGACAGCGGGAACGCTTCGTGGCCATCTACCAGACGGTGGTCTTCGGAGCCGCCTGCGTCGGTCCGCTGATCGGCGCGGGCCTCGCCAATGCGCTGACGATCCGCCCGCTGATGTGGATCTCGGCCGCGGGCCGGCTCATCGCAGCCGTGGCCTTCCTCTTCGCGATCCGCGTGGGGAGGAAAGCAGGCCCTTGAGGCCGCGCATTGCGCGCTTGTGACCGGCCCCACTCTGTGCTAACATCTGCTTGATAGATACCCAACTCAAGAGAGGATCTCGAATGGATTGCCCCAAGTGCGGCACCTGGAATCCGGACGACAAGCGGGTGTGCTGGCGGTGCCAGACAGAGCTCCCTAAGCCCGTCGAGAAGAAGCCTCGCAAGGCCCTCACCTTCGCCGGCCTCCCGGCCTGGACCTGGGTGCTGGTGATCCTGATGGTCGTTGTCTGGGTCTTGGGGCAGTGTCTCGGCCCGGCGCTGCTCAACCGGGGCTAGGCCGTGTCCGCCCCGAGGGCAGGAGGTCGCAGCCAGAGCGCCGCGCCCCACGCCTGCGAGTCGCCTCCAGCGGTTGAGATTGCCTGTCGGGTGCTGCGTTGGTTCGCGGCGAGGCGGCGCGATCTCCCGTGGCGAAACACCCGCGACCCCTACGCGATCTGGGTGTCAGAAGTCATGCTGCAGCAGACACGCGTGGAGAAGGTTGTCCCCTATTTCACGCGCTGGATGGAGCGGTTCGGCAGCGTCGAGAGGCTCGCGGCAGCAACGGAAGCAGAGGTGCTCAAAGCATGGGAGGGGCTCGGTTACTACGCGCGGGCACGTAACATGCGCCTCGCCGCCCAACAGATGGTGGAGCGGCATGGGGCAGAGATCCCCGCGGACCGCCAGTCGCTGCTGGCGCTTGCCGGAATCGGAGCGTACACCGCCGGCGCGATCCTCAGCCGGGCCTACGGTCAGCCCGAGCCTGCGCTTGACGGCAATATACAGCGCGTGCTGTGCCGCCTGTACGACATTCCAGGGGACCCCCGTGAGGCCGGCACCAGGAGGCAGCTCTGGCAACTCGCTGCGGCTATCGTGGGCGAGGCGCCCTCTGGCACGGCGGGCGACCTGAACGAGGGCCTCATGGAGCTGGGAAGCCTCATCTGCCGGCGTCACGCCCCGGCATGCAGCGCCTGCCCGCTGTGCGAGTTGTGCACGTCCCGCGCGCGCGGAACCGAATCGGCGCGTCCCGCCGCGCGCACGAAGCGGCCCATCCCCCACCACGAAGCGGGGGCGGCCGTCATTGCGGACCGTAGCGGGCGGGTTCTGATTGTGCAGCGCCCTTCGCGCGGGTTGCTCGGCGGGCTGTGGGGCTTCCCGGGCGGGCTGGCGCGCCCGCAGGAGTCACCGCCTGCCGCGCTGGAGCGCACGGTATGGGAATCGCTTGGGGTTCATGTCGAGGTCGGAGAGCCAGTCCTCGCCCTCGCGCACGCCTATTCCCACTTTCGCATCACCCTGCACGCGCACAGATGCACCCTTCTGGCTGGCGAGCCGCGTCCGATCGGATATGCAGAGGTGCGCTGGGCCGGGCCGCCCGACCTCGAGGGCTATCCGTTGCCGGTGACCGATCGGAAGATCGCCGAAGAACTGCGCCGCCGCGGCGACAACTGGCCAACCCACCCCTGACGCCCTCCGTAATCAGGGTGAAGTCGGATCAGAAGGTTCGACCGACAAGGGAGTCGAGGAGTTCCTCCAGGACAGCGAGATGTGAGGCTTCCGATAGCCCCCGGACAGCATCGAGGGCTGCGTGCGCTTCCATCGTCGCGCCCAGCACCTGGGCCTCAGCAAACGCCCGGGCACCTGCGGCCTCCAGCAGAGCGAGCACAGCCGGCACGTCCTGCGCAAGGAAGTCCCGGCCGCCGTACAGGTTGGCCAGTTCGGCGCCCACCTGGGGGTGATTCAGCGCGTAGGCGACCGGCAGGGATTTCTTCTTGCTGAGGATGTCGCCGGCAGCCGGTTTGCCCGTCACCGCCTCATCGCCCCAGATGCCGAGGACGTCATCCTGGAACTGAAACGCCCGGCCCAGGGCCGCGCCGTAAGCGCGATACGCGGCCACGACATCGGCCGGCGCGCCCGCGATCAGCGCGCCGATTTGGGGGGCCGCCGCCAGGAGCGCACCGGTCTTGCCCGCCACCATCCCGAAGTACTCCTCGACGGTCACATCGGTTCTGGCCTCAAAGGCCATGTCGAGATACTGGCCCTCAGTCAGCGCCAGACAGGTTTCGTCGAAGATCTTGAGCGCGGTGAGCACGACGGGCGCTGCGACCCCGCAATCAGCCAGGCGGTGAAACGCCAGGTGCGCCAGGCTGAGCATGCCATCTCCGGCGTTGCAGGCCTGGGGCATGCCGTAGAGCCTCCAGAGAGTGGGCCGATGGCGGCGTGTGGCGCTGCCGTCCTCGATGTCATCGTGGATCAGCGAGAAGTTGTGGAGAAGTTCGAGGCCGGCGGCGGCTGGCAGTGCCGTGGCCGGATCCCCTCGAGCGGCAGCACAGGCCAGCACGCACAGGAGCGGACGAATCCGTTTGCCCGCCGCAACCTCGACGGGGCGGAAGGCGGAGTCAACCCAGCCGAGATGGTACTGCATCATGCCGTAGTGCCCCGCCACCCTGGGTTCAGAGCAGCGCACCAGGGCCCGCATTTCGGCTTCGATCAGCGGCAGGTAGTCGGCAAGGGCCTGTTCCAGTCTCATGCTGGCCCTCCCGCCACCCGCTGGATTCGGCCGGGTTCGCGTAACGCCGCCACGTCGGCGGCCCCGGTGCAGAACATGGCTATGCGCAGTTCCGCTGCGAACTCGTCAATGGCCGCGATGACTTCTTCGGCCGACGCCGCGGCCGCTTTGAGAAACGGCGAGGCGATCCCCACAGCACTGGCGCCCAACGCCAGGGCCTTGGCGGCCTCGATGCCGGTTCGCAGACCGCCGCTGGCGATCACCGGCAGGCCCGGCGCACCCGCGCGGACCATCTGCAGAGACTCGGCGGTGGGAATGCCCCAGTCGGCGAATGCCTTCGCGAGCCGCCGTAACGCCTCGGTCGGAGCCCGATGGTATTCGACCTCGCTCCACGACGTGCCGCCGGAGCCAGCAACGTCAATGGCGGCAACACCGGCCTCGGCCAGCCAGCGGGCAGTGCGTTCGCTGATGCCCCACCCCACCTCCTTGACAACTACCGGAACGCCGACCTCGCTGCAAACCCGCTCGATCTTGGGGAGCAGGCCGGCCCAGTTCCAATCGCCGTCAGCCTGCAGCGCCTCCTGCAGCGGATTGAGATGCAGAACCAGCGCATCCGCAGCGATCATCTCGACGGCCCGCCGACACTCCTCCACGCCGTAGCCGCTGTTGAGCTGAACCGCGCCGAGGTTGGCAAAGAGGAGGACATCCGGCGCCACATCACGCACCTGGAAGGTATCCGCGGTCTCGGCCTGCTCCAGCCCGGTGCGCTGCGAACCCAGGCCCATCGCAGTCCCGCACGCCTGGGCAGCCTTGGCAAGATTGCGGTTGATCGCCCCAGCCGCCTCTGTTCCCCCGGTCATCGAAGAGATCAAGAGCGGAAGGGATAGCCGCTTGCCGAGAAGATCCACCGACGTGTCAATGGCGGCGAGGTCGAGCTCGGGCAGCGCCTGGTGCACGAGCCGATACGCCTCGAAGCCATTGGTCAAGCGCGGGAACTGGACGTTCTCCTCAAGGTTGATGCGGATATGGTCCGCCTTACGGCGGTCATGTACCATGCGGCTCCCCCCAGTTTCGAATCGGGCGCCAAGACTCCCGCAACTTGGGCGCCCCCTCCGTGTTAACTACGATATGACGGTGTCTGCCATCGTACCAATCGTTGCATGCATTGTCAAAGGCGCGTGGTGCCGCTTCTTGACAGCGAACGACCTGGTCGCTACAATGCCGGCATCTGAACAAGTGCTACACCCGAAGAACCGGGCCGACAGGCCCAGAAATCCCTTTCGAACTTCAAGACAGGAGGACATCCCATGAACGAGGCGATCTACGAGCGCGTCAGAGCAATTATCGTGGACAAACTCAACGTGGACCCGGCCCAGGTTGTGCCCGAGGCGCGCTTTCGCGAGGAACTGAAGGCGGACTCGCTTGACCTAGTCGAGTTGATTATGGCTTTCGAGGAGGAATTCGGGGGCACGATCTCGGACGAGGATGCCCAGAGGATCACGACCGTCGGCGACGCGGTGTCCTTCCTGGAACAAGCCGGCGCGTGATTCCCGCACCCCAGAGTGATCAGGAGCCCACACCAGCAAATCGGTGTGGGCTTCTTGCTGGCGTGAGCCCGGCCTTGTGCCAGCCGGTAGGGAGATGGGCCAGGAAGGGCAAGACGTGGTGACGCCCTCGGAAGAGGTCTCGGCGGTCATCCTGGCGGGGGGCCGCAGCGCGCGCATGGGGCAGGACAAGGCCTGGCTCGACATCCAGGGCCAGCCGATGGCCGAGCACATCGCGCGACGCATCCTGCCCCTGGCGGCCGAACTGATCTTCGTGGCACAGGACGCCGAGCCCTTCCGCCGGCTGGCATCGGCTCTTCCCGTCCCGGCGCGCGTGACCGCAGACCGGTTCCCGGGTGCGGGCCCCCTGGCAGGCATCCACGCCGGCCTCTCGGAGGCCAGGCTTGATCTCGTGCTGGTGCTGGCCGTAGATATGCCATTCGTCAGGGTGCCGCTGCTCCGGTACATGATCTCGCTGGCGGCCGGTTATGATGCCGTCGTCCCGGCCCTGCCGCATGTGGCCCCGCCGCAAAGAGGCACGGCCGCCGGCGCACATCGAACGGAGGAGCACGAAGCGGCTTCCACGACTCCCTCCGAACGCCTGGCGCTCGAACCCCTTCATGCTCTCTACCGCTTGCGCTGCCTCCCCGCTGTGACGGCACGTCTCGAGGCCGGCGACCGCCGGGCGATCAGCTTTCTCCCGGACGTCCGGGCGCGATTGGTGCTGCCTCACGAGATCGCCCCGTTCGACCCCGACTTCTCTTCCTTCCGCAACGTCAACACCCCGGAGGAGTGGCGGCTTGCGGCGGCACGACTGGCCGGGCAAGACCCGCCCCCCTCATAGCGCGTTGCGGCAACCCGCTTTTTGACAGCGGACGGCGGCCCCGCTATAATTGCCCTGTTGCGCAAACGCTTGCGCAATCTGCTTGCGAATCGGATGTGCCCTATGGCCTTCACATCCATCACCGATATTGCCAAAGCCGCCGGCGTGGCGCCCAGCACCGTCTCTCGTGCGCTGCGCGATCACCCCCGCATCAGCCCGGGTCGCCGCGCGGCAATCCGTGCCCTGGCGCAGCAACTCGGCTATCTGCCGAGCCAGGCGGCCCGCAGCCTGGTGACCGGGCAGACGCGAACCCTGGGGGTGGTCGTCACGGATGTGACCGACCCATTTGTGGGAGAAGTCATGAAGGGTGCCGAGGAGGCCAGCCGGCGGGCCGGTTACTCCCTGCTCTTCGTTGCCTCATTGCGAGACCCGCGGCTCGAAGCGGAGGGCGCCAGGCTTCTTCTCGGGCGGCAGGTGGACGGCATGATCGTCATCTCGAGCCGGGCAGCGGCGCAGTACGCGGATTCCCTGTCCTCCAGAGGCCTGCCCCTGGTGCTCGTCAACAACGAACTGCCCACCGCCCAGGTACACAGCGTCTGCACCGATAACCGCGGCGGAGTCCGCCGGGCCGTCGAGCACTTGTATCAGTTGGGGCATTCCCGGATCGCGTTCATTGCGGGTCCCGAGCAAGGGCGCAGCAGCCAGCAGCGGCTGGAGGGCTATCTCGAGGCAATGGCGGAACTGGGTCTGCCGAGGCCCCCCGCGTACCTGGTGGAGGGGAACGGGCTTATCGAGGATGGTCCCCGCGCGCTGGCCGCGCTGTGGGCGCTGGAGGCACCGCCCACCGCCGTCGTATGCTACAACGACCTGACCGCGATCGGGCTGCTGTCGGCGGCCGCGAAGCACGGCATACGCGTCCCGTCCGATCTTTCGGTGATCGGCTACGACAACATTCCCCTCAGCGCCTACACGGTGCCGCCGTTGACAACCGTGGAACAGCCGAAGCAGGCGCTTGGGCAGCAGGCTGTGGAGACCTGCCTGCGCGTCCTGGCAGGAGAGACCGTCTCAACCGTTGTCATGCCGGCCGAGCTGGTTGTGCGGGGAAGTTCCGCCTGCTGCAGCAGGTAGCATCCCCCAGCGCGAGCCAGGCTCGGCGTCGCAAGTCAATACACTCATTCCAACCAAAGGAGACCCAGGCACATGGAACGCAAGATCCGAGTCGCAATCGCAGGTGTAGGGAATTGCGCGAGCAGCCTCATTCAGGGCGTGCATTATTATGTCGACGCGCGTCCGGAGGACAAGGTTCCCGGGCTGATGCACGTGGAGCTCGGGGGCTATCATGTCAGCGATCTGGAGTTCGTGGCCGCATTTGACGTGGACGCGGACAAGGTCGGGCGGGACCTCAGCGAGGCGATCTTCTCAGGCCAGAATAATACCTACAAGTTCGCCGACGTGCCCTGGCTGGGCGTTCCGGTGCAACGCGGCCCAACGTTGGATGGACTGGGGAAGTACCTGCGCCAGGTGATCACTGAATCGGAGGAGCCGCCCGTTGACGTCGCCCAGGTACTGCGCGAGACGCGCGCCGACGTCCTGATCAACTACCTGCCGGTCGGCAGCGAGCAGGGTGCGCGCTTCTATGCCGAAGAGGCCCTGCGGGCAGGCGTCGGCTTCATCAACTGTATTCCTGTGTTCATCGCTAACGACGAGACATGGCGCCAGCGCTTCCGCGAGGCCGGCGTGCCCATCATCGGCGACGACATTAAGAGCCAGGTGGGAGCGACCATCACCCACCGGGTGCTGGCCCGCCTCTTCGAGGACCGCGGCGTGCGGATTGATCGCACCTACCAGCTCAACTTCGGCGGCAACACGGATTTCATGAACATGCTCGAGCGAGAGCGGCTGGAGAGCAAGAAGATCTCCAAGACCGTCGCCGTCACTTCGCAAATCAGCGACGGACTGGAACCCCAGAACGTCCACGTCGGCCCGAGCGACTACGTGCCGTGGTTGACCGACCGCAAGTGGTGCTACATCCGCATGGAAGGCACGACTTTCGGTGATGTCCCGCTGAATATGGAGGTCAAAGTCGAGGTCTGGGACAGCCCGAACAGCGCCGGAGTCGTTATTGATGCTGTTCGCTGCATCAAGCTGGCCCTTGACCGCGGGATTGGCGGCGCGCTCTACGGCCCCTCCAGTTACTTCATGAAGAGCCCGCCGGTCCAGTACACGGACGATGTCTGCCGAGCGCGGGTGGAGCAGTTCATCGCCGGCACAGACCATCACGGTGAACCTGACCTCGCCAGGGAAGCCATGCGCGACCTGGCTCTGTAGGTCGCTCTGAGTTGGGCGCAGCCGTGCAGACGCCCGCACTCTTCGCGTGGGCGTCTGCCGGCCCCTCGGGTCGTCGGGTCATTCGGGGCCGCCCATGAGGTAAAGCAGGGCGGTGGCGCACGCCTCGGCCGAGTCGGCCGCGCGGAAGGATAGGGCTCGCCCCTGCCACTCGAAGCAGCACAGATACTCCCCGTTCTCATAGAGCAGATCGTAGGTGGTGATGCCGCGTTCCTCGAGGCGTTGCTGGAGGAGGGCGTGCAGTTGCTCCTGGCTGGGCAGCCACACCGTCTCGCCCAGCCACAGGTAGTCGAGCGCCCACTCCGGCGTGCCGTGAAATGTCACGGCTCGATGGCCCCTGATGGACTCAACGATGGCAGCCATGTCAGCGATGACAAACACTTGCTCGTCGAGACCCCGCCCGGGGATGGCAAAGCGATCGCCTTCGGCCGGCTCCCACGCCAGGCCGACCTCCTTCAGCTTGATGGCCGTCGCCAGGCTAATCATCGGTCGGGCCTACCTCCCTCCCATGCCGGTCAGCGTGACGCCCTCGACGAACGTCTTCTGAGCCAGCAGATAGATCACCAGCACGGGCAGAAGCGCCACGACCGAGCCCGCCATCAGCAGGTTCCATGCCGTGCTGTACTGCCCTACGAAGTATGACAGGCCGATCGGGATTGTGCGCATCTGCTCAGAGCTCGTCACGACGAGCGGCCACAGGAAGTCGTTCCATGCCGCCTGGAAGGTGAAGATGGCAAGGGCCGCCATGACCGGCCAGCTCAACGGCACGATGATCTGCCACCAGATGCGCAGGCTGGAAGCGCCGTCCATCCGGGCGGCTTCGTCGAGATCCAGGGGGATCGTGCGGTAGGACTGGCGCAGCAGGAAGGTGCTGAAGGCGCTGAACAACAACGGGACGATCAGCGCGGCATAGGTGTCGTACCAGCCCAGGTTCTTGATGATAAGGAAGTTCGGGATCAGCGTCACCTGGGCCGGGATCATGAGCGTGGCCAGATAGAGCAGGAAGATCGCCTCGCGGCCGCGAAAGCGCAGGCGCGCGAATGCAAAAGCGGCGAGCGAACAAATCAGCAACTGCAGCACCGTCACACAGATCGAGACAATCGCGCTGTTCAGGAAGTACCGGGCAAAGGGGACGACGCGGAAGGTCTCCACGTAGTTGTTCAGCGTGATCTGATCCAGCGGGAAACGCCGGGCCAGGAATGCCTCGTTGGGGTACAGCGACACGACGAGCATCACGATGAAAGGCGCCAGCATGATCCCGCTGCCGAGGATCAACGCCGCATAGAGCGCCAGACGGGTTGGCCGAACCATGCGGCGACTACTCCGTCTCATAGTGCACCCACCGCCGCTGCATGATGTTCTGAACGAGGGTGAAGCCGAAGATGAACAGGAACAGGAACCAGGCGATGGCCGACGCCTTGCCCATCCGGGTGAAGCGGAAGGCGTTATCATAGATATACTGCACCACCGGCATGGACGACTGCGCCGGGCCGCCCCGGGTCATGACGAAGGGCTCCGTGAACAACTGGAAGGCGCCGATGGTCTGCAGGACGAAGAGGAAGAAGGTCGTCGGGCTGATCATCGGCACAGTGATTCGCGTCAGCCGTTGCCACGCGTTGGCCCCGTCTACCTCCGCCGCGTCGTACAGTTCCCGGGGCACGGCCTGAAGCGCAGCCAGGTAGATGACCATGGTGAACCCGGTGTTCTTCCACAAGGTCAGGATGACCACGGACCACTTGGAATAGCGGGTCGTGCCCAGCATGTCGGGCAGGCGCAGCGGGAGGCCAACCAGGAGGCCGAAATCGGTCACCAGACCCGCGAGGGGGCCGTTCCTGCTCAGGATGAGCCGGAAGACGATGGCACCGGCCACAATCGTTGTGACAACGGGAAGGAAGTAGATCAGGCGGAACCAACCCTGCCCCCGGATCGCCTGGTTCAGCGCGAGCGCCATGAGCAGGCCCAAAGCCAGTTGCAGCGGGACGATGGTAACGATGTAGAAGGCGGTATTGCCGAAAGCCCGCCAGAAGACCGGGTCGCGCATCAGTTCCCGGTAGTTGCCGAGGCCCACGAAGCCCTTCGGCCCCGTCAGGCCCCACTCCAGGAAACTGATGCCCAGCGAGGCGGCAACCGCCAGAAAGACAAATACCAGAAAGCCCAGGAGGCTCGGCAGGAGAAAGAGGTAGCCTTCCCACTGCTGGTCGGGTCGCCAGCGAAAGGGAGACCGGTGCGAACTCGCGACTGCGAGGGGCCGGGACACGGGTTGGGGCGCCGCCCTGACGGCAGACGTCGGGGCGAGGAAGCGGGGCCGGAGGCTCGGCCGGCCCGCTTCCTTGCCCGGGACGCGCGGATCAGGTTCTGATCTCTGCTTCAGCCTACTGTTTTGGATAGCCCTTGTCTTTCAGGAACTGGTCCACCTGCTTGCACAACTCAGGCAGGCCCTCCTCCGCGGTCACTTCGCCGATCCAAATCCTGTCCAGGGCCGGGTTGATGACGGAGGACTGCAGTTCATCCCACTCCGGGAAGTAGCCAAAGCCGCCAACCCCGGAGGCGGCCGCTTCCGTCACGATTGCCTGCTTGTTGGCAGGTGGCTGGTCGGTCATGAAGGCAGGCGATTGAGCAGTGGACTGGAGAGCCGGGAAGATCTCACCCCGCTCGGTGTACAGCCGCTCGCCGCCATTCGTGCTCTGCAGCCACTCCAGGAAGGTCCAGGCTGCGTCCTTGTTGTCGCTCTTCGCGCTCATAACCCAGGCGGCGCCGCCGGCAGCATTCCACCGCTTGCCGCCAGGCGGAATCGGCACGACGGCCACATCGTACTTCAGGCCCGCCTTGTTGAAAGCGGACACCCGGCTCGTGTTCTGGATGATCATGGCCGCCAGGCCGCTCTGGAAAGCGCCCGCATCGCCGCCAGCCTGATTCAAGTCGGCATCCCGCATGGCATAGCCCTTTGCCATCATGTCGGCGAAGAACTTGACCGCTTCCACGGACTTGGGTTCGGCCAGCATACACCTGGACGGATTGCGGTAGTCATCCAGGATGGCACCGCCGTTCTGATTGACCCACTTGTCGTACTTCCAGCTGTTCTCCATGCCCAGCGCGAAGCGGGTTACTTTGCCGCTTGCATCCTTCACGGTGAGCTTCTCGGCAGCAGCCAGCAAGTCGTTCCACGTCCAGGTCTCATCGGGGTACTTGACGCCGACCTCATCGAAGATATCCTTGTTGTAGTACAGGACATTGACCTCAATGTCACGCGGGAAGCCGTAGACACTGCCGTTGTACTTGGCCGATTCCAGGAGGCCGGGCCAGTAGTCGTCGAGGTTGTAGCCCGACTTCTGGATGTATGGATCGAGGTTCTCCAGGACGCCCTGAGCGGCGTACTTGGGTGTCGGCCACAGGAAGGCTATGTCCGGGATGACTTTGGGATCGCCACTGGCCCACAGCGCCTGGATCTGGGTGAAGTAGTCATCCCAGGGCTGGTTCCAGGTCTCGATCTTGATCTCGGGATGCTCCTTCATGAAGGCGTCAGCCACCATCTTGTGGCTCACGGCCTCTTCAGGGCTGCCCCAGAAGCCCCAAAGGAGCGTCACGGGTGCCGGTGGAGGGACTTCGGTTGGTGCCGGCGGAGGCGTAGCGGTAGGCTCCGGCGCCGGGACCTCGGTGGGCGCTGCAGGCGGCGGGGGCGCCACGGTCACACAGCCAGCAACAGCCAGAACCACCATGGTCAACAAGAGTACGCTTAGAACAGGCCTAGTTGTGTGGGACATTGGTATCCTCCTTTCGCGGCTGAGTATAACGGCATGCCCATCCCCTGTCAATTCGAATGCAGGCTGCCATGTCTTCGTCATACACCGATGCTTGCCCGGCGTCGGGGGCCGTGGTATCATGCACGCGCCATCCGGGCAGACGTCGGCACGGCAAGCGGAGCACTGCATCAAGGAACCAGGAGCGACCATGTCCCCTCATCAGATTGCGCTCGTCGTTCATGCCACCCACGAGGCCGGAGTGAAGCTCGGCGGCATAGGGGCCGTGCTGGACGGCATGTTGGGCTCGGCGGCGTACAACGCTGCCGTCCAGCGCACGATCCTCGTCGGACCGATGAACCCCTGGAATACGGTCGAGATGGAGCGGCTGACCGCGCCCGCCAATCGGCTGCGCATCATCTACTCCTCGCTGCATGGCATCAACGAAGCACCGGAGGCGCTGGCGGCTTCCCTGCGCGCCATCGAGGAGCGCATGAACGTGCATCTGCTGTACGGAGTTCGCGCTTTTGGGGCGGCCCAGCACGAGGTCATCCTGGCCGACGCCGGCGGCATCGCCGGGCCGGTGGTCAATTCATACAAGTACTACCTCTGGCAGCGCTGGGGCCTGCCCTGCTCCCAACACGAGGGCAACTGGGAGTTCAGTTTCTACCTGAACGCGGGCGAACCGCTCCACGCCGCCATCGAAGCGATCACAGCAGACATGTCGCCGGCGGCGGATCGTTTCATCATCGCGCATGAATGGCTGGGGCTGCCGGTCGTCTTCAGCGCGTTGCTGCGCGATCCAACCCGTTACAGAACGGTCTTCTACGCCCATGAGACGGCGACGGCGCGCCTCCTGGTGGAAGAGCATCCCGGCCATGACACGCGCTTCTACAACGCCTTGCGGCTCGGCCTGGCGCAGGGCAATCCGTTGGACCAGGTATTCGGCGACCAGTCCTGGTTCTACAAACACGCAATGATCCAGCGCGCCGGGGTCTGCGACCGCATCTTCGCCGTCGGCGACCTCGTGGTGGACGAGATCCGCTTCCTGGGCGGTGTCTTTCGCGACAAGCCAATAGACCTCGTCTACAACGGCATCCCGGCCCCCGAATTGAGCCTCGACCAGCGACTGGCCAGCCGCGAACTGATGCTTGACTATGCGCAAAACCTGCTCGGTTACAGGCCCGACCACGTCTTCACGCATGTGACGCGCATGGTGCTCAGCAAGGCGCTCTGGCGCGACCTGCGCGTGCTCGAGCACCTGGAGTGGACCCTGGCTGCCCAGGGCAAGCGCGCCGTCTTCTTTGTTGTCTCCACCGCGGTGCCGACCGGCAGGCGGCCCGAAGATGTCCACCGCTGGGAGTGGGAATACGGCTGGCCCATCGGCCACCGCGCGGACAACGGCGACCTGCAGGGGGAGGAAGTCCCCTTCTTCTTCAACAATCTGGAGCCGTTCCACTGGGGCCGCAGCGCGATCCGGATCGTGCTGGTCAATCAGTTCGGTTGGGACCGCGAGCATTGCGGCTGGCGCATGCCAGAGGCCATGCAATTCAGCGACCTGCGCGCCGGCACCGACCTGGAATTCGGCCAGTCCATCTACGAACCGTTCGGCATCGCGCAGCTCGAGCCGTTGGGCGCCGGTGCACTCTGTGTGCTCTCCAATGTCTGCGGCTCGCTGGGCTTCGTCAATGCCGCCTATCGAGAAGCCGACCCCGCGGGGGACTCCGGGCTCAAGAACCTCATCGTGGCCGATTACGTCAGCCTGCCGCCTGACCGGCCCCTGTGGAGCCCCTGGGATGCCCTCGGCATTGATCGGGGGGTGCGCGATAGCATCGAGGCGCGCAACAGCCACTTTGCAGCACAGGCCATTGCCGAGCGCCTGCCGGGTGACCGAGCGGCCTACGAGCAACTCCTGGAGAGCGGCCGCCGCGTCGCGGCGCGGATGAGTTGGGAGATCGTCGTGCGTGACTACTTCCTGCCCGCGCTCCGCCGGTGTTCGCGCTGACCCAGCCGGGCGGGTGGCGCGGGGTCGGAACTTAGCGATTCAGCGCGTAGACGATCCGTAATCCCTCCAGGGTCAGCCATGGGTCAACGTACTGGATCACCGCGGTCTCGTGGGCCACGGTCTCGGCCAGGCCCCCTGTGGCAATGACCTTCATCTCGGGGCCCAGTTCGCGGCGAAAGCGGGCGACGAGCCCCTCCACCAGCGCCACGTAGCCGAAGAAGATGCCCGACTGCATCGCCATGGCGGTGTTCGTGCCGATCGCCCGCGCCGGCGGCGCGATCTCGACGCGATAGAGCTTCGAGGCCCGCGCAAAGAGCGCCTCGGCGGCTATGCCGATGCCGGGCGCGATGGCGCCGCCCAGGTAGTCTCCCTCGCGCGAGATGGCATCAAAGGTCGTGGCCGTGCCGAAGTCCACCACGCACGCCGGACCGCCGTACTTGGCCTGCACCGCCGCACAATCCACCACCCTATCTGCGCCCACTTCCCGCGGGTTCTCGTAGCGGATCCGAACACCGGTGCGGACCCCTGCGTCCACGATGAGCGGCTCGCCGCACAGGTAGTCCAGGCTGACCCGGCGGAACACGCCCGTCAACGCCGGCACGACGCTGGCGATCGCGACGCCCGTCACATCCTCTGGCTGTATGCCCCGGTGCGCGAAAAGTTGGAGCAGTTGTATTCCGTACTCGTCCGGCATGCGATCATGGACGGTGGCCACGCGCCAGGTTGTGCGCAGCCGCTCGCCTTCGAATACGCCCAGGGTGACGTTTGTGTTGCCCACGTCAACGGCCAGTAGCATCGTAACCTCCATCCAACCGCTCACTCGGCCGGCCTGCCCAGGAGCAGGTTGTCTATCAGGCGGGCCTTGCCGATGCGGACGGCCATGGAGAGCAGGACGCCCCCGCTCGCGTCTCCCAACTCGAGCAAAGTATCCGGATCGGCGGCGCTCACGTACTCCGTGCGGGCGAGCGGCTCGGCGTCCAGCGTGCGCCGCATGATCTCTCGCAGCCGTGCGCCGTCGTGCTCGCCTGTTGCCCAGGCATCCGCCGCCGCCCGCAGCGCCCGGTACAGCACGGGCGCAGCCGCGCGCTGTTCGGGTGTCAGATAGACGTTGCGGCTGGACAGCGCCAGCCCGTCGGGCTCCCGCACCGTGGGACAGACGACGACCTGCACGGGGAAGTCCAGATCCCGAACCATCTGGCGGATTACGACCACCTGCTGGGCATCCTTCTGTCCGAAGTAGGCGCGGTCCGGCTGGAACACGTTGAACAGCTTGGCCACGACCGTCGCCACGCCCCGGAAGTGGCCGGGGCGGGCCGCACCTTCCAGCCGCTGCGTCACCTCCTCAACGGTCACGTAGGTCTGGTAGCATGGCGGATACACCTCGGCCTCGGGGGGCGTCCATACCACATCGGCCCCGGCCTGCTCCAGCAGGCGTAGGTCCCGTTCCAGGTCGCGGGGGTAGGCTGCCAGGTCCTCGCCCGGGCCGAACTGCGTTGGGTTCACGAAGATAGAAACGCCCACCACATCGTTCTCTCTCCTGGCCCGCTCCACCAGGGAGAGATGTCCGGCGTGCAGGTAGCCCATCGTCGGCACGAGGCCCCAACTGCCCCCGCGATCGGCCCGTTCCCGCCTGAGATCCTCAACGCTTTGCACCACATCCATAGTCCCTCCTCATCAAGATGCCCCGCGCCGAACGAGTCCGGCAGCCCCTGGAGCCGCGGCGCCGAGGCCGAGGGCCGCGTCGGGGGCCGGGGGTGTCAGCGCGCGCACCAGTTGCCACACAGCCCAGGTGAGCGGCACGGCGACGCCGAGCCGCTGGCCCTCCGCGGCGATGATCCCGCTGATGCTGTCAATCTCCGTGGGGCGGCCACTCTCGACGTCCTGCAGCATCGAAGAGCGGTTGCCTGCGGTCGCCCGGCACACCGACGCAACATAGGCCACCTCATGCATAAAGGGCAGCTTCACGCCTCGCGCCCGGCCCACGGCCGCTGCCTCGTGCGCAAGTTGCGCCATCACCTCGCGCCGGTACGCACCCGAACAGACTTCGCCGTTGGGCACGCGCCACAGAGCGGTCAGCGGGTTGATCGCCGCGTTGACAACCGCCTTGCCCCACAGCCGCCCCTGAATGCTTTCCGACGGATACGCCTCCAGGCCGGCATCCCTGAGCAGCCCGATGAACCCAGAGATCCGACCATTGATCACGCTGTCCGTCCCCACATACGTCGGCAGGCTGGCGACCAGGCGCGCCCGGCCAGGCGCGAGCAGGGTCGCGCCGATGTACGTCACCCCCTGGGCCACGCGATGGGCGCCAAGCGCCGCAGCAAGGACCTCACCGTTGTCCAGCCCGTTCTGGAGCGTGACCGCCAGCCCGCTGGGCGCCAGAATCCGCGCGGCCCACGCCCCCGCACGTGCCGTCTGGTAACTCTTCACGAGAATGAGCGCCACGCTGGCCGGCGGGGCAGCATCTGGGTCCTCGGCTGCGTGCACGCGCACCGCCTCGACCTGCCCATCAGGCTCCTCGATCATGACGCCGTGCTGCTGCACGGCTGCCACCCCATCATGCCAGGTGCCGAGCATCCAGACCTCGGCATGCCTGGCCAGGCGGGCTGCAAAGACACAGCCCAGCGCACCCGTCCCCAGCACTGCAACGCGCATATGTCCTCCGTGCCCGGTCGTATGAGTCACCCGCGGCCATACCGTTATGTCTACAGCATGCTCGGCGGGGGCCGGCCCCCGCCCAACGTAGCATTAGTCGGCGGCCTGCGCGGGTGCCTCCTGGTTCCACTTCTCCCACTCGGCGTCGTCCATCGGGAAGGTGTGCTCGGCGGCCGGGAAACGCCCCGTCAGCACATCGTCCCGATAGGCCGCCAGCGCGCGCGCCATCTCGGCATGAAGGTCGGCGTAACGGCGGGCGAATTTCGGTGTGAAGCGGTCGAACATCCCCAGCAGGTCATGCAAGACGAGCACCTGCCCGTCGCAGTGGGGCCCGGCACCGATCCCGATCGCAGGTATCTGCAGCGCCCCCGACACGCGCGCCGCCACCCGATCCGGTACCATTTCGAGGATGAGCATCACTGCGCCGGCCGTCTGCAGCGCCAGCGCATCCTGCAGCAGACGCTCCGCATCGGCTGCGGTGCGGCCCTGCACGCGATAGCCGCCCAGCCTGCCCGCCGACTGCGGCGTCAGCCCGATGTGCCCGACCACGCTGATCCCTGCGTCGGTGATGGCGCGCACCGTATCGGCCATCTCGCGGCCGCCCTCCAGTTTGACGGCATCCATGCCGCCGTCCTTCAGCAGCCTGCCCGCATTGCGGATCGCCTCGGCCCGGTCGGCCTGGTAGGAGAGAAACGGCAGGTCGCCGATCAGGTACGCGTACTGCGCGCCACGGCGCACCGCGCGGCAATGGTGCAGCATCTCTTCCATCGTCACGGGGACCGTTGAGTCGTACCCGAGCACGACCATCCCGACGGAGTCCCCCACCAGGATGCAATCGAGTTCGGCACTGTCGGCGGCCAGGGCGCTCGGATAGTCATAGGCGGTGACCATCGTAATCGGCTCGCCCCGCCGCTTCTTCTCCCAGAGCGACAGGATGGTTGACTTCTTGCGCGTCATGGCTCCTCCAAACAAAAGCCCCCGGCAAACCGGGGGCCGAATATCGTGAACGGTCGCCGAGGCAGCCTCGCCCCAGCCGATCACGTTACCGCCGTCTCGGTCGCCTCCGCGATCCAAGCGACATGCCTGTTGCACTGAGCCGCAGGCTCACCGCCCGTCAGGGTTGGTGGCGGCCTCAGCATAGCACAGAGGCGCGCACCAGTCAACCGCGCAGGCCCGGATCTCGCAGGGGATCACGTCGCCATGCCTCCACACTGCTATGGCGTGCTTGGCGGTCTCACGCCCCTGGGGGTATACTGTGTTCGAGCTCGTTTGCATCAGGAGATCGCCAATGCCATTCCATATTCCACAGGACCAGTTGGACCGCATCCTCTATGCCTATCACCACGATCCGTTCGAGGTCCTCGGCGCGCACGTTGTCGAGAGCGAGGGCCGGCCGGTCGTAGCCATTCGGGCCCTGCTGCCATTTGCCGAACAGGCCTGGGTCGTGCCGCTGGCGGGGCGACCGGCGGGCAGCGCCCCGGTACAGATGGTGAGAATGGAGGGCACCGACTTCTTCGAGGCCGAGTTCCCCGGCGAGGCCGATGTCTTCCTCTACGAGATTCGCACCCTGGACAAGGATGGCGAGATACGTCAGGGCCGGGATCCGTACAGCTTCCTGCCCGTCCTGGGCGAACTCGATCTGCTCCTGTTCAACGAGGGGAACCACCACCGGACTTACGAGAAGATCGGCGCCCACCTGATGCAGATTGACGACGTCGCGGGTGTGTTCTTCGCGGTGTGGGCGCCCAATGCCGCGCGCGTCAGCGTGGTCGGCGACTTCAACGGCTGGGATGGCCGGCGCCACCCGATGCGCGAGCGCGGCAGTTCGGGCATCTGGGAGCTCTTCATCCCGGGGCTCGGCGAAGGCACGATCTACAAGTATGAGATCAAGACGAAGGTCGACACGATCCTGCTGAAAGCCGACCCTCAGGGCTTCTTCGCGGAGCAAAGGCCGAAGACGGCTTCCATCGTCTGGGATATCACCAAACATTCGTGGGCGGACGATCCGTGGCTGGCGGCACGCGGGGAACGAGATCCGCTGCGGGCGCCGATGGCCATCTACGAGGTGCATCTCGGCTCCTGGATGCGAGTCCCCGAAACGAACGGCTATCTGTCCTACCGCGACCTGGCCCACAACTTGGCTGACTATGTAAAGCAGCATGGATACACCCATGTGGAACTGCTGCCGCCCACCGAGCACCCCCTCGATGCCTCCTGGGGCTACCAGGTCACCGGCTATTTTGCACCGACCAGCCGCTTCGGCACCCCTGACGACTTCCAGTACTTCGTGGAGGTCATGCACGAAAACGGGATCGGGGTGATCATGGACTGGGTGCCGGGGCATTTCCCGAAGGACGACTACGGGCTGGTGTATTTCGACGGCACTGCCCTCTACGAGTACGCCGATGACCGCCTCGGCGAGCACAAGGAGTGGGGTACGAAGGTTTTCAACTATGCCCGCAACGAGGTGCGTCAGTTCCTGTACAACAGCGCCCTCTTCTGGCTCGATAAGTACCATATTGACGGCCTGCGCGTGGACGCCGTGGCCTCGATGCTCTACCGCGACTACGGGCGAACCGAGTGGGTGCCGAATGAGTACGGCGGGCGCGAGAACCTGGAGGCCATCGCCTTCCTCCGCCAGCTCAACGAGCTGGTCTACCGCTACCATCCGGGCGCGGTCACCATCGCCGAGGAGTCCACGGCCTTCCCGGCCGTGAGCCGGCCGACTTACCTGGGCGGCCTGGGCTTCACCTTCAAGTGGAACATGGGGTGGATGCACGATACCCTGGACTACATCTCCAAGGACCCCATCTACCGCAAGTACCATCATCACCAATTGACGTTCGGGCTGATGTACGCCTTCAGCGAGAACTTCATCCTGCCGATCTCCCACGACGAGGTCGTCCACCTCAAGCGCGCCGCGCTCGACAAGATGCCGGGCGACGTCTGGCAGAAGTTCGCCAACCTCCGCCTCTACTACGGCTTCATGTGGACGCACCCCGGCAAGAAGTTGCTCTTCATGGGACAGGATTTCGGCCAATGGCGCGAGTGGAGCGAAGAGCGCAGCCTGGACTGGCACCTGCTGGAATACGAGCCGCATCAGCGGTTGCTGCGCTGGATGGACGACCTCAATGCCTTCTATCGCCGCGAACCGGCGCTGTACGAACTGGACTACGAGTGGACCGGGTTCGAGTGGATTGACCCCAACGACTGGGAGCACAGCGTGCTTTCGTACATCCGGCGGGCCAGGGATCCGCGGGACTACGTTGTCGTCGTGGCCAACTTCACCCCCGTGGTGCGCGAGGGCTATCGCGTCGGCGTGCCGGAACTTGTCACCTATCGCGAGGTGCTCAACAGCGACTCGGAATACTACGGGGGCAGCAACGTGGGCAACGGGTGGGGTCTGCCGGCCCAGCCGCTCAAGTGGCAGCAGCAACCCTGCTCCATCGAAATGACCCTGCCCCCGCTCGCCATCGTCATCCTGCGGCCCGAATCGCCGGGGGTGGCGCGCCAGGAAGCGGCCGGCACCGGGTGAGGAGACGTTGCGCAGCGCCCGCCGGAGCCGTTCGCTAACCCGCGGCGGGCAGGTAGACGCGCAGGCAGGTCGAGGGCTGCAGCGCGTCCACCGAGAAGGGCCCCAGCGCGGCCGGCAGCAGCGCATAGCGGATGGCTGACAGGAGGACGTCCTCGCTGGCTTCGCTGATCCGCACCTGCCCGGCCAGGCAGCCCCAGATCTCCAGCGACGTCCCATCGCAGTACCCGCCGTAGCAGGCCCCCGGCTCAAGCGTGACTTCCTCGACCACGAAGTAGCGGTTCCGAACGAGTTCCTTGCGCACGACGCCGCCGGCAGCGTGGACCACGATCGGGGAGGCCACGCCGGGCGCTGGCCGGTCGAAGGCGATCACGTCGAGCGCCTTCTCGATGTGCAGCGGGCGAGGCTTGCCGTCGGCACCCAGCCGACCCCAGTCGTAGACCCGGTAGGTCAGGTCCGAGGTCTGTTGGATTTCGGTGACAACGGTGCCGGCCAGCAGCGCGTGGAGGGTCCCCGCCGGGACGGCCACAGCCTGGCCGGCGCGGATCGGCAGGTAGTTCAGCACTTCTGCCAGCCGGCCGCTCTCCAGCGCTGCGGAGAAGGCCGCGCGCGTGGTCCCCGGCCGCAAGCCCAGTATCAGGCGCGCCTCAGGGGCGGCCTCGAGGAAGTACCACATCTCCGTCTTGCCGAGGTCGCCGCCCTCATAGGCGAGCGCGTAGGCATCATCCGGATGCACCTGCAGGGAGAGGTCCTGCTGGACATCCAGCAGCTTGACGAGGAGGGGAAAGCGGTCCCTTGCCAGCGCCCAACGCGCGTGTGAGCCCACGAGTTGCTCGCCCAACCGCGCCAGAATGGCCGGCAGCGTCCGGCCCTTCCAGTACCCGCGATCGGCGATGGTCGGCGCGGCCGGATGGCCGGAGATCTCCCAGCTCTCTGCCACAACGCCCGGAGGCAGGGCGCGCCCGTAGAGGGTTTCTAGCCTCCTGCCGCCCCATATGTAGTCACGCAGCGCCGGAGAGAACGTGAGCGGGTACAGCCTTCGGTTCCGATCTCGACTTGACAGCCCGGCCCTCCTACGCGATAATGATGTCGCTCGCGAGAGCGCTTCATCGCCATCCTACAACCGAGGAGGTGATGCGCATGGACCAACGTAGTACCACGTGCGGCGCTGTAGCATCACCTCGGTTGAGCAGGTAGTGCTGCAGCGCCAGACAGGGTAAGGGACGGGAGAACCCCGTCCCTTATCTTTTCCGTTCGGCACGGCGCAGGTGCCGGCGGCCTACCTCACGCGAACACGTACTTGTCCCACACGTCCTGAGGCCCCGCCCCCGAGAGGAGCAGGAAGGCCAGGAAGTGCGGACGCCCCGGCCGCTTTCTGAGCACCATGCCGGCCTCCTCTGGCGTCTGGTCTCCCTTGCGCGCATTGCACGCCTTGCAGGCCGCGACCACGTTGTCCCACGCGGTCTCGCCGCCGCGGCTGCGCGGGATGACATGGTCAAGGGTCAGGCCGGCGCGGCCCGGCGTCGCGCCGCAATACTGGCAGGTCTGGTTATCGCGCAACAGCACGCCGTTGCGCGTGGGAGCCGTGGCCACCTGGCGCGGGATACGGACGTAGTAGACCAGCCGGATGACCAGCGGCACCGGAAGCGACGTGCGCGCCGCGTGCAGCCGTTCGGACGCGGCCTCGACCAGTTCGGCCTTCTCCTTGAGCAGCAGAACGATCGCCCGCCTGACCGACACGATGCTGAGCGGCTCGTAGGTGGCATTGAGCACCAGGACGCGATGCATCGAAGCAATATCCTGCAGGAAAAGAAGACGCCCGGCGTCCGTCTGGACAGCCGGGCACTGCGATCACATGGGGTGGCCAGTGGGGCTTGAACCCACAGCCTTCTGGGCCACAACCAGATGCTCTGCCTATTGAGCTATGGCCACCATGCGCTCACGATCGGGGCGAGAGTAGCGCTGCGTCGTCGGAGCCTGCACCCCACCCCGCGAGCTCGGGGGCAGGGATTCGAACCCCGATAGGGAGCTCCAAAGGCTCCTGTCCTGCCGTTAGACGACCCCCGAACGCCCGACCCGCCAGAAGGTGCCGAGGCCCAGACTTGAACTGGGGACACCGCAATTTTCAGTCGCGTGCTCTACCAACTGAGCTACCTCGGCAAGAAAAGACAAATGGCCAACGGCGTATGGCAGATGGCTGATAGCCGACGGCGCTGGTGGGCGCTCGATTGGCTTCGGTTAGCCATGAGCCATGAGCCATTAGCCACTCGACAGAGCGGGCGATGGGATTCGAACCCAC